>Ga0080064_1002716_pt1 | contig 28741 bp, 30 predicted proteins | sample Subgrocontami54m_FD_69260 | JGI IMG/M metagenome (GOLD analysis project Ga0080064, IMG submission 69260) | Subsurface groundwater microbial communities from S. Glens Falls, New York, USA - GMW46 contaminated, 5.4 m (SPADES assembly) (version 2) ...
CCAACCCCCGCGCCCAGTTGCGGCAGGTGTTCGACGCCATCCGCGAGTTGATGAGCCCGCCGGAGCCCAGGCGCCGGCCTATTGGGTTCATCGCCCCAGAAGAGAAGAAACGGGGGTAGAACGCACGAGCAAAAATGAATCGCGCGAAGGCGCGGTGTCGGCAGGGGCTGCGCGTTAGAAATAGGCGCGAACACGACCCCTTCTATTCGCGCCTGCCGCTATGCCCATGCTGATGGCGCTCAGGTGAGCGACCACAACGAACAGCAATGTAGGCTGGTTTCAACCGGCTTCCAGCGGGTTGAATGCTTTCAATTCTTCAATCCAGGCGAAGTCGCCGGCATTGCATGTCGCCAGCGTATATCCCTTTTCAAGCAGGTGGCGGCGATGAGGGCGTGACCGAGCGTGAGTTTGCGTTGTTGGCGCAATTGGATGGCGATTTCGTAGCTGGCGGGGGTCAGGTAAATCAGTTCCAGGCTGTTCAGCAATTCCGTAAGTGCAGTTTTTTCCATCGAGTGCAATTTGTGGTAGCCGAGAATTTCATCTTTGCTGATGACCGACGCCTTGGGCAGGGCGTCAATCAGCCACTGGCGAAGCTTGGAGTGCTCCGGCTTTGTGGTATAAATGAGGACATTGCTGTCAACCAACATAGCGCCTATTCCCGCCCCGGTAGGGCGCGTTCGTCCCTTTGCTCGCGCACCCATGCGACCGGGTCAACCTTGGCGTAAGGATTCATGGCAGTGGCCTTTTCCAGTGCGCTTGCCAAGGACTTCCGGCGCTCGCTGTCTGTGGGAGATTGTTTCCCGGCTTTCTGTTCCAGGTAGAGCACGTAATCCAAAACCTCGCTCTGGAGCTGGAGGGGAAGCTTCTCCAAGAGTTGCTGGATGGTTTGGTCAAGTTTCATGAGGAAGCCCCGTTTTCAATTCGGATTTGGCAATAATACTCCGCCTGAATATGCTGTTCTGAAAATTTTCATGCGCAACACCGTTGCGTAGTGTCCCCGATCAACGCATTGGGACCGCCGCACCAATCGAACCATTTTGACCCTCTTAACTCCAATCTCGCCGCGCTCTACGGCGTCGAAACGCGGGTGCTCAACCAGGCGGTCAAGCGGAATCTTGAACGGTTTCCGGCCGACTTCATGTTCCAGCTCTCAGCATCCGAGCCGTTGATATCGATAAGAAAAACCGCAGCATCACGAAGAAGACCGTAGTGGTGGCACTTAATGTCACCGCGCACATCGCCCGGCAAATCCTCGTCATCCGCGGCCAAAAGGTCATGATCGATGCTGACCTCGCCGCGCTCTACGACGTGCCAACCAAGTGTCTGAACGAGCAGGTCAAACGTAACCCCCGACGCTTTCCCGGCGATTTCGTGTTCGCGCTCACTCGCGCCGAGCGCGACGAGGTGGTCGCAAATTGCGACCACCTCCAGCGGCTCAAATTTTCCCCGACGATGCCGTTCGCCTTCACCGAGCACGGGGCGTTGATGGCAGCTTTCGTCCTCAACACGCCGCGCGCGGTGGAAGTCAGCCTGTATGTCGTGCGCGCATTCGTCGAGCTGCGCGAAGCGCTCGCCACCAACAAGGAACTCGCCAAGCGGCTAGACGAGCTGGAGTCACGCCTGGAGCGTAGACTCGCCACCCACGACTAGGCAATCGCCGGCATCCTGGAGGCCATCCGCCAGCTAATGGCCCCGCCCGAGCCCACGAAGAAGCGCCGCATCGGGTTTGTACAAAACGACTAATCCCACTCCATGCCCTCGGGAACATCGAGGCACGCGCACGTTCCTGCCCCAATGATTCTCCAAAACATCAATTTGTCACTCAACATCCCTCCCAAATTTTCAAGCATTTTGTGAAGGCGGTCCAGTTGAGCGGTGGATTGGGGCGTATCTTCATTTGGCGAATGCTTGACGAATGGCGGTTTCATCGGGCAATGCGTTCACCTGCCACCGAATGAGCGCGACACCGGCGGCTGATAGCGCCCTTTCCTTCTTATGGTCGGCCTCGATGCGTGATGGCTTTTCATGAGTCTTGTCATCTAGCTCAACGGCGGCGACGATGGTCGAGTCCTTGAGACAAACGAGAAAATCAAGGCTCATGCGATTGATTCTGTTGTTCCACTCGTTGAAGTTGAAACCCCTTTTCACACCTAGCACGCGGGAAAGCTGGACCTGCGCCAAGACAATGCACTCGGGCATTGCGGCCACAAGGCGGTGATAGAGGATTTGCTCGGGCTGTGTCAGTGGCTTCTTTGCGTAGAAGGGCCACGGTGCGTCACCGGAACCAGGCAGTCCCCGCGTCTTGCGAGTGACAACGACAACTACGACCAAGACCAACAAGACTACGGCGGCAAGAAGAATATTCACAACTCGAAATCTCCGATGATATTGAGCGCCCGCCTTCGCATGCCTTTTAGAGCTTCCCGTAGAGGAGGAAATATTGGTTGCTGAGAGGCGCGGCACTCGAAGAAGTACACGTTCCTTCCACCGGGAAAGCGAGACTCAGGCGACAAGAGCACGATTCCGCTTAAACGAGCCACGGCTGCATCGCGGTCGACGGAGGCCTCTTCGTCAAGAATGTTCACGGCCGTTCGGACGACAAGGTCGTCGATCCCATGCGGACTGTTACTCTGAATCACCAACAAATAGGGACTCACGCCTTTGAACTGCGAAGCCTTCGACCGAGCCACGTTGGCAACTTGGTCCCGCGCCGCGCAGTCCTCTGTCAGACGAGTATCACCAAATTCGACAAGGTAATCGCCGTAGCTTCGGAGCGCCGCGTCGTCGATCGAGTCTTGGCGCTTGAAACGGAAGTGCTTGACCTCGGCGGCGACGGACTGACCGAAGCCTGTGAGCCAAAGGTCAGGACGATCTCGCATTTCGACAATGAAACCGGCAGCCGAGAACATTATCGCAGCGGCGGCTTCCGACAGGAGATCGCCAAGGACCTCGGGATTGCGGGCATTCCAGCGGAGTTTCGCGCAATACGCTTCCGCGCCTCGCACGCCCCGCTCCGTAAGCTGATGCTTGATCGGGTCAGTGTCCACGCGGTTTCAGCGGTCTAGACAGAATGGCTTTGCATCATTGGCGGGAGGCCCGTCTCCGTTGAACGTGGGTTAGGGCGCAGTCGCGAGCATTCGCCAAACAGCTCATCTTTTGGCAAGGATTGAACATGAACATCAGGCTACCTTGTGTTTGAAGCCCCACGAGGAAGCGTGCGACGACGAAGGTCGCGTATTGAAGGCTCTCCCCTGTTCATCCTCATGCGGTTAATTGCCTCCGCGGTAGCCCAATAATGATGGCGTTCCGCTTCAGGCGCTCTATCCCACATCTTTTGAAGAGCGCGCCATGCGGCTTTCTCGTCGGTTCGCCCAAAGGACCAATAGTCTACTTCATGCAGGGCGCCCACCTTGTTCTGACTCTCAACGGGCGTACATTCAAGATACCTCACATGTTCGGAGGCAGGATGTGGCGGATTGTGCAACGGATCCTTTAAGAGAGCTGTTGCAGAAGGGTGGAGCAAGATCCGACAACCTTTAATCCCGCAACTCTCGCTCGCGTGAGCTCGAAGCACGCCAGTTCCAAGAAAATGAGCCGCGTGATCTCCGCCGTCGGGTGAGATATCAGAACGAAACCGCACCGCCTCAAACGAACCACTCGCGATGCCCGCACGCATCGGAACGCCACATCTTAGGAGCGATGTCATTAAGTAGGTAGCAATGCCAACAGCTTCATGCAGCTGCGCTGTCGCCACGAACGCGGAATCCGAGAAGGATATGGCCGTAGAGGAATGCTTGAGATTGGCAAGTTGCAGCGCCCACCTTACTGCGCGATGGAATTCCGTAAACGCGTGCGTCAACGGATTCGGCGGTTGGAACACCTGACCAAACAGTGTATCTAGCCGATCGGAGCTTCTAAGGAAGGCGACATCCAAGGGGCACTGCTCCGTCAGCGCCCCGAATCCGAGCAGATCAGCAAACAGCACCACCTTTTGCCTCTCGTTTGGCACGGCGTTTGACCCGTCTTCGCTGCGATCCATTTAAGATCGGCCGTTTAATGAATTGCAGAACTGCAATTTATCACATGATGTCATGCGCGGTGTTGTCGTCAACCACCTCTGGAATCTAGGCATTGAGAATCCGCGGCGATGTCGGTATCCGTGATATATGGCAAGAAACGAATCAACGTCCTGAATCTCCCTCGGTTTCCAAAACACAGTCCGAATAGCCCCGCCTGCTTGATCAGCTTGCCACCGTCTGCCAGCGGACACATGAATCTTGAGTTAGCGAGCGTAGTGCAACTCGTGGCCGAAACCAGGCCTTCACATACGAATTAGAGCCGCCTTGGTCAGACACCGTTCGCCAGATTGAATCCTGGCTACTGCGCCATAATCTATGAGATTGTTTTTACTATTGTTAGTATGTACCTAGCCTACCGAGGTGGTGCATTGTCAGATTTGGCAAGTACGTTGCCACTCTGTTCTTAACGCGCGGCCTTGCGCATTGCCGCGACAATCGCCTGCGTCTCGATCGACACGCGCGTCACGCGCATAAGCAGGTCGATCACCTTTTCCTTGTAGTCGGCGAAGCGGTAGGTGTCGAACTTCTCGCGGATGGTCGGGTCCTTGGGTTTCTTTTCCTTGTACTGGTCGAGGATCCATTCCAGCGCCGAGCGGTTGCCGAGCTTGTAGTCCCAGGCCTCGGGCGGCACCCCGGACAGTGCGGTCTGCGAATCGAGCACGATGCGGCCGGCTTCCTTGTCGACCTTGAGCATCGCCTTGGGCGCGTCGGCGCGCTCCGATGCTCCTTCGCCCCGCTTCCGCGCAGAAGGCTTGGGTGAGGGGCTTGCTTCCACGCGCTTCAGTTCGAACGGCTCGACCGTCTCGTAGCCGATATGCAGATCCATGAGCGTCTTGCCCCAGTCGGCCCATTGCCAGAAGTCGGCGTAGAGCGGAATGCGCGGGAACTCGCGCTTCAGGTTGAGCGCGTATTTCTCGCGATAGATCGGGTCGTGCAGCACGCCATAGACGTAATGGAAAATCGCTTCCTTGGTGATCGGGCGCTTGGGCTTCGTCCGGCCGGGTTGGTATTGCTTCTTGATTTGGTCGAGGGCCCAGTCGGTGATGTTGTCGACGCGCTGTCCGTTTTCGTAGCGGTACAGCGACACGCCGGATGCAGCGGCGGCTGCACCGACGAAGTGGTAGTCGAAGACGTGCCGGCACGCGAGCACCATGAATGGCTTCTGCGACCCGGCATCGGTAAACGCGATGACCTTGTTCGATTCGGTGCCGCCCTCGCCGAACAGCTTGGTTTGCTGGTACTGCACTTCGACGAGCCTGCCATTGAAGTGTAGCAGCCGCGCATCGAAGGGGCGGTATGCGCTCGGAATCACGACGCCTTGAGCGGCGTTGTAGCGAACGCCCGCGGCGAGGTCTGACTTGACCGCGCGTGTCCACTTGATGTTGTACGTCAGTTCCGAAGCGTCGAGCGCGCTCTTGCGTCTCTGCGAGCGCTCCAGGTCGGCATTGTAAACGTCGATGAGAAACGCCGTCTTGCTCCTGATTTCCTTCTCGCTATCGCCATATACCCAGTCGTCGCGACTCGTCGACACACCGAGTGAGAAAAGCTTGAAGACGGCGCGTTCCTGGCCCGTCTTGCTTGTAGCCTTGGTCGCCTTCGTTGCCACAGGAACGAGATCATCGAAGTCATTGCTCGTCAGGTTCAGCCAGGTGCCCTTCGCATCCGGACGGATCTCCTCCAACGTCAGTTCCTGCATCCTCGCACCGCTGAGGAACTCAAGCTTCTCCTCCGCAGTCTCCAACTCCGGCCGCCGTGCGTAGTGGATGCGGCAGCCTTCGACATGCTTGCCCTGGCGCGCGCGCTTGACCATGAAGCTGATCGCGACGCCGGTTTGGATGCCGAACACGTTGTGTTTGGTCCCCGAGAGCTTCGGGTTTGCGCGCACGTCGCCGCCCAAGTCCACGACGTAGATGTCGTTGAACTCCTGCGCGACCACCTTGCGAAAGCCGTCGAAGGTGCGGCTTTCGATGAAGCTGCGGTTGCTGATGAAGGCGAGAATGCCGTTCGCGTCGAGCCGGTCGCTCGCCCAGCGGAAAAACCTCGCGTACATGTCGTATAGCTTGGTCTTTTGCGCCGTGCTCTCGGCGATGTAGGTGTTCTTGATGCGCTTGTCGATCTCCGGGTATTCGCGGTTCTTGTTGTTGTCGTTCTCGTTCGCCTGGTTGGCGTTGTATGGTGGGTTGCCGATGATGACGCTGATCTTGCGCGAATTCTGCCGCTTGATGCGCGCGAGGTTCTGCTCGCTCACGCTGCCGAACAGGTCCGCCGTGGTGCCGTGCGCCGCGGTGTGCAGGCCGACGTTGTCCAGGGTGTCGACGAAGCACAGGTTCGGATATTCGAGGTAGTCGCCGGTGATCGCGGCGTAGGTCGCCTCGATGTTCAGGTTGGCGACGTAGTAGGGCAGGATCGCCACCTCGTTCGCGTGCAGCTCCTCCAGGTATTTGTGCTTCAGCTTCGCCTTTTGCCCGCGGAAATGCTCCAGCAGTTCGCAGATGAAGGTGCCGGTGCCCACCGCCGGGTCGAGGATTTCGACATCCTTGTCGATCAGGTTCCTGCCGAAGTGCTTCTCGCACAGCCAGTCGGCGGATTCGACCATGAAGCGCACGATTTCGTTGGGCGTATACACCACACCCAGCCGGTCGGCCGCCTTGACGTTGTAGACTTTGTAGAAATTCTCGTAGATGACCTTGAGGAAGGCCTGCTTCTCGTGGTGGCTGCCGATCTGCGCCGCGGCCGCGCGGATCGCGGCGTAGTAGGAACCGAGCCCGCGCAGGGTGCGCTTTTTCAGCTCGCCGGTGAAAAAGGTTTTCTCCAGTGCGTAAAGCTCCCTCGCCACGTTGTTGTGCCGGTGGAAATCGTCCTCGCCGAACACCTTGGAAAAAATCTCTTCGGTGAGCACGTGCTGGATCAGCATTTCGCGCACGTCGGCGTCGGTGAGACTCGGGTTGATCGCCTCCTGCGCGTGCGCGAGGAATTTCTGCGACGCTTTGCGGAAGGCGGCGTTCTCCGCAAACGCACGCGCGATCATGTTGCGCAGCGATTCGAGCACCGCCGGCAGGTCGGTCTTGAACTGTTCCACCGCGCCGCGGAATTCGGCGATCTCGACGCGCTCGTAGGCGAAGAACAGGTTAAGCAGCTTTTCCAGCGCCGTCACGTCGTCCACGCCGCAGCGCATCACCTCCTGCCGGTTCTGGATCAGGACCGCCTCGGTCGAGTCCTCGAAAATGATGTTGTCCTGCGGGTAGCCGCGGCGGAACTTGGTTTCGATCTCGGCGTCGAGGTCGTCTTTCTCGTCCTTCGCCTCCCAGTAACCGAATGGCATGCGCAGCTCGTAGAGCAGCGCGCCGTCGACATAGCGCCGGTCTTTCGCCTTGGTCTCGATTTCGTATTCCGGCACGAAAACGAGATCGTGCGAGCGCGCCCAGCCTTTCAACAGGTCCTTGAAGGCTTCCCGCACCACCGATTCGCGGTGCGTTCCGGAGACCTTGCGCAGGTCCTGCAACTGGTTGAGGTACTGCTGGATCAGGATCTGGCTCATTGCGCTCAGGATAGCAATGAATTGACACCGGTGCGAGCGTTAGCAATCCAGCGCAGAGGAGAAATTCGATCCAGTCTGAACGGCTAGCGCTCGATGGCGTAGCCCGCCGCAATCCATGCGTCGATGCCCCCTTGCAACGGCCGGACGCGCGAATAGCCCTGCTGGATCAGGCGTTTTGCCAGGACCGCGGCCGAAGCTTCGTTGGGACAGGCGCAATATACGATCACTTCGCCGCTGGCGGAAAGTGCCGGAGGCGTCTTGCCGAAGGTGTGCGCGTTGATCTGGATCGCGCCGGGAATGCGCCCATCCTGCCCCTGGGCGAGGGGCGAGCGCACGTCGAGAATGACCGGCAGCTTGCCTTGATCCAGCAGATCCCGCAGCTCCTCGACCGAAATTCGCGCCATGCGCAACTGGCGGTAGAACCGCCGCCGCTGCCACCACTTCAAGGTGACGATCAAGGCAAAGGCGGCGATGATCGCGAGGAGGCCCCATTTGCCAAGTTGCTCCAGGACCACGATCAGGTCATTCACCGCGTTCTGGAAGGCGACCCCCAGGCCCACGGCGAGCCCGGCCCACAGCAGGGCACCGAGGCCGTCAAACAGCAGAAACACCCATAGCCGGGTTCCGATGGAACCAGCAAGTGCAGTCGCAACCGCGGCGAACCCGGGAATGAACTTGGCGACCAGCAAAGACGGCGCGCCCCAGCGGAGATAGATCGATTCGGTCTGGCGCACGCAGGAATCCGGAGACAGGGAGATGCGGCAAAGCGTGCGCAGTACCGGGCGCCCGAGCCGCGAGCCGGCGAGATACCACGCGAAGTCGGCAATCATCGAGGCTGTGACCGCCGCGAGGAGCAGTTGGGGAACGTCATAATTCGCATGCGCGACGAGCGCCCCGGCGACGATCAGCGTGGGATAAGCCGGTAGCGGAATGCCTGCCTGCTCGGCCAACACATGCAGAAAGACAAAGGAAAGTCCGTATTGTTCGAGGAGCGAAACGAGTTGTTGCATGGCGGTTCAGGAAGGCGGGCGCAAAGCGGGCTCACTTCAGGCGCAGGCCCTCGCTGTCGTAGACCTCGACGCTCACCGGTATGCCCTGGCGCACGCTCTGGCCGACCGTGCAGAACTCCTCGAATTGCGCCAACGCGCGATCGAGATGGGTCAGGCTGGATCCGGCGACGCCCAGAGTCAGCTTTACGTCTATGGTCTGCACGCGCAGGCGATTCTCGGCATTGCGATCGATGGTCGCTGCCACGGTCGCCTGAATCGGCTCTGGATTCTGCTTGAATTTGCGAATGGCGAACAACAGGCTGTCGGACATGCAGTTTCCCACCGCGGCTGCGAGCAACTGCGCGGGGTTGGGGCCGGTACCGTTGCCGAGCGGAGGCGTCTCATCGCCATAGAGGACGGGAATCCCTCCGCCAAATTCGATTGCAAAGCTAAAGTCCTTGTCCTGCTTCAGGTTGACCGTGACTGCATGCGCCATGAGCTTGGTTCCTCGGAGTAGGTGGTCGATGGACGGGTTCGAATTTCACTTTACACATATACTACCCCCAGTATATAATTCCGTCAACAGTCATGCTCTTCTGCATCGCGACACAGATCAGTTTGAAAGGGATTCCGCATGGACCATCTGCATCGGGAACAAGACAAGAAGGCTCTGATCCTCCGCCTCAAGCGCATAGAGGGGCAGATACGCGGCCTGCAACGGCTGATCGACGAGGACGCGTCCTGCGAAGCGGTGGCGCAACAGCTTTCCGCGGCAAGGCGCGCGCTCGACAAGGCGTTTCATTCCCTGGTTGGCTGCCTGATCGAATCACGGCTCACCGCGAAGGGAAGCGCGCCTGCGGAGATCAAGCAAGCGCTCGATATCCTCTCGCGCTATAGCTGATCCGGTCCGGCGGCAACCAGCCCGCGCCGTATCCAATCAAGAAACGTCCGAATCCATGTCCGTCACTCCGCAGCAGATTGTCAAGAACTTTGCCCCGTCCTGGTTCGCGGCGGTGATGGGCACCGGCGTGCTGGCGCTGGGAGCGGCATTTCTCGGTCACGAATTCCCGCCGCTGGCAGCGGTGGCCGGCGCATTGCATTGGTTCAACGTCGCGCTGTTTCTGGTCCTGCTCCTGCCCTGGTCCTTGCGCTGGTTCCAGGCGCGCCCGCAAGCGGCCGGCGCGCTGGTCCATCCGGTGGTCGGCAATTTTGTTCCCACCGTGGCGATTGCGCTGCTGGTGCTCGCGATCCAATTCATCCAAATAGACAAGGCGCCGCAAATCGCGCTGCCGCTGTGGTGGCTCGGGACCGTGCTCGCACTCGGTTTCAGCTTTCTGATCCTGTTCAAGCAATTCCTCGGTGAACAGGTGATGCTCGATCACGTCACGCCGGGCATGTTCATCCCACCCGTCGGACTGGTGGTAATTCCGGTGGCCGGCGCGCCGCTGGCGCTGGCCGCGGGTGGTCCGATGCAGGGATGGATGCTGCTTTTCTGCTATATCGGATTGGGCAGCGGCGCGCTGCTTTGGCTTGCGCTCCAGGCCATCACCATGTTCCGTTTCGTGCTGCATAAGCCGATGCCCGGACCGATGGTGCCGACCTTCTGGATCAATCTGGGGCCGCTGGGCGTGATGCCGATCAGCCTCATCGCGCTGGCGGATGCCTCGCCCTTCGTCGCCGACAAAGCGTCATTTCACATTGCGGCGCTGCTGCTCTGGGGCTTCGGCGCCTGGTGGCTGTGCATGGCGGCGATGCTCACCTATTCCTACTGGAAGCGCGGCGAGTTGCCTTTCGCCCTGTCATGGTGGGCGTTCACCTTTCCCACCGGCGCTTTCGCCGTCGCATCGTTCAAGCTGTCCGGCGTCCTGCCGCTGCCCGGCATATTCGGTCTCGGCCTCGTTGCCTTTGGCTTGCTCGCGATGTTCTGGAGTGTGACGCTGGCGCGCAGCCTACGCGGCGCGCTGGACGGCAGCTTGTTCCAGCCGCACTGATCTCAAATAATTTACGCGGACAAGGAGTGACGTGATGGAACTCGAACAGGCAGTTGCACTGCACTATGCCCACGGCTCGCTTGAGGAAGCGATACTGAACGCGTTCGCGGCGGCGGGCAAGGATGTGAACCACCTTGCGCCTAAGGATCTCGCGCCGGTGGACGAGTTTCACGTCGGCGGCCGCGCAGCGACGATAGCGTTTGCGGAGCAATTCGGTCCGCGAGCGGGAATGCGGTTGCTCGACGTCGGTTGCGGGCTTGGCGGTGCGGCGCGCTATTTCGCCCACGAACACGGCTGCCGCGTCACCGGCATCGATTTGTCCCCCGAGTATGTCAACGTGACCAATGCATTGGCGGCGCGAGTCGGCCTCGACGAGCGCGTCTCCTGCGAATTGGGCAGCGCGTTGGTCCTGCCTTTTGAGCCGGAGAGTTTCGACGGCGCATATATGTTTCACGTCGGCATGAACATCGAAAACAAGGCCAAGCTGTTTGCGGAAGTGCGCAGGGTCCTCGCGCCCTCGGGACTGTTCGGAATCTACGATGTCATGCGCCTGGGCGACGGGGAACTGTCCTATCCCGTGCCCTGGGCGAGCGGTCCCGATTCCAGTTTTGTCGCGGACGCCGCTACCTATAGTCGTCTGCTCGTCGACGCGGGTTTCGAGGTGCTAAAAGAACGCAACCGCCGCCATTTCGCGCTGGAGATTTTTCAGCAAATGCGAACCCGCGCCGCGGCAGGAGGCGCGCCGGCGCCGCTCGGTTTGCATATCGTCATGGGGGCGAATGCGGCGCAGAAGGTGAAGAACATGATCGGCGACATCAACGCCGGCCTGATCGCGCCGACCGAAATGATTTGCCGTGCGGCCGCTTCGCCGAATTAGGCAGCAGGGATACGCGCCAGCGTAAGCACCGCTTCCAGCCCGCCTTCGGGCCGGTTGCGCAATACGAGGTCGCCACCGTGGGCGCGCGCGATGTTGCGCGCGATGCCCAGACCGAGTCCGGTCCCGCCGGTGTCGCGGCTGCGCGAGGCCTCGCCTCTGAAAAACGGCTCGAACACCTGTTCCAGTTCCTGTTCCGGGATGCCAGGCCCGTCGTCGAATATACGGATGGTCAGCCGGTCGGCGGCATCCTCCACCTTGATCGCGGCGCGGCTGCCGTATCGAATGGCATTGTCCACGAGATTGCTGAGGCAGCGGCGCAGGGCGAACGGCCGCCCCGTGTACGGGCGCGCGATGCTGCCATCGATCTCGACCTTGCTGCCGGTGTCCTGATAGTCGGCCTGCAGGCTTTCGAGCAGCGCCATGGCGTCGACGCGCTGCAGCGCTTCCTGGGTGCTCGCGTCGCGCATGAAGTCCAGCGTCTGCGCCACCATCGCCTCCATCTCCTCGAGATCCTTGGCGAACTTCGCCCGCAACGCCTCGTCTTCGAGCATTTCCGCGCGCAAGCGCAGCCGCGTGATCGGCGTTTTCAGGTCGTGCGACATGGCGGTGAGAACGCGGGTGCGGTCGGCAATGAAGCGCGACAGCCGCTGCTGCATGGTGTTGAACGCCTTTGCGGCGCGCTGCGCCTCGAGCGGGCCCGTCTCCGGCAGGGGCGGGCGGTTGATGTCCTCGCCGAGCTTTTCCGCGGCCGTCGCGAGCGCCGCAAGCGGGCCCGTCACCCAGCGCACCGCGACCAGCGACAGCACGATCACCGTCCCGAGCAGGATCAGCAGCGTCAGGGCGAGCCGCAGCGGCATGCCGGTGGCCTGAGGCGACAGCTGGGAATCGAAGGTCACCCAGCTGCCGTCACGCAGCGCGATCTGTACGGTAAAAAATGTGCCTGCTGGAGAGTAGCCCTGGCCCATGCCGCGCCCCCACTCCCGACGCTGCATCATCGGCGTGTCCGGCGGCCCGCCGCGCGGCCCCGGGCGGAAGCTCGTTGGCGCGCCCTCTAGCCTGACCACGTTCACCTGTGCATCCTCACCCAGGGCGTAGCGCAGTACCGTTGTGAACATCGACTGCCGGAAATCCGCGTCCGCCAAGGCCTTGTCGGCTGCGATCCGCGGCCGGTCGAGCGACACCACCAGCGGCGGCGCATTGAACACAGAAACGACTCTGCTGCGTTCCGCGGCGGGAAGCGAATCGAGCAGCTTGACGATATCCGACATCTGCTGCGCGAGCCGCATGCCGCCCGCGCGGTAGAGCAGTTGGTCGCGTTCCGCGAGGTTGACGTAGGCGGTGGCGAGCTGGGCGAATATCAATCCGCCGAGCAATATCAGGACCAGTCTTCCGAAAAGACTGCGTGGCACCAGGCGCACTATCGCTCCACCTCGATCGCCACGGCAAGCACATAGCCCTCGCCGCGCACGGTCTTGATGATCCGCGGATCGGCCGGATCATCGCCGAGCCGGTGCCGCAGGCGGCTGATCTGGATGTCGATGCTGCGGTCGAGCGGGTCGGCCTCGCGGCCCTTGGCGAGCAGCATGAGCTGGTCGCGCGTGAGCACCTGGTTGGGGTGGCTCAAAAAAATCCGCAGCAGCTGGTATTCGCTGCCGGAGAGCGACGTGACCACCCCCTCGGGCGACACCAGGTGCCGCGCCACCGCATCGAGGCGCCAGCCGGCGAAGGTAATCGCGCGGGCGTCGTCGGCGCGCAGATTGCGCGGCAGGCTGCGCGTGCGCCGCAGCACGCTCTTGATGCGCGCGAGCAACTCGCGCGGACTGAACGGTTTGGCAAGGTAGTCGTCCGCGCCCATCTCGAGGCCGACGATGCGGTCGGTCTCCTCCCCGCGCGCAGTGAGCATGATGACCGGCGTGTCGGTGTCGCCGCGCAGCTTGCGGCACAGCGTCAGGCCGTCGTCGCCGGGCAGCATCAGATCGAGCACGATCAGATCGACCTTGCCGCGCGCAAGCGCGGCCCACATCGCCTTGCCCTCTGCGGCGACGCTGGTCTTGTAGCCGTTCTTGCGCAGGTACTCGCCGAGCAGGCCGCGGATCTCGGCGTCGTCGTCGACAATCAGGATGTGGTCCGGGGTGTCCATATACTGTTTTATAACCGTCGGCGTGCGCACTGTGCAAAGAGTTTTGTAACGCAGTGTATCAAGTCCGCTCGCTGGATGCGGCAGCGTACAAGAATGGAACGAGCGGCTTACATCCGCGTGGTGCAATGGGAACCGATGCGGCGATGGAATTCGGTGCAAAGCGCCGGCAGCTGCAGAGCAAACAACCACACTGAATGGAGAGCTATCATGAAACGAGTAACGAAAATCGCAATCGGCGTCACGACCGCATTGACCCTGGGACTTGCAACAGCGGTGGTCAGTGCGCAGCCCTACGGTTACGGGCCGGGATGGGGCATGGGGCAGGGCTCTGGCTATGGTCCTGGTGCTGGAATGGGGCCGGGCCCGGGATATGGCCCCGGCTATGGTCCGGGAGGCGGCATGGGCCGCGGCATGGGACCTGGACCGATGATGGGCGGCAGATCGATGGGTTACGGGCCCATGGGCCGTGGCATGGGTCCGCAAGCTTACGGCAATCCGGCAGCGGCCGCCGAATGGCGTCTCTCCGGCCTGAAATCGGATCTGAAAATCACCGCCGCTCAGCAATCGGCATGGAAGACTTTTTCCGACCAGGCGAAACAGCAGGCTGAAGCCATGCAGAATTTGATCACCACGGCGCAGGTCGGCGCGCCGGCGACGGTACCCGAACGCCTGGAGTTGCGTAACCAGGTCATGAAGCAGCGCCAGGAGCAGATGGAAAAAGGGACGGCTGCTTTCAAAGTTCTCTATGCGGCGCTCACGCCGGAGCAGAAGGCCATCGCCGATCACCGATTTGCCGGAGGTCCCGGCGCCGGCCCCGGATTCCGTGGCGGGCCAGGCGGACGTTTTCGTTGAGCACGCAAACGCGGGGGCGGCAAAGCCGTCCTCGTCCTGCGCAACGCAAGGAGACGCTCATGAAATCGTATATTGCCGCTGTGCTCGCAGCCATTCTTGCAGCATTGTTTCTCGTGACATCAGAGATTGTTCCTGCTCAACAAACCAGATCGGAAATGATCGCGGTTTCCGCGAGCGACAAAACCGCATCGGCCTCGGTCGGCAGTCAAGCGGGTCGAAGTCCTTTTTTTCTCCTGTTTGATAAGCAGGGAAGACTGGTCGAAGCGGTCGACAATCCGTACAAGGATGCAGGAAACGCTGGCATTCCCACGTTGGAGTTTCTTGTGGGTAAAGGCGTCAAGGTTCTCGTGGCCGAAAGCTTCGGCTCGAGGATCGTCGAGGTCATGAAGGGCAAGGGCATGCGCCCGGTCGAATTCAAGGGCAGCGCAAGCGACGCGGTCAAGAAAGCCATGGATCTCAGGTAGATGTCCTTTTTCGCTAATCAAATCGCAAGACGTGGAAAATAATATGGAGCCGCGATGTCATTGATTCGTGCCGAACAACTCGTCAAAACCTATCGCGCCGGCGAAGTCGAAGTGCCGGCGGTCAAGGGCGTCGATTTCACCATCGAGGTGAAATCATTTGTCACCTTCGTCGGACCTTCGGGCAGCGGCAAGAGCACGCTGCTCAACATGATCGGCTGTCTCGATCATCCGACAGACGGAAAACTGACGGTTCTCGATACCGACGTCGGTTCAATGGACCGGCGCGCCGCGGCGAACTTTCGCGGACAGCACCTCGGCTTCGTGTTCCAGGATTTCAACCTGATACCGGTTTTGACTGTGTACGAGAACATCGAGTACCCCCTCATCATGGTGCAGGACTGGCCGGCGGAAAAGCGGCGCAAGCAGATCATGCGGCTGCTCGAAGCGGTCGATATGAGCGAGCAGGCGCAAAAGCGCCCGGACCAGATTTCGGGGGGGCAGAAGCAGCGCGTGGCGATCGCGCGCGCGCTCGCGACCAATCCGCAACTGGTCCTGGCCGACGAGCCTACCGCCAACCTCGACCACGACACGGCTTACCGCATCATCGAGCTGATGAAAAAGATGCGCGACGAACTCGGCACGACCTTCGTTTTTTCGACCCACGATCCCAAGATCATGGGCGAGGCCGAGGTAATTTTCACTCTCGACGATGGCAGGATACAGCCATCCACCGGAAAGGCGGCGAACAATCATGCTTAACGTAATCAAGATCGCCCTTAGAAACCTCGCCCGCTTCGGCCGGCGCACGCTGCTCACCTCCACGCTGATCACTCTGGGCATAGTCAGCGTGTTGTTGTTTGTGGCCGTCGCCGGATCGTTCAAGGCGATGATGATCGGCCAGTTCACCGATGCGGTTCTGGGTCATATCGAAGTGCACCGCAAGGGCTACGTCGCCTCGATCGACAGCCTTCCGCTAAATCTCAACATGCAGCCCGCCATGGTCGGACGGGTGGAACAGGCGCTGAAGAAACTGGATGCGGTGGAGGCCTATTCGAGCCGCGTCAAGATAGGCGCCATGTTCAGCAATTTCACCGAGACCACCAGCATACGCATCAACGGCATTGATCCCCAGGCGGAAGTGGCGACGACGCCGATGCTGCCAGGGCGCATCACCGAAGGCGGCAAGGAAGGCCCGGTGCTCAAGCGCGGCGAAATACTGATACCACTGTTGCTCGCCCGGGGCATGAAAGTGAAAGTGGGCGATACCATCGTGCTGGTCGCGACCAACCGCGAGGGCTCGGTCAACGGCAAGACGTTCACGGTCAGGGCAATACTCGAGAGCGTATCGGGTCCGAGCGGCCGCGACGGCTACATCCAGATCGACGATGCGCGCGAACTGCTCAGGATGAAAGAGGCCGAAGTCAGTGAAATCGCGATACGCCTGAAGAATCCGGCGCAACTGGACCGTGTCTATGCGCAATTGTCACAGGAGCTGACCGGATTCGCGGGCAAGGGCGGAAACGCCGGCGCCGCGGGAACGCCGGGCAAGGGCGGGGGCGGCGGGGGCGGGCCGGAGGTGCATACCTGGGCCGACCTGTCTCCATTCGCGAGCATTGCGCGCATGATCGATTTGCTCACCTTGTTCATCAAAATCATGTTGGTGTCCATCGTGCTGGTGAGCATCATGAACGTGATGGTGATGGCGGTGTATGAGCGCATCCGCGAGATCGGCACGATCTCCGCCATCGGCACGCCGCCGCGCAAGATCCTGTCCCTGTTCCTTGCCGAAGGCCTGCTGCTCGGCGTGGGCGGCACCGCGCTGGGAACCGCTATCGCGCTGGCGCTGATCTACGCGCTCAATATCTGGAAGATCACATTTAATTTCGGCATGCAGCAGGGGCTGGTGCTGTCTCCGGCGATACGCGCGGCCGATGTGGTGATCGTGGCCGTGATGGTGGTGATCGTGGCGCTGCTGGCGAGCCTGCAGCCGGCGTGGAAAGCTTCGCGCATGGATCCGGTGACCGCGCTCGGTCATGTCTAAATCAACGGGGAAAACCATGAAGAAACTACTCTGGCTGGTGCTATGCCTGGTCGCGCTGCCGGCGGTTGCGGCGATGGACGGAACGCAGATCCTGCAAAAAGTGGACCGCAACCTCGAGCCCGAATCCTACGAGTCGTACCGCAAGCTGATCGACATCCAGCCCGATGGCAGCCGGAAGGAATCCGTCCTCTACACGATGAAAAAAGGCCGCGAGAAGGTGGTGGCCCTGTTTCTCGCCCCGCCCAGCGACAAGGGTCGCGTCACCCTGCGCCTGGCGGACAACATGTGGCTGTACATACCCGACGTGGGACGGGCGATACGCATCACCAGCCTGCAGTCGGTGACCGGCAGCGTGTTCAACAACGCCGATATCTTGCGCATCGACTACACCGCCGAATACGACGTGGCGGCCGCGGAAGAACAGAAGGACGCATACCTGCTGTCCCTCAAGGCGAAAACCGGCGAAGTTGCCTACGACAAGCTCAAGATGTGGGTCGACAAGAAGCTGTTGTTGCCGGTGACCATCGAAGCCTATGCGGCCAGCGGCCTGCTGCTCAAGACGCTGCGCTTCAGGGATGTGAAGGATTTCGGCGGCGGTATCAAGCGTCCCGCGACGCTGGAGACCGACAGTCCGTTGTATAAAGGCTACAAGTCGGTGATGCTGTGGTCGGGGCTGAAAAAGACCACTTTCCCCGACGAGGTGTTCACGCTCAATTACCTGCCGCGGGTGCAAGAGCTACGCAAATGAGCCTAGGAGCAGGGGCCCCGCGGAGCGGGGATGCGACCCGGGCGAGTGCGGCGGGCCGCCGACGGCACGGTCTATGCATCGCGCTCTACGCACGGAGGCAGCGCAAATGAGCCTAGGAGCAGGGGCCCCGCGGAGCGGGGATGCGACCCGGGCGAGTGCGGCGGGCCGCCGACGGCGCGGTCTATGCATCGCGCTCTACGCACGGAGGCGGCGCAAATGAGTCTGCTGCGGGCAGCGTGGGCGCGATGGTCGCTGCTGTTGCTGTTGTCGGCGGCCGCAGCCGCGCAGGCGACGGAAGAATACAGCTTCGAAGCATCGGAGTTCGAGAAGAAGCCGTTCGAGATCGGGGGCTACCTGCAGCTCAAGCAGGAGAGCTTCGCCCTCAACCGTGCCGGCGCGTTCTACAAACTGGAAAATATCAACCAGCCGCAACGCGATAGCCTCGATCGCAGCATCGGAACGATGGAACTGGTGGGCAAGCTGCGCCAGGGCATCGGCACGTTCGATTTCCGCGCGCATTCGGATGTGCAGCGCGACCAGTTGGCGCAGGATCACAATAACGTGCTGTATGAAGGCGTCTATTCGATCCGGCCCGAACCAGGGCTCACCTTGGAAGCGGGAAAGAAGACCCTCCGTTGGGGCAAGGGATACGCCTGGAACCCGATCGGGTTCGTGGAACGGTCCAAAGACCCGAATGACCCGGAGTTGTCACGCGAAGGCCTGGTGATGGCGAATAGCGACTTGATATTCAATCGGGAAGGACCGCTGCAGACCATTGCCTTCACGCCGGTGCTGTTGCCTGTGGGCAATCATGTCAACAGCGGCTTCGGGACAGCCGGTCATTTGAATCCTGCGGCCAAGCTCTACCTGCTCTACCGCGATACCGACATCGACTTTGCCTGGCAGGGCAAGGGCAGCCGGCCGGGGCGCTTCGGGATGGATTTTTCCCGCAATCTCAGCTCGAATTTCGAGATTCACGGCGAATGGGCGCGCATACAGCAGTTCGCGCGGCCCGTTACCGACAGCGCCGGCCGCGTCACAACCGAGGTCGGAAACGCGACCAGTTATCTGCTCGGATTGCGCTATCTCACGGAGAAAGACACGACTTACATTGCCGAATACTATCGCAACGGCACGGGCTACTCCGACGAGGAAGCAGGGCAGTTCTATCAGCTCGTCGACACGGCGGTTGCGCAATTGCAGCAAACCGGCAGCAGCGCGCTGTTGCCGAGAGCGCTCTCTTTGAGCCAGGGCAGCTACGGCCGCCCGAATGCCGGAAAGAATTACCTTTATTTTCGGGCACAACAAAAGGATGCACTGGGCATCGTCTATTTCCAGGCCGCGATCACCGCGATGATCAACTTGCAGGATCACAGCTATCAGCTTACCCCTGAGCTTTTGTATGCAGGGGTGAAGAACCTGAACCTGCGCCTGAAGTTTTTCCTGCTACACGGTGCCGCCAGGACCGATTTCGGCGAAAAGCAGAATTCCGGCAAGCTCGAGTTTCTTGCCACCTATTACTTTTGAGTGGAGAGCGGAGCCGTGGCTGCGCTGACGCGCACACGGAGCGCATCCGGCCTGCCGACCGCAGCGCGACCGACGGCGACTCAAGCCTTACATCGCGTTGCACGATCTCGGGCTCATCAATCTGCGCCAACGCATCCTGCATTGCCAGATCGTCGACCGGGCCTATCCCATGCCTTTGCACTCACGGGAGTACCTCGACCTGGAGTACCATCTGACTCGACTGGCGAACGGTAGTGCCATGCTCGCGCCTACCATGACGCGGCTGTGGGACGAGTGAACTGCGCCATCGGGCGCGCCGGCAGCGCGGCAAAGTTTGCGGTCGCCGGCGCGCAACCCTGCTCGTACAGGAGGAATTCGGAAAAATGCTGCGTGCACTGATGCTTGCATTAGGGCTATTCGCCGCGAGCGCGCTTTCGACCGCGGCGGAGGAGGCGAAATTGTCTCCCGGCATGGTGAACTCCGGTTACCACGAGTCGCCGCCCTGGTTCAAGATGTCCTTTCTCGACTTGCGCGAGGACGTGGAGGAGGCAAGGAAGGCCGGCCGGCGCGTGATGCTCTACTTCTACCAGGACGGTTGTCCGTACTGTACCAAGCTGCTGCGCGACAATTTCGGCCAGATAGCCATCGCCGATAAGACGCGCCAGCATTTCGACGTTATCGCGATCAATATCTGGGGCGACCGGGAGGTGACCGACATGGCCGCCCGGGTGGCGCCGGAGAAGGCATTTGCCCGGGAATTGCGCGTACAGTTCACGCCAACCTTGCTGCTGCTGGACGAACAGGGCGATGTGGCGCTGCGGCTCAACGGATACATTCCGCCGCCCAAGTTCGAGCTTGCGCTCGATTTCGCCGGCCAGCGCCTGGAGAAGAAACAAAGCTTTACCGATTACCTTGATGCCAAGCTCAAGGAATCGGCCAGCGGCAAGCTGCACCTCGAGCCGTGGTTGCTGACGCCGCCGCTCAAGTTTGCCGACAGCCTGAAACGGGGCGGCAAGCCGCTGCTGGTGCTGTTCGAGCAGAAGGAGTGCGCCGCTTGCGACGAGCTGCACGGCGAGGCGTTTACTCGCGCCGAGGTGACTGGATTACTGAAGAGATTCCAAGTGGCACAGGTGGATATCTGGTCGCCCGAACGCCTCCAGACGCCCACTGGCGAGATGCTGCCGGTACGCGACTGGGCGCGCAAGCTCAAGCTGAGCTATACGCCAAGCCTGGTGTTTTTTGATCGATCCGGGCGCGAGGTGTTCCGTGTCGAAGCTTACCTGAGGCCATATCATCTGTCTTCGGCGCTGGATTACGTGGCGTCCGGCGCTTACCTGAAACAGCCGGAGTTCCAGCGCTTCGTAGAAGCGCGCGCCGCGGCGGCACGTGCCCGAGGCGAGCGGCTTGAGTTGCTGAAGTAAGGCTGCCGATAGCCACTTATGGACGGTGTTCATCCGACTGGCCGAGATCATGACCGAAAACAGCAAAGAAGTATCTGTCGGCTTACTTGCAGTTGTTGTGTAGCTTCCACTTTTCTTCGTGGACCAAGAAGAACAGGATACCTGCGCTGGCACGGACCGCACGCTCGTTGAGCACAGGAACGTCGTAAGCATCGAACTGCTCGCCAAACTGGAAAATATTGTTCATTGCCGCTCCCAAGAAAATCTTACTGGCTCAATTTTCCGCTCATACAGCGAAAGTGCGTTTGAATGTGGTCCGGGGCGTCCATGCACTCTTTTATAACCGTCGGCGTGCGCTCTGTGCAAAGGATTTGTAACGCAGTGTATCAAGCCCGGTTTTTCGATGCGGCGGCGTACAAAACTGGAACGAGCGGCTTACATCCGCGTGGTGCAATGGGAACCGATGCGGCGATGGAATTCGGTGCAAAGCGCCGGCAGCTGCAGAGCAAACAACCACATTGAATGGAGAGCTATCATGAAACGAGTAACGAAAATCGCAATCGGCGTCGCCACGGCCTTGTCCCTCGGATTAGCCACTGCGGTGGTCAGCGCCCATCCCCAAGGTTATGGGGCTGGATGGGGCATGGGGCAGGGTCCCGGATATGGTCCCGGGGCCGGCATGGGGTCGGGACAGGGATATGGTCCCGGACCGGGCATGGGGCAGGGTCCCGGATATGGTCCTGGAGCCGGCATCGGGCAGGGCCTCGGATTTGGACCCGGACCCGGCATGGGGCGGGGCATGGGGCCCGGGGGCGGCCCCGGATCGATGGGCTACGGACCGATGGGGCGCGGCATGGGTCCGCAGGTCAATTTCAATCCCAGCGCAATGGCAGATGCGCGCAGTGCCTACTTCAAATCTGAACTGAAGATCACCCCCGCTCAGGAATCCGCGTGGAAAGCGTTTGCCGACCAGAGGAAGCAGCAGGTCGAAGCCATGCTGGCGTTGAGGGCCACCGTGCAGGGCGGCGCGAAAGCGACAGCACCGGAACGCCTCGACTTGCATAACCAGAACGCGAAGAAACGCCAGGAGCAGATGGAAAAGATGACCACTGCGTTCAAAGATCTCTACGCGGTCCTGACCACCGAGCAGAAGGCGCTCGCCGACCAGCGTGTTGGCTTTGGTATGATGGGCGGCAGGGGGATGGCGTTCAACCGGCCAGGCAGATAAGCTCCCCAACGCATGGGGCGGGGGAACCCGCCCTTTTTTTTGGTCCCAGGTCAGTTTCTTATGCACATTCCTAAGCAATTCAAGAAAATTGTACTGCCACTCCTGCTGGGAGTGGGAGTTCTGGCAGGCATTGCGTTTCTGCTGGCGCGCAACGGCCCGCTCGCACCGGTCCGGGTGACGCAGGCGCAGGTCGGGCAGGGATCTCTGGCGCCGAAAATATTCGGCATCGGCACTATCGAGGCGCGCCGAAGCTATCTTGTCGGTCCAACCGTGGCGAGCAGGGTAGCGAAGGTGCTGGTCGATCAAGGCGACCGTGTCCGGGCCGGCCAGCTGCTCGCCGAGATGGATCCGGTCGACCTCGATGAGCGCATGGCGAGCGCCGCGAACGCCCAGGAGCGCGCTGCCAGTACCGCGCAAGCTGCGGCGGCGCTGGTGCGCGAAGCGAAAAGCCGTAACGAAGTAGCGACAGCCGGCGCCAGGCGCTTCGGCGATCTGCGCCAAAAAGGGTTCGTCAGCCAGGAAGCGGCGGACGCCAAGCAACATGAGGCCAACGCTGCGCGCGCCGCATTGGAAGCGGCCGAGTCGCAGCTCGCGGCGGCGCGCAAGGATCAGGAGCGATTCGGCGCGGATCGTGTCGGCGTCGGCAAGCAGCGCGCGCAATATCGGCTGCATAGCCCGGTCGATGGGCTGATCTCGTCGCGCGATGCCGAACCGGGTTCGACCGTGGTGGCGGGCCAGGCGGTGCTGCGCCTGATCGACCCCGCGAGCCTATGGGTCAAGGCGCGCATCGATCAGGGGCGGGCGGCCGGCATTGCCGTTGGCCAGCCGGTGAGTATCGTGCTGCGTTCACTTCCCGGGCAAGCGCTGCCGGGCAAGGTGGCGCGCATCGAAGTCGGCAGCGACAGCGTCACCGAGGAGCGCATCGTGAACGTTGTTTTCGACAATCCGCCGGCCGGTCTTTCCAGCGGCGAGCTGGCCGAAGTGACGATAGCGTTGCCGGTGATCGGGGATGCCCTATTCCTGCCCTCGGTGGCGGTCAGGCGCGTCGGGGGGCAGACAGGCGTCTGGCGCATCGCCGAGGGCAAGGTGGTATTCGTGCCTGTGCGCACGGGTGTGCGCACCCTGGAAGGGCAAACCCAGGTGCTCGGCGGCCTGGCGCGGGGCGACGTGGTCGTGCTGCATGCCTTGCAGGAGCCGCGTGCAGACGAAAAGGTCCGGGTCGTCGAGAACCTGAAATGATCAGCCTTGCCGGCCGCGACATTCTCCATTCGTGGGGAAAATACGTGTTCACCGGCGTGGGCCTGGGACTGCTGATCGGCGTCACGCTGTCGATGGCTGGGATCTACCGCGGCATGGTGGACGATGCCAAGGCCTTGCTCGGCAACAGCGGCGCCGACCTGTGGGTGGTGCAGCGCGATACCCTCGGACCCTACGCCGAACCATCCACCCTGCACGACGACGTCTGGCGCGGGATCGTCGGCATGCCCGGCGTGGCCGAGACCGGCAACGTCACCTATCTGACCATGCAGGCACTCCACGGCGGGCGCGACGTGCGCGTCATGGTGGTCGGTTTCGAGCCCGGGCATCCTGGCGAGCCCGCTTCCCTGATTGCCGGCCGGACTCTAACCCGCGCGCATTACGAGGCCATCGCCGACGTGAACAGCGGTTTCGAGCTCGGTGACCGCATCAGCATCCGCCGCCACGAATACTCCGTGGTCGGACTGACGCGGCGCATGGTGTCCTCGAGCGGCGATCCCATGGTGTTCATCCCGCTCAAGGACGCCCAGGAAGCGCAGTTCCTCAAGGACAACGATGCCGTGCTCAACGACCGCGCCCGCACTGCAGCCAATCCAAGTCTGAATCGGCCTGGAATACCGGGCCTGATCGAGGCGATTACCGACAGCCAGTCGGCGAACCACAACGTCAACACGGTGCTGGTGCGCATCGTGGCCGGCTGGGACGCCGAAGAGGTGGCGAGCGGAATTCGCCGTTGGAAGCGGCTGCAGGCCTATACCCACAGCCAGATGGAAGAGATCCTGGTGGCAAAACTCATCGCCACCTCCGCCAGACAGATCGGCATGTTTCTGGTCATTCTCGCCATCGTCAGTGCAGCCATCGTCTCGTTCATTATCTATACCATGACGCTGGGCAAGATCCGCGAGATCGCCGTGCTGAAGTTGATCGGCACGCGCGATCGCACCATCGCCGGCATGATCTTGCAGGAGTCGCTGGGCTTGGGCCTGATCGGATTTGTCATCGGCAAGATCGCCGCAACGCTGTGGGCCCCGCATTTCCCGAAATACGTGCTGCTCGAAGCGGGAGACGCAGTGCGCGGTTTCGCCGCGGTCATGGCGATCTGCGCGCTGGCCAGCATCATCGCCATCCGCGCCGCGCTGCGGGTCGATCCGGCAACGGCGATCGGGGGCTGAGCATGAACGGTCCAGCGATCCGCATCGAGGGCTTGACCAAGCGCTATGGCAGCGGCGACACCGCCGTCGATGCCCTGCGCGGCGTGGACATGAGCATAGATCCGGGCGAGGTCGTGGGGCTGATCGGGCCCTCCGGCTCGGGAAAAAGCACCCTGTTGAAGTGCCTCGGGGCGGTGATCGAGCCGACCGCAGGGCGAATGGCGCTCGGTGGCGAAACGATTTACGACAGCGAAGCCGGCGGCTGGCAGAGCAAGGACCTGCACGCCTTGCGCCGCGATCGCATCGGTTTCATCTTCCAGGCGCCGTACCTGATTCCGTTCCTCAACGCCACCGACAACGTCGCCTTGCTGCCGATGCTCGCCGGCAACCGGAACGCATCGGCGCGCCAGCGCGCGGGCGAACTCCTGCTCGCGCTGGAGGTGGCGCATCGTGCCAGTGCGGCGGTGTCGCAACTCTCCGGCGGCGAACAGCAGCGCGTTGCAATCGCGCGCGCGCTTGCGAATCAGCCGCCGGTGATCCTCGCCGACGAGCCGACCGCGCCGCTGGACAGCGAGCGCGCGTTGAATGTGATCCGCATCCTCAACCAGATGGCGCGCCAGTACCAGACCGCGATCATCATCGTCACCCACGACGAGAAGATAATTCCCACGTTCAGGCGGCTCTACCGCATCGTCGATGGCCGCACACGCGAGGAAGCCGGCGAGGGAAGCGTGGCCTGATCGCGCCGAGGCCGCCAGCTGGTTCGGCCATCGCTTCGCTTGCGCCAGGGGGGTATAACGTCGTTTTATGCGACTGATTGTATATTGTGATTTTACTCGGAAAGGAAGAAAGAACACTATATGCGCATAACGACAGATACGCATACAGTAGAGCTTTAAGCGGAGCTTCGTTTCTTCCCAAATGCACCGGCGCCTTCGACAAACCCGGTGGCAACAACACCAGCAACAGCTTTGAGAAGACCGCCGGTTGCCCGATCTTTAGCGGACGGCGGAATTCGAAACGGGCAGGGCCAGGGAGTTTGATTGCGTCGCGCCTCCCAACCCCCCTTGGGGGGCGCGCTCCCTGTTTTGAGACCATGAGGAGATTGGCGCATGCTTTTACGCGGAGGATTGGCTTTGTTTGTCGCCGTGATGCTGCCGGCATCGGTGGCTTTCGCGGGCGACGGCAAGGCAGGCAAACTTGAAATTCGCGGCGCTTTTTCGAGGGCGACGTCCGGCAACGCGGACCAGACCGTCGCCGGCGCCTTCATGACGATCACCAATACCGGCTCCGAAGCGGACAAGCTTGTCGGCGCCAGGTCGATGATCGCCGAGTCGGGCGGTACGCATACCCATGTGCGCGACGGCGGCGTCGTGAACATGGTGCCGGTGGGCGCTATCGATATTCCAGCCGGGCATACGGCGACACTGCAACCCGGCGGCATGCATGTCATGTTTCACGGCTTGAACAAGCCACTGGCGGAGGGCGGCAAGTATTCGCTGACGCTCAAGTTCGCGAAATCGGGCGAAGCGACGTTGGCCGTCGAAGTGCTGAACAGCGCCGCCATGACCTACCCGGGCGCGGCCGTCATGGGGCCGGGAATGGCCGGCGCCCCCATGATGAGCGCGCCCATGAGCGCGGCGCAACCGGGATCCCGGACGGGCGATGCCGCCGCAGCGATGCCAAAGGATCACAAGCATTGAGCCCGTTTGCCGAGGCAGGCGCGAAACAAGGCCAAACCGCACCGGCCGCGGCGCTAGAGAATGATGTTAAAGGTTCCGTCGCCGGCGTAGCGCACCTTGGCATCGAGAAAATAGACGTTTAAATCGGCGCGCAGCAGCTTGGCGGTGTCGTAGGCTTCGCCCGAGCGCGCGCCGGTGGAGCAGATGAACACGATCGGCTGGTCCGCCGGCAGGGAGCCGATTTTCTGCGCCAGTTCGGCCATGGGGAGATTGACCGCCCCCTTGATCGTGCCTGCCGCGTATTCCTTCGCGTCGCGGATGTCGATCACCAATAGCGCGCCCGGATTCTCTTTCATGATGCGTTCGAACCATGCCGTCGAAACCGAACCCTTCTCCTTGCCCGTCTCGATTTTGACACCCGCTTTCACCGTGCTCCCCGCTGCGGCCGGCGCAGCGGCGGTTTTGGGCGCGCCGTAGAGCTTGAGCCAGTCCGGATGGCCCAGGGCGTAGGTTTTGACGTTGGTGTAGCCGAGTTTGCGCGCCTTCGCGGCCGAATTGGGGCTGAGCACGCATTCGAGACCGCCGCAATAGAAAATCAACTCGGTCGCCTTGTCCGCCGGTAGTTTGTCGGTGTGCTTGTCGAACTCGCTGTCGGAAATGTGCACCGCCGTGGGGATCATGCCGTCCTTGTCGACGACGCGCTTCGGCCGGGAATCGACCAGCAGGTAACTTGCTTTCTCGTCGACCAGTTTCTTGACGTAGGCGCCCGCGACCGCACCGAACTCGCCTTTGGCGACCCACTCGGGATAGCCGTTGGTATACACCTTGACATTGGTGTAACCGAGCGCCTCGGCTTTCCTGGCCGAGTTGTGGCTGAGCACGCATTCGGGGCCTTCGCAGTAATAGATCAGCAGCATGCCCTTGTCCTGCGGCAGTTGATCCTTCATCTGCTCGAACTTGTCGTCCGGGATGTTGATCGATCCCATGATGTGGCCGGGGTTGAATTTGCGTGCGACGGGCCGCGCGTCGATCAGCATCACGCCCTTCTTTGGCGGGATGGCAACCCACTGCTTGACGAAATTGTAGTCAACCAGGTTCTTGTAATAATTGGCTTGCGCGGCCTGCAGGCTCGCCGCCTGGGCATGCGCCGGGGCGCTCCAGATGACGGCGGGCAGCGCCGCCGGCAGCGCCAGCATCAGCGCGACTCCAAGGCTTTTCAGTTGTGTACGCACAGTGATCTCCTAAATGGTCAATGAAGTGAGGTATTGCAAATTGAAGAATATTGCCGGTGATTCGTTGTAGCGGACCGCGAGATACCAAAGCAGCAGGATTCCGAAGTGCGCCTTCGTACGCGCCTAGCTGCACCCGGCCGGCGCATCGCCGTCCTTGGCGCTCTTGTGCAGGAAAGCCTTGACGTCCTCGATCAGGTCTTTCTCCGGCAGGTCGGCGTATTTCGCCGCCGCCGCGTTCTTGGCCTTGATGCCGTCACGGTATTGCTTGCTGACATAGAGCTTGACCGCGTCTTTGCCGTGTTTGTCCGCCTGGAAGTAGCGTGCCCATTCCGCCATGGTCCTGTCGTTGGGCGCAATGGCTTTCTTCAGTTCGGCGGTATGGCAGGCGGTGCACACCTGCCGGTAGTAGATGCGCCCGCGCTTCCAATCACCGTCGTAGGCCTGTGCCGCGCTTAGCGCGCCAGCGCCCAGCATGAGCGCCAGCACTTTCAGTCCGTATTTGCGTTTCATTGTCAAAACTCCTGTGCGTCGAATCAAAATATCGTGACCGATGTTAGGCGCAATCGAGCAGCGGGATATTGAGAAAAATCAACATATGCGCATAGACGCATAGAAAAGCAGCCGCCGGCCCGCCCGGGAAAAACAGGAGATGGAAGACAGGTCGGGTGCTATCGAAATATTCAATCGATCACATTGGAGAATGTGATTGCATCGGCGATCTGATCAGCGTTTTCTTTTTCTTGTCAGGTTCGATTCCTGATCGACAAGCATCGGGATGACGCCGCCGTCTGCGGTGAACAGTCGGCAAGCGCATTGCTTGCGTCAAATCAAGGAACGCGAACCCGCATAATTGATAATATGCGCAATTGATTATATAGTCGCATCGGAAACAACCGGAGCCGAAGTGGACAAACTCGATCACGCTTTCGATGCGGTAGCGGCATATTTCAGTGTGATGTCCGAGCCAACGCGGCTGCGTATCATGCATGCCCTTTGTGAAGAGGAAAAGCCTGTGTCGCAGATCGTCGCGGAGCTCGGCGCTACCCAGACAAATGTCTCGCGCCACCTGAACCTGATGTACAGGAGCGGGGTGCTCGCGCGGCGCAAGGAAGGCAACCAGGTCTACTACCGCGCGGCGGACGCGGCAATGGTCGAAATCTGCCGCAGCGTATGCAGCCGGATCGCCGCGCAGCTCGACGAGAGAAAACCCCTGCGCGGCGATTTGCTCCGCCTGATGCCGCAGCAAAAGCGAAAAAAACGCGCGGCCTGACGGCAGGCAATATGCAAACAAGAAGGGCTGGGGACCCGTCGCCCTCAGCCCTTCCGTTGCTTGGAACGTCCCGCCCGGCTTACTTAAGCTTCATGCTGTAGGCGATGCCGAGGGAGTTCTCGTACATCTGGATCTTTTCGGTGCTGGCGGGAACGCCAAATGCGTTGAACAGTCCCGCAGCTTCCACCGAGTTCCTGAACGCATGCATATAGGCCATGGTCAGCTCCGAATCCTTGCCCAGATTGTAGGTGAACCCCAGGGTCGCATGATCCTGGACCACGCCCGGGGCGATGATG
>Ga0080064_1002718_pt1 | contig 28739 bp, 28 predicted proteins | sample Subgrocontami54m_FD_69260 | JGI IMG/M metagenome (GOLD analysis project Ga0080064, IMG submission 69260) | Subsurface groundwater microbial communities from S. Glens Falls, New York, USA - GMW46 contaminated, 5.4 m (SPADES assembly) (version 2) ...
AAGTGAGTGCACTGAGATTGTAGGTTGCTGGATGGTTGCAGGCTAACAAGAAATCGGCCCCATAAGTGGGGCATTTGTTTTGCCCCGAAACCGGGACTGAAGCAGGGAAGGCTACTCCTTACCCCCTGATTCCTCAAGCGGGTCAACCGGGGTGGCGACAGGTACGTTAATCCAGCATAGGCACCTGCGAATGGGAGGCAGCATGGCCGAGCCAAAATTGCTCGATCAGTACCGCGAGCGCCTGCGGGTGAAGCACTACAGCCTGCGCACGGAGGATGCGTACCTGCACTGGGCGCGCCGCTTCATCTACTTCCACGGCAAGCGTCACCCACGGGAGATGGGAGGGCCGGAGGTCGAGGCGTTCCTGTCCCATTTAGCGATCAAGGGGCGAGTAGCGTCCTCGACGCAGAACCAGGCGCTGGCGGCGCTCCTCTTTCTTTATCGCGAAGTCCTGCGAAAGGAACTGCCGTGGATGGACGGGATGGTGCGCGCCAAACGCCCGGCGCGCGTGCCGGTGGTGCTGACCGAAGGCGAGGTGCGCGCGCTGCTGGGACAGCTCGACGGCACGCGCTGGCTCGCGACGAGCCTGCTCTACGCTACCGGCATGCGCCTGCTCGAGGGTCTGCGGTTGCGCGTCAAGGACGTGGACTTCGAGCGGCGCGAGATTACAGTACGCGATGGCAAAGGCGGACGCGACCGGCGCACGATGCTGCCCGAGCGCCTGCTCGAGCCGCTGCGTACGCACCTCGAGCGCGTGAAGGTTCTGCACGAGCGCGACCTCAGCGAGGGCTTCGGAGACGTGTACCTGCCATTCGCGCTCGCGCGCAAGTACCCGCGCGCGGGCAGGAGCTGGCCCTGGCAGTACGTATTTCCCTCCGGCAGCCGGTCGACCGATCCGCTCGACGGCGTCATTCGCCGTCATCACCTGGACGAAAAGGTGATTCAGCGCGCCGTGTCGGAAGCCGCCCGCAAGGCGGGGATCGCGAAACCGGTCTCCCCGCACGTGCTGAGGCATTCGTTCGCAACCCATGTTCTGGAGGCAGGCTACGACATCCGTACGGTGCAGGAACTGCTCGGCCACAAGGACGTCTCAACCACGATGATCTACACCCATGTTCTGAACAAGGGCGGGCGCGGCGTGAAAAGCCCCCTCGACCGCGCCGAGCAACGCAAAGCGGAATATCGCATAGCGCGATGTGTTCATTCTTCACCGTAAACAGTGATCTTCGCTTACGTAGTTTTCTCGACGCTGTCCGCGCTCAAACGTGCGGTGGCAACGCCGAGATATTCGGGGTGGTGGTCGGGCAGTTCAGGAAGTACCGGTAGCGGGAGAACATCATCGCAAAGAAGACTGAAGCGGCGGCACTCGTCGTCACCGCGCGCATCGCCCGGCAAATCCTCATCATCCGCGGCCAGAAGGTCATGATCGATGCCGACCTCGCCGCGCTCTACGACGTGCCAACCAAGCGCCTGAACCAACAGGTCAAGCGCAACGCGGAGCGCTTCCCGAAAGATTTCGTATTCCAGCTCAGTCGCGCCGAGCGCGACGAGGTGGTTGCAAATTGTGACCACCTCCAGCCACCGACTGGAAGGCGGGCGCCGCAGCACTCAACCGGATTCGTATTGCGGTTGCTGTAAATCTGAGTCTGGGCCTGCTCAACATCGTCATCGCCACGGTCGGCGCGATGTAACGAGAAGACTGTTTTCAATCCAATTCCGCGAGCAGTTGTTTGAGCCCCTGCTTTTCGCGCTTGCGGCTGACGAGACGGCGGCGCGCGGCGCACTGGCGCTTGAGTTTGCGGTAGAACTCCGGATCGGATTCCGCGCGCCACAGCACTCGCGCCAGTGCACGCTCATTGCCCAGCGGATAATAGCCGGCGTAATCCGCCCCCAGCATGCCGACATTGCCGGAGATCTTCGATGCAATCACTGGCACGCGGGCTGCCAGCGCTTCGGTCACCACGTTGGCGCCGCCTTCCATGCGCGAACTGATGACCATCAGGCGCGAGCGCGCGAGCCTTCGCAGCGAAACCCCATGCGGCAGCTCGCCGACCCAGCGGTAGCGCGGCTCGCGGCGCATCCAGCCGCGCGCCGTGGCTGCCATGTCGCGGCTCATTGCCGCGCCCATTTGGATTGCGCGAATGCGGCTTTCCAGCGGCAGATATTCGAGCGCGGCGGCAAGGCGGAACGGGTCTTTTTCCTCCCGCAAATGACCGCTGATGCAGACTTCGAAGCACGACTTGAGCGGCGGCACGCGTGCAATCGGGCGCGTCGATTGATAGATCACGCGCGTTTTGCGACGCAGGCCGGACGCGAGTTCAGCCAACCCCATTTCCTGCAATACGATCAGGCGGGTGGCGAGCTGCATTGAGCGTTTGGCATCAGCGTCGATGCGGATGTCGCGATAAAGATCGGTGCCGGTGAGGGCTAGCACCAGCGGTCGTGCGGGATGGGCCTTGGCAAAGCGTACGACAGAATCGTGGCTGCGCCGCGCGTGTAACGCGATCATTACATCCGCGCGTTTGTCGTTCCAGCTCATCTGCACGCTGACGCGATGGCCGAGCTCGCGCAGCAGCCGTGCCCAGCGCATCGCGGTATTGCGGTTGCCGGAACGCGCAGCAGGCCGCGCCGGTGTGATGAGCGCGATATTCATGTTTCGAAATACCCCGTAGAATTAATACATGCCTGAAGCCGCCCGGACTACAGCCCAGATGCGCGAGCCGCCGCTTGCAACGGTCTCGACTGTAGCAGCGCTAACGCGGCGCTTGCAAGCTGCGCGCGAGCGCACGCTGCAGTTGGCATTGGACTTGAACGGGGAGAAGTTGCTGGGCCCCAAGCTTTCCATTGTCAACCCGCCACTATGGGAATTCGCGCACCTCGCATGGTTTCAGGAATACTGGTGCCTGCGCTTTCGCGCAGCAGACGATTTTGCGCCATCGCTGGTGCAGGATGCCGATGCGCTTTATAACTCGGCGCTGGTCGCGCACGACACGCGCTGGAGCCTGCCGCTGCTGCCGTTCGATGCGGTGCTGCGTTACCTTGCCGAAGTGCTCGCGCGCGTACTGGAGCGCCTCGGGGGCGAGTCCGAGCATTCCGCGCTGCGGTATTTCGCCGAACTCGCTGCGGCTCACGAAGAGATGCATTGCGAGGCTTTCACCTATACGCGCCAGACCCTCGGTTACCCGGCGCTACGCACGGAAAACGCCGCGGCAGCAATCAGCGGCGCGTGGCCCGGCGACGTCGCGGTGGCAGGCGGTGACTTCGTGCTCGGCGCGCAACCGGGACCCCAGTTCGTATTTGACAATGAAAAATGGGCGCACCGGGTCACTTTGCCGCCGTTCAGAATTTCGCGCGCAGCCGTAAGCAACGGGGAGTTTGCCGCGTTCGTCGATGATGGCGGTTACCTGCGCCGCGACTGGTGGAGCGACGCCGGCTGGCAATGGCGCCTCGGCGCTGAGGCACAGGCACCGGTTTACTGGAGCAAACAGCAGGGGCAGTGGCTGCAGCGCGTCTACGATCGCCTCGTGCCGCTGGCCCTGTACGCCGCAGTCGTGCACGTTAACTGGTATGAAGCTGACGCGTGGTGCCGCTGGGCGGGGAGGCGGCTGCCGACCGAAGCCGAGTGGGAGCAGGCAGCCGCGACCACGCCGGCGGACCCAACCGGCACAGGCGGCAAACGCCGCTATCCGTGGGGCGAGCAAGCAGTGTGCCGCACGCGCGCCTGCCTCTATGGACAGGGCAGCGAACCCGCGGCGGTATCGGGCTTCGCGGCCGGAGACAGCGCGTGGGGATGCCGCCAGATGCTCGGTAACGTCTGGGAATGGACTGCGGACTGGTTTAACCCGTACCCGGGTTTTGTGCGCGATCCTTACAAGGAATATTCGGAACCGTGGTTCGGCAATCACATGGTGCTGCGCGGAGGCTGCTTTGCCACCAGCGCGGATCTGCTGCGCAACACCTGGCGCAACTTTTACACGCCGGACCGGCGCGATGTATTCGCCGGCTTTCGCAGTTGCGCCGATGACGGCGCGCACGGCGGGCCCCAGTGACTCACATCGCGTCGGAAGACAATCCGCGCTTCAAGGCGCTGCGCAGGCTGCTGGAGTTATCGCGCGAGCGCAAGCGGCAGGGCATGTCGCTGCTCGACGGCATCCACCTGGTGGCGGCGTACCGCGATCACATCGGTTTGCCCGAACAAATAGTCGTCAGCGCTTCCGGCCTCGAAAACCCGGAAATACGAACCCTGCTCGAAGCGCTGGAACCGCTCAGGCCGTTGGTGCTGAGCGATGCATTGTTCAGGCAGCTTTCGACGGTGGAGACGCCAACCGGCGTGCTGGCCGCAATCAAAACACCACGCGCGCACGCAGTCCCTGCGGATCTCGATGCGTGCGCGATGCTCGAGGATATTCAGGATCCGGGCAATCTCGGCTCCATCTTGCGCACCGCCGCAGCCGCCGGATTCAAGCACGTGTTCCTGTCGAAGGGGTCGGTGCATGCGTGGTCGCCGCGCGTGCTGCGCGCGGGAATGGGCGCGCACTTCGTGCTGCAGATACATGAGCAGAGCGATTTGCCGGCGGTGGCGCGCGCGTTCGGTGGGAAAGTGATCGCGGTCAGCCAACGCGCGACGAAATCGGTGTTCGACGTCGATTTGACCGGCAGTGTCGCGCTGATGTTTGGCAACGAAGGTGCAGGTTTGTCGCGGACGCTGATTGACATTGCGCACGAATCAGTCGCGATCCCGATGCCGGGCAGGGTCGAATCGCTGAATGTGGCCGCGGCGGCTGCGGTATGCCTGCTGGAACGGGTCAGGCAGACTGCGAATTCGTGATCAGTAAACGCGGCGCGCGAGCTTTGCTTCCTGCAGTATTGTGGTCGCCAGTTCCTCGACCGACTTACTGGTCGCATCGAGATAGGGAATTCCTTCCTGACGCATCAGCGCTTCGGCTTCGCGCACTTCGAATTCGCAGTTGGTAAGGGTGGCGTAGGTGCTGCCCGGGCGGCGCTCGTTGCGAATCTGCTCCAGGCGTGTGGGCTTGATGGTCAGGCCGTAGAGCCGCTGGCGCAGCGGCTTAACCTGTGAGGGTAACTGCATGCTGCTGAAATCCTCGGGGATCAGCGGATAGTTGGCGGCGCGGATTCCGAACTGCATCGCCAGATACAGGCAGGTCGGCGTCTTGCCGCAACGGGACACGCCGACCAGAATCACGTCCGCGTCTGACAGGTCGCGCGTCGATACGCCGTCGTCATGAGTCAGCGAATAATTAACCGCCTCGATGCGGTGGTGGTAATTGGCGAAATTGTTGGCGCTGTGCGAGCGGCCGACGGCGAACGACGCCGCTACGCCGAGTTCCTTTTCCATCGGCCGGATAAAAACCTCGAAACAGTCGAGAAACAACGCGTTGGCGGAACCAATCATTCTCGACACGTCGGCATGAACCAGCGTGCTGAATACCAGCGGCCGTACGCCATCCAGCGCGCCCTGGCGGTTGATCTCCTCGACTGCCGCTTGTGCTTTTTCCACCGAATCAACGAAGGGCAGGGTCACCTCGTTGAAGGTAACCATGTCGAATTGCGTGATCAGGCTGTGGCCGAGCATTTCGGCGGTAATGCCGGTACGGTCGGAAATAAAGTACGCGCTGCGTTGGGTCGGCATAATATCGACTTGTTTGATGTGTTGAAGTGTCGAAGTCGGTAAAATATCGGGTTTTGATGGATTGCACAATCAACAGGTGAGAGATGAGCGACGGAAAATACGTGGTTGGGCTGGACCAGTTGAGCCTGAGCGACATGGAAAGGGTCGGCGGCAAGAACGCATCGCTCGGCGAAATGATCAACAAGCTCGCCCATCTGGGGGTGCGCGTTCCGGGAGGCTTCGCAACCACGGCTGCTGCTTACCGCGACTTCCTCGCCCAAAACGGCCTGCAGAAGCGCATCGGGGAAGTGCTGGCCCGGTTGAACATCGAAGACGTCAAGGCGCTGGCGAAGGCCGGTGCGCAGATCCGCCAGTGGATCGTTGAGCAGCCGTTTCCACCGCAGCTCGAGCAGGCGATTGCACAGGCCTATCAACCCATGCTGGCGCAGGCGGGCCAGGAAATTTCGGTCGCGGTACGCTCTTCGGCAACGGCGGAGGATCTGCCGGATGCGTCGTTTGCGGGACAACAGGAAACGTTCCTCAACATCCACGGTCTGGACAGCGTGCTGCACGCGGTAAAGGAGGTGTTCGCCTCGCTCTACAACGATAGGGCGATTTCCTATCGCGTCCACCAGGGGTTCGAGCACTCGGGGGTGGCGCTGTCGGCAGGCGTGCAGCGCATGGTGCGCAGCGATCTGGGTGCCGCCGGCGTGATGTTTACCCTCGACACCGAATCAGGATTCGACCAGGTCGTATTAATCACCTCCGCCTACGGTCTGGGCGAGACCGTGGTGCAGGGGCAGGTCAACCCCGACGAATTCTATGTCTACAAGCCGGCGCTGCGGGCGGGAAGGAAATCCGTCATCCGCCGCAATCTCGGCTCGAAAGCGCTCAGAATGACCCTTACCGGTGCCCGCAGCGCCGGCAAATCGGTGCAAACCGAGGAGGTGCCGGAGGCTGAACGGCGTCGCTTTTCAATTACCGATGCCGAAGTCGAGGAGCTGGCGCGCTATGCGCTCGTGATCGAAGAGCATTATCAGCGGCCGATGGATATCGAATGGGGGCGTGACGGCAGCGACGGCAAGATTTACATCCTGCAGGCGCGGCCGGAAACGGTCAAAGCCAGCCAGAAAGTGGACACGCTGCGCCGCTATCGCCTCAAGCAGCGCTCGGAAATTCTGGCCAAGGGGCGTGCGATCGGCCAGCGTATCGGCAGCGGGCCGGTGCGGCTGATCAAAAATGCCGCCGAGATGGATCGGGTGCGGCCGGGTGACGTGCTGGTCACGGATATGACCGACCCCGACTGGGAGCCGGTGATGAAGCGGGCAGCGGCGATCGTCACCAATCGCGGCGGGCGCACTTGTCATGCCGCGATCATCGCGCGCGAGCTCGGCATACCGGCGGTGGTCGGCTGCGGAGATGCGACTGCGGTATTGAACGAGGCGAAGCCGGTCACGGTCTCATGCGCCGAAGGCGATACGGGTTTCGTCTACCGCGGCACGCTCGAATCCGAGGTCATCGACCTGTCGCTCGCCGCAATGCCGAAGGCGCCGGTCAAGATCACGATGAATATCGGCAACCCGGAGCTTGCGTTCGAATTCCAGCGCTTGCCGAATGACGGCGTAGGCCTGGCGCGACTTGAATTCATCATCGCGCGCATGATAGGCGTGCATCCCAAGGCAGTGCTCGGTTATCCCGATTTGCCGGGGGACATCAAGCTCGCGGTCGAACAACATGCGTCGGGCTACGCGGATCCGGTAACGTTTTACGTCGAAAAGCTGGTCGAAGGCGTAGCCACACTGGGTGCCGCATTCTGGCCCAAGCCGGTGATCGTGCGATTGTCGGATTTCAAGTCGAACGAGTATTCGAGCCTGACCGGCGGCAACCGGTACGAGCCGCGCGAGGAAAACCCGATGTTGGGATTTCGCGGCACAGCACGCTATCTCTCGGCGAAGTTTCGCGACTGCTTCGAGCTCGAATGCCGTGCGCTGAAAAAGGTGCGCGACGAGATCGGACTTACCAACGTGGAGATTATGGTCCCGTTCGTGCGCACGCTGGACGAGGCGACACAGGTGATCGAGCTGCTTGCCGACAACGGACTTGCGCGCGGCAAAAACGGCCTGCGCATAATCATGATGTGCGAAATTCCGTCAAATGCGATTCTGGCGGAGCAGTTCCTCGAGCATTTCGACGGTTTCTCGATCGGCTCCAATGACATGACGCAGATGACGCTCGCGCTGGACCGTGATTCGGGCATCATGGCCGAGGGTTTCGACGAGCGCGATCCTGCGGTCAAGCACATGCTTCATCTCGCCATTCAGGCGTGCCGCAAGGCGGGAAAGTACGTCGGCATCTGCGGCCAGGGCCCCTCGGATCATCCCGATCTGGCGAAATGGCTGACGGAGGAGGGCATCGAAAGCCTGTCGCTCAATCCCGACACCGTGGTCGAAACCTGGTTGTACCTCGCGCGCGAGGCGGCGACTGCCGGAAAAGGCAAATAGGATGGGCGGGCGGGAGTCCGTCGTGCCCGTTTTCGCTTGCGGAATTCATTGAATGCCGCGGCGGATTCAGGCTACAATGTCCAAACGGCTGGTGTGATATGAAATGACCAAATATATCTTTGTCACAGGTGGTGTAGTCTCCTCCCTCGGCAAAGGTATCGCTGCCGCTTCTCTCGCCGCCATTCTCGAAACGCGCGGCCTCCGTATCTCGATGCTCAAACTGGATCCCTACATCAACGTGGATCCCGGCACCATGAGCCCGTTCCAGCACGGCGAAGTGTTCGTCACCGACGATGGCGCGGAGACCGACCTTGATCTCGGTCACTACGAGCGCTTCGTGAACTCGAAGATGGGCAAGCGCAACAACTTCACCACCGGTCAGATCTACGAAAGCGTGATCAGGAAGGAGCGGCGCGGAGATTATCTCGGCGGCACGGTGCAGGTGATCCCGCACATTACCGACGAGATCAAACATTTCATACGGCGTGGCGCGGGTGACGCGGAGATTGCGATCGTCGAGATCGGCGGAACTGTCGGCGACATTGAATCGCTGCCGTTTCTGGAGGCGATCCGCCAGATGGGGATAGAGTCCGGGCGCAACAACGTTTGCTATATCCACCTGACGCTGGTGCCCTATATCGCTTCGGCCGGGGAAATCAAGACCAAGCCGACCCAGCATTCGGTCAAGGAGCTGCGTGAAATCGGCATTCAGCCTGATATCCTGCTGTGCCGCGCCGACCGGGTGTTGCCGGACGACGAGCGGCGCAAGATTGCGCTTTTTACCAACGTCGAGGTCAAAGCGGTCATTTCCGCCGTCGACGTCGACAGCATTTACAAGATACCCGGTATGCTGCACGTGCAGAATCTCGACGAGATCGTGTGCCGCAAGCTCGAACTTTCGCCGCGTGCCGCCGATTTGTCGGAGTGGGGAAAGCTGGTGTATGCGCTCGAGCATCCGGACCAGACCGTCAACGTCGCGCTGGTCGGCAAATACGTCGAGCTCACCGAGTCCTACAAATCGCTTTCAGAAGCGCTGATTCACGCAGGCATCCACACCGGCGCCAGAATCAAGATCCACTACATCGATTCGGAGGGGATCGAGAAGAACGGTATCGGTTGTCTTGCCAATATGGATGCGATTTTGGTGCCGGGCGGTTTTGGCAAACGCGGCGTCGAAGGCAAGATCAAGGCGATTCGCTATACGCGCGAGCACGGGCTGCCCTACCTCGGCATCTGCCTCGGCATGCAGCTCGCAGTAATCGAGTATGCGCGCCATGTGGCCGGTCTGGAGCGCGCGCACAGCACCGAATTCGAATCCGATACGCCGCACCCGGTCATTGCGCTGATCACCGAATGGCAGGACCGCGACGGGCGCATCGAACATCGCGATGCAGGTTCCAATCTCGGCGGCACGATGCGCCTGGGCGGCCAGGAATGTCTGCTCACGCCCGGCAGCAGGGCGCGGGAAGTCTACGGCAGCGAACGCATCGTTGAGCGCCACCGCCACCGCTATGAGGTCAATAACCACTACCTGCCGCGGCTGGAGCAGGCGGGAATGCGGGTGTCGGGCTTGTCGGTGTCGGACAAAGACCCCTTGTGCGAAATGATCGAATTGCCGTCGCACCCGTGGTTCGTTGGTTGCCAGTTTCATCCCGAGTTCACCTCTACGCCGCGCGGTGGCCATCGGTTATTCACGGCCTTCATCCGCGCCGCACTGCAATATGCGAAGTCCACCGGCAGTCTCGTTCCCGCGGCAGCGCCCAAGCTGCAGAGCATCGCGTGAACGGACGATCATGAAACTTTGCGGATTCGAAGTCGGTCTCGACAAGCCGCTGTTTCTGATCAGGGGCGCGGCCGCGCAGGGCGGAGCAGGTTCCATCGGCTTCATGCCGATGGATGCGACCCCGGAGACGGCCGCCAAGGGCCCGCACCACTGGCGGTGGCAGTCATGAAACTTTGCGGATTCGAAGTCGGTCTCGACCAGCCTCTCTTTCTAATTGCGGGCCCCTGTGTCATAGAGTCGCGCCAGCTTGCGCTCGATACTGCCGCTGAACTGAAGGAAATCTGCGCCCAGGTCGGGCTCCCCTTTATCTACAAGTCGTCCTTCGACAAAGCCAACAGAAGCTCAGGTAAAACGTTTCGTGGTAAAGGGTTAGACGATGGTCTTAAGATACTGGATGAAGTAAAAACCAAGCTCGGGGTCGCGGTTTTGACCGATGTCCACGAGATCGACCAGGTCGCGCCGGTAGCCGCAGTGGTCGATGTGCTGCAGACGCCGGCTTTTCTGTGCCGCCAGACCGATTTCATACATGCCGTGGCGCGTTCGGGTAAGCCGGTCAATATCAAAAAAGGCCAGTTTCTGGCCCCCGGAGACATGAAACAGGTGGTGGCCAAGGCGCGCGAGGCGAGCGGCCGCGACAACATCATGGTTTGCGAACGCGGCGCAAGCTTCGGCTATAACAATCTGGTGTCGGACATGCGCTCGTTGATGATCATGCGCGAAACCGGCTGCCCGGTGGTATTCGATGCCACCCACTCGGTGCAGTTGCCGGGCGGAAAGGGCGCCGTGAGTGGCGGGCAGCGCGAGTTCGTGCCGGTGCTGGCGCGCGCCGCAGTTGCCAGCGGTATCGCGGGCATCTTCATGGAAACCCATCCCAACCCCGAGCAGGCGTTGTCCGACGGACCCAATGCGTGGCCGCTTGCGCACATGAAAGTGCTGCTTGAAACGCTGAAGGCGCTCGATTTCCTGGTCAAGCAGCGGGGTTTGGAGGAACAGTTGATTACAGCCTAAGGAGCCGGCGCCAGGTGAATACCACATGCAGGGAAGACGATGAGTGCGATAGTTGATGTAATTGCGCGAGAAATCCTCGATTCGCGGGGTGTGCCGACCGTCGAGGTTGACGTGCTGCTCGAATCCGGGGTACTGGGACGTGCCGCAGTTCCGTCCGGCGCCTCCACCGGCAGCCGCGAGGCGATCGAGTTGCGCGACGGCGACCAGAAGCGCTACGGTGGCAAAGGCGTGCTGCGCGCAGTCGAAAATGTGAATACCGAAATCTGCGAGGCGATCATCGGGCTGGACGCGATTGAACAGAGCTTTATCGATAAGACGCTGATCGAACTCGACGGCAGCGAGAACAAATCGCGGCTGGGAGCGAACGCGATGCTTGCTGTTTCGCTGGCGGTGGCTAAAGCCGCGGCCGAAGAATGCAGCCTGCCATTGCATCGCTATCTCGGAGGCGCCGGCGCAATGGCGATGCCGGTGCCGATGATGAACGTGATCAACGGCGGCGCGCATGCCGACAACAGCCTCGATATGCAGGAATTCATGATTATCCCGGTGGGCCTGCCGACCTTCCGCGATGCATTGCGCTGCGGCGCCGAAGTGTTCCATGTGCTGAAACGCCTGCTCAAGGACAAAGGACTCTCGACCGCGGTCGGCGACGAGGGCGGGTTTGCGCCGCGACTTGCCAATCATGAAGCAGCACTCACGCTTATTATCGAGGCCATCGAGGCCGCGGGCTACAAGGCCGGCGCCGAGGTCGCACTCGGGCTCGATTGCGCGAGTTCCGAGTTTTATTCGAATGGCGAATATACGCTGGCATGCGAAGGCCGGAGCTTCAAGGCCGCCGAGTTCGTCGATTATCTCGCTGCCTGGGTCGGCAAATACCCGATCATCAGCATCGAAGACGGCATGGCGGAGGACGACTGGGAGGGCTGGAAGCTGCTGACCAAGCGTCTCGGCAAAAAGGTGCAACTGGTCGGCGATGACGTATTTGTGACCAATACGAAGATTATCGAAAAAGGCATCCGCGAAGGCATCGGCAATTCAGTGCTGATCAAGGTCAACCAGATTGGCACGTTGACCGAGACCCTGGCCGCGATCGAAATGGCCAAGCGCGCCGGCTATTCCGTGGTGGTGTCGCATCGTTCGGGCGAAACCGAGGACACCACGATCGCCGATATTGCGGTGGCGACCAACGCGTTGCAGATCAAGACCGGCTCGCTTTCGCGTTCCGACCGGCTCGCCAAGTACAACCAGCTGCTGCGCATCGAAGAGGATCTGGGCGACGCTGCCGCCTATGCGGGGCGCAGTGCGTTTCATCAGTTGACATGAAACTGCTGACGCTCGCGCTGGCATTGATGATAGCGTTATTGCAATATCCGCTGTGGCTGGGCAAGGGCAGCTGGCTGCGGGTGTGGGAGGTTGACCAGCAACTGCGTGCGCGGCGCGAAGACAATCAGAAAATGCTGGTGCGCAACGTTGCGCTGGATGCCGAAGTGCGTGACCTCAAGCAGGGCCTGGATGCAATCGAAGAACGGGCGCGCAGCGAACTCGGCATGGTCAAGCAGGACGAGATGTTTTTCCAGATTATTGCCCGCTGATACATGACGGCCGCACTGATTGATGGCGCCGCAATAGCGGAGCAGCTTTATGTTGATCTCAGACGGCGGGTAACGGCGCTTGGCGCCCGTGGCGTGCGGCCCGGCCTGGCAGCGATCCTCGTCGGCGCGAACCCGGCATCCGAAGTCTATGTGCGCACCAAAGCGCGCGCCTGCGCCGAAGTCGGCGTCCATTCGGTGCAGCACCGTTTAAACGTCGACTGCGCGGAGCGCGAAATAATTGAGTTGCTCGGCAGTCTGAACGTTGATGCTTCCATACACGGCATACTGGTACAGCTGCCGTTGCCGCCCGGACTCGTCACGGGGCGCATTCTGCAGGCGATCGATGCGCGCAAGGATGTCGACGGCTTCAATTGGAGCAATCTCGGGGCACTCGTGGACGGGCAGGTACGCCTGGCGCCATGCACGCCGCTGGGCGTGATGACGATGCTGCAGCATGAGGGAATCGAGGTCGAGGGCCGCCATGCCGTAGTGATCGGCCGCAGCGTAATCGTCGGCAAGCCTTTGGCGCTCATGTTGATCGCGCACGGAGCCACGGTCACCGTGTGCAACTCGAAAACACCCGATTTACGGCACTACACGTCTCAGGCGGACATTCTGGTGGTCGCGGCCGGAAAACCCGGATTGGTTGGCGGAGGCATGCTCAAGCCCGGCGCTGTGGTGATTGATGTAGGAATCAACCGCTTGCCGGACGGCAGTCTCACCGGTGATGTGGATTTTGCCTCGGCGAGCCGGGTCGCCTCGCGCATTACACCCGTGCCCGGTGGAGTCGGCCGTCTGACGGTTGCGATGTTGATCGCCAATACGGTGAGTGCGGCCGAGACCAGCATTGCGTCTCGCTGATCCGGCGCTAACAGGAAAACTGGTTCGCAAATCCGATCATGAATTCCGGAGTCAGATAAGCTCTGAAGCTCAAATAGCTGGCGTAAGCCAGCAGCACCAGCAGCAGTGCCCACATCAGCAGTCGTTTTCCTTGCTGTAACATTCCGTAATCTCCAGCCTGAGGCGTGGTCGTAGCGCAGCGACTCAGGCCCGCAACACCCGCTCGGCCTCGGCCACGTGCGCGCCGGCCAGGTCAATTTATTATCGCACAACGCGCTGGCACCGGTCTCCTGCCTGACATTGTGGACTCTTTTGTGTTATGTTTTCCCGCTTTGCGCAGTGCCGTGCGCCATGCGCATTGCGATCTCGATGTCCATGCTCAAGCTGTCACACGGGTTGTCCTTTTCCGATCTTTACCGCCGCGAGGGATTGCTGCGCCTCGATGCGGCGTTTCTGCGCGCGCTGGAAGTACTCGATCGTGCGTTGTGCCAGCGCCTGATTGCTGCGCGCGCCGACCCGTCTGCGCTGACGGCCAAACAAGAGTCAGAGCTGTTGATTGCGCTGGCTCCGCCCGTCGACGATTTCGTCGCCGAACTGTTTGGTATCGAAGCCGAGGTGCAGCGGCTGTCCGCGCGCCACAATGAGCTGGCGCCGCTATACAGCTGCAAGCGCCTGTTCGTGCAGCGCAAGGCGATGCACAAATTCGGTACCGCCGACGCTGCCGGATTTGACGGCGTGGCGCTGCGCGCCGAACTTGCGCGTTCGTTCGGCGCCGAGTTCAGCGAACTCGCCTTTGCGCAGCACGTGACACGCTGGCAGCAGGACGAACCAGCACATGCGATTGAGCTCGATTGCGCGCTGCGCTATGCGGCGTGGGCCGCATTGACGCCTGAGGGCAGGGCGCACCATGACGCTGGCGTGCTGTTCAAGGCGCCGCCCAAGCTCGATTATCATCAGCTGTTTCCGCTGGCAACCGATAACTCCGCCGGCTATACCGCGTACACCGCGGATCCAGCTCATTTGCGCCGCCGTACGGGATTCAAGCTGACCGATCCCGGCACCGATCTCGTCGGCGCGCTCGACCAAGCCCATTACTGCATCTGGTGCCACGAACAGGGCAAAGATTCATGCTCGAAAGGACTCAGGGAAAAAGGCGCCACGGGTAAAGGGCGTGCCTCGTTCAGGAAAAGTCCGTTCGGCGTCACGCTCGCCGGTTGCCCGCTCGAAGAGAAGATCTCGGAGTTTCACAAGGTCAAGACCGAAGGGCTGGCTATCGGTGCGCTGGCGGTGATTACCATCGATAACCCCATGGTTGCCGCGACCGGTCACCGAATCTGTAATGATTGCATGAAGGCATGCATTTACCAGAAACAGGCGCCGGTTGACATCCCGCAGGCCGAAACGCGCACACTGAAAGACGTGCTCGAGCTGCCGTGGGGGTTCGAGATTTACAGTCTGCTTACGCGCTGGAATCCGCTCAATCTGCGCGTGCCGTATCCGCGGCCGGCTTCGGGCCGACGGGTCCTGATCGCGGGCATGGGCCCGGCCGGATTTACGACCGCGCATTATTTGATGAATGACGGTCACCTGGTGGCCGGCATCGACGGCCTCAAGATCGAGCCGCTGCCGCCCGAACTGTCGGGCATCGATGCACTCGGAACCCGTGTCGCGTTCGAGCCGGTGCGCGATTTCAGCGCGCTGCGCGAGTCGCTCGACGAGCGAATTATGGCAGGGTTTGGCGGCGTCGCCGAGTACGGTATTACGGTGCGCTGGGACAAAAACTTTCTCAAGATGATCCGGCTTCTGCTCGAGCGCCGCGAGCAGTTTTCCCTGTTCGGCGGGGTACGATTCGGCGGCACGCTGACACTCGACGAGGCGTTTGCGCTCGGCTTCGACCATATCGTGCTCGCGCTCGGAGCCGGCAAGCCAACCCTGCTCGATCTGCCCAATGGCTTGGCGCGGGGCGTGCGCGCCGCCTCGGATTTTCTGATGGCGCTGCAATTGACTGGCGCGGCCAAGGCGGATTCGATAGCCAACATGCATTTGCGGCTGCCGGTAGTGGTGATCGGCGGCGGACTGACCGCGATCGATACCGCGACCGAATCGCTGGCGTATTACCCGCTGCAGGTCGAAAAATTCCTGCAGCGCTATGAAACGCTGATGCGCGAGAGCGGTGAAGCGGCGGCCCGGCTGGCGTGGAACGACGAGGAGCGCGAGATCGCCGATGAGTTTCTCGAGCACGCGCGCGCCATCAGAAACGAGCGCAGCAAGGCCGCGCAGGAAAAGCGCGCCCCGCGCATCCTGGAGTTGTTGCAGGCGTGGGGCGGCGTCACCATCGCTTACCGGCGGCGTCTGATCGACAGCCCTTCCTACACGCTCAACCACGAGGAGGTGCAAAAAGCGCTCGAGGAGGGTGTGCGTTTCGCCGAAGCCTTGAATCCGGTCGCGATCGAAGTCGATGAGCACGGTCATGCACGCGGCATACGCATGGCGCGCCTGCAGCTCGGCGCCGACGGCAAGTGGAACACGGTCGGCGAGGTCAAACTGCCGGCAAAATCGATACTGATCGCTGCCGGCACCCAGCCCAATACCGTGCTTGCGCGCGAGGATCCAGCGCATTTCGCGCTCGACGGCAGGTACTTTCGCGCCTGTGACGAGGACGGCAATCCGGTCCAGGCAGAAGCCGCGATTTCGAAACCCAATGAAGTGCGCGTGCTGCTCGCCAGACACGACGGCCGTTATGTCAGTTACTTTGGCGATGTCCACCCTTCGTTTTTTGGCAACGTGGTGAAAGCCATGGGCAGCGCCAAACAAGGCTACCCGCTGGTTAGCCGCGTGCTCGCGCGTACCGCGCCGGCCTCGGCGCGCAGCGACAGCGAATTCGTGGCGGCGCTCAATCGCGAATTGCGCGCAACGGTGCACGAAGTGATACGGCTGACACCACAGATCGTCGAAGTCGTGGTACATGCGCCGCTCGCGGCGCGGCGCTTCCGCCCCGGCCAGTTCTACCGTTTGCAGAACTTCGAGACCCTGGCGCCGCGTACTGCCGATACCAGACTGAGTATGGAAGGACTGGCGCTCACCGGAGCATGGGTTGACCCGCAGCGGGGGCTGATATCCACCGTAGTGCTCGAAATGGGCGGGTCGAGCGATTTGTGCCGTCTGCTCACGCCGGGTGAGCCGGTGGTGCTGATGGGTCCGACCGGCAGTCCGACCGAGATTCCTGCGAACGAGACCGTGATCCTGGTCGGCGGCGGGCTCGGCAACGCAGTGCTGTTCTCTATCGGTCAGGCGATGCGCCGCGCCGGCAGCAAGGTGCTGTATTTCGCCGGCTACAAGCGCATGATCGACCGCTACAAGCTCTCAGAGATCGAAGCGGCCGCCGATGTCGTGGTATGGAGTTGCGACGAAGAGCCGGGATTTACGCCAGATCGGCCGCAGGACAGGACTTTTGTCGGCAACATCGTGCAGGCGATGCACGCGTATGCCGGGGACGGGCTCGGCACGCAGTCGATCGAGTTCAGATCCGCTGACCGCCTGATGGCGATTGGTTCCGATCGCATGATGGCCGCGGTGGCCCGCGCACGCAATGAGGTGTTGAAGCCGTATCTAAAGCTGCACCATTTCGCGATCGGTTCGATCAATTCTCCGATGCAGTGCATGATGAAGGAAATCTGCGCCCAGTGTCTGCAGCCGCAGCGCGACCCGGCGACCGGCAAGGTCAGCTACGTGTTTTCCTGCTTCAACCAGGACCAGCCGCTCGACAGTGTCGATTTCGCCGCACTCGACCAGCGCCTGCGCCAGAACTCAACGCAGGAGAAGCTTACTGCACTGTGGATAGGCCACTGCCTGCATGCGCTCAATACTTGACGGGCGGGCAAGAATCAGTCCACCGCGCGCAACGCATCCGCGATGGTGGTGACGAGTTGATCGATCTGCGGTTCGCTGATGATGAGCGGAGGCGACAACGCAAGGGTGTCGCCGGTGGCACGGGGCAGCACACCTTTTTCAAAACAATGCAGAAACGCGTCGAACCCGCGCGCTCCCGGCTTGCCCGGCCGCGGCTCAAGGTCTATGCCCGCCATCAGTCCGAAATTGCGGACATCGGTCACGTGCGGAACGCCTTTCAGGCGATGCACTGCGTTCTCGAAGTGTGCCGCGATCGCGCCCGCACGGTCGAACAATTTTTCCTCGTGATATAGCCCCAGCGTCGCTTCTGCGGCGGCGGCGGCGACGGGGTGGCCGGAATAGGTGTAGCCGTGGAACAGCTCGACCATTCCCGGTGGCGCATTATTGACCACCGTGTCGTAGATTTGCTTGCGCACGATCACGCCGGAAAGCGGTATGGTCGCGTTGGTAACGCCCTTGGCGAACGTGATCATGTCGGGGACAACGCCGAAGGTCTCGGCTGCAAAGGCGCAGCCGGTGCGGCCAAACCCGGTGATCACCTCGTCAAAAATCAGCAACAGCCCGTGCTTGTCGCAGATCGCGCGCAGCCGCTCGAGATAGCCTTGCGGCGGTACCAGTACGCCGGTCGAACCGGCAACCGGCTCGACGATGACGGCGGCGATGTTGGACGCATCATGCAATGCGATTATGCGGGTCTCGAGTTCATCGGCCAGATGCGCGCCCCACGCCGGCTGGCCGCGGCTAAAGGCATTCTTTTCCGGGTTATGGGTATGCGGCAGGTGATCCACGCGCGGCAGCATGCTGTTGTAGACCTTGCGAGTGGCGGGAATGCCGCCCACTGAAATACCGCCGAATCCGACGCCGTGATAACCGCGCTCACGGCCTATCAATACGTTGCGATGGCCTTCGCCGCGCGCACGATGGTAGGCAAGCGCGATTTTGAGCGCGCTGTCCACCGCCTCGGATCCTGAGTTTGCAAAAAACACGTGGTCGAGATCGGCGGGCGCCAGCTGCGCAATCAGATCGGCGACGCGAAACTCGCCGGGATGCCCCATCTGGAACGCCGGGCTGTAATCCATGGTATCGAGCTGGCGCTTGATGGCATCGACGATGCGCGGCCTGCAATGACCCGCATTGACGCACCATAGCCCGGCCGTGCCGTCGAGCACCTGGCGTCCGTCATCGGTCGTGTAATGCATGTCTTTGGCGGAAACGAATATGCGCGGCGCAGCTTTGAACTGGCGGTTTGCGGTAAATCCCTTCCAGAGCGCCTGGAGGTCGTAATCGCGTGCTTTCATGATTTTCGGGTTCCGCTGTATCGGGTGGAAGGAAATGTTATTTTGCCCCGTCTGCGCAGGTTCGGCTACCATGAATATTTGTCCGCCGCGAACCGCCGAGCCGTGGCGGCCCGGAATGTTTTTAATTGGGAGAGCAGATGGCTAAACATATCGTCTGCCTGACATTTGATTTCGATGCGATGTCGGGTTTCATCGCGCGCGGCATGACCTCGCCTTCACCGATATCGCGCGGAGAATTCGGCCCCAACGTGGCCGCGCCGCGCATACTGGCGCTGCTCGCCAAATACCGGATTCGGAGCTCGTGGTACATACCGGGCCACACACTGGAGACCTATCCCGACCCGTGCCGGCGGGTGTTTGACGGCGGTCACGAAATCGGCCATCACGGCTGGACACATGTGCCGCCGGCATCGCTTACGCGCGATCAGGAAGAAGAGGGGCTGGTGCGTGCCAATGAGCAGATCAAAAAAATCACCGGTCGCTACGCGCGCGGCTACCGTTCGCCATCATGGGATCTGAGCCCGCATTCGATTGAACTGCTGCTCAAGCACGGCTTCATTTACGACAGCAGTATGATGGGGGACGATTTCACACCGTATCGCGCGCGCCGGGGCGACGTGATCGAGCTCGAAAAACCTGCGTTGTTCGGCAAACCCACGCGGCTCATCGAAATGCCGGTCAGCTGGTCGCTCGACGATTTTCCGCATTTCGAGTTTATGCGCACCAGGGAATGGATAATGCCGGGGCTGATGAATGCCGATCTGGTGCTCGAAAACTGGGTCAACGATTTTCTCTACATGAAAAAGACCATGAAATGGGGCGTGATCACGTACACCTTCCATCCGTTCGTGATCGGCCGCGGCGGCCGCATGCTGATCCTCGAAAAACTGATCCGCAGGCTCAAGGACCGCGGAGCGGTATTCATGACGCTGGAAACCGCTGCCGCCGAGTATGACCAGCGCGCGCCCTTCGGGAGTTAGGCGGAAATTGTACTCGCTACACTGTCACCGGGTGGTCGCGGCATTCGCCTGTTTCGCGATTTACGGCAATGGTCTCGCCGCGGAATTTACGGTGGGCTCCAAGCGCTTTACCGAGTCCTACATCCTCGGAGAAATCGTGGCGCGTACCGCGCGCCATGCCGGCGAGGCAACCGTCACATTCAAGCCGGGTCTGGGCAACACCGCGGTCGTGTTCGCTGCACTGAGAAGCGGCGCGATCGACGTCTATCCGGAATACTCGGGTACTATTGCATTCGAGCTGCTCGGCGGCAAATCCGGAACGACGCTGGTCGAAATCAACCGCGCACTGGCGCCGCTCGCCCTGGCCGCATCGGTGCCGCTGGGCTTCAGCAACACTTATGCGCTGGCAATGGCGGAGCAGGCGGCGCGGCAGAAGGACATACGCCGCATTTCCAATCTGGCCGGACATGCCGGTCTCGCGTTCGGGTTGTCGCAGGAGTTCCTCAATCGCAATGATGGCTGGCCGGCACTCAAGCGCGCCTATGGCCTGCCGTTTTCACCGCAAGGCCTGGATCACGGTCTGGCCTACGAGGCCCTGGCAGGGGGACGCATCGATGTCATGGATATTTACAGCACGGACGCCAAGATCGCCCGCTACGGTTTGCGCGTACTCGAGGATGACCGGCAATTCTTTCCCGCCTACGCGGCGCTTTTATTGCACCGCGCGGATTTGCCGCAGCGCCTGCCGAAAACATGGGCGGCGTTAGGCGGGCTGGAAGGCGCGATTTCCGCCGAGCGCATGATCGCGATGAATGCCGCGGCCGAACTCAAGTCCGTGTCATTCGTGCAGATCGCGGACGAGTTTTTGGGCAAGGGCAGGGCGGCAGTGATGGCCGCGCCGCCCAGCTTTCCTGAACGACTGTTCGGCGAAGATTTTTGGCGGCTTACCTGGCAGCATTTGACGCTGGTTTTCGTGTCGCTTGCCGCGAGCTGTGCGGCCGGCATTCCGCTTGGCATTTGGGCTGCGCGCTCGCGAGCTGCGCGCCGCGTGATTTTTCCAGTGGTCGGTGTGCTGCAGACGATCCCGTCGCTGGCGTTGCTCGCATTCCTGATAGCGTTGCTTGACCGGATCGGCACGCTGCCGGCGCTGATCGCGTTGGCCCTGTACGGGTTGCTGCCTATCGTGCGCAATACTGCGACCGGGCTCGCGGAGATCAAGACCGGACTCAAGCAGGCGGCAGCGGCCCTGGGATTGCGCCGCGGCGCCATTCTAGGATTGGTGGAGCTTCCGATCGCATCGCGCACCATATTGGCCGGCGTCAAGACGTCGGCCGTGATCAATGTCGGCACCGCAACCATAGCCGCATTTATCGGCGCCGGCGGCTACGGCGAGCGCATCGTCGCGGGACTTGCGGTCAATGACAACGCATTGCTGCTCGCCGGCGCAATACCGGCGGCATTGCTCGCCATCATTACCGAAGCAGTGTTCGGCGGCGCGGAGCGCTGGCTGGTGCCCGCTGGACTGCGCGAAAAATGATAACCTTGGCATTACCCGGGCGGGTAATGCCACGAATACCCTGGCAGTAACATTCACGGAGGATGTCACATGGTCACCCTGGAATTCCACGATCCATCCGGCACGCTCGAAGTAACACAGCAGCACGCGCCGCGGCTGGCTTCGCTTGCAGGTAAGCGTATCGGTTTCGTCAGCAACGAGCAGTGGCAAGCTTACCGCATGCTGCCGATGCTCAAGGAATTGCTGGAAGAGGATTTTCCGGGTATCGAGGTGCTGCCGGTCGATGCATTTCCACAGGGTAACGCGCTGATCGGCAACGAGGAGACCGCAGCGCTGGTGAAGAAAAGCGGGGTTGACGCCGTCATCGTCGCCAACGCCGCCTGAGGGGCCTGCGCCACAGCATGCGGCCGTGCAGCCGCTAGATTGGAAACGCTGGGAATCCCCACCGTCACGCTCACGCGGTCGGATTTTGTCGGGGTCATGAAGAATGCAGTGACCGGGCTCGGGCTCGCGCCGGACGCCGCAATGGTAACGTTCCCGATCGACATGTTCCTGCCCGGCAGCGATATCACGCCGGTGCGCGCGCGCAAGCAGGAGTTCTATGACGGACTTACGGCGTGGAAATCCGGCCTGGCACGGACCACGACGGGTGCCGCCAACCTGCTCTCAGTCGAGGGCGCAAGCTACGATGACGCGCTCAATAAGGCCAATCATCTGCTGCTCGCCAATCTGTGGGGTGACGGACTTCCGCTGTGGCCGGCGACGCGCGAGCGCGTGGACTGGATATTGGGCGGCGCAGCGCTTCCTCGCGCGCACGTGATCGGCAAGTTTCCGCCGCGAGGTGGTGTCACCACCATTGAAACCTGCGCAGTGGCGCTGGCGATGGCAGGCGGCCGGCCCGAGTACCTGCCGGTGCTGATCGCCGCCGTGGAAGCGTTCCTCGATGCCGAGTCGGAAAGCGACCAGTTGCAGGCTACTTCCGGCGGGCCATTCCCGGTGGTGATCGTCAACGGGCCGATCGCGAAGGAAATTCGCCTTAATTCCGGATTCGGACTGCTGGGCCCGGATCCCCAGCGTCCCGCCGGCGCCAGCATCGGACGCGCGCTGCGCCTGTTGCAGCAAAATGTGGGCGGCGCGTTGCCGGGCATAGGCACGATGGCAATTTTCGGCGCCATGCGCTACACCAACGCAGTTTTCGCCGAGGACGAGGCCGCGCTGCCGCCGGGCTGGCAGGCGCATGCGACGGCACGCCACGGCTATGCGCCGGGAACCAACTCGGTGTCGCTCGTTTTCGCAAGCGGCGTCACCAATGTCCGGCGGCGTGGCGCGAAGAAGGAATCTCCGGAGGAAGACGTGCTGAATGGAATGTGGCGCATGGCGGATTTCATGCGCACACCCAATCTCGCTGCGCTGGCGGGCTACGAGAAAGGCACCCCCGGCATCATGATGATCTCGCCGGTGGTGGCAAAAATGATGGCGGAGCAGGGCTGGACCCAGCCGTCGATACGCCTGTTCCTGTGGGAAAATTCGAAGATTCCGCTGGCGCAGCTAAAGCGCGCCGGTGCTCCCGCCTGGTTCGAGATCGACGCCAATCTGGTCACGCGCGAGAGCATCAGGCTCGATCCGTGGCCGATCTCGCTCAAGCCCGATAACATCGTTCTCGTCGTCGCCGGCGGCGACCACCCGACTCATTATCATTGGCTGCAGGCGCATTCGCCGCGTGTGATCGGGCGCGTAATGCGTGTGCCGGAGTCGTTCGACCGGCTGCTGGCCGATGCCGATCGGGATCTGGGGTGCGGTTCGGACGCCTGCCAGATCTGAACCCCGGCGTCCTCCGCGACTTCCGCGCTGCCTATATGCGCGTTATTTGACTTTCACGCCGGCGGCTTTGACTATTTCGTTTATCCGCTTCGTCTGCTCGCGGCGGAACGTATCGAGTTCCGCGCGCGTGCTGCCGACAGTATCGATTCCCAGCCCTTTGAGCTGCTCACCGAACTGGGGCTCTTTGACCGCCTTTGCGACTTCAACGCTTACCTTGTTCAGCACGGAAACCGGTGTGCCGGTGGGGGCCACCACGCTGTACCATCCCAGAGTCTGGTAGCCGGGCACTACTTCCGAAATCGACGGCACGTCGGGCAGCAGGAAATTGCGCTTGGGGCCGGTTACGCCCAGCGCCCTGACGCGCCCGGACTGAATCGCGCCCAGCACCGCCGGCACGACCCCATAAGTGAAATGCACTTCCTTCGCCATGGTGTCGCTGAGGGCCTGGGCGATGCCCTTGTAGGGCACATGCAGCATGTCGGTGCCGGTTAAGCGCGTAAACAGGACCCCGGAAAGATGCTCGGAGGCCCCAGTGCCGGCCGAACCGTACCTGAGCGGTGTTTTTTTCGCGAGCTCGATCAACTCGCGAATCGACTTCGCGGGCAGTTCAGGATTCACCACAAGAACGAACGGCACTGTACCGAGCAGGCTGATCGAGGCGAAGTCCTTTTCGAGGCTGAATTTGACGTCGGGATATACCGCGGTAGCGACCAGCAGTTGCGAGGTCAGTATCATCCAGGTGTAGCCGTCGGGGTTCGCGCGCAATACCAGTTCCGCGCTGAGGATGCCGGCAACTCCGGGCCGGGAATCAACAACGATACGCTGGCCCCACGCCCCGTACAGGCGTTCGGCCAAAACCCGGGAAATGATATCGGGACCTGAGCCTGGGGCGCTGCCGATGACGAGCCTGATTGGTTTTTCTGGGAAGGCGGGCTGCGCTGCGTGTGCCGCCGAGATCGCCAACACCGACATAAGGACGATGCCGGCCAGCCGTTTCACGATATGCATCTGAATTCTCCTCCTGCCGCTCGCGGCGAACGCGAAACCGTAGTTTCCTAGTGTCACAACGCCGCTGATCCCGGTCTAATGGGTAACGAACTAAATTGGGTCCGGCAATGCGCTAAAGCAATATGACCTCTAAATATTGCATTACCAGCCAGAGGGCGAGAAAACCCATACCAATGATCAACAGGCGGCTGTGTTTCGCGTAGGCTACTTTGCCTTCGGGAGACAGCCATCTTTCCGCGGTCTTATGGGATCTCCAAAGATACAGGAAGATCAGTAGCGCACCTACTGCGATGAAATAGAGGCCAGCCGCATTGATCGCCCAACTAGTTGGCATAGTTCCTGCTCCCATTGAGCACGCTGATATTGCGCGCGTACCGATGCGCGATAATAGCACCAAATCAACGGAATCGGGGCAACTTTTCCCCGCGTTTTGCGTGGTTTAGCTTCGTTCGAGATGCAACGGCTAAGGAATCCGCCCAGGCGTATCCGCACCCCGCCGGGGATGCAAATTCTTAACGGACGAAGTGACGACCGTCTGTCGCGCTTAATACTCCCCGCGCGGTGGTAATCCGGGGTTCAATTGGCCTCGAATTTCCCCACCCTTATGGGCCGCGCTATGAACATTGACGTACAGTTCGCCGGCCTTGTAGTTGGCGTATTGCGCATCGGTGAGCTTCGCACCGTCGGGCACCATCCAGACGTTTTCGCCGGTTTTCTTCAAGGGGACGATGACCGGGCCATTTTTGCCGGCCGCGCCCACATGAATATGCGCGGCGACAGCGGCAACCCCGGTGGTCGTTACGCTTCCGCTGACGGATTTGTCCGAACCAATAACTATCGTGCCTCTACCCGAAGCGGAGGTTGCCACGGAGGGAACTTCTTCCGTGCCACTAAGCGTGACTCTGACGCCGCCATAGCCGCCCATGGTCGAACATCCCAATACCAGGGCTGTAGCAGCCGTCAGAACCGACCAGCGCAGGACTTTCTTTGTTTGTGTGCCCGAATTCATTCTGTTGTCTCCAAGTTTGAGTTGTTTGTGGCGAAATCTGCATTTTAGTGCCTTCAGACTATGGCCGAACAGCTCGACAAGACCGTATATTCCTCCAGGTGGACGGCGTCAAGCAGCATGGCCGGTCGAACGACAATCATCCTGGCCGGTCAACCCGGGGATACCGATCTCCGGAATACTGCCGTTGGTAAGAAGGTAGCGGGGCGTAGTAGACGGGGTGGCCCGGCACCCGGACGAGCTGCGGGTACGACGGGAGGTTGATGCCGATACTCACTCCGGGAAGTCCAATACCGATGCTCACTTGAGCACCCGCCGAAGTTGCCGAGCATAAAAGCATCCACAGCACAATCCGTCCGTAGCGCATTTGCTGTCCTCCGATTCGATAAAGTGCGGAAATCCCAATGGCGATGATCTTGCGTTCATATGCAGACACTGTGAAGGTTGCATGCCTTAGTAGTCGGCACACCGCCATTAAACATGAACGCAAAGGCAATACATGTAAGGGATTGCAAGTAAATGTAACGCGGGAAACCAACGCCCCGGCCCGGCGAACCGGGATTGCGCCGGAATTGATTTACCTATTCGTCCAACGGATAATCCCGCTCAAGACTTGCGCGGATTGCGGCGATCTTCCAGGAAGACTCAGGCAGGCAAGGCTGGAATTGCGCCGGGATTGATTTTCGTATCCTTCCTTAGGAGTCAGGTGATGACCAGATCGGCATTCATGTTGGCGCTTGCACTGTTGCCGGGGGCGTTGTGCGCCGCCCCGGAAAGCTACACGATCGATTCGCGGCACACCTATCCGCGTTGGGCGGTCAGCCACCACGGTTTTTCCATCCATCGCGGGCAGTTCAACCGTACCACCGGCAAGCTGGTCGTGGACTGGTCAGCGAAGACCGGCAGCGTCGAGATCGTAGTGGAAACCGCGTCAATCGGAACCGGCGATCCCGGGTTCGACAAAACGCTGCGTTCAGCGGACTTTTTCGATACCGACAAGCATCCGAATATGACCTATCGCAGCACGTCCATGGGCTTCGAGAAGGAGGTGCCGGTAGCGATCGCGGGTGACCTCACCCTGCTCGGGGTAACGAGACCCGTCACGTTCCGCATTTCGGGCGTGACATGCGGGATTCACCCCGTTTCGAAGAAAGCGCTCTGCGGAGCCGAGCTCTCGGGCGCGATCAAGCGCTCGGATTTCGGCATGAAGTACGGTTTGCCGAGCGTAGGCGACGATGTCCAGTTGACCATCCAGTTCGAAGCGTTCCGGGATTGACCCCCGCGTTGCTGACGTAGAACATAAAAACGGGCACTGAGCGCGCGGCTGCTGTTGCCGCGCGTCACTCTCGAACACGCGGTTAGGTTCCGATGATTTCATTGAGCCCCTCAACGACATGCGCAAGTTCCTCTGGCGTGGAACGACCGAGCCTTGCGCCTATGCGCTCGACGGAAAGCGTGCGAATCTGGCTGATCTTGACCCACGAACGCTTGGGCAGCTTCGGAGATTTCAGTTCATGCGTGAGTGGAAACCCGGCGCGCTGAGGTTGGCTGGTCAGCGCGACCGCGATGACTGTACCAGAGCGCTCGTTGAACACGTCGTGGCTGAGGATAAGGACCGGGCGTAAGCCGGCCTGTTCGCGGCCACGTATCGGGTTGAGGTCGGCCCAGCGAATGTCGCCCCTCAATATGCGGGCCACGATTCAAGCTCCTTGCCCAGACCTTCCTCAGCGAGAGCTTTCTCAAACTTCGGATCGAGCTTGGCGCATTCCGACGCAAGGCGGCCGCGTTCCATGCGCACAAGCTTCTCGCTCACAGCTGCCTGAATCGCGCGGCTGCGATTGGGGAAGACGCTCTTTGAAACCAAGCCATCAACGCGGATTAGAGTTTCGCGGTCGAGGGTAATTGCAACTTTTACGCTACTCATGTCGCACTTCCAAAGTATGACAATATATCATACCGCAACCCACGAAGACGAGGATAAACGGGGTCAGTGTAACTTTTCCATCAATCTCAAGACTCGACCTGCCCAGCGGCTCGATCCTTCAGTACAGGTGCCACGGAAAAGTGACACTGACCCTATTTATCCAAGTGGCTCCCCGACCAGGGCTCGAACCTGGGACCTGCGGATTAACAGTCCGTCGCTCTACCAACTGAGCTATCGGGGAATTCTGATATGCAGCTTCGTTGCAGAGGCGCGTATTCTAGGCAGTCGTGGTCATACGGTCAATGCGGTTGCACCAGCACGCTGGCGATTGCGCGCGCTGCATAATCGATGTTGTGGGAATTCAGCGCGGCCACACAGATGCGTCCGCTGTCGATTGCGTACACCGAGTGCTCGGCCCGCAACCGGTGCACCTGATCCTTCGTCAAACCGGAGTAGGAGAACATGCCGCGTTGCTGCACGACGAAGCCGAAGTCGAAATCGGCGCGCAATGCGCGAATCTTTTCGACCAACTGGCGGCGCATCACCTTGATGCGATCGCGCATCTGCCCGAGCTCCGTTTCCCAGAGTTCGCGCAATTCGGGGGTCGTCAGCACCATGGCTGCCGCCTGCCCGCCGTGGGTCGGCGGGTTGGAATAGTTGGTGCGTATCACGCGTTTGAGCTGGCTCAGCACACGCGCCGCCTGTTCCGGGCTTTCGGTTACGATGCTGAGCGCACCGACCCGCTCGCCGTAGAGTGAAAGTGATTTTGAGAACGAACTCGAAACGAATACGACCGGGCACGCCATGGTGAAACGGCGAACGGCTGCGGCATCCGCGTCGAGACCTTCGGCGAAACCCTGATACGCGATGTCGAGGAACGGCACCAGCCCGCGCGCGTTGACGACTTCGATCACGCGTTCCCAGTGCTCGGCGGATAAATCGACACCGGTCGGGTTGTGGCAGCAGGCATGCAGTACGGCAATCGACCCTGCCGGCAGCGTTTGCAGCGTGGCCAGCATGGCTTCGAAATTGACGCCATGGGTGCGCGCGTCGTAGTAGGGGTAGGCGCTGACCTTGAACCCTGCGTAGTCAAACAGCGCCTGGTGATTCTCCCAGCTCGGGTCGCTGATCCAGATTCCAGCTTGCGGGTTGATCCGGCGCAGCAGATCCGCACCGATCTTGAGTCCACCGGTTCCGCCCAGCGCCTGTACTGTGACGACCCGCCCCTGGCGCACGGCTTCACTGTCCGCGCCGAATACGACATTCTGCACCGCGCGGTCGTAGGCCTGTAGGCCATCTATCGGCAGATAGTTCTTTGGCGTCACACTACCGGACAGCGTTTGCACCGCGCGGCGCACGCATTCGAGCACGGGGACCTTGCCGCTGTCGTCGCAATAGACGCCAACGCCCAGGTTCACTTTGCCGGGGTTGGTGTCCGCGTGAAAGGCTTCCGTGACGCCCAGAATCGGGTCGCGCGGGGCCATCTCGACGGTTGAGAGCAGGGATGCATTCATTTTGCAGGTTGCCGATGCAGTCTGATTGATTTGAATCGGGTCAAATGTTCGTATCCAAGCCCATATTTTACCTGTTTATGCCGGTTTGCGGTGCACAAACCCCAGGAACAGGGCGGCCGCCGGGGTGTGAGCTGCTGGTTCAAGCACCCCAGTCACCCGAAACGACTGTATATGGGACAATGCCCGGTTGAGTCGCATATACGAGACCCATTGATGGCAAGCCCTGCATTGAAAACCGGGCCCGCCGAACGCGCGGCGGTGGCGCCCGCAACCTTTCCCGATAGTCCTTACCACCTGCATCAGGCATTCGAACCCGCCGGCGATCAGCCCGAGGCGATCGCGAAGCTCGCCGCGGGTATCGAAAGCGGACTTGCCTGCCAGACACTGCTGGGCGTCACCGGGTCCGGGAAAACCTACACGAGGGCAAA
>Ga0080064_1002719_pt1 | contig 28710 bp, 25 predicted proteins | sample Subgrocontami54m_FD_69260 | JGI IMG/M metagenome (GOLD analysis project Ga0080064, IMG submission 69260) | Subsurface groundwater microbial communities from S. Glens Falls, New York, USA - GMW46 contaminated, 5.4 m (SPADES assembly) (version 2) ...
CGTGCCGAGTCGGCGAAGCGCGCGCCGCGGAAATCCGTTTCCGAGAGCCTGTGGCCCTGGATCATCGTACCCATGGCGCCGTCCAGCATGAGGATGCGGCGCGCGAGCAGGGCGCGTAGCTCGGTAGTGCGGTCAGGTCTCATCGATGGCACAAACAGAAAACCCGTTCAGCCGACGCGAGCCAAACGGGTTGCCTCGCTTTAGCCGTATTTGTTTATACACCCGGCCACCGGCCGGGGGGCGCCCGCAAGCTGAAGACTCAAATCGGCGCGAAGCGCGAAGGCTACGCGGCCGGGGGCCCGTTGTCAACGTCGCGGGTCAACGTTGCGCCGACAACGCTATAATCGGCGTTTTCCGACGGGGGGCGCGAACCATGCAGCATCTCGAACCCAAGGAAGCCGACGAGTTCCTGAAGAAGAACGCTAACGCCGTATTCATCGACTGCAGGAGCGAGATGGAATACCTGTTCGTCGGCCATCCGGCCGGGTCGCTCTCGGTTCCCTGGAACGACGGTCCCGATTGGGAGGTGAATCCGCACTTCGTCGCGCACGTGAAGGTCGCCGCGAGCGTCGACCGTCCCATCGTGCTCATCTGCCGCTCGGGGAACCGTTCCCTCGACGCCGGCGCGGCGCTGGAGAAGGCGGGCTTCACCCAGGTCTACAACGTGCTGCACGGCTTCGAGGGCGAGCTCGACCCAACCCACCATCGCAATGCGGTCACCGGCTGGCGCTTCGAGGGGCTGCCCTGGGAGCAGTGCTGACTTGCCCCCGTTCCGCCTGGCCCTGACCGTTTGGGGCCTGGGAGCCCTGCTCTACCTGATTGGATTCTTCCAGCGCGTCGCGCCCGCGGTCATCACCAACGAGCTGACGGCCGAGTTCTCGCTGACCGCCACCGCGCTCGGCAACCTGTCGGCGGTGTATTTCTACAGCTATGTCGCCATGCAGATCCCCACCGGCATCCTCGCCGACCACTGGGGGCCGCGCCGCATCCTCTCCATCGGGGCCGCGGTAGCGGCCGCGGGAACGCTGCTGTTCGGGCTTGCGCATACGCTCGCGCTGGTCGCGCTGGGGCGCCTGTTGATCGGCGCCGCGGTGGGAGTCGCGTTCGTGGCGATGCTGAAACTTTCCACGCACTGGTTCCATGCGTCGCGATTCGCGCTGTTCTCGGGGATCGCGCTCGCCTGCGGAGTGGCCGGAGCCGTGTTCGCCGGCGCGCCGCTTCGGCTCCTCGTGGACGCGTTCGGCTGGCGCGTCGTCATGCTCGCGACGGGAAGCTTCACCGGACTGCTCGCCCTGATCATCTGGGTGGTCGTTCGCGACGACCCGAGCGAGCTCGGTTATCGGAGCTTCATGTCGCAGCCGCACGCCTCGGCGCCGGGCCGTTCGGTATGGACCGGCATGCGCGAGGTGCTGCGCACGCCGAACGTCTGGCTGATCCTGATCATCTGCGGCGGCGTATCGGGTCCGACGCTCACCTTCGCCGGCCTGTGGGGCGTGCCCTTCCTCGGGACCCACTACGGCCTCACGACCGCGGCCGCAGCGACGCTCACGTCGCTGCTGCTGCTGTCCTGGGCGCTCGCCGGGCCCGTCATGGGCGCGTTGTCCGACCGGGTGCGGAGGAGAAAGCCCTTGTACGGCATGGGCGCTGCGGTTGCCGCCGCTGGCTGGTTCTACATCTTCCTGGTACCGCGTATTCCCCTGCCGCTGCTGATCGCGGTCCTTGTCCTCACCGGGATCGCTTCGGGCTGCGTGATGATCGGCTTCGCATTCGCCAAGGAGTCCGCGCCGGCGGCCCTGGCAGGTACGACCTCCGGGGTCATCAACATGGGCAACATGCTGGGCGGGCTGATCATGCAGCCGGCGGTCGGATGGATGCTCGACCGCTACTGGGACGGAACGCTCGAGGGCGGCGTTCGGGTCTACCGCTTCGACGCCTACCGCGCCGGGTTCAGCTTCATGCTCGCCTGGCTGGTACTCTCGATCGCTCTCGTGCTGTTCACGCGCGAGACCCACTGCCGCCAGACGCCCTAGAACCTATCGCTTCCGTCAATCAGCGCTCGAGTTCGGCGAGCAGACGCTCGCGCAGGCGAAAGCGCTGCACCTTGCCGGTGGGCGTTCGTGGGAGTTCGCTCACCTCGCATATCCACTTCGGCCTGCTGTACTGCGGCAGCGCCTGACTACAGCGTGCTTCGGCCAGCGTCCTGCCTTCCCCGGGTATCGCCGCAACCACGAACAGCGCAAGCCGCTCGAATCCGTCGCGGTCGGGGACGACCACGCAAGCCGCCTCGCGAATTCCGGCGTCCGCGAGCACGGCTTCCTCGACTTCCATGGGCTTCACCCACTGGCCGGCGATACGCAACAATTCGTCGGCGCGCCCCTGATGGTAGTAGTAGCCCTCAGCGTCACGGATGAACAGGTCGCCGGTGCAGAACCAGCCGTCGCGGAAGACCTTCGCGGTCGCCTCCGGGTCTGGATAGCCGAGCGCGAGCGCCGGATGCGTGATCCACAAGATCCCCGGCTCGCCGACCCCGACCTCGCGTCCTTCCTTGTCGAGCAGCCGGACTTGCACTCCGCCGAGCGGCACTCCGGTTGCGCCGAGGCGCTGCTTGCCCGGGAAACACGCCAATGCGTTGGTGTACGACTCGGACATGCCGTAGCAGGAGTGGATGTTCTTGCCGACCGCCTCCCGCCAGCCGAGCGCGATCGAATCCGGGAGTCTCTCGCCCGCCGTATAGAAATGGGCGACGTTCCGCAGAGGCGCGAGGCGCTCCGCCCCGAGATTGAGCAGCCGCCGGTAGAACGTCGGCACGCTGAACACGACATTCGGCCGGTGCAGCGCCACCTGCTCGACGATCTGCTCCGGTTCGGGCCAGGATTCGATGATGATGGTCGTCGCGCCGATGTTGATCGGGCCGAGGAAAGCGTTGTCCAAGGCGTAGGTAAAGAACAATTTCGACGTTCCCAGCACCACGGTGCGCTCGTCCGCGCCGACGACTTCGCGCAGCAGCTTGCCGGCATCGGCGCAGTTGGACTGACTGTGGATGATGCCTTTCGGGCGGCCGGTGGTTCCGGAGGAAAACAACCAGAAGGCGGGGTCGCTGCGCGCCGTGTGCGCCGCCTGGAAGGAGTCGCTCGACGAAGCGACCCGCTTCGCGAGCGTTTCGCCCTCGCCGTCGGCCGCAAGGACGCTCGTCCCGGTGCGTGCCGCCGCATCGGCGAGCATTGGCGCGTGCTCCGGGTCGCACACGAGCAGCCGCAGCTTAGCGTCCGCAAGGATGAAAGCGTAGTCGCCAGCGGGCAGCCGGGGATTGAGCGGCACGGCGACCGCGCCGGCCTTCACCAGCCCGAGGAAGGCCGCGCAGTAGAGCGGCGAGTCCTTCACCATGAGCCCGACCCGCTCGCCGCGAGCGACCCCGTGGGTCGTGAACGCGTTCGCCGCGCGGTTGACGAGCAAAGCGAGCTCTGCATAGCTCACCGTGCCGCCGGCGTGGATGATTGCGGTCTTGTTCCTCAGCCGCGGTGTCAGCCGGAGAATGATCTCGGCGGCGTTGAAAGTCTCGGACATGGCTGGGGAAGCGGGCATCTGACCGGCGCGTTGTGTCAGGACCGCGCCGGGCTTACCTTAGCCTGCCATCCGGCGCGGAAGGACGATTTGTTTGGGCGTCAAACAGTAATACATTAGCCGGCCGCACGCAAGGCCGTGAGGACACGGTCTTGCGCTGCCGCCGCGCAGTCTCTCACTTGGGGGGCAGGATCGAAACGCGCAGTTCGCCCAGTCCGGCGATGCTGGCCACGAGTTCATCCCCCGGCTTGGCGGCGCCGACGCCCGCCGGTGTTCCGGTCATGATCAGGTCGCCCGCCTCGAGCGTGTAGTACTGGCTGAGAAAGGCGATCTGTTCCGGAATGCTCCAGATCATCTGGTCGATATCGGAATCCTGGCGCACGGCGCCGTTGACTTTGAGCAAGAGCTTGGCCTTGGCCGGGTGCCCGATCTTGGACGCCGGGGTGACCGGGCCTACCGGGGCCGCCCGGTCGAAATCCTTGCCGAAACTCCAGGGTCGGCCCTTGTCCTTGCCCATCTGCTGAAGGTCCCGGCGCGTCATGTCCAGACCGACCGCGTAGCCCCAGACCTGATCGTTGGCGCGGTCCGCCGGAATCTTGTAGCCCCCGCTGCCGAGGACCGCCACCATCTCGGTCTCCCAGTGGTAGTTGCTGGTCATCGGCGGGTAGGCGATCCGCCCGACCTCGCCTTCGTTCAGCGGCACGAGATCGTGCGCCGACTTGGTGAAGAAGAAAGGCTGTTCGCGGCCGTCGCCTCCCATCTCCTTCTGGTGTTCGACGTAATTGCGGCCGACGCAGAAAATCCGGCGTACCGGAAAGCGAGCGGCCGTACCCAGGATGGCAAGGGACGGGACTTCCCAGGACGAGATGACGTATTCCATTTTCATGGCACACACTCCTTCAAAGATTGCGGTCGCAGCCGATCCGGTCACGGCGTGATTCGGCTCACGGCGCCCACACGAAAGTCGCGTATTGTCTCATGAGTGCGGGGAAGCTTCGAATCGCATTGCCTCGCATTTCACATTGCGAAAAGCCCGTCGGGGCGGCCTTTCCCGCCGTCGGTCCGGATGGGGAATCTGTGATGTTGGGATAACATCCGGCGAGGGCGGATCGGTATAGTTACCGTCTTTCCCGGCCGGCAGATCCGGCCGCGGCAGCGTTTTCGGAGGGGACCCATGCAGGACGTTTCAGCACTAGGCGCATTCTTCAGGCCGAAAAGCGTGGCGGTCGTCGGCGCATCCTCGGACCCCAAGAAGCCCGGAAACACGGCCCTGAAGAACATGATCTCCATGGGGTACAAGGGCAGGATATTCCCGATCAATCCGCGCGAGCCGACCATCCTCGGATTGCCGTGCTTCAAGAACGTGTTCGACGTTCCCGAGCCGGTCGAGCTCTGCGTGCTCCTCGTGTCGGCCGAACTCACCCTGCAGGTCGCGAAGGAACTGGTCCAGCGTAAGCGCCGGTTCGACGACGTGCTGGCGGTCGTGTGCATGTCGGCCGGTTTCGCGGAGCTCAACACCGCCGAGGCGGGGCAGCGCGAGAAGGACCTGGTCCAGACCCTGAGGTCGGCATCGATAAGACTCGTCGGCCCGAATTGCCTCGGCGTCATGGATACCGTGAGCGGATTCAACACCAACTTCGACATCGGCACCTATCCCAAGGGCGGGATCAGCGTCCTGACCCAGAGCGGTGCGTTCGGAAATTCTTTCCTGTTCGGGTCAGGGACCACCGGACTCGTCGGGCTGAACAAGTTCGTATCCATCGGCAACATGGCCGATGTCCAGATGGCCGAGCTGCTCATGTTCCTGAAGACCGACGACTCCACGCGGGTCATCGGGATCTACCTGGAGGGCCTTTCCGATCCGAGGGGGTTTCTCCAGGCCGCCCGTGAGGTCGCGGCGGTCAAGCCCATCGTGATCTTCAAGAGCGGCAGAAGCGAAATGGGATCGACCGCGGCCCTGTCGCATACGGCTTCGGTGGCTGGCGCCGACGCGATTTACGACGGCGCGTTCAGGCAGTCCGGGCTTATGCGCGCGAGGAGCGTGTCGGAGTTCTACGATACGCTGAGGGCATTCGCGAAACAGCCGATTCCTTCCGGGAACCGGGTCTGCGTGCTCACGCACATGGGCGGGCCGGGAACGATCTGCATCGATGAGATCTCCACGCTCCCCAGCCTCAAGATGACGGAATTCTCCCCCGAGACGACCAGCGCGCTCAAGAGCATCCTGTCGCCGGCAGCGAATGTGGGCCACCCGCCGGGGTACATCGACCTCACGGCGGCGCACTACGAGAATCTTCACAACCAGGTTCTCAAGCTCCTGTTCAAGGACAAGAACGTCGACACGGTGATACAGATATTGGCCCCGAGCGCGTTCCTGGATCAGAAACTCCTCGCACAGGAGATCTCGAGCGCCTACGAATCGCAGACGGGCGCGAAGAAGCCGCTCCTGAACGTGGTGACCTTCGGGGACTTTGCCGACGAATTGCGCCACCGCCTCGAGAACGCGAGCCTGCCCACTTTCGATCATCCCGACATGGTTGCCCGGGTCGCGGGCAACGTCACCGCGTACGGGGCGGTTCGCGAAGCGGCGGCGAGGGAAGCCAAGGCCGCGAAGGGCCAAGCCCGCCGGGCCGATCCGCCGGCGGCGCAGTTGATCGCCACCGCGTCCCGCCAGGGACGCATCAGTCTTCTCGAGCCCGAAGCCTATGAAGTGTGCAAGCAGTACGACATCCGCGTTCCGCCCTTCCGGCTCGTCGATACGCTGGAAGGCGCCCTGGACGCCGCGAACGAAATCGGCTATCCGGTCGTGCTCAAGGTCGTGTCCGCCGAGATCCTTCACAAGTCGGACATCGGCGGCGTGATGCTCGGCGTCAACGCCGACGCCGTCCTCGAGCAAGCTTACGGGAAGCTGGTCGAGAACGTCAGGCGAGCGGCGCCCGGCATCCAGAAGCCGAGCGTCCTGGTCCAGAAGATGATGCCCTCCACGACCGAGCTCGTGATCGGCGGCATCAGGGACAAGCTGTTCGGCCCGGCGATCATGTTCGGCCTGGGCGGAATCTACGTCGAGGTGCTCAAGCGCGTGAGCTTCCGCCTCGCGCCCCTTTCCGGCGAGGAGGCGAAGGACCTGATCCACGAGACCCTCCCTGCCGCTCTCATCGCGGGCGCGCGAGGCAGGAAGAAGATGAACGTCGATGCGATCGCCGCCGCCCTGGTGTCCCTCGGCCGCCTGTTCGAAGAGCACCCGCAGGTCGAACAGGTGGACCTGAACCCCTTCCTTCCCTACGAAGACGGTGGCATGGCCGTCGACGCGAGAATCATCCTCTCGAAATAGCGCGGTCCAGGGGCGCGCGCGGCGCAATGCGCGGGTCCCCACCTTCCCGCGGCCGACGTGCTACATTAGCGCCGGATAGGCTGGGCACCCAATAATTCGAGGATCAAACGAATGGCGCAGCGCTTACGCCGCGGCAACGGACTCGACCACGGCGTTCTTCCGGATCTCATCGGCTACCAATTGCGGCTGGCGCAGATCGCGGTTTTCCGCGACTTCGAGCGCACGGTGGGAAACCTCGGCATCTCCCCGGGACGCTTCGGGGTGCTGGTGCTCGTCGACGCCAACCCGGGGATCACGCAGTCGCGGCTCGCAGAGGCGGTAGGGCTGGATCGATCGACGCTCGTGCCCGTGCTGGACGGGCTCGAGCGGCGCGACCTGCTGGAGCGGCGCCAAGGGACGGACCGGCGTACCAACGGATTGTGGCTCACCCCCAACGGCAAGCGGTTTCTGGGGCGGGTCAAGCGCCGCATCGCGGCGCACGAGGAGCGTCTGCTCACGGGCATGTCGGCGAAGGAGCGCGATCAGTTGGTGTCGCTGCTGGCCCGACTGAGGGTTCCTGCCTGATCCGGGTCGCCAAGAAAAGAACGGGCGCCCTTGCGGCGCCCGTTTTGCTTTGCGGGGTCCGGAAGGACCCCGGCCATGCGAGACTCAGATGTGGTACGCGGACTCCCCGTGGGAGTTGATGTCGAGGCCCTCGCGTTCTTCTTCCTCGGTCACCCGCAGTCCCACGAGCAGGTCGGCGATCTTGTACGAGATCGCGGCGACCACGCCGGTCCAGACGAACACCAGCACCACCGCCTTGAGCTGTATCCAGAGCTGCGCGCCGATGCCCGAGTAGCCGGTCTTCATCGTAACCCAGTCGGTGACGAAGCCCGGTCCTCCCAGATCGGGGGAATTGAACACGCCGGTGAGCAGCGCGCCCAGTATCCCGCCCACCGCGTGGACGCCGAACACGTCCAGGGCGTCGTCCGCGCCGAGGAGCTTCTTCAGGCCGTTCACGCCCCACAGGCACACGGCGCCCGCGGCCAGGCCGATGACGAACGCCCCCGGGATGCCCACGTTGCCGGCGGCTGGCGTGATCGCGACCAGGCCTGCCACCGCGCCCGAGGCCGCACCCAGCATGGAGGGCTTGCCCTTGACCATCCACTCGAGGAAGACCCAGGACAGCACCGCGCAGGCCGTGGCGAGGAAGGTGTTCATGAACGCAAGCGCGGCGGTACCGTTCGCTTCCAGGGCCGAACCCGCGTTGAACCCGAACCAGCCCACCCACAGCAGCGAGGCGCCGATCATGGTCATGGTGAGGTTGTGCGGCTGCATCGCTTCCTTGCCGAAGCCGATGCGCTTGCCGAGCATGAAGGCACCGACCAGGCCCGCGACGCCGGCGTTGATGTGCACGACCGTACCGCCGGCGAAGTCGAGTGCGCCCCACTGCCAGATCAGGCCCGCTTTGGCGGTCACGGCATCCACGGTCTTCGGATCGGTGAAAGCGTCCGGTCCCGGGAAGAACCACACCATGTGCGCGATCGGCGCGTAGCTGAAGGTGAACCACAGCACCATGAAGATCAGGACCGCGGAGAATTTCATCCGCTCGGCGATCGACCCCAGGATCAGGGCGCAGGTGATCGCGGCGAACGTCGCCTGGAAGGCTACGAAGACCAATTCGGGAATCGGCGTGTTCTTGCTGAAGGTCGCTCCCATCGCGAACTCGCCTTTCGCCGAGTCGAAGGTGCCCTTCAGGAACAGCCGGTCCCATCCGCCGAAGAACGAGTTGCCCTCGGTGAACGCCAGGCTGTAGCCGTAGATGCTCCAGAGCACGGTGATCAGCGAGAAGACCACGAACACCTGCATGAGGACCGACAGCATGTTCTTGCTGCGCACCAGGCCCCCGTAGAACAAGGCCAGTGCGGGAATGCTCATCATGAGCACCAGCGCGGTCGAGGTCAGCATCCACGCGACGTCGCCCTTGTTCGGCGTCGGCGCGGGCGCGGGCGTGGGGGTGGCGCTCGGCGCCGCTGCAGGCACGGCGGCGGCGGGTGCGGCGGGCGTGGCGGGCGCGACTGCCGCGGGTTTCGCTGCCTCCGCTTTGGCCGCGTCCGCCGCGGGCTTGTTGTCCTGCGCCGGCGCGCTTCCCGGAATCGCGAATGCGCCGAACAGAACGAGCAATGCGAACAATTTTCTCATCGCTAGTCTCCCTAGATGGCGTCCGAACCGGTTTCGCCGGTCCGTATGCGCACGACTTGTTCCAGATCGAATACGAAGATCTTGCCGTCGCCGATCTTGCCGGTGTTGGCCGATTTTTCGATCGCCTCGATCACCTGTTCCAGGACGTCGTCCTTGACCGCGGCCTCGACCTTGACCTTGGGCAGAAAGTCGACCACATATTCGGCGCCGCGATACAGCTCGGTGTGCCCTTTCTGGCGACCGAACCCCTTGACCTCGGTAACGGTGATGCCCGAGACGCCGATGGCCGAAAGGGCTTCGCGCACCTCGTCGAGCTTGAACGGCTTGATGATGGCCGTAACGAGTTTCATACTGTCTCCTTGTCAGAATGCATCGGCGGCGGATGCAAGCGGGCCGCCGGGAGCGGGTCCTAGAACGTCTTGCCGAGCGACAGAACCACGGTCGCTCCGCGCGGGTCGATGAACTTCGCACCGTTCGCCTGCGCCCCGTTCATGGCGCGCCAGAGCTCGGTGTTGGCATCCGTGGCGACCAGTGCGGCACCGAAGAGGAAGCCGCCATATTCCTTGGTCAGGCCGATCTTGTAGTCGGTGTAGGAAAGCTTGCCGTAGTTGCGCACGGTTTGATGGCCGACGTGCAGACCCAGCGTGAGCTTGTCTCCCAGATCGAAGCTGTAGGACAGGTCCAAGTAGCCCGACCCCTTGGAGCCGCCCGGATTAGCCGAGAAGCAGTTGCTGGTGGGCGTACCGCTGCTATCCAGGCCGCACAGTCCGCCCATGGTGGCGGTTTTCATGCCGAAGAAGTCCGAGATCCCGTGCGAGTACTTGGCCGTGAAACTGCCGTAGCTGAGCGCGCCGTAGAGCTCGAGGTTGTTGTACTTGTCCTGGCCCGGGGTGTTGAACTTCGCCCCCGGATACCAGTAGTACAGCAGGCCGACGTCGGCGGTGAGGTCCTTGGTGACCTCGAACTTGTAGCCCCCGTACAGGTCCCATTCCAGGCCCGCGCCGTTGGCGTACACGTTGTTGCTCACGTTCGAGGCCCAGGTCCCGAGGTACAGGCCGCTCGCATGCGCGTAGTCGAAGCCGGCCTGGACCGCAGGGAGCTTGAAGGTTTGCGAAATCCCGCGGAACCGGTAGTCGCTCACCAGCGTGGCGTTTCCGGTGAAAGTGTGTTCCGGGGGCTGGGCAGCGGGCGCCGGGGCAGCCTGCGCGAACACCACACCGGGAACGGCGAACAACCCGGAAATTGCAGAAGCGAGAAGCAGTTTTTTCATAGTCGTACCTTTCTTGGTTGCGAAACGGACGCGGTGCATTCTGCATTTGGCGTGCCAGGTTTTTTCGCCTTGTTGATCAGAGCCTTAGAAAACGAGCGCCAAGCCGCGAATCCAGGCGAGCCCCAACATGGTGCGTCTTCCAGGGCCTCTTGCACCGTGTTTGTGCCGCGAGTCCCGCTACGCGGCTGCCCGGTACCGCTGTGCTAGACTCGGCTTGAAAGGTATCGCCATGGCACGGAATCGTCTCCTCGACCAGATCAATGCCCGCGTGAGCGAGGTGCTCGCGACAAGCCCCGCCAAGGACATCGAGAAGAACGTGCGTGCACTGCTCTCCGGGGCGTTCGCCCGGCTCGAGCTCGTGACGCGCGAAGAGTTCGACCTGCAGGCGAAGGTACTGGCGCGGACTCGCGAGAAGCTCGCTGCGCTCGAATCGCGCGTCGCCGAGCTCGAAAAGAAGCTGCCCTCGGGAGAATAAGCCGGCGCCGCGCAAGCGGACGGTCCATTGAGAGCGCCTCGCGTCAACGCGTGCAACATCGCGTGCGTTGCCCGTCTTATCCTTCGTCCCGGCGAACCCCTCGTCGGTCCATGTCGCTAGCTGTCCTTCACAGCCGGGCGCTCGCCGGGATGGATGCGCCGCCGGTGGTCGTCGAAGTCCATCTCGGGAACGGCCTGCCGTCCTTCACCATCGTCGGGCTTCCGGATACGGAGGTTAAGGAGAGCCGCGATCGCGTGCGCGCGGCGCTGGCCAATTGCCGCTTCGAATTTCCGGCGCGGCGCGTCACGGTCAACCTCGCGCCCGCGGAGCTGCCGAAAGAGGGCGGGCGCTTCGACCTGCCGATCGCTCTCGGCATCCTCGCCGCCTCGCGACAGATTCCCTCCGAAGCCCTCGCGCGCTACGAATTCGCCGGCGAGCTGTCGCTCTCGGGCGAACTGCGTTCGGTGCGCGGGGCCCTCGCCCTGGCCCTGCGCGCCGCGGGGTCGGGCCGCGCCTTGGTGCTTCCCAGGGCGAGCGCCGCCGAAGCCGCTCTCGCCAGCGGCGCGCATGTGCTCGCCGCGGATTCCCTCCTCGAGGTATGCGCACACCTGTGCGGCGAGCGCGAGTTACGTCCACCACCGCCCGCGGCGCCGGGCGCCGCAGCGGCGTGCTATCCGGACCTGGCGGAGGTCAAGGGGCAGGCGCATGCGAAGCGCGCGCTGGAGGTGGCCGCAGCGGGACGGCACAGCCTGCTCATGGTGGGTCCGCCCGGAACCGGAAAATCGATGCTTGCCGCGCGCTTTCCCGGGCTGCTGCCGGAGATGAGCGATGGCGAAGCGCTCCAGTCCGCCGCACTGCAATCGCTCACGAGCGGCGGCTTCCGCCTGGAGAACTGGAAGCGGCGCCCGTTTCGCGCGCCGCACCACTCCGCCTCGGCCGCCGCTCTCGTCGGCGGAGGAAGCGATCCGCGGCCCGGGGAGATATCGCTCGCGCACAACGGCGTGCTGTTCCTCGACGAACTGCCCGAGTTCGGGCGCAGGGTGCTCGAGGTGCTGCGCGAGCCGCTCGAGTCCGGGCGCGTGTCGATCTCTCGCGCCGCCCGCCAGGCCGAGTTCCCGGCGCGCTTCCAGCTCGTCGCTGCGATGAATCCCTGCGTCTGCGGCTACCTGGGCCACTACAACGGCCGCTGCCGCTGCACGCCGGACCAGATCGCACGCTATTGCGCGAAAATCTCCGGACCGCTGCTGGATCGCATTGACATCCGCATTGAAGTGGCGGCGTTGCGCGAGGAGGAGCTGCAATCGCAACGCGCGGCGGAAAACTCCGTTACGGTGCGCGCCCGCGTGGAGCAGGCCTGGCGCAAGCAACTCGAGCGCCAGGGGAAGCCCAATAGCGAACTGGCGCCGTGGGAACTCGATCGTCACTGCGCAGCCGATGCCCAGGGTATCGCGCTGCTCAAGAGCGCCATCGCCCGGCTGAACCTATCGGCGCGTTCGTATCACCGGGTGTTGAAGCTCGCGCGCACCATCGCCGATCTGGCATGCGCGGAAAGCATTTTCGCGGCGCATGTCGGCGAAGCCATTCAGTATCGCCGCATCGAGGGCCGCTAGCCCCGGAGCCCTGCGCCGGGAATGCTGATTCACGTGCCCCGGACCCGGCGGCGCAGCCGCTGCGTGCGGCCAGGGTCTACGTTGCCCGCTGGGTCGAGCTCGACCGCGTAGATCGTTCGCGCCGCTTCGCGGCTTACGTAGCCCTGGCGCACGTCGTACGCGACCTTGTCGGGATCGCGCTCGGCCGGAGGGCCGAAACCGCCGCCCCCGCCCGCGCGAAGCGTGAAGGCATCGCCGGGATTGAGCCGCTGCGTGAGCACCTTCGCGTTGGGCAGATTCGAGACCTCCTTGCCCCCCAGGCGCAGCCTCACTTCGTTTCCCTTGCCGTCCCTTCCGCCGGCCAGACCCCAGGGCGCGCAATGCACGCGGTCGACCTGCATGTTGACCGTGATCGGCGCGCGCGCCTGGATCACCTGCTCGGTTCCCAGGCCGCCGCGATTGCGGCCCGCGCCCCCGGAGTCCTCGCGCAGGGCATGGCACTCGAACAGCAGCGGATATTTCGCCTCCATCTGCTCGCACGGGCTGTTGTGCGTGTCGCCGTCGTTCAGGCACACCGTGGCGCTCATGCCGTCTTCGGTCAGCTTCGCCCCCCAGCCGCCGCCCGAGGGTCCGACGCTGGCGATGAAGAAGCGTCCGTCTTTCGGCGCAATGCCGTTGATCAGCGCCACCAGCAGATCGGCGTGATGCCCGGCGATGGTGCGCCCGGGAATGGCCTTCTCCATCGCCTTGAAGACGGTGTCCACCACCGTCATCGGGAAGGTCATCCACCAGCGCATGGCGGCCGGGCGCTCGGCGCTGACGACGGTGCCGCGCGAGAGCACCACCTTGAGCGGGCGGAAGCTGCCTTCGTTGATCGGATAGTCGCTCGGCGAGGTGAGGCATTTGTAGGCGACCTGCGCGCACGCGTAGCCCGTGGTCGCGCCGGAATTGTAGAAGCCCGCCACCTGCGCTCCGACCTGGGACAGGTCGATCGTCATCGCGTCGCCCTTCACGACGACCCGTACGCGGATCGGCACGCGCTTTCCGATCTCGACGCCGTCGTCGTCCATGTAGGATTCGGCCTCGTAGACGCCGTCGGGAATCGAGCGCGTGCGCGCCCGCGCCGCGGCCTCCGAATGGTTCATGATGTCGCGGATCGCCGCCAGCACCGTGTCGCGGCCGTAGCGGTCGAGGAGCTCCAGAAAGCGCCGCTCGCCGGTCTTGACGGCGGTGATCTGCGCGCGCAGGTCGCCCATCGCGCGCTCGGGCAACCTCACGTTCATGCGGATGATGTCGACGAGTTCCTGGTTGACGACGCCTGCCTTCTGGTACTTCATGATCGGGATCTGGATCCCCTCGGAGTAGATGTCGGTGGTGATGCCGCCCAGGTTCCCCCCGACGTCGGTCCAGTGCGCCATGCAGCACGCGAATCCGCACAGCTTGCCGTCGTCGAAGATCGGCAGGCTGAAGGTGAAGTGATTGAGATGGCTGCCCGTGGTATAGGCGTCGTTGGTCACCAGGATGTCGCCCGGCTTCAGGCCGCCGGCGCCGAACTGGCGCAGCTCGGCCTTGATCGTCTGAGACATGCCGCGGATGAACATCGGCAGGCCGAGCCCGATCGACACGGTGTCGCCGTCGGCGGTGAACAGGCCGACCGTGAAGTCGAGCGCCTCGTAGATGATCATGTTGTACGCGGTGCGCATGAGGTTGGTCTTCATTTCCTCAGTCACCGCCAGCACTCCGTTCCTCACGATCTCGGTGAGTACGGGGTCGGCTCCCGAACGCCGCTTGCGCGTCATCGCATCCTCCCGACCTCGATCACCAGATTCCCGTATTCGTCGACCCGCAGCCGGTCGCCCGGCAGCACCACCGTGGTCGACGCGTGTTCCTCCACGAGCGCCGGGCCTTCGATGCGGTTGCCAGCGCGCAGCTCGGCGCGCGCAAACGCCGGTGTCGCGACGGCCTTGCCGAGCTCGGCGAAATAGACCGGGCGCGTGCCGCGGCGCGCCGAGCTGAGCGGCGCCTGGCCGCCGCGCGCAACGCGCTCCGGCGCGGGCTTGTTCAGCACCCCCGTGACGGCCGCGCGCAGGCTCACGATCTCGGCCCGCTCCTCCGGCGCGCAGGTGCCGTAGCGGCGCAGGTGGACCTCGTCGAAATGGCGCTTGATCGCATCGCGGTCGCGCCGCCTGAAGACCGCCGGGGAAAGATCCACCGTCACCGGGTGCTCCTGCCCGACGTAGCGCATGTCCGCCGCATAGGCGACGGCGACGCGCACCGGGCGGATGCCGCTTTCCGCGACCGCCTTCCTGCCCTGCGCGACCAGCGGCTCGTAGACCCGCTCGATGTCCTCGAACGACGCGTCCTCGAGCCGGGTAAACCAGGTGCGCACGAAGTCGTACCGCAGGTCGGAGTACAGCATGCCGTAGGCGCAGAAATGCCCGGGCGCGCGCGGCACGATGATCGAGCGCATCCCGATCTCGCGCGCGATCGCCGAAGCGTGCAGGGGACCGGCGCCGCCGTAGGCGATGAGCGTGAACGCGGCGGCGTCGAAGCCGCGCTCGGTGGATACCGCCTTCACCGCGTACGACATGGCCGTGACCGCGATCCGCAGGATGCCGTCGGCGGCGTGCACGACATCCAGGCCGAGCGGCCTCGCCACCAGCTCGCGCAGCGCGCGGACCGCCGCGCTTTCGTCCAGCCGCATCTCGCCGCCGAGAAAGCGATCGGCGCCGAGCCGCCCGAGAGCGAGGTTGGCGTCGGTCACCGTGGGGCGCGAACCGCCGCGCCCGTAGCATGCGGGGCCCGGCTCGGCCCCCGCGCTTTGCGGGCCCACGCGCAGCGCGCCGCTCGCGTCCACCGCCGCGATGCTGCCGCCGCCGGTGCCGACCTCGAAAATATCGATCATCGGGATCTGCACCGGAAGCGCCTGCGCGTAGCCCCCGACCAGCGCGGTGCTGGTGGTGAGCACCTCGCCCTGGTGGATCACGCCCGCCTTTGCGGTGGTGCCGCCCATGTCGAACGCCACCGCCTCCGAGAGCCCGAGCTCGCGGCACAGGGACCGCGCGCCGATCACCCCGGCCGCCGGGCCGGACTCGAGGATGCGCACGCACTGCGACTGGGCCTGGCGCGATTCGTATAGGCCGCCGGTGGATTGCACCAGCAGGAACTTGCCGCGGAAGCCGGAATCCTGGAGATGGCTGTCGATGCCCCGCACGTAGTCGCGCACCTGGGGGCCGATGTACGCGTTTGCCACCACCGTGGAGCAACGCTCGAACTCCCGGTATTCCTGCGACAGCTCGTGCGACGCGGTGACGAACGCGTGCGGCAGGCGCCGCTGCACGATTTCCTTCACGCGCGCCTCGTGCGCCGGGTTGACGTAGCAGTGCAGCAGCAGGATCGCCACGGCCTCGACGCCGAGCGCATTGAGCCGGTCGCAGGCGGCGTGAACGCTCGCCTCGTCGAGCGCGACCAGGACTCCACCCTCGGCAGTCATTCTCTCGCGCACCTCGAATCGCAGCGCACGCTCGACCAGCGGCACGTGCTTGCGGAAGAACAGGTTGTACGAGTCGGGCCGGTTGATGCGCCCGATCTCGTAGATGTCGCGAAACCCTTCCGTGATCAGCAGCGCGGTCTTCGCCCCGGTGCGCTCGTGCAGGGTATTGATCGCAACCGTCGAGCCGTGCAGGAACAGCGACGCCTCGGGCAAGCGCGTGCCGGCCTTCTCGATGCCGTGAGAAATGCCGTCGACGAGCCGGGCTGGTGTCGAAAGCGTCTTGCCCAGAAGGAGCCGGCCGGAGCGCTCGTCGAACGCGGCGACGTCGGTGAAGGTGCCGCCGATGTCGGCGGCGAGGCGCGTGCCGGCCTTCAACTCATCTCTCCATGAGCTGCGGCAGCCAGGTCGCGACGCCGGGAACGACGATAATGACCGCGATGGCCAGGAGCTGAAGAATGATGAACGGCGCCACCGCCCGGTAGATGATCCGTGTCGTCGTGCCTCGCGGAGCGAGCCCGCGCATCACGAACAGCAACAGTCCGAAAGGCGGGGTGATGAAACTCAGCTCGAGCATCACCAGCATGATGATGCCGAACCAGACCAGGTCGATTCCCGCTGCGCGGGCAAGCGGCATGAAGAACGGCAAGGTGAGCATCATCATGCTGAGCGGCTCGATGAAGCAGCCCAGGAACAGCAGCACCGCGATCATCGCGAACACGATTTCGTAGCGGCCGAGCTGCCACGACGAAAGCACCCCGAGCATCCCGCCCGTCGCCCCGGAAAAGCCGAGGATCTGCGCGAAGGTGACCGAAGCCGCGATGATGAAAAGCAGCATCACCGAGACCTTCGTGGTTTCCATCAGCGCGCGCCGCAGGTTGCGCCAGGTCAGCTTGCGGTAGCAGATGCCGGCAACGGCGGAGGCGACGCTGCCCAGCGCGGCCGCCTCGGTGGGGGTCGCGACGCCCGAGAGCATGCTCCCCACCACCACGGCGAAAATGCCGAGCAGGGGAACGACGTGGATCGCGAGCGGCCTCCAGCGCTGCCACAGGGTCATGGGCGGCAGCTCGTAGGTCGGCGCGAGCGATGGATCGATCGAGCAGCGCACCCATACGTAGGCGGTGTAGAGCATCGCGATGACGATGCCCGGAAGGATGCCGCCGATCAGAAGCTGCGCGATCGAGATGCTGGCGAGGCTCCCGAGCAGCACCGTCAGTCCCGAGGGCGGGATCAGCACCGCGAGGCAGCCCGTGCCCAGGATCGGGCCCATGCTCATCTCGGCGCGATAGCCCCGGCGCGCCATCTCCGGCAGAAGGGTCGAGCCGAGCATCGCGGTGTTCGCCATGCTCGAGCCGGTGAGCGCGGAGAACACCGTGCCGGAGGTGATCGCCACGATCGACAGCCTTCCAGGCATGCCCGCCATCACGCGGTCGATTGCGTCGATGGCGCGCGAGGCGAGGCCGGTCTGGAACATGATCTCGCCCATGAGAATGAACAGCGGAATCGGCGCCAGCGCGAACAGCGCGACCGCGCCGACCGTGCTCCGCGCGGCCTGGACCATTCCCGCCTCGCCGCCGAGAAATACCCATGCGCCGACGAAATTGATGGCGAGGAAAGTGAACGCGACCGGGACGCCGAGGGCGAGCAGGACCGCCATCAGTCCGAGCATCAGCAGCAGCGCCCAATACCACTCCATGGCGGGGTCAGGCCGTCCCCTGGTGCGGTGCGATCGCAGGCGGTTCGCCGAGCAGCGTGGCGTGGATCCTGCGGCCGAATTCGATCACGAGCAGCGCGCCGCAAAACGGAATCATGGCGAGAATCCACCACTCGGGCAGCACGACGGTCTTGTAGATCATTGTTCCGAGACCGCGGGACTGCATCGCGGCGATGCCGCCGAACCAGAACAGGCCGGCGCTGGTCGCGAGCCCGACGCCGTTCGCCGCCAGCGCGCAGTAGCGCTTCGCCGTGGGCGGTAGTGCCTCGACCAGAATTTCGACTGCGGTATGCGCGCCCTCGCGCAGCGCCCAGGGCGCGCCGAGGAAAGCGATGCCGAACAGCACGTACTCCGAGCTCTCCAGCATCCACTTGATGGCGCCGACCTCGAAATAGCGCACCGCGACGTCCGCGGTGACCCCGAGCGCGATGAACGCGACGCCGAGGCTCGCGGCCGCGGCAGCGGCGTCGATCAGCCGGTCGTAGACGCGCGCAAAGCCCCGCATCTAGTCAAGCAACTGGCGCAGCTTGTCGTATTGCTGCGGCATTTTATTCTTGACGTCCGCCCAGCCGGTTTCGCGGGCGGCATCGAGATATTTCCTGGCAGCGGCTGGGTTCAGCGTGACCACCTCGATTCCCTGGGCCTTCTGCGCCGCATACTGCTGCTCGACGTATCCCGGAATCACCTTCATCCAGCGCGCCTCAACCTCGGCCGACTTCGCAAGCAGGAAGTCGCGCTGCTTCGGAGTGAGCGACTGCAGCTTGGTCCAGTTCATGATCGTCATGTTGACCACGTTGTAGAAGCCGGGGTCGACGCGGTACTTGGTGACGGCCTGCCAGCCCTGCCCCTTCAGATCCTGGGCGATGTAGCCGTATCCGTCGACCGTGCCGCGCTCGAGCGCCGTGTAGACCTCGGACTGGTTCATGGTGATCGAAGTGCCGCCGAGCGCGTCGAACAGCGGCTTGTAGATCGGCAGCACGCGCAGCTTGAGTCCGGTCAGTTCGGCATTGCGCACCTTGTCCAGGCCGACGTTCTTGGCGAGGTAGAGGTGGAACTTCACTCCGTACCCCCAGTTGGTGAGGATGTGCGCGTTGACCATCTGGTGATAGAGCTCGTTCAGGTAGTCGAATGCGCCGTTCTTGCGCTGCTCGGTCGGGCTCTTGCTCGCGACCACGAAGGCCTGCGCCCCCGGGAAGAGCCCCTGGTAATAGGCGGGCGGCATCTGCGCGATGTCGAGCACCCCGCTCTTGACGGCGTTGCCCATCTCGAAGGGGTTCATCACTTCCGGCCCGCCTATCACGTGGATCTGCACCAGGCCCTTGCCCTCCTTGTTGATGACGTCCACCCATTCCTTGAACCAGCGCGCCTCGTCGATGTCCAGGCGCAGGAACGTCACGGCCCGCAGCGTGACCTCCTGCGCCGCGGCGGGCCGGGCGATGCCGAGAACTGCCGAGAGCGCGAGCGCCGCCCCCGCGATGAGCTTTCCTGGATTCATGTCTCCTCCTCTGCAATGGGGTTGGATAGCGTGCCGATTTCCTTCACCGTGATGGCGACGACATCGCCGGGCTTCATGAAGACCGGGGGCTTGCGCCCGAAGCCTACCCCGCTCGGCGAGCCGGTGGTGATGATGTCGCCCGGCCGGAAGCGGTAGAACTGCGAGTAGTACTCGATGAGCTGCGGCAGGCCGAAGATCAGGTCGTCGGTGCACGCCGACTGCATCACCTGCCCGTTGAGCGTGGTCGTGATGTTCACCCGGCCGGGATCGGGGATCTCCTCGCGCGTGGCGATCGCCGGGCCCATCGGGCAGAACGTCGGAAACTGCTTGCCCAGGATGTTGTGTTCCCAGGCCAGGATCGGACCGAAGGTCCCCTGGGCGGAGAACACGCCGCGCACCCAGTTGCGCGCGGAGACGTCATTTATGAGCGTGTACCCTGCGATGTAGTCGAGCGCCTCGCCCGCCTTGACGCGGTGGCAATGCCGGCCGAACACGGCGCTGAACTCGCCCTCCCAGTCGACCATGTCGGCCCACTCCCGCGGCGGCACGATCGGCGCGCCGGGTCCGATTACCGCGGCCGAGCTCTTATAGAGCGAGGCCGGTTTCTCCGGGATCGGCGTGTCCTTCATCTCCTCGAGGTGCGCGTGATAGTTCAGGCCCGCGGCCAGGATCAGCCCCGGATCGGGCAACGGCGCGAGCAACTTCGCCTGCGCGGCGCCGGCCAGGGCTGCGCTCGAGCGCAGCCGCTCCCTCAGGGATCCGCGGTCGGCGAGCACTTCGTCGCGGATCGACTTCACCAACGCCAGCGCGGCGTCGCCGGCCTCGAGGATGCCGCGCACCGACTGCGGCACGCGCGCCGACGCGGGCAGCACCGCGGCCGCCGCGACGAGATCGAGGATTTCCTCGCCGGCGAGGACACCGGGCGTCGCGCGCCCCGCGGCACTCAAGGTAACGAGATGCATGGCCGTAGCGTTGCGGGTGGTGTACGTAAAGTATACGATGCGTGTACGCATTGCAACCCCGCCGCCATGGATGCTTATCGCGGGCTTTTCCGGCCGATCCTGTTCGGCATCGACGCCGAGCGCGCGCATGGGGCCACGCTCGCGGCGTGCCGCGCCGCAGGGCGCGTGCCGCTCCTGCGCGCGGCGCTGAAACGGCACTTCGCCTTCGACGACCCTCGCCTGGCGACGCGGGTCGCAGGAATCGGGTTTCCGAATCCGGTCGGGCTCGCCGCTGGATTCGACAAGAACGGCGTCGCGCTCGAAGCGCTCGCGAGCGCAGGATTCGGTGCGCTCGAGGTGGGATCGGTCTCGGCCCGCGCCTCCGCAGGCAACCCGGTGCGGCCGCGGCTGTTCCGCCTACCGCTGGACGAAGCGCTGCTGGTCTACTATGGCGTGCCCAACGACGGCGCGCAGGCGGTCGCCGCTCGCCTCGCACGCTCCAGACCGGGCGTTCCGGTCGGAGTCAGCATCGTGGAGACGAACACCGGGCGAGCCGCTCCGCTGGAATGCGTGGTCGAAGAGCTGGCCGAGGCCGCGGGCGCCTTCAGCGCGCTTGCCGACTATCTCGTGCTCAATCTCAACTGCCCGAACACCGGCAGCGGGGTCAACCCGCTGCACGACCCGGCGAACCTGCGCCACGTGCTCGAGGGACTGCGCGGCATCGGGCGCCTTCCGCCCGTGTTCCTCAAGTTCATGGCGCCGCACGACCCGTCGGCCATCGACGCGATGCTGTCGGTCGTGGATCCCTACGAGTTCGTCAAGGGCTTCATCCCGAACATCGTGCCGCAGCGACCCTGCGCCGGAATGCGCACGCCGAGCCTCGCGTACGAGCGCCTGCCCGGCAGCATCACCGGAGCGCCGCTCAAGCCGCTGGCATGCGAGCTGCTGCGCATCTGGTACCCGCGCATCGACCCCAAGCGCCACGTTCTGGTGGGCGCGGGCGGGATCGCGTCGGCCGAGGATGCCTACCGCATGATCCGGCTCGGCGCCTCGTTGGTGCAGGTGGTGACCGCGCTGGTCTACCACGGACCTGCGCTGGTGAAGCGGATCAAGCAGGGGCTGTGCCGCCTGCTCGAGCGCGACGGGCTGCGCGACATCTCCCAGGCGGTCGGAATCGATCAGCCGGTGCGTGCGTGAAGCAGGCCAAGGTCACGGGAAGCCGGATCGTCTTCGAGGCCCTGCGCCGCGCGATCATGTCGCTCGAGCTCGCGCCGGGGACCGGGCTCGAGGAAGGCAGGATCTGCAACCAGTTCAGGGTGTCGCGGACCCCGGTGCGCGAGGCCCTGATCCGGCTCGCTTCCGAAGGCCTCGTCGAGCTGCATCCCAACCGGGGCGCCAAGGTCGCTTCGCTCGGCTTCGCCGACATCGTCGATCATTACGAGGCGATGGACATTTTCATGCCGGTCACCTGCCACTTCGCGGCCGTGCGGCGCACGCGCGAGGAGCTCGCGAAGATCAGGGATCTGATGGCAAGGTTCAGCGACGCCGTGAAGCGGAAGGACTCCGAGGGTATCATCCTGAGCAATTTCGAGCTGCACTCGGCGATCGCCGCGGCCTGCCACAACCGGTGCATAGAGCGCGGCTACCGGCAGATGCTCACCGACAAGCTGCGCCTCGCGCAGCACGGCCTGTCCGGAACGGCCTACGACAGGGGGCGGGCGCTCGCCGACCGGTTCGCGGGAACCGCCAGGATTTCGGCCCGGCTGGTGCGCGCGATCGCCAAGGGCGACGGGCGCGCCGCCGAGCGGACCGCGCGCGCGCTGAACGAGTTCGTGCGCAGCCAGGTCATCGGCATCCTTTCGGCGAGCCTCGCGCGCGACATCACGCTCTCGGCGCCGGCGCCCAAATGAGCGCGGCCGCCTTCGACGTCGTCGTGGTCGGAGGGGGCGGCAGCGGTCTCGCCGCCGCGGCCGCCGCAGCGGGCGAGGGAGCGAGCGTCGTCGTGATCGAGAAAGCCGAGCGGCTCGGCGGCACCACGGCGCTGTCGGTAGGCTCGATCACGGCCTCGGGCACGGCGTTGCAGCGGCGCGCCGGCGTCGACGACTCGCCGCAGGCGCACTTCAAGGATCTGGACCTGTTTCCGCGTCCGGAAGGGGCCACCGACAACCTTGCACTGCGCCGCCTCTATGTCGAGAACGCGGCGGACACCGTACATTGGCTGAGTTCGCTCGGCATCGTGTTCCACGGGCCGTCGCCGGAGCCCCCCCACACGAAGCCGCGCCTGCACCTCGCGCTGCCGCATTCGGGAGCCTATATTCACGCGCTGACGCGGGCCTGTCGTGCAGGACGGGTGGAAATCCGGCTGCGGGCGGCCGCCCGGCGCCTGATCGAGGAAAGCGGCCGCGTGATGGCGGTGCAGGCCGACACCGCCGCGGGTCCGGTCACCGTGCGCGCCCGCAAGGGTGTCATTCTCGCCAGCGGCGACTACAGCGGGGGGCGCGACATGCTGCTCGAATACGCCGGCAAGCGCTTCTCCGCCGTGAGTCCACTCAACGCGATGAACACCGGCGACGGCCACGTGCTCGCCCGGGCGCTCGGCGCGCGCGTGTTGAACGGCGGCCTCATGATTGCGGAGATGCGCTTCCCGGTCCCCGCGCGCCTCAACTGGGTCCGGCGGCTCCCGCCCGGGCGTCTGGTCGGAAATGCAGTCAGACTGGCAATGGCGCGGCTGCCGCGTGCATTGCTAAGGCCGGTGTTCGCCATGAGCATGACGGCGAATCTCGCGCCGACGCTGAAGCTGTTCGAGGCCGGCGCGCTGCTCGTCAACCGTGACGGCCTGCGTTTCACGGACGAGAACGCTGCGCCGGTGTTCGACCTCGCGCGCCAGGCTGGAGGGCGCGCTTGGATCGTGTTCGACGCTGCGATCGCCGGCCGCTTCGAGCGCTGGCCGGGTTTCATCTCCACGGCGCCCGGCATCGCCTACGCGTACCTTTCCGACTATCGGCGCTACCGACCGGATGTATTTTGCTCGGCGCCCACGCTGGACGCGCTCGCGCAGGCGCTGGAGGTGCCCGTCGCAGCGCTCGAGCAAAGCGCCGGGCGACTCAAGTCAGCACCTTACTTCGCCCTGGGTCCCCTTTTCGGATGGATGATGACGACAGACGGAGGGCTCGCCATCTCGGAGCGTTGCGAAGTGCTGCGCGCCGATACCCCGATTCCCGGACTCTACGCCGTAGGCTCCGCGGGCCAGGGCGGCCTGCTGCTTCCGGGCCACGGTCAGCACCTGGGCTGGGCCTTCACCTCCGGCCGGCTGTGCGGACGCGTCGTCGCAAATCGGGGCTGAGCGCGCTGCCCGCCGTGCAGCTGCTCGGACGCTGGGCACGGCTCGCGCGAGGGCACGTGCCGCTCGGGGCCGGCTGCTCCTGCGGCACCGGGTTCGGCGGCGTGCGTATCGCTGACTTCGAGCAGCAGATCCTCGAGCATCTGCGCGGCAAGTTCGGGGCCGACGGCGTACCCCCGGAAGTGCGCCGGCTGGACGACCTGCTGCGCCGCCTGGCGGCGCCGGAATGCGACCTGCCGGAGAAGATGCAGGCGCGGCTGCTGAGCGAGATCGACCGCGTGATCGACTCGTTCGAGGAGATTCATCGCGCCAGGTCCTAGACGGCCGACCGCGGTCTTCGAGCGGGCGTCCTCGCGACGCGACACGCGGGCGGGTGGTCCGGATCGGGTATCGCCGCGGCGTCTTCGACTACAATGCTCCGTCGCCGGGGAGCGCCCGCTGCCTGTGCGTCGAACGGCGCGATCGCGGGAGGATCGGGGAGATGCAGTTGCATACGGCGACGCTCAGCCTGACGCTGATGAGCGTTTTCCTGGTGCTTGGCGTCCTGATGGCCGTCTACGGACGCTCGGCGCGGACTTACCCCGGGTTTGGGGCCTGGACGATGGGCTTCTTCACTTACGCGGCCGCGTTCTTTCTCATCTCGCAGCGCGGCCGGGCCTCGCCGTACCTGAGTATCGTGGGCGCCAACGTGCTTCTCACCTATTCCGCCGTGCTCATCGCGCAGGGCGTGCGCCGATTCTACGGCTCGGGAAGGAACTCCGGGCACGACATCCTGGACTACGCGCTCGCGCTGCTTCTGGCCGCTCTCTTCTTCTGGCTGGTAGAGGTCGAAGAGAGCGGCAGGCTGCGCAGCCTCGTCTATTCCAGCGTCGTCGCCGTGATCTACGGCCGCGTCGTTTTCGTCCCCGCCCGCTCGCTCGGACACCGGATGCGCATACCCGACTGGATGCTGACCGCCAGCCTGGCGCTGGTCGCTCTGACGCAGGTTCTGCGACTCTATGCCGTTGCGAACCTGCCGGCCCACGCCGATCCCGTGCGCGACGATCCGTCACTGGGATGGAACCTATACGTGGCGATCCTGCTGGCGATCTTCGGAGCGGTCGCCTACCTGCAGCTCATGTACATGCACATAAACAACGAGCTGGTCCAGGCGAACGCCCGGCTGCAGGAAATGTCCGAGACCGATCCTCTGACGGGCCTGGCGATCCGCAGGCGATTCGACCCGGTCGCGCAATCCGCCTTTCTGTCGGCGCGCCGCTACCGGCAGCCGCTCTCCCTGCTGATGTTCGATATCGACCATTTCAAGCGCGTGAACGACGAGCACGGTCACGAAGCCGGGGACCGGGTCCTGGCCGGTGTGGCGAAGACCGCGCGCGGCATCATGCGCGACGTCGACCTCATCGCTAGGATCGGCGGCGAGGAGTTCCTGGTCCTGTTTCCCCAGACCGGACTGCAGGAAACGAAGCAGGTCGCCGAGCGGCTCGTCTCGGCCCTGGACAAGCTGAACCAGACGGGCGCCATACCGACCCGCGTCACCCTCAGCATCGGCATCGCGGAACTGGAGGATCGCGACGATACCGTCGCCAACCTGGAGCGGCGTGTCGACATGGCGCTGTATCAGGCCAAGCGCGAGGGACGCAACCGCATCCACTGCGACGCATCCCGCGCCGCGTGACGCGGCCCTGGATCGCCTCGCGGGCCGTATCCGCACGTAGAATTGCGGATTGAACACCCGGGCGAATGCGCATCTCATGGCGACCTATGCGATCGGCGACGTGCAGGGCTGCTATTCCGAGCTCCGCGCGCTGCTGGAGAAAATCGGCTTCGACGAGAGGCGCGACCGGCTCTGGTTCGTCGGCGACCTGGTCAACCGCGGGCCCGGCTCGCTCGAGACGCTGCGCTTCGTCAAGCGCCTCGGGGAGCGCGCGGTGACCGTGCTCGGCAACCACGACCTGCACCTGGTCGCGCTCGCCTTCGGCTACGGCCGCAAGCGAGGTGACGATACGCTCGATGCGGTCCTGCAGGCGCCCGACCGCGGGGACCTCGTCGAGTGGCTGCGGACCCTGCCGCTCCTGCACGTCGCCGAGGGGCACGTGATGGTGCACGCGGGCCTGCTGCCGCAATGGAGCGTCGAGCGCGCACGGGCGCTCGCGCGCGAGGTCGAGGACGAGCTGCGGGGTCCGCGCCACCGGGAGTTCCTCGAACGCATGTACGGCAGCAAGCCGGAGAAGTGGCGCGAGGATCTCGCCGGCATCGACCGGCTGCGCGTCGTCGTCAACGCCATGACGCGGATGCGCTTCTGCACGCCGCAGGGGCGCATGGAGTTCCACGCGAAGGGGGAGTCGAGCGCCGCGCCCGCCGGCCATCTCCCCTGGTTCGAGGTGCCCGGGCGCGCGAGCGCGGGGGCGACGATCGTCTGCGGCCACTGGTCGGCGCTTGGCCTGAAGCTCCTGCCCAATCTGATCGCGCTGGACGCCGGCTGCGTGTGGGGCGGGGCGCTCACCGCGATCCGGCTCGAGGACCGCGCGGTGGTTCAGGTGTCCTGCAGGCTGGGCGCCGTCGACGCGCCCGGTGGGAAATAGGCTCTTATCACTCCGGTGTTGACAGAATTGGCGAGGATTTTGGGTCTACATATGTCTCCCGATTTTGGGAAGTTGCAACTTCGCAACTTCCCAAAATCGGGAGATTAGGGATGGCAAGTCACGGCAACCTGTTTGGTCCCGGTTGCGCCGGCTTAGAGGAGGGCTCATGGCCGACTGCGTGTTCTGCAGGATCGTCGCGAAGCAGATTCCGGCGAGCATCGTCTGGGACGACGAGCTGACGCTCGCCTTCATGGACATCGGCAGCGTCAATCCCGGGCATCTGCTGGTCGCGTGCAAGCCCCACGCGGAAAACATCTTCGGCCTCGACGATCGCCATGCCGCCGCGGTCTTCCAGGCCGCCGCGCGCGTGGCTAGGGCCGTCGACGAGGCGTTCGCCCCGCAGGGCGTGACGCTGTACCAGGCGAACGGTAAGGCGGCCGGGCAGACCGTGTTCCACTTCCACATCCACGTCGTGCCCCGCTACGAAGGCGACGGCATGGAACTCACCTGGCCGTTGAAGAACCCGCCGCGCGCCGCCCTCGAGGAAGCCGCCGAAAGAATCCGCCGGGCGGTCTGAGCCGCCTGCATCCCGCCGGGTGAGCGCCGGACGCCGGGCGCGCACCGCTTTTCCCGCTCGCCGACAGTGGCATTCCGACGCGCCCGTTTATCCGGGAATGCGGTTGTTTTTCCGCAGTGCTCGTCGATTCGGTGTTGCGGGGCCGATGCTAACGTGGACTCGCCTGAAAACCAGCAGGGGGACGCAACCGATGACGCCCGACGATGCATATGCAATCGCACTCGGCACGGGCGACCGCTACCCGGCGCTGCTTGCCGCCGCGCTGAACGGGGTTGGCGATGGCCAGGACGCCGAGCCGGAATGTGAAATCGTCGTCGAGGAGCCGGATTTCTGACCTCTGGGTCGGAACGGCGCGGAATTCGAACGCATTGGCAGGAGACAGGACAGGGACACAACAACAACCGGGAACCGGGTGCGCGCCGCGTGCAATGCCCGCCGTGCGGCGCGCGAAAAAAGCGCTTGACGGGCACTGGAGATCGCAATGATCGAGCTGTTGGAACGCTACAGGACCCGGTACGCGGACACGCAGGATGAGGAACTCTCCCTCGAGCAATACCTCGAGCTGTGCAAGCGCGATCCGGGCGCCTACGCGACCCCGGCGGAGCGCATGCTCGCGGCGATCGGCGAGCCCGAATCGATCGACACCCGCAACGACCCGCGCCTGTCGCGCCTGTTCGCCAACCGCGTCATCAAGCGCTACCCCGCCTTCCCCGAGTTCTACGGCCTGGAGGAGGTGATCGCGCAGATCGTTTCCTTCCTCCGCCACGCCTCGCAGGGGCTGGAGGAGCGTAAGCAGGTGCTCTACCTCCTCGGGCCCGTCGGCGGCGGCAAGTCCTCGATCGCCGAGCGGCTGAAGCTCCTGATGGAGGCGAAGCCCATCTACGCGCTCAAGGGCTCGCCCGTGAACGAGTCGCCGCTCGGGCTGTTCGCGCCCGCGCAGTTCGGCGACGTGCTGGAAGCCGACTACGGGATTCCGCGGCGCTACCTGTACGGGATCATGTCGCCCTGGGCGATCAAGCGCCTGCGCGAATTCGACGGCGACATTTCGAAATTCCGCGTCGTGCGCATCCAGCCCTCGGTGCTGCGCCAGGTGGCGATCGCGAAGACCGAGCCCGGCGACGAGAACAACCAGGACATCTCCTCGCTGGTCGGAAAGGTGGACATCCGCCAGCTGGAGGAATTCTCCCAGAACGATCCCGACGCCTACAGCTACTCGGGCGGCCTGTGTCTCGCGAACCAGGGGCTGCTCGAGTTCGTCGAGATGTTCAAGGCGCCGATCAAGATGCTCCACCCCCTGCTCACCGCGACGCAGGAAGGCAACTTCAAGGGCACCGAAGGGTTCTCGGCGATCCCGTTCAACGGCATCATCCTCGCGCATTCGAACGAGGCCGAGTGGCAGACGTTCCGCAACAACAAGCACAACGAGGCCTTCCTCGACCGCATCTACATCGTCAAGGTGCCCTACTGCCTGCAGGTGTCCGAGGAGGTGAAGATCTACGGTAAGCTGCTCGCCAACAGTTCGCTCTCGGCGGCGCCCTGCGCGCCGGGAACGCTCGAGATGATGGCGCAGTTCTCGGTGCTCTCGCGCCTGAAGGAACCAGAGAACTCGAGCATCTATTCGAAGATGCGCGTCTACGACGGCGAGAGCCTGAAGGACGTCGACCCCAAGGCCAAGGCCTACCAGGAGTACCGCGACTACGCCGGCACCGACGAGGGCATGAGCGGCTGCTCGACGCGGTTCGCCTACAAGATCCTGTCCTCGGTGTTCAACTACGACAACACCGAGATCGCCGCCAACCCCGTGCACCTGATGTACGTGCTCGAGCAGCGCCTCGCGCGCGAGGACCTTCCCGAGGAGACGCAGCGCCACTATCTGGAGTTCATCAAGGGCTGGCTCGCGCCGCGCTACGCCGAGTTCATCGGCAAGGAGATCCAGACCGCGTACCTGGAGTCCTACGCCGAGTACGGCCAGAACATCTTCGACCGCTACGTGACCTACGCCGACTGCTGGATCCAGGACGAGGACTTCCGCGATCCGGAGACCGGCGAATGCTTCGACCGCGCGGCGCTCAACACCGAACTGGAGAAGATCGAGAAGCCCGCCGGCATCGCCAATCCCAAGGACTTCCGCAACGAGATCGCCAACTTCGTGCGGCGCGCACCC
>Ga0080064_1002723_pt1 | contig 28672 bp, 34 predicted proteins | sample Subgrocontami54m_FD_69260 | JGI IMG/M metagenome (GOLD analysis project Ga0080064, IMG submission 69260) | Subsurface groundwater microbial communities from S. Glens Falls, New York, USA - GMW46 contaminated, 5.4 m (SPADES assembly) (version 2) ...
TCAGGGGGTGGCACAATTTCTCGGGTCGGTACTACGTGGGGCAGGGGGCGGCCCGTGGGGACACCATCGCCACGCGTGAGAAGTGGACTACCGGCTGGGGCGTGGTGGGGGTCTACCCGGAGGCCACTCGGTTCCAGCGGTATTTGCACAAGTACGGGAAGCGCAAGGAGATGTTTGCCAACTTTGTGGTGAACTCCAAGAAGAACGGCCTCAACTTCCCTGAGGGGTACTTCGCCCAGCACCGGTCGGATGACAAGTTAACCAAAGAGGACTACCTGACCGCACGGTGGCTGGCCAAGCCGGCTAACCTTTACGATGCTGACATCCCGTGCATGGCTGTCGCGTCCTTCGTTCTCACGACCCCGGAGCGGGCCAAGGACCTGAAGCAGAAGCCCGTCTACATCCTTGGTCATTCCTCCTCCACGATCAGGCCCAGGAGCCTCCAGCATACCCTGGAGGAGGAAGAAGAAGGCGCTGCCAGAACGGGCCAGATGTGGCAAGAGGGCTCGGGGGTCAATGTCAAGGACCTCTCCTTTGAGAACATGTACGACGGCTATGGCATGTTCCACCTGATACACCTTGAGGGCCTCGGCGGCTATGCCGGTATAAAGCCGGGGGAGGGCCTGGATTACATCGATACTCAGGACATCAGCAACGACTCACGTTATCCCATATCCCCCAGCGGCGGCAATATCGGCAGTGGACGCACCCGCTTCTGGCTGCACGTCGACAGCATTCAGCAGATACAGGGACGTGCAGGGGCACGGCAGATGAAGTATCCGGCCGAGGTGGGTATCTCCTGTGCTACCTTCCCCTATAGCGGTATCTCTCTGGTGTGGGGCGCAAGCCCCGACTAAGAGGCAGCCCAGGAGAAGTTCTTGTTCCTGTCACCCCGAAGATCTGTTTGGAATTGGGAGGCAAGAGGTCCGGGGCATGCCCCGGACCTCTTGCCGTTGAGGGAACATGTCCTGCGTACCGCCTAAGGAACGGTTAATCCCTTTGGAGCTAATACCAAGTGTATTAGCAGAAGCCATAAATACCGCTCATCCTGAGCTTGTCGAAGGATGGTTCGACAGGCTCAGGATGAGCGGTATATCCTAGACTATCCTCACTCATTTATGGTCTTTGTTTAGCCAATTGATATAAGGAAGGACGAGGGTCTGCGCGCCTCAAAGAAAGAAGGGCTCCACATCATGATACCCGGCACTGGCGCCGGACATCGAAGCAGTGGGGTGTCCCCGGGTCAGGACTTGCCTTGGACTGGGCGCCCCACCATATAGCGCTCAAACCAGATGCTCGACTTGCGGGGGCGCTTTGCTGGTCTCCAGCAAGCTTCCTAAGGGAATGAAGGCAAACCTGCCAGGGGCAGGTTGTTCCCGTGCCCCCAGGGTACGGGATTGTAGACCTTGAGAGCTAGCTGAGGTCAGCCAGGTCGATGATCCTGGCCTCGCGGCTCTCTGAGGTCAGGTCCAGGATAGCTACCTGACCCAGCTTCCTGCGGTTTCTGGGTATCGTGGGGCTTCCGGGGTTTACGAACAGGATGCCATCGTGCTCCTCCACCATGGCTTCAAGGGTGCGTCCGAAGACCACGATATCCACAGGGGTGCCAAAGACACTCTCCACCATACTGGATACAGCCCCCTCCGGGAAGCGTTGGGCCGCTATGATGCCGGGGTTTACATCGTCGTTAAGGTGGTGCAGGTCCAGGCTGTTTACCATGCCTATGGTATGGCCTTCCAGCTGCAAGACCTGCTGCTCGGCGACCCTGGGATCGGCCGCGGTGTCCATGGCGAAGGCGGAGGAGCTCTCGTACTGGCGGCCTTGGATCCTTCCCACGGCCTTTACCGGTGCGATCCGCTCCAGCCAGTCCAGCACCCTTACGGCTTGGATGCCCCCGGCATGAAGAATCAGATCTACTCCATCAAAGGCACGGGTCACCTGTGGCGGGACCTCGGTTGCGGACGCTGGGATGCGGGTGTCTGAAATAAGGCCTATTCTCATTGGTTTCTCCTAAAGCGCTGGATGGTCTTTTATCATTGGCCACTGGAGTGCATGGTAGCACCCTGGCGGTTTTCCTGCAAGTTGAATGGTTGAGCCAGGATTCCTGGCTCAACCATTCAACCCTACGCTCTGCCTGGGTCTCCCGTTTCTTGAGGGTCACGGCTGCCGGGTTGCGAATCTCTCGCTTCGCCCTACACTTGAAACAATATGCGTCCATGACTTCCGTCGGGATTGTTAGGGTCTAGACGGAGTACGTTCCGTGCGCGGTTGTCGAACTAGAGTCCAGTTAGATTGCTGAATGGCTTCTTCAGCTGGTATCTCCCAACCCATGGTGGTACGTAGTTTATCTCCTAACACAATCCGCCAAATAACGTCAAGATAAATACAGTTTTCACAATGTATGGCTTATAGAGACCTATGAAGAACCGGCGATGACGGGCCATTACCTAGTTAGGAGTCGAATAGTTTGATCGCGCCACGTCCTTCGTATTGACTACAGCGGAACGTACCGGTGACGCTTAAACAACTCCTTTGAAAACATGTATGACGGCTTCACCCTCTTCCACGTGTTCCATCTGGAGGGCCTCGGGTTCGCTGGTGTGAAGCGTGGAGAAGCGCTGGACCTCTTCGAGCACGAGGACATCAGCAATGAAGGGCCGAATCCGATCTCGCCCAGCGGCGGCAACTGCGGCAGCGGGCGCACCCGGTTCTGGATGCACACCGATTGCATTCAACAGATACAGGGACGGGCGGGCTGAGCGGCAGATCAAGAAACCGGCTGAGATCGGCGTCTCCGGTGGCCCCTTCCCGTATGGCGGCAACTTTACGGTGTGGGGCTCTAGTCCCGGCAACTAGCCTTCTATACTACGGAGCAACTCAGGCCCATAGATTTTATGCTACTGCCTTACATTCTAATGGTCGTGTGTCCTTATCTCGGCATCCAGCCGCTCTTTTAGCCACGTACGGATCAAAGCCTGGTATGGAAGGGTACGTCGTGCCGCCTCGAGCTTGAGCATCTCGATCATATCGACGGGCAACCGGAGGTTAACAGGCTTCGTTCGGCGAACGCGCTCTGGAGGGATGCGCTCCCATTCTGTCTTTACTTGGTCCCAATAATCATGGTGTTCGTCCCACCAGCGCGCTTCATCCACAGGGGAAAGCCCAGCAGGCAGGTGCGGCCTAGTCTTCTCTGGCTTGGCGGTCATAAAGCTCCCTTTCGTATGGACGCATATCCCGACCCGTAAAGGGACGGATTATGTCGTGTTCCTTAGCTTGATAGATAATAGCAAGATAGTACGCCCGAGTACCAAGAAGCGGTCGGGCGCGTCAGTACCACCGCGTCGTCGGACTCTCGGCCCTTCGAATAGTTCTTCCGCTTCATTGGGGGCAATACCATGGCGGGCTAAGTGTTCGGCGTTATCATCGTCCCACTCGAACTCCACTATAAGTAGATATTGTATAGACATTATCTAGCACCTGCAATACGCACGCGTAGTCAGCGTCGAGCATATTTCTTGACGTAAAATCAACCTATGGCTATACTCTGCCTAGATGTTTGTAGAGGAGGTGAAACATGCCCAAACAAATCCCAGTAGCAAATGAGATGACCAAGCCGTTTTGGGATGCTGCAAACCAGAAGCGGTTGGTAGTGCAGTATTGCAAATCCTGCAACAGGAATCAGTACCCACCGGAGGCTGTTTGCGCCCAGTGTGAGTCTGCCCAGAATCTCGAGTGGAAAGAGGTAAAGGGGCAGGGCCATATAATTGGCTACATTGTTATCCATGATAGTCGTATCAGGAGAATCCAGGCTGACCAGCCCTTAAACATGGCGGTGGTGTCGCTGGACGAAGACCCAGACATCAATTTCCTATCTCATCTTCCTGGCACGCCAGTCGACCAGGTTCCAGTAGGGGACCCCGTCCAGCTTATCTTCGAAGAAGTAGCGCCGGGACAACTCATCCATGAGTGGAAGGTCCTCTAAGGGACAAAGGGGGTAATTAGGTAAACAGTTTAGATAGCTATTAAAGATATAAGTTACCGATAGAAAGAGGTGAGCGAATGCCTTCAGCAACACAGAATGCACCAAAATCAATGTACCGGGACAAAGAGGGGCTGGGAGTATGGGAGCACAGAGGCAAAGTAGCGGCAGTCGGAATAGGAGCATCCCCGGCTGCTCGGCGCTGGGACGAAAATCCCGAGACCAGCATCGGCGCCTGGGTTATTCTATCAATCCGGAAAGCTCTTGAAGACGCCGGTGTTTCCCCGGACCAGGTCGATGGAATAGTAATGGATCCGCACGCTACGACCGGCGATGTTTGGGAGGGTCCGATTCCTGAGTCTTTTGCCAAAGCTTTCCAGCTTACCGACAGTCCCCTCGACGGAATCAGCAGCCTAAGCACGGAATTCATTCTCAAGAACATGCCGGAATTGAAGAACGTTAACTTCTCTATGTATGGCCCGGGGTGTATGTCCAACGCCCTTAATGTTGTCTCCCAGGCTATAGGTGATGGTCTTACCCATACCTGCTTGGTAGTGAAAGCCTGGAATAACAATGCAGGCCGGTACGGCCACGGGGGTGCCCAGGCTGTAGATACAGTCGGTGGAGCTGCCGCCTTCAAGATGCCCTGGGGCTTAAGGGGAGGAATAGAGGAGATAGCCTTTACCTTTGACCAGTACTGCCGCAGGTACGGCAAGAGCCACGATGGGCTGGCGCCCTTTGCGGTGAACCAGCGCAGGAACGGCCTTATGAATCCGGACGGGTTCTATACCCAAAACCGGCCTGAGGTCTTGACGATAGAGGACTACCTAGGCGCGCGGTGGATAGCTAAACCCATGAACATCTTCGATTGCGACATGCCCATCCAGGTTGCTGTGGCCTACTTATTTACCACTGCCGAGCGGGCCAAGGACACGAAGCAGAAACCCGTATACATTCTTAACCATGTGGCCAACCATCCCAAGGTCCGGAGTACATTGGAGACCATTGATGAGGTAGAGGCGTCTCAGGCGTCTCTGGCCCGAAAGATCTACGAGGGCTCTGGGGTCACTGCCAATGACGTGGACGTCCTCAACCCATACGATGGATTCTTACAGTTCACCGGGTATTATCTCGAGGGACTCGGGTGGCGCGGTGTGAAGAAAGGAGAGGCGCTAGACTTCTACGCCGGGGATATAAGCGTCGAGGGGCCAAACCCCTTCAGCTCCAGCGGTGGGAACAACGGCAGCGGCCGCACCCGCTGGTGGATGCACACCGATTCCATTCAACAGTTGCAGGGTAGGGCGGGCCAGAGGCAAGTCAGGATAAAGAACGGCCAGCCTGAGGTCGCCATCTCCGGCGGCCCCATGCCCATGGGTGGAAACTGGACGGTCTGGGGGACCAGTCCCGATTAGTCTTCCGCTTGATATCGCGAGCCTAACCCAGGCTTGGCCTGCTCTTTAAAGAGCAGGCCAAGCCATTTTAGGAGCGCGTTTACGACCAGCGCAAATGAAAGACCCCCAGGTCCTTAGTCGGGATCTTTTGTCTGGGCGTGCTTAGAGGTCACTTCTTAGGGATGAACTTTAGTGAGATTGAGTTTACACAGTGGCGTGTGTTCTTCTCTGTGAACCCCTCGCCGAGGAAGACGTGACCTAGGTGGCCGCCGCAGGCTGCACACTCGATCTCGGTCCGCTGTCCATCGAGGTCTGGGAGCCGTTTTACCGCACTGGCTATCTCTTGGTCGAAGCTCGGCCAGCCGCAGCCTGAGTGAAACTTGGTGTTTGAGATATAAAGTGGCGTGTCGCACCTGCGGCAGACATAAGCGCCCTCTTCGAAGAAGTCGTCATACTCACCTGTGAATGGCGGTTCCGTGCCTTTGTGTACGATCACACGCTCTTCTTGCGGGGTTAGCTTATTCATCGTGTTCCTCCAGGCATTACTGGCAACATTATCGCATAGTTCGCCGCCTAGAGCTAAACCATCTATATGGCGACATCTCCTTGTTCGCCGGTTCGAACCCTGACCGCGTCCAACACCGGCGTGACGAAGATCTTTCCGTCCCCTATCTCCCCAGCGCCTTCACTGCGGGCTGAGCTGATTATTGCTGCGATGACCGCGTCCTTCATGTTGTCTGGGACCACTGTGCGGATCAACGTTTTCGGGACCGAGGACCTGCGTGCCATTTGGCCGCCCCGGCCTACGAATACCTCTATGCCGCGCTGTTGGCCCTGTCCGGTTACGTTCACGTAGTAAAAGCCCCGGCAGCCCGCCTCTTCTAACGCCTGCGCCACGTGGCTTACTCGCTCGGGCCTGACTATAGCCTCAATACTAATCATATAATCCTCCTTACTTGCCGCCTAGGATTATCATACCCAGGCGGTGACATTATCCGTGCAAGGCGATTTGCTTTAGTCTGCTCCATCCTGCACATATGCTCGCTCGCCATGAGCGGTGATGTCAAGTCCTTGTGCCTCTGAGGACTCCGGAGGGCGCAGACCCAGGCCCGGCAGGATGTCAATGACCTTCAGGATTATAAGCGTGACAATGCCGGAGTAACCAATAGTCGCCAGCACTCCGATGATCTGGATTCCCACTTGTCCTGCGTTGCCCTCGAGCAGCCCGATCTTCCCTCCAATGGCTTCTGCTGCAAAAATGCCAGTGGCGATGGACCCCCAGATACCGCAGACGCCATGGACGGCGAACACATCCAGAGAATCATCAAGCCCGGTCCTGGGACGGAGGAGGACCGCGAAGTACCCAAGGGCGCCGGCCCCAAAGCCGATGGCCACCGCACCCATAACATTTACGAACCCAGCCGCTGGCGTGATAGCCACAAGGCCGGCCACGGCCCCGGTCGCGACGCCGACGGCGCTCATGCGGCTGTTTTGCATCTGAGAGAGCAGTCCCCAGGTAAGCGCTCCGGCGGCGGCCGCGGTGTTGGTGACCAGCATGGCATTTACTGCCTGTCCATTGGAAGCGAGAGCTGATCCCGCATTGAAGCCAAACCAGCCGAACCACAGCAGGCCGGCGCCAAGCATCACATAGGGCACGTTGTGCGGCTCTAGACCAGGGTAGCGGCGCTTGCCTACTACCATGGCTGCTGCCACCGCTGCAACGGCAGCGTTTATGTGGACCACCGTGCCGCCGGCGAAGTCCAATGCTCCCATTACGAATAACCAGCCGGTTGGGGCCCAGACCCAGTGGGCGATAGGCGCGTAGACAAAGGTGAGCCATAACACCAGAAAGACCACGTAGGTGGTGAACTTGAACCGCTCCACAATTGCTCCGGTTATGAGCGCGGGAGTGATAATAGCGAACATCATCTGAAACACAACGAAAAGCAGAGTCGGGATGCTGCCGCTTACATCAGCAATGCCAATACTCGCGAGACCAAGCGCCGATAGGTCTCCTATAAGTGCGTTGCCCTCACCAAAGGCGAGACTATAGGCCCAAAACACCCAGACCAGGCTGGCTACCGCCATGGTGATGAAGCTAAACATTATGGTGCTGACCGCGTTTCTGCCGCGTACCAGTCCTCCATAGAAGAAAGCTAACCCAGGCGTCATAAGTAGGACGAGTGCAGAAGAAGTAAGCATCCACGCAGTATCGCCTGTATCCATGAGACCTCCTTTTGGAATTTTTTTGACAGGTATGTGATACGTCCGTAATACATACTAAAATGCAGTTGTTTCGGAAAAGTTACACATTTGTTACATTCGTGTGATGAAATGCGTAGTCGGCTAATAGCATATAAGAAGTAATCGCACATGCGGGATTGCGCCTGCATCCCAAAGGATGAAAATGAGCCGGCGCAGCCCGTTCCCTGAGGCTCTCGACTTGTAGTGAGGTTCTCGAACTAAGGGACGGGCGGTGGTTATCAACAGGCCCGAACAACAGCACCAAGCTGATCGTTCTTCAGTAGTCTGTTAGTATTATAAGGGGCCTTTGTTAGTGGGATCGGTCACGACAGCGTACCAGTGGCCGAGGACCGCTGCGCTCAAAAGCAGTACGCCAAGCACAATGGCGGCTTTCTGTTGGAGGAAAGGGGCAAGAAGCAGTCCCAGGCCAAGACCTCCAGCAACGTGGAAGGCGGTCTGCACATATGGGTTTTCTGCTAGACGTCTCATGGCTTCTAAAACAGCTTCGTGATTAATACAGGAAGTAGGTATATCACCTAATCGAAGGGTCGCCGCCAGCGAAGGCCAGGGAAACGTGCGAAGTCTCTATCCATGGTGATCCACTCACTATCGGATTCTATAGCGAGAGCGGCAAGGTAGGCGTCGGAGACGAGATTACCTCGCATCCCATCTAATTGACAAAGTCGGGTGAATATCTCCCAGTGGCGAGCGCTGGGCGCAATTACCACGCAACTGGGCGCGTACCTCACTCTGTCTACGAAGGCAAGGGCAGACTCCATGGCGCTCGGAGGATCAAAGATGCGTGGGTTAGTCACAATCCGGAGAAAGCCGCTCAGCACGGTATCAGCCATCCCATATGGCTGGTCTCCACTCACTATCGCTTCCAGCCAAGCGCGATAACGCTGGTGATCAGGCATATACTCGATGTGTGCATAAACCAGGATGTTAACGTCGGGAAGGATCATCCAACCCTTCCATAATGTCGAGTAAGGCGGCTGAGTTATTGAGGTCGATGCCGGGAAGCAGATGTCCGGGCCAGGTAGGCAGGCTTATGCGTTCTCGTTTAGGTTTCTGGGCTCTACGCGCCAGTGTTTCCCGCAGCGCGTCTTCGATGACAGCCGTTAGGGTGCGCCCGGTGTCGGCAGCGAGCTGCTTAACCTCACGAAGGAGTTCGTCGTCTAATCGTATAGTAGTCCTCATGCATCAAATCATATCAAGATATCATCAATATGTCACTCATAATAGTCGATTTAGGACGCATTGTGCTTTCTTTATAACACCACTGGAGCAACATGGGTTAGTCCATCATACTTGAGTCTATTGGTCTTCGAGCGCGGTATTGACTAAAGCAAGGGATGGCTCCTTCTTGGTAGTGGACCCAAGATATGGGTCGTGCAGCTCACGGCGCGTGATACCAACACCCGCGACTAACACCGCACAGGCGACTGCCCCGACAACCAGGGCCAGAGGCGGGCCAAGCGCTCCTGCCAGGGTCCCGCTAAGCGTGTAGCCGAGGGGAGGTCCGCCTCCAGCCAGCATGCTTCGGAATGCTTCGACCCTCCCGCGCAGCGCATCCGGAGAGATCGCGAGGATCGCGGAGTTGCGAGGGATCATCTGTACCGAGTTGGTTGTGCCGAGGAGAGCGGCGGCGATAAGGGTCAGTGGGAACCAGGGCGACAGCGCCAACAGCACCAGCGCCACGCAGTAGGCCAGTACCCCGAATACCGTGTAGAGACCCTTGTACTTCATGTCGCCCAGGGACAGGATGAACACAGCCCCGAACAAGCTTCCCACACCCGGCGCCGCGCTGAGCAGACCGTAGCCACTTGCTCCCACCCCAAGCATCGTGGCGAAGATCGGCAGCAGAGCGCGATAACTGCCGAAGATGGTCTCGCCGAGGTCGATCACCAGCAGCGAGACGATGACCGGCTTCTGGCGCACAAAGACCAGACCGTCTATAAAGCTGCGCCAGGGGCTCTCGGTCGTGTCCGGCAGCTCTATGGGGGCACGAATCCCGATGATGGCGGCCATCGCGGCCAGGTAAAGCAGCCCGTTGAGCAAGTAAGCCGAGCCGAGGCCAATGGTACCGATCGCTATTCCTGCGAGCGCGGGCCCGACGATCTGAGACGTTTGCTGGATCGTCGCGTTCAGGGCCACAGCGTTGACTAGATTTCCTTCGGGAATAAGCCGGGGGATGAGCGCGGTGCGGGCTGGGCTGGTAACAGCGGTAAAGGCGCTATTGAGAAAGGTAATTATGTAGAGGTGCCAGACGTCCACTGCACCGCCAAGTGTTAGGCCTGCGAGCACGAGTACAAGGACCGCATTTAGCACCTGTCCGGCCTGTATGAGGCGCACGCGATTCACGCGATCGGCCACGACGCCGCCAGCCATAGAAAGCGCTATGTGGGGGGCCGCGCGTGCGAGGCCGGTGAGGCCCAGAAGCACCGCGCTGCCGGTCAGCTCATAGACCTGCCAGAGTATGGCCGTCTGAAGAAGCTGCGCACCCAGCGAAGTGAGCAGCAGCGAGGCCGCGAAGCGGCGGTAGTCTCCATAAGCTAGGGCGCTAAAGGCTTGACGTAAGCCTGTTTGGCTATCTGACATGAGTGTTATATTACAGTCTTAGCAGCTTCTGTGTCCATTGTCCTGGTCAGCGTCATTGGGCAATGCTACTGATGAACGCAATAGCTATGCAGCCAGAGACGGATGCCTCGCTACTGTTGTCCCCATCGCTGAGTTAATACCTTATTATCCAGGTTATCCCAGGGATCTATTCGCTTAGGCTAGCTAGCTCAATAATCCTGGCCTCCGGGCCTTCTGGCTTAAGCTCTAGAATGGCGACAGATCCCATCTTCATCACCTGCTTCACCATCGTGGTGCTTCCAGGATTTATCAGAAGCACTCCCTGGTGGGTCTCTATCATGGCTTCATGGGTGTAGCCGAAGACCACAATGTCTACAGGCTTAAGGAAGATTCGCTCTAAGTTTTTAGGTATAGACTCTCCAGGGGGATATCTCCTACCGATAGCCCCTGGAAGAACATCGTCAGCCAGGGCGGTTAGTTGCAGTTCATGGACCAGGCCAATGGAATAGCCCTCTACTTCCACCAAGTGTGGCTCGCTAGTTCTTGGGGCGGCCTCTCTCTGACTGGACGCCCAGGACGCCGATGCCTTAACCGGTGCAATGCGCTCCAGCCACTCTATACAAGATTGTGTGTAGACATCCCCGGCGTGAAGGATGAGGTCGACCCCCTCAAAGGCTCGGATCACCTGGGATGGAGGCTCCTTTCCCATAGATGGGATATGTGTGTCTGAAATCAGGCCAATTTTCATGCAGTTTCCTTATGGGAGAATAATTTGGGATGAGTCGGAGATAATATGCTGCATATGGGCCTCCCACCCCAAGGGATAGGAGGCCCATAGCTTGGTTGAGCTGATTCCTCAGACCGGATATCTAGTCTGGGCTCGCACTCCAGACCGTAAAGTTGCCGCTGGTCGGCATGGGACCACCGGAGATGCCGATCTCAGCCTTTTTCTTGATCTGCCGCGCTCCTGCACGCCCCTGCAACTGCTGAATGGAATCGCTGTGCATCCAGAACCGGGTACGCCCGGCTCCGGCGTTGCCGCCACTGGGCGAGACGGGATTCGGTCCCTCAATGGTGAGGTCTCCGTGCTCGTAGAAATCGAGCGCCTCTCCCCGCTTCACACCGGCGAACTGGAGGCCCTCCAGGAAGTACTGGTGGAAGAGGGTGTAGCCGTCGTACATGTTTTCAAAGGTGACATCCTTAGGGGTGATCCCAGCGCCCTCGTAGAGCTTCCGGCCGGTGAAGTCAGTCGACTCCTGGCACTCGTCCAGGGTCTGAACGATACCCCGATTTTTGGGTTGGGTCTGGGTGTGGTTCAGGATGTAGACGGGCTTCTGCTTCATGTCTTTGGCCCGCTCAGGTGTGGTGAAGAGATAGGCCGCGCCAACTGTAATCGGTATATCGCAGTCGTAGAGGTTTGCGGGCTTGACTATCCAGCGCGATGCCAGGTAGTCCTCCTTGGTGAGGACATCAGGCCGGTTCTGGGCCCAGTACCCCTCCGGGAACAACAGGCCGTTCCGCTTGGAATTCACCACGAAGTTGGCCATCTGGTCGTGGCTGCCGCCATACTTTTCGGTGTACTTATTGAACATGTAGGCCCACAGGTAAGGTCCCGTGGGTCCCCAGGGATTGCTCCACTGGGCATTCCCGGAAATGGTGTCCTCGGAGTTAGCGCCTCCCTGGCCGTAGCGGCCTTCCAGGTTATCCCAGGCCTTCAGCACCAGGCAGACGTTAGTGAGGCCATCACCCACAGACTGGGCGCCAACGCATATGGCGTTGGACATACATCCCGGACCGTACGCGGTGTACTTGATGTTCGTCAGCTCCGGCATGTTGTTGAGTATCCATTCTGTGCTCAGCGCGCTGATGCCGTCAACTGGGCCGGCGCCGGTTTTGAAGGCTTTGGCAAACTCCTCCGGAATGGGTCTGCCCTCGGGCCAGGAAGCCCCGGTAGTGGTCTGCGGGTCCATAACCAGTCCATCGACCTGGTCTGGCGTGACCCCGGCGTCCTCCATGGCCTTGCGGAGTGCGATGATGGCGTAAGCGCCCACGCTGGTCTCTGGTCTGTAATCCCAGCGCCGGTCGGCTGGGGAGTGACCTACGCCGACGGCCACTACCTTGGCCCGGTGTTCCCATATGCCGAGGCCTTCAACTTTCCGATACATTGAGGCTGGCGCATTTTGCGTACTAGAAGCCATTGTTCACTCCTCTCTGAGTATGACTATTACATCTGACAAGGCGGGGTACTCTACTTTACCACCCGCCACTCGGGGACCTTTTGTCCAGTCGCGGGAGTCGCTTCGAACTCCACCTTTACACTGGCCCCCACCGGGACCTCATCCGGCGGAGTTCCCGGAAGGTGGGAGTACATCTTGACACCCGGGTCCTCATCCAGCTCTACAATCCCTAGGTTGAAGGGTTGTTCGGCCTGGAGCACTCTGATGCGGCAGTCGTGCATCACCGCATAGCCATAGATCTTGCCCCGGCCGCTCACTGCCTTCCACTCCAGGTTGTCTTTGGAGCCGCATTGTGAGCATGTCGCCTCTGGCGGGAACTGCATCCTGTTGCAGGTCTTGCAGTTCTGCATTACCAGCTTCTCCTCGTTACAGGCGTCCCAGAAGGGCTTGCTCTGCGCATCGGGTACTGGGCTTTGCTTTGGCATACATGCACCTCCACTTATACCTTGTGTCATAATCTCAGGCCAAGCGTACCTTATAATACAGGCCTACGGATTGAAGTAACATAATTTGTTAGATAATGTCAAGATAAGTATTTTTTTCACAATACAGCGAATTGCCAGATCGGCCGGAAGTCATAGCGTAGATGAAGACGAGATAAGAGGTGAAGACAATCGAGTACTAATGTTACCTCACTAGGTCTTGACTACTCCGAAAATTTGTGTCAAACAGTACTTGACATGAAGCTGTCAGTGGTGTATTTTACTTATTAGTTAATTAACTAAATGGTTTACTAAACATATGCCAACAGACCAACTCAGCGCTACCTTATCAGCCCTAGCCGATCCCACTCGGCGCGCGATACTCGCGCGTCTCGCCTCGGGCGAGGCCTCGGTCACGGAGCTAGCGGAGCCTTTCGACATGAGTCTTCCCGCCGTCTCCAAGCATCTCAAGGTGCTACAGCGCGCGGGGCTGATCGAGCAAAGCCGCCGAGCGCAGTGGCGGCCCTGCCGGCTGGATGCGGGTCCGCTCAGGGAGGTAGACGACTGGGTCGAGGGGTATCGCCGCTTCTGGGAAGAGCGCTTTGACCGGTTGGATGAGTATCTGCGCGAAATCCAAGAGAAGCAGAAGCAAGATGACCAAAGGAAAAAGGAGGAGAAATAGCATGACCACGAGAAATAGTCTCCCCACGGAGCCAGCGGAGATGGAGATCGTCACAACGCGTGTGTTCGACGCGCCGCGTGAGCTCCTGTGGAAGACCTGGACCGAAGCGGAGCATGTATCACAGTGGTTTGGGCCACGCGACTTCACGACCAGGGTCACCGAATTGGACTTCCGTCCCGGGGGCCGCTGGCGTTATGTCATGATTGGCCCCGATGGTACCGAGTATCCATCCAAAGGGGTCTTTCGCGAAATCATTCCCCTCGAACGCATCGTCACCACCGACGAATTCGATGAAGGATTCGAACCCCCGGAAGCGACGGACCTGCCGAGCGGAATCGTGGTGACGGTCCTCTTCGATGACCTGGGAGACAAGACGAAGCTCACTCTGCGGATCATGCACCCAACCGTGGAGGACCGCCGCAAGCACGAGGAAATGGGCGTCGTCGGGGGATGGAACTCCAGCCTTGATTGCCTGGAGGAGTACCTGGAAAAGGAGAAATCATTACGATGACAAGTAATCTTACTACTAGACCGGCAGAACGAGAGCTCGTCATAACGCGCATCTTCGACGCGCCGCGCGATCTCGTGTGGAAGGCCTGGACCGATCCGAAGATGGTAAAGAAATGGTGGGGGCCGAAGATCTTCAAAGCGCCACACATTAGCATTGACTTTCGCGTAGGAGGTAGATATCTCTTCTGTATGCAGTCGGAGATCGGGGAAGAAGCCTGGAAGAAAGGAATCTGGAGCACGGGCGAATACCGCGAGATTAAAGAGCCGGAAAAGCTGGTGATGACAGATTGCTTTGCTGATGAACATGGCAACGTGGTGCCGGCTTCGCACTACGGCATGGATGGGGACTTTCCTCTCGAGATGCTCGTGACGGTGACTCTTGAAGAAATTGAGGACAACAAGACCAAGATGACACTCAGGCACGCGGGTATTCCCGCTGGCGAGCACGAGAAAGGCGCCAGTGAGGGCTGGAACGAGTCCTTTGACAAGCTTGCCGAGAGCTTAAGATAATTAGAAGGAGCGGTCGTCATGACAAAAAAATAATCAAACAAAAATTACAGCAGAACCAGTCGGTTGCGGCTCGTGATGCTGATCTCACAGACTCCCATGGAAGAGGGCGTCAATGAGCGGTATGATCGGCCCGATGAGCTTTTGCAAAAGATGCAATAACGGAATTTAGATTAAAGTAACATAATTAGAAGGAGACAATATGAAAAAGATCACCCCATTCTTGTGGTTCGATAATCAAGCTGAGGAGGCAGCCAATTTTTATACCTCTATCTTTAAAAATTCTAAGGTCTTGAATGTTGCCCGTTATGACGAAGCAGGAGCAAAGGCTTCTGGTATGCCGGAAGGATCAGCCATGACTGTTGCATTTGAGCTTAACGGGCAAGAATTTACCGCGCTAAACGGTGGTCCAGTGTTTAAGTTCACTGAGGCTATCTCGTTTGCGGTGAATTGTGAGTCGCAGGAAGAAGTAGATGAGTTGTGGGGGAAGCTCTCTGCGGACCCTGCAGCAGAGCAGTGCGGCTGGCTTAAAGACAAATATGGTTTATCATGGCAAATTGTTCCCACTGTTTTAGTCGAGCTGCTAAGTGACCCTGATCCTGAGAAATCAAAAAGAGTGATGGAAGCGATGCTTCAAATGAAAAAGATTGACATAGCAACTTTAAAGCAAGCGTATGAGCAGCAATAATTCATAGCAGACTTCAAAAAAGCGCGATCTCGTTGTTAAAGCATTCACAAACCCGAAGCTTTATACACAGTGTCCTAACGTCTCAGGCTGGCTAGTACAAATCCTTAGACAAGCTCGCTGAGAGCTTAAGATAGTTAAAAGGAGAGAGCACCGTGTCAAAACTTAATCTTATCGCCGAACCGGGAAAACAAGAGATCATCATGACTCGCGTCTTCGACGCGCCGCGCGAGCTCGTATTCAAGGCGTGCACTGATCCGAAACATATACCGCAGTGGTGGGGGCCGAAATACCTTACGACCACTGTTGACAAGATGGAGGTGAGACCGGGCGGCCTCTGGCGATTCGTCCAGCGTGATGCCGACGGTAATGAGTACGCATTCCACGGCGTATATCACGATAGCGTGTCTCCCGAGTGGGTTGTCTACACCTTTGAATGGGAAGGGATGCCGGGACATGTATTGATGGAAACGGTGACCTTCGAAGAACAAGACGGCAAGACGAAGCTGACGGACAAATCTGTCTTTCAGTCGGTTGAGGACCGCGACGGAATGCTCCAGTCAGGCATGGAGGAGGGGGCGGCCGAGACCTGGGACCGTCTCGATGAACTTTTGAAAGAGCTTCAGAAAGGATAGGGGAATGGCTGATACATCGAGTACCACAGGGACAACAGATCGCGAGATCACGCTCACCCGGGTCTTCGATGCACCGCGTGAGCTTGTGTTCAAGGCGTGGACGGACCCTGACCAGCTAATAAAGTGGTGGGGACCGAACGGCTTTACGAACACGTTTCAGGAAATAGAGGTGAGGCCTGGCGGCGTCTGGCGCTTCATCATGCACGGCCCTGATGGCGTCGATTATCAGAATTTGATTGTCTATAATGAGATCGCGGCGCCCGAGCGCCTGGTCTACAGCCATGGCTCAGGTGTTGAGGACGATCCCGGACAGTTTCAGGTGACTGTGACCTTCGCCGAGCGAGATGGCAAGACGGAGCTCACCATGCGTAGCTTGTTCGCGACGGCCGCGGAACGCGACAAGGTGATCAGAGAGTATAGGGCCGTCGAGGGAGGAAACCAGACCCTTGATCGCCTTGGAGAGCATTTGGCCAAGATGGCCGGGAGGGCACTGTCATGAGAAAACTCATCATGTGGAATGCTCCTGTTCGGGCGTGTGACGTATCAGGGCATGGCGCAGTACTGGTCTTCCGCAGAGGGCGAGATTGCCGACTTCATGAACAACGTCCCCAAGGTCGTGTTTTCCCGGACGCTGGAAAAGGCCGACTGGAAGAATACGCAGCTCGTGAAGGAGAATGCAGAAGAGGAAGTTGCCCGACTAAAGCAGCAGCCCGGCAAGGATCTGTTCATCTTCGGCAGCGCCGCGCTCTCCGCATCGCTTATGCAGCGTGGCCTGATCGATGAGTACCGTCTCGGCCTCACTCCGGTTGTTCTGGGCGGCGGGAATCCCCTGTTCAAGTCTTCCCCGGACAGGGTGCGTATGCGACTCCTGGAGGTGAGGCCGTTGAAGTCCGGCTGCGTCATTCTGCGATACGAGCCTGAAACTCGCGATTGACGGTTCGGTTGGAGCTATGAAAGGCCCGCTCAAGGTGGTGGGGCTAACCACCTTGTTTCCAGCGAAGGCCTGGTCAAGGCGCATCCGGCTGGAGAAAGGCGCTCGCCGAGGGTGCGCGATGTACTCAATTATCTACAAGAATTGCCGCAAAAGGAGAGTGACCATGGCAATACCAGAAGGTCTCAAGGGAAAAGTACTTTCGAGCGACGGCAACGCTATCGCCTACGATCGGTCGGGCGAAGGACCGCCGCTTATCCTGGTGGACGGCGCGTTCTGCCATCGATCTTTCGGGCCGACGCCGAAGCTGGCTCCGCTCCTGGCGAAGCACTTCACCGTAATCTCCTACGACCGTCGGGGTCGCGGCGAGAGCGGCGACACCGCACCCTACGCTGTCGAGCGCGAGATCGAAGACCTGAAGGCCCTCGTAGACGCCGCAGGCGGCTCCGTGTTTCTCTACGGCACGTCCTCCGGAGCGGTCCTCGCACTCCGAGCGGTGGCGAGCGGCCTCGATGTCCGGAAGCTGGCGCTGTTCGAGCCGCCACTGGTGATTGCCGGCAGCCCTCCTCCGGTCCAGCCGGACCTTAAGCCGCAGATCGCGGAGATGGTCGCCGCGGGTCGCCGGGGCGACGCGGTCAAGACCTTCATGAAAATGGTCGGCGTTCCTGCCGTCTTCATCCCTCTGATGCGGATCATGCCCGGCGTGTGGTCGAAGCTCACGGCCGTGGCGCATACACTTCCCTACGACTTCGCCGTCCTGGGAGACACCGGAGCAGGCAAGCCGTTGCCGGGCGAGTTGACCCAGGCAATGGCCTCCATCAAGGTCCCGACGCTTGTCGCGGACGGTGGGAAGAGCCCCAAGTGGATGCACCACACAGCAGAGGTGGTCGCCGAAGCCATCCCTCACGCGCAGCGCCGCACCCTGGAAGGACAGAACCACAATGTCTCCGAGAAGGCCATCGCCCCGGTGCTGGTGGAGTTCTTCAGAGACTAGAATGGCCTGGCCGGAGATATGTCAGCGACATAAGATACCATTATAAGGAGAAGTCTACGAGATTTAGCGCCACAATCGAGCTCGGCGGCAAGACCGCCACAGGTATACGAGTTCCAGCGGAGGTCGTTGAGGCCCTGGGAACGCGCAAACGGCAAGCGGTCCGTGTCACGATCGGAGGTCATACCTACCGCACCACTGTGGCGCCTTATGGTGGGGCGTTCATGATCCCGCTCAGCGCAGAGAACCGCGAAAGCGCCGGTGTCGCCGCCGGCGACGAGGTGGATGTCGACATCGAACCCGACACTGAGCCTCGCGAGGTGACCGTACCGCCCGACTTCACGGAGGCACTCGACCGTAATGCGGACGCCAGGCGGTACTTCAATGGGTTGTCTTACAGCAACAAGCGACGGTACGTACTCTCGATCGAGGGCGCCAAGACAGCCGAGACTCGGGAGCGCCGCATCGCCAAGGCGGTCAGCGAGCTGCTAGAGCAACACTCATAAGTACAGAGGAGGATGTTACCATGTCCACGAAGATATTCGTCAATCTGCCAGTTAAAGACCTCAATCGCTCGGTTGAGTTCTTTACCAAGCTCGGTTACAAGTTCAACCCGCAATTTACGAACGAGAAGGCGACCTGCATGATCGTTGGCGAAGACAACTTCGTCATGCTGTTGGTCGAAGACTTCTTCAAGACCTTCACGCCCAAATCGATTGCTGACGCGAAGAGCAGCACCGAAGCCATCGTGGCCCTCTCGGCAGAGTCGCGTGAGGAGGTGAATCGGATGGTGGAGACCGCGCTCGCGGCAGGCGCTAGGCGATATAAGGAACCGGATGATCAGGGGTTCATGTATGGCTGGGGTTTTGAGGACCTCGATGGTCACATCTGGGAGTATTTTTGGATGGACCCGGCGGCGATCCAGGCGTAGCTTTGTACCGCCTTATCAAAGAAAGCAAAATCAGATTGACAGAAGTTCTGAAACCAATTATTCTATTATTAGAATATCTGTTCTATTAGATCACAGTACTCACGGCACAGCAGATGGAGCGGCAACAGTGAGTTAGAAGTGAATAGCAACAGACAAATAAAACACGAAAGGAATCGACGATGACAACCGAACCACAGAAAGAACACCAGATAATGACCCAACCACAGCCTAGGGAATGAATTAACATAATTTAATACATGATGTCAAGATAAGTATTTTTTCACGAACTACACTATTGTGCCAAACGGTACTTGACCCTCCAGGCAGAGAGTATGACCGGACGTAATCAGGGAGAAAAGATGAATGAAACAAATGTTCGGGCCGCAACGTTTACAATGCCGTTAGGCCAGGAGATTATCATAAATTAAGGGGAAGCGCATGCACAAAATCACGCCGCATTTATGGTTCGATAAAGAGGCAACAGAAGCCACAGAGTTCTATTGCTCTGTATTTCCTGATTCAAAAATCACAAACGTAACTACGCTTCACGACACGCCTTCTGGCGATTGCGATATTGTTTCCTTTGAACTTTCTGGTCAGCCATTCATGGCCATCAGCGCCGGACCGCTTTTTAAATTCAACCCATCAGTGTCATTCATTGTCAATTTCGATCCATCGCGAGACAAGAGTGCGCGGGAAAACCTTGATGCATTATGGGAGAAGTTATCTGATGGAGGCACGGCGCTGATGCCTATCGATAAATACCCTTTCAGCGAGCGTTACGGCTGGATACAAGACAAGTATGGTCTTTCATGGCAACTCATTCTGTCAGATCCTGAGGGTGAAGAGAGGCCTTTTATTGTCCCATTCCTTATGTTTGTGGGAGCCGTATGCGGGAAAGCGGAAGAGGCAATCGATTTCTACGTCTCGGTGTTCAAGAACGCAAAGCGGGGAATCGCTGCCCGCTACGGCGAAGGTCAGCAACCGGATAAGGAAGGGACTATCATGTTCGCCGATTTTATGATTGAAAACCAGTGGCTTGCAGCCATGGACAGTGCCTACAAACATGAGTTTGCCTTCAATGAAGCTATCTCTTTCATGGTGAGCTGCAACACCCAAGACGAAATCGATTATCACTGGGAAAAGCTCTCAGCCGTTCCTGAAGCTGAGCAGTGCGGCTGGCTTAAGGACAAATATGGTCTTTCCTGGCAGATCGTCCCCACGGCGATGGACGAAATGATAGCAAAGGGTAACAAGGAGCAGATTGACCGTTTGACACAGGCATTTCTTCCGATGAAAAAGTTCGATCTTGCCGAGCTACAGAAAGCATACGAGGGAAATAAATAAACGCGGTAAAAATCTTTAAGGAGCTTAGGAGGCGAAGCGCTATGACAAAACTAAATACGTATTTGAACTTTCCAGGCAATACAGAAGAGGCATTTAACTTCTACAAGTCCGTCTTCGGCGGAGAGTTTAGCTCCCTTGTCCGTTTCAAGGATATGCCTATGGAAGGTGCAAACGTTCCAGAACAAGACCAAGACAAGATTATGCATATTGGATTGCCTATTGGCGAAGACGTGCTAATGGCAACCGACGCACCTGAGAGCATGGGATTTAAGGTCAACTTTGGAAACCATTCCTATATCTCATTCCATCCGGATAGCAAAGAAGAAGCCGACAGGGTCTTTAACGCTCTTTCCGCTGGTGGTGAAATAGAAATGGCTATTGCCGATCAACCGTGGGGAGATTATTTCGGCAGTTTTAAGGACAAATTCAGCGTGCTCTGGATGGTAAATTACTCTGCTCCACACAATCATTAGACTGGGTTTGTTCCTTGAAAAATAGACTGGACACGGTCATTGCGAGGACGGAGGACGAAGCAATCTCCGATGATCGAGGTCGGCAGAGATTGCTTCGCTGGAACTCTGCCTTTTGGGTTTAAGCTAATCGACTCAAAAGCTTCAACAACCGGTGTTTAATCACCACCTATGTAAGAGATGGTGAGATCAAAAAAGGCTCATTTGAGTTCGATGCGCCAACCGAAGCAGAACTGGCTCGTCGAAAAAGATGCAAGAGGAGATGAAGTAAGGAAAATGATCAGCAGTGGACAAACAAAACACGAAAGGAGTCAACGATGACGACGGAACCACAGCAAGAACACGAGATGATGGCTAAACCACAGAAGGAACACGAGTGGCTACAAAAGCTCGTGGGCGATTGGACGTACGAAGCCGAAGCGACGATGGAGCCTGGCAAGGCCCCCGAGAAGTGGAAAGGGACCGAGAGCGTGCGGTCGCTCGGCGGCCTGTGGGTGCTGGCCGAGGGACAGGGCGATAGCCCGGGCGGCGGCACGGACACGATGATGATGACGCTCGGCTATGACCCGCAGAAGAAGCGGTACGTTGGCACGTGGATCGGGTCGATGATGACCCACTTATGGGTGTACGACGGCGCCCGGGATGCGGACGAAAAAGTGCTGACGCTCAACAGCGAGGGTCCCAGCATGGCCGGCGATGGGAAGATGGCAAAGTACAAGGACGTGATCGAGTTCAAGAGCGACGATCACCGGGTCATGACGTCGCACACGCCGGGCGATGACGGGGTTTGGCGGCAGTTTATGACGATGAACTATCGGCGAAAGCAGTAGCTTGTCAGCCGGTATGGCTGGACGAAGTGGCCGATCGATAGCTTCCAGAACTGGCCGATCACAAGGTAATCGTCCATGCAGGTTGTACCAACACCCACGAAGGATGATGAAAATAATCGCCGCGGTAAGAGTCCGTTGGGTAGAGACGCAACATGTTGCGTCTCTACGGGCCTCGGACTAAGTACATCGCTATTTTCGAGCCACCAATGAATAGAAAAACAAGGAGGAGACAATGCAAACTCACGTAATGGTTGGGACCCGCAAGGGCGCCTGGATCTACACTTCCGACGAAAGGCGCGAGCGCTGGGAAATCTCAGAGCCTATCATGCCCGGCTGGACCGTCCATCACATGGCGGCGGACCTGCGGCGCGATCCGCCACGGCTCTACGCCGCCTCCAATCACTGGGCCTACGGACCATCCGTCGCCCGCAGTGATGACGGCGGGGTGACCTGGGAGCAGCGCAGCCCGGGCCTCGCCTTCCCGCAGGATATGGGACTGTCCGTGGCGAATGTCTGGCACGTCGAACCAGCACACGAGAGTCATCCGGGCGTGGTCTATGCCGGCACTCAGCCTGCCACGCTATTCCGCAGCGAAGACTGGGGCGAGTCCTGGTCCCCGGTCGAAGCAATTACCCGCCACAAGGCCCGCGAGTTCTGGGGACCCACGGGATCAGTCGGCGAGTCTTCCCTCCATTCGATCCAGGTAGACCCCCGGAACCCAAATCGCGTCTACATATCGATCAGCTCAGGAGGCAGCTATGTCAGCGAAGACGGCGGCGTGACCTGGGCTCTCTGCTCTCACGGCATCGTCGTTACAACCCCGGCCGCAAAGGCGTTTCTCGCCGAAATCGCCGAGATGTTCCCACAGCCCGAGCTGCCGCCGGACGTGGACCCCGCCGCCATGGACGAATTCCATAAACTCCTGGTCGACCGCAAGAACCCCGATCGCCTTTGGGGCCAGGCACACGTGGGCGCGTTTCGATCGGACGACCGCGGGGTACACTGGGAAGACGTGACTCATGGGTTGCCCTCGTTCCACGGGTTCCCCATCGCAGTGACCCGGCGCGAGCCTGACCAGGTGTTTGTCATGCCACTCGAGTACCAGATGAACAACTTCCGGGTCTGTCCCGGGCAGTTGGCGGTCTACCGTACCGGCGACGCCGGGGTGACCTGGGAGCGTCTCACGAACGGCCTCCCGGGGCCCAACGACTTCCAGAGCGCCTATCGCGAGGCCATGGACACCGACGGAGGAGATCCCGAAGGGGTATACCTGGGGACCACAAACGGCCAGGTATTCTACGGGCGCGAGGGTGGTGAGCACTGGTCGCGGCTGCCCGGCACGCTCCCGCCTATCCTGTCCGTAACTGTCGGGGTCTGGTAGCACCAGCCAATCAGTCTTGCTTGTCTGGGGCTTCGTCGGCATTGCGCGACGAAGCCCCAGACAGCGCTGACCAGCCATGGGGGGTCCATCCAGAAAATCGGCATACTCCGAACTCTAAGACGATGCCGATGGCAGCCTATGAACAATAAGGAGATTTCAATGACGTTATTTTGACATCCGGCGAGAAATTCTATAACCCCATGCGCGTATTCCCCAACAACGATGGCAGCGAATTAATCTTCACGTTGTTCCGGCGGCCGGACATGTCAGACAAAATGTTTGCCGAGGATGCACAGGTAGTCACAAGTGACCTGGAAACGTTGAAGACTTTACTTGAGAAATCAGGAGGAGAATGAACATGAAAATTACACTAACCAGTGTATCCATAGACGACTACGATAAGGCTTTGAAGTTTTATACAGAGGTTTTGGGCTTTGTGAAAAAGCACGATATTCCACTAGGAGAAGGCGCTCGGTGGATAACGGTTGTATCACCCGAAGCTCCGGACGGCACTGAGCTACTTCTTGAGCCAAACGCCGATTATCCAGCGATGAAGGCGCTCAAAGAGTCTCTCGTTAAGGATGGGGTACCTTTTACGATGTTCCAAGTTGATGACATCCAAAAGGAATACGAAAGACTGAAAAAACTGGGTGTAAAGTTTTCTACGGCGCCAACAGAAATGGGGGCTACAACCCTGGCCGTGTTTGATGATACCTGCGGCAATTTAATACAAATCTATCAGGTATGATTATGGGAAAAGTCATTCTAGGAATGACAATGTCACTAGATGGGTTTATTAACGATCGTAGTGGCGGCGTAGACGCGCTGTATCATGATCTCGATACACTGCGAAACACCGAGCCCATGCGCGAAGCCATACAAAGCACTGGCGCGGTGGTGATGGGGTGGAATGCGTATGCTATGGCAGAGGACCCGGACTCGTTTGCGGGCAATTACGAGTTTCAAGTGCCGATATTCGTTCTTACGCATGAGGTTCCGAAAAGGCTGCCAAAGGAGAGCGGCAAGTTAACCTTTACCTTCGTTACCGACGGCATAGAAAGCGCCATTGGGCAAGCAAAGGCGGCCGCAGGTGATAAAGATATCGCAATTATAGGTGGTGCAAGTACCGCACAGCAATGCATAAGAGCGGGAGTTGCCGATGAACTACACATTGACATCATGCCGGTGCTTCTTTGCGGCGGTCTTCGGCCATTTGAAGATATCGGCGCTCACCAGATTCAACTCGAAAGAATCAAGGTAATAGAGTCTCCTGCCGGTAGAACTCATCTTAGATTCCGCGTTGTAAAGTGACATGCATACGCCAAAGCCCTATGGGAATTCAAAGGAATCACCACGCGCTTCCTCCTCGGGCACTCTGGCGTCTCGCAGATAACGGGACATGTCGACGGCGCGGGTGAGGAGGTCCCAGCGGCCTCTGGGGACGGCCAGATCGATATTATCCAGTTCCGATAACTCCCACCAGCGGAATTCGGCCTCTCTAACCTCCTTGCCTGGACGGACCTCTCCACCACGGTGTCGCAGTAAGCAGCATATGTTGATAGAGTGAGGAAGGTTGGCGTCGAAGACGAAGGTGAAGGTGTCCAGGACGCCGAGGTAGGCAGCTAAGAACTCGGGACCTACCTGCTCTTTTACTTCGCGCAAGACCGCCTTCTGGACAGTCTCACCGGGCTCCAGTGGACCAGCGACTACTTCCCATCCGGGCAGACCTGACCTGCGAAAAAGAAGGAAGCGGTCCCAGCTATCGACCATGAAGGCGAGGACGGACGCGGGGTAGCAGGAGAGATTACGGCCAGCGGCAGTGGTGATAGTAGGTTGCTGGCGGGGTATACCGCGTTTCGGATTAGTAGTCATAGTGGATGGGAGAGCCGGCTGAAGCGCGCACTATGACCATTCTCCTGCCTCTGCGATTCTAAGAATTCGATTTGAAAAGGGAAGCCCTCTCTATTATTCGCTATTGCATAGTTATGTTCCATATGGACTCCAGGTCAAATGATAAAGGTACTTCTAAAGGGGACGTCTCAGTGCCGGGAGTTTACCACCATTAAACAAAGATCGGGATCTAAGTTCGGTGCTGCTCACGTACATAGTATACCTTTCCAGCTATCCCTGCGTCCCTCTTAGTTCAGGAGACAAAACATTATACATAGGCCTCCTACCCCGAGAGGTAGAAGGCCTATAGAATTGACTTGGGCTGCTCCCGCAGTCCGGAGTGCTAGACAGGTGGGTTCGCGCTCCAGATCAGGAAGTTGCCGCCCATCGGCATGGGACCACCGGAGACGCCGATCTCAGCCTTTTTCTTGATCTGCCTGGCGCCCGCGCGTCCCTGTAACTGCTGGATGCAGTCGGTGTGCATCCAGAAACGGGTGCGTCCGCTGCCGGCATTGCCACCGCTGGGGGAGACGGGATTCGGCCCCTCATTGCTGATATCCGTCTGGTAGAGGTCTAGGGCCTCTCCCCTCTTGATACCGGCGTACCCGAGACCCTCGATATGGAACTGGTGGAAGAGGGTGAAGCCGTCGTACATGTTTTCAAAGGAGAGATCGCTGGCGGTGATCCCAGCGCCCTCGTAGAGCTTCCGACCGGTGCTGGCAGTGGCCTCTTCGCACTCCTCCAGGATCGGAACGATACCCCGAGTCGGGGCCCTGTCCGAGGCAACGCTAAGAATGTAGACCGGTTTCTGCTTCATGTCCTTGGCCCGCTCAGGGGTCGTAAAGAGGTAGGCCGCGGAAGCCATGATCGGTATGTCGTTATCGTAGAGGTTGGCCGGCTTGGCTACCCAGCGCGCGGCCAGGTAGTCCTCCGTCGTCAAAGGCTCCGGCCGGTTCTGGGCCCAGAACCCCTCTGGAAACAACAGACCCATCGCTCTCTCGTGCACCACAAAGGGGGCCATCATATCGTGGGTCTTGCCGTACTTCTCGCAGTACGCCTGGAACTGCATGGCCGTTGTGTAAGACGCCGGCCCAGCCCAGAGATTGGTCCACTTGGCACGCCCGGTAACGGTGTCCTTAGCGTTACCCCCTCCCTGGTAGTAGCGGCCTTCAAAGTTATGCCAGCCCTTCACTACCAGGCAGGTATTGGTGAGGCCCTCACCCACAGCCTGGGCGGCAACGACGAGAGCGTTGGACATACATCCCGGACCTACCATGGTAAACTTGACGTTCGTCAACTCCGGCATGTTCTTGATGAGCCACTCCGCGCTCAACTTGGCGATACCGTCCAGAGGCTCGCTAGTACCTTGGAAGGCATCGAGGAAGTCCTGGGGTACGGCTTGGCCCTCCGGCCAGTAAGCCCCAGTAGTGGTCGAGGTGTCATAAACGATTCCATCGACTTGGTCTGGCGAGACCCCAGCATCCTCGATCGCCTGGCGCATTGCGAGGATGCACTGGGCGCCCACGCTGGTCGCAGGGTTACCGTCCCAGCGGCGGGAAGTAGGAGAGTGGCCTATGCCAACGGCCGCTACCTTTCCTCTGTGCTCCCATAGGCCGAGACCTTCTCTGGTCCTATACATTGATGCTGGCGCAATTGGTGTACTATCAGCCATTGTTTACTCCTTTCTGCGTATAACTAACATCCGCCTCAGGCGGACAATGGCGAGCACTCTAGCTCACCACTTGCCACTCGGGGACCTTTTGGCCAGTGACAGGAGTCGCTTCGAATATCACCTTCACACTGGCCCCAACCGGGACCTCGTCCACCGGGGTGCCGGGAAGGTGGGACAGCATGTTGACACCCGGGTCTTCTTCCAACTGTATCACCGCGACATTATAAGGTTGATCGGCCTGAAGCACTCTGACGGGGCTGTCGTAAACCACCCCATAGCTGTATATCTTCCCACGGCCACTCACCTGGCGCCACTCCAGATTGTCCCCTGAGCCACACTGTGGGCACTTCGACTCCGGCGGGTGCTGCAACCTGCTGCACGCTTTGCAGTTTTGGACTACCAGCCTCCCCTCGTTGCAGGCGTCCCAGAAGGGCTTGTCGTAGTCTTCGGGTACCGGACTTTGTTTTGGCATACCTAACCTCCTCTACCAAATTTTGTGTTATAGCCGTTTAGCAGCCGTACCTTTCAGTACTTGCAATAGCTTCACCTAAAGACTCTAGTATCACGATTCGACAGATAATGTCAAGCTAGATATTTCTTTCACAATGTGCCCGGTTACTACTCCCCATTCGGACTGACCTGACTTGCGAAAAAGCATGTAAATTATGTCTGTATCGAAGTAAAAGGTTGTCGTAGGTTATAATTTCATCAAATCTTACACCGTTCTTTGGAGGTTGTCCCATGAGCATCTCTAGTCTTGGCATTCTGCATCCCGGCAAGATGGGTTCGACCATCGCAGCCTCCGCAAAAGCAGGTGTCCCACGCGTGCTGTGGGCCTCGGATGGACGGAGCAAGATCACCGCGCAGCGAGCGGCCGCAGCGGGATTGGAAGATACCGGGACCCTCGCAGACCTGGTCAGCATAAGCGATGTCATCGTTAGCGTATGCCCGCCCCATGCCGCCGAAGCGGTCGCCCGTGAGGTCGCCGCGCTCGGCTTTCGCGGACTGTACGCCGACGCAAACGCGATATCGCCGGCTCGGGCTCGCACTATTGCAGATATCATCCGGGGCGGAGGAGCCCAGTTTGTCGACGGAGGCATTATCGGAGGGCCGGTGCAGCGGCCGGGCACCACGCGGCTGTATCTGTCCGGCGAAGGCGCTGATGTAGTGGCTGCCTGCTTCGCCGGTAGTCCGCTAGAGACGATAGTAATGGAGGGTGGGGCCGGCTCGGCATCGGCCCTGAAGATGGCCTACGCAGCCCAGACGAAGGGGACGACCGCGCTCCTGGCCGCTATCCTGGCTATGGCGCGCCACGAAGGAGTTGAAGGTACACTGTTCGAGGAGTGGGAACGCTCTCAGTCGGGCCTGGGTGAACGCGCTCTCCGGCAACTGGAGGGCGCGGCCGACCGTGCCTGGCGCTGGGTCGGCGAGATGGAAGAGATTGCGGCCACCTTCGAAGCTGCCGGACTGCCTGGAGGCTTCCACCTCGCAGCCGCCGATATCTACCGCCGCCTAGAGTCCTACGCAGACGTTGAGTCGCCGCCATCTGGAAGCATTTTAGTGCAAGATCTGTTAGATGCTGGGAAGGCAGCCCGCCATTAGTCCTCTATCTACAAGACTTGATCAAATCAATCTGGTCCCATATCTCGTTATGGGATCTGCCAACTACGTCCGCTGCGTAAGCTACGGCCGCCCGGAGGTCCTCCTGAGTAAGTCCTTTTCCATTGATAACTTGACCATTGTATAGCAAACAGTCATACTGGATGGTATGGTACTTCTATCTTCTGCTCAGAAGTATGAGCATATGCGTCATGTTTTAAACGAGAAACAGTGGAGACAGTATCTTGCTCTGGAGGCCAAGCAGCAGGGTAATATTCTTCAAATAGCAATTACTGCTGGGGTATCGCGTAATACAGTCAAACAGGGAATTACAGAGATTGAATCAGGAGATTTGTATACACCGGGTGAGCGGGTAAGAAGGAAAGGAGCGGGAGGGAAATACCGCAAAGATACCGATAGGACACTAGTATCTGACTTGGAGGCTTTGGTGGAACCCAAAGGGGATCCGATGAGCCTGACCCGCTGGACAACAAAATCCCTGTCCAAGCTTGTTTTGGCCTTAGCCCAAAATGGGCATACCATCAAGAAATCAGCGCTGGCTACACTGCTCTCATCACTTGGTTTCTCCCTCAAAGCAAACAAGAAGAATATTGAAGGAGTATCTCACATTGACCGAGATGCTCAATTTCAACACATTAACAAAACATGCAAACTATTCGAACAACAGGGCAACCCTATCATTTCAGTTGACTGCAAGAAAAAAGAGTTGATTGGCAACTTTAAGAATAATGGGTGTG
>Ga0080064_1002724_pt1 | contig 28667 bp, 25 predicted proteins | sample Subgrocontami54m_FD_69260 | JGI IMG/M metagenome (GOLD analysis project Ga0080064, IMG submission 69260) | Subsurface groundwater microbial communities from S. Glens Falls, New York, USA - GMW46 contaminated, 5.4 m (SPADES assembly) (version 2) ...
TCATAAATCCCAACATCGTCAAAGTGGTGCTGGATCACCGCGGCTATGCGCTCTACTTCAGCCGCGCACCGATACCTTATGCGCGTGACGAGTTTGCGCTCGCGTACGATTCATCGCGCGATGCCTGTGCCGCCGGTATCAGGCACGTCCCGCCCGGCTTGCCGGCGTACCGTCACATCGGAATTTATGCGTATCGCGCGGCGTTCCTTGCGGGCTACGCTCAGCTCGCGCCGGCCCCGATCGAACGCTTCGAAGCGCTCGAGCAACTGCGCGCGCTGTGGCACGGCCATCGCATCAGTGTCGCGGTCACCGCAGCCGCGCCGCACGCCGGAGTCGATACTCCCGCGGATCTTGAACACGTCAGGTCGCTGCTTGCCGCGAGCTGAATCGTGATCCGGCGTTTCGCAGCACGGCCGGAAACGGTATAATTTGCCACTTCCTTTACCGGGCGATTTCGGCCATCCTTTCCGGCAGCCACCACCTAGCCCGCGCGCCAGCGAACACCAACGATGATTCGAATAATCCTGCTGGGCCTGCCCGGCGCCGGTAAAGGCACGCAAGCGCAATTCCTGATCGAGCGCTACCGGATACCGCAGATTTCGACCGGAGCCATGCTGCGTGCCGAAATCGACGCCGGCAGCGCGCTCGGCAAAGAAGCGCAAAAATACGTGAACGCCGGCGATCTGGTGCCCGATCAGCTTGTCACCGAGATGGTGAAGCAGCGAATCGCACAGCCGGACTGCGGGAACGGCTTCATCATCGACGGTTTTCCGCGCACGGTCGCCCAGGCCGAGGTGTTGCGTGAAGCCGGCATCGGTATTGATTTTGTGATTGAGATTGAAGTTGACGACGCTGAAATCCTGCGCCGCATGAGCGGGCGTCGCGTACATCCCGGCTCCGGACGCACCTACCACGTCGAATTTAACCCGCCCAAGCTTCCGGGCAAGGACAATATTACCGGGGAGCCGCTGGTGCAGCGCCCCGACGACAACGTGAATACCGTCACGCAACGCATCGCCAGCTATCACGCAATGACCAAACCGCTGATCAATTATTACCTGAAATGGGCTGAAAGCCGTGACGCCAAAGCACCGAGCTACGTGAACATCTACGGGCTCGGTTCGATCGAGCACATACGCGACAAGATGTTCGCGGCGCTGTCGCAGCGCCAATGATGGCCATCGGTGATTTCGGTGCCGGCTTATCGCACGCGGAATTCCCGCAAGAATCCGATGTTAGAATATTGCGCCTGGTTGGACTGTTTTTCCCCGTAATCTCCGTGGCAAAGCTTTGACAGGTTAATCCCCATGCCCACCAAAAACGCTTTTTACGCGCAATCCGGCGGTGTCACCGCGGTCATCAACTCAACCGCCTGCGGTGTGATCGAAACCGCGCGCAAACACCGGACCAAAATCGGCAAGGTCTATGCCGGCCGCGATGGCATCATCGGTGCTCTGACCGAGGATCTGATCGACACTTCAAAGGAGTCTCCGGCTTCGATCCGCGCACTGCGCCACACGCCGTCCGGCGCGTTCGGCTCGTGCCGCTACAAGCTGAAAAGCCTCGCGGAAAACCGCGCCCAATACGAACGCCTGATCGAAGTGTTCAGGGCGCACAACATCGGCTATTTTTTCTATAACGGCGGCAATGATTCGGCTGACACCGCCTACAAGGTGTCCCAGGTTTCCGCGAAACTCGGCTATCCGGTGATTTGCATCGGCATTCCCAAGACGGTGGACAACGACCTCGTCGTTACCGATTGCTGTCCCGGTTTCGGTTCGGTCGCCAAGTATGTCGCGGTCAGCATCCGCGAGGCCGGGTTCGACGTCGCGTCGATGGCGCGCACCTCGACCAAGGTGTTCGTGCTCGAAGTGATGGGTCGGCACGCCGGCTGGATCACCGCAGCATGCGGTCTGGCCGCGGAAAAGGAGGGCGATGCGCCTCAAATCCTGCTGTTTCCGGAAATCACATTCGATCCCGATAAATTCCTCGCCCGCGTCGATCAAGTGGTGAAGCAGCACGGCTATTGTGCGGTCGGTGTGTCAGAAGGGCTGCGCAATGCCGAAGGCAAGTTTCTGTCGGAGTCCGGCCTCAAGGACGCGTTCGGCCACGCGCAGTTGGGTGGTGTCGCGCCGCTGATCGCCAATCTGGTCAAGGACAAACTCGGCTACAAGTACCACTGGGCGGTCGCCGACTATCTGCAGCGTTCGGCGCGCCACATCGCGTCCAAAACCGACGCGCTGCAGGCCTATGCCGTCGGCAAGGCAGCGGTTGAACTTGCGCTCAAGGGCCGCAACGCGGTGATGCCGGTGATCGTGCGCAAGTCGAACCGGCCCTACCGATGGGCGATAGCAGCCGCCGATCTCAAGGACATCGCCAACCGCGAAAAAATGATGCCGCGCGATTTCATCAGCGCCGACGGCTTCCACATCACCGACCAATGCCGCCAGTATTTGTTGCCGCTGATCGCCGGTGAAGACTATCCGCCCTACCGTAATGGACTGCCGGCTTACGTGAAGCTCAAGAACGTCGCAGTGCCTAAAAAACTCGGCACGGAGTTCAAAGTTTGAAGAAGCGTGCCTTATAATGCGATTTCCAACGAGTTATTGAGAATTACGTAACTGCGCGACACTTTTCCCTCATCCCCACCCTTCTCCCGGGGGGAGAAGGGCCTTGCATCCCTCTCCCTCCGGGAGAGGGACCGAGGGTGAGGGAAAGATTTCGGAATCGTTATTCAGTGTCATGGGGTTTGGTAATACTCAATAAAAGGCGTAGCGGCCAGCCTGTCGATGGCCGGGGGAAATCAGGGAGAAGGTCATGTCGGAAATGTCGGTTGCTTTGTTGTTCGCGCTCGCGTGCGCGTTGGTTGCGATCATCTACGGCGGGGTGTCAATCCAGTGGATACTGAGCCAGCCCAGCGGTAATGATCGCATGCGCGAAATCGCTGCCGCGATTCAGCAGGGCGCATCCGCGTATCTCAACCGCCAGTACACGACGATTGCGATTGTCGGCGTGATTCTGTTCGCGCTCATCGGATTCGCGCTCAATTCGTGGACGACCGCGATCGGCTTCGCGATCGGCGCCATCCTGTCAGGCCTCACCGGGTATATCGGCATGAACGTCTCGGTGCGTGCCAATGTGCGCACCGCCGAAGCCGCGCGCAGCGGCCTCAATGAGGCGCTCGCAATCGCTTTTCGCGGCGGCGCGATCACCGGCATGCTGGTGGTCGGCCTGGCGCTTGCCGGCGTAACCGGCTTCTTCTGGGTGCTGCATGGGTCGGCGGCGCATGGCGCCTCGATCAAGCAAGTGCTCGAGCCGTTGGTGGGGCTGGCGTTCGGCGGCTCGCTCATTTCCATCTTCGCGCGTCTCGGCGGCGGCATTTTTACCAAGGGTGCGGACGTCGGCGCCGACCTGGTCGGCAAGGTGGAAGCCGGAATTCCCGAAGACGATCCTCGCAACCCGGCCGTGATCGCCGATAACGTCGGCGACAACGTCGGCGACTGCGCCGGCATGGCGGCCGATCTGTTCGAAACCTATGCCGTGACCATCATTGCGACCATGCTGCTGGGCGCGCTCTTGCTCGCCAAACCTGAAGTTGCGAGCAAGGCGGTAATCTACCCGCTCGCGCTGGGCGGGGTCTCGATCATCGCATCGATAATCGGCTGCTTTTTCGTCAAGGTGCAGCCCGGCCAGAAAATCATGATGGCACTGTACAAGGGCGTGATCGTATCGGGTGTGATTGCGGCCATTTTGTTCATTCCGGTGACCTGGTGGCTCCTGGGCGACATCGGCGTTCAGTACCCTGAACTGAGCCCGATGCGGCTGTTTGGAGCGGCGGTGGTAGGCCTGGTTCTGACCGCGCTGATGGTGGTAATCACCGAGTACTACACCGCGACGGAATTCGCACCGGTGCGCCACGTCGCCGCGGCCTCCACCACCGGGCACGGAACCAACGTCATCGCCGGCCTGGGTGTGTCGATGAGAGCCACGGCCTGGCCGGTAATCGCGGTCTGCGCTGCCATCTACACCGCCTATGCCTTGGCAGGCCTCTACGGCATCGCGATCGCCGCTACCGCCATGCTGTCAATGACCGGCATCATCGTGGCGCTCGACGCCTACGGTCCGATCACCGACAACGCGGGCGGCATTGCCGAGATGGCCAACCTGCCCAAGGAAGTGCGTGCGATCACCGATCCTCTGGACGCCGTCGGAAATACCACCAAGGCGGTGACCAAGGGCTACGCGATCGGCTCGGCGGGGCTGGCCGCGCTGGTGCTGTTCGCCGACTACACCCACGCGCTGGAGGCCGCGAATAAAGCGGTCTCGTTCGACCTCTCGAATCACTACGTCATCATCGGTCTTTTTATCGGCGGCCTGGTACCGTACCTGTTCGGCGCAATGGCAATGGAAGCGGTAGGCCGAGCCGCAGGTTCGGTGGTGGTCGAAGTGCGGCGCCAGTTCAAGGAGATCAAAGGCATCATGGAAGGCACCGCGAAGCCCGATTATTCGAGGGCAGTCGACATGCTGACCAAAGCCGCGATCAAGGAAATGATGATCCCGTCGCTGCTGCCGGTGCTGATACCGATCGTGGTTGGCGTCGGCTTCACCTGGCTGGGCGGCCCCGGCGCAGGCGCGCAGACTTTGGGTGGCGTGCTGATGGGCACGATCGTAACCGGGCTCTTCGTCGCGATCTCGATGACCACCGGCGGCGGCGCATGGGACAACGCCAAAAAGTATATCGAAGACGGCCACCACGGCGGCAAGGGCTCGGATGCGCACAAAGCCGCAGTCACCGGGGACACAGTCGGCGATCCTTACAAGGACACCGCCGGCCCCGCGATTAACCCGCTGATCAAGATCATCAACATCGTGGCATTGCTGATAGTGCCGTTGCTGTGATCGCAGCTTCATCGGCTTGACGGAGTGACCATGCCGGCGCCCATCCGGATTCTGCTCGCAAAAGTCGGCCTTGACGGACACGACCGTGGCGTCAAGATCGTGGCGCGGGCGTTGCGCGATGCCGGCATGGACGTGATCTACTCCGGGCTGCACCGCACTCCCGACGAAGTCGTCACAGTCGCGATTCAGGAAGACGTGGATATCCTGGGTGTGAGCCTGCTGTCGGGCGCCCACATGACCGTATTCCCGAAAATTTTCGACGCACTGCGCCAGCAGCGCGCCGACGGCATGATAGTGGTGGCGGGCGGGGTAATGCCGGATGAGGATGTGGACGCGCTTAAAGCGATGGGGGTAAAGGAAATCCTGCTTCAGGATACTCCGCCACAGATGATAGTCGACACGCTGAGGCGGCTCGTGGCGGAACGCGGACCGCGTTAGGGAAAGCAAGGCCGCATGGAGCGCTGGTCCTTTCCGCCCGACTACGACGAGAACTTTCTGCCTCAAGCGGGGAACCGCTACTGGTTTCCCGCGCGCGAGACCATGCCCGCCGCGGAACGCGAGCGGGTGATCTTCGAGAGACTGCAAACGGTTTGCCGTTATGCCTACGAGCATGCGCCGTTTTACCGGCGCCACTGGGACGAGGCGGGGTTTCATCCCGGACATCTCAAGTCGCTCGAGGATTTCGAGGACAAAGTTCCCGTCATCCGGAAAAACGACCTGCGCGAGGCGCAAAATCGCGCGCCGCCGTTCGGGGACTATTTGTGCGTGCCCGAACAGGAGGTCTTCCACATCCACGGCACCAGCGGCACCACCGGTCGGCCGACCGCGTTCGCCATCGGCCGCGCCGACTGGCGCGCCATTGCGAATGCCCATGCGCGCGTCATGTGGGGCATGGGGCTGCGCCCCGGCGATACCGTCTGCGTGGCCGCGATATTCAGCCTGTACCTGGGCAGTTGGGGAGCGCTGGCCGGCGCCGAACGGCTGGGCGCCAAATGCTTTCCGTTTGGCGCCGGCGCTCAGGGCATGTCGGCACGCTGCGTGCAGTGGCTGGCGATGCTCAAGCCAACCGCGTTTTATGGCACGCCAACCTACGCATTACACCTTGCCCAGGTAGCGGCGGAGGAGCGGATTTCGCCGCGCGATTTCGGGCTCAAGTACATGTTTTTTTCAGGCGAACCGGGCGCCTCGATTCCCTCCATCCGCGATAAACTCGCGAACCTCTTTGGCGCAAAGATATTCGATTGCGGCTCGATGGCCGAGATGACACCGTGGATGAACGTCGCCGGCTCCGCCGAAACCGACGGCATGCTGTGCTGGCAGGATATCGTCTACACGGAAGTGTGCGGCCCCGAGACCATGCGCCGCGTGCCCTATGGGCAACGGGGCACGCCCGTGTACACGCATCTCGAACGCACTTCGCAGCCGATGATCCGTCTGCTTTCGGGCGACCTTACGTTGTGGGTAAACGATCCGAACCCATGCGGGCGGACCTATCCGCGCCTGCCGCACGGAATTTTCGGCCGGATCGACGACATGTTCACGATCCGGGGCGAAAATGTGTACCCGAGCGAGATCGACAAGGCGCTCAACGAGATTGACCATTACGGCGGCGAACATCGCGTCATCATCAGCCGCGCGTCCACGATGGACGAGTTATTGCTGCGGGTGGAAGCGGATCCGGCAACCTTCGGTCAGGGCGCCGCGGAAATCGTCCGGTTTCGTCAGGAAATCGAGCGCAAGATGCTGCGGGTCCTCGGCTTGCGCAGTGTGGTGGAAATCGCAGCACCCGGTTCGCTGCCCCGCACCGACTTCAAGGCGCGCCGGGTGATCGACGATCGCGCGGTGTTCCGCGAAATGCGCGCGCAGATCGAAAAGGCAAGCCGTTGAGCCACCCTGCCCCGTCAGCAGAACTGGTCGAACGGCTCCTGGCGGGAGACTCCAACGCCATTGCCCGTCTGATCTCGCGAGCTGAAGCAGGTGCGGCGGAGGTCCGTCCGGCGTTGGCGCGGATATACAGGCTCGCGGGACGGGCGCATGTGGTGGGGATTACCGGCGTGCCCGGCAGCGGCAAGTCCACGCTGGTCGGCAAGCTCGCGCAAAAGTTGCGGGCTGGGGGCACGCGGGTCGGCATCGTCGCGATCGATCCTTCCAGCCCCTACTCCGGCGGCGCCATCCTCGGCGATCGCGTCCGCATGAGCGAAATTGCCACCGACAGCGGCGTTTACATCCGCAGCATGGCCACGCGCGGCGCCACCGGAGGCATGGCGAGAGCGGCGCTTGATGCGGTCGACATCCTTGATGTGGCCGGCTTTGACACCGTTATCATTGAAACTGTCGGTGTCGGACAGGACGAGGTTGAAATTGCCCGGGCATCGCACACGACCGTCGTGATATCGGCTCCCGGTCTCGGCGACGAAATCCAGGCGATCAAAGCCGGCCTACTCGAGATCGCCGATATTCACGTGGTCTCAAAATGCGACCGCAGCGATGCCAACCGCACGTTGACGGACCTCAAGCAGATGCTAACGCCCGGCATCGCCGGCAGTGCAGCCGCGGAATGGGCTGTGCCCGTGATCGCGACCAGTTCCGAATCCGGACAGGGCATAGACGAACTGCTCGACGCGGTCGTACGACATCGTCACGTGGCATTCGCGACCGAGCTTGGCAAGCAGCGCGCGCTGGCCATTGCCGGATTCAGGCTGCAGAAGACTGCTGAAAATCTGCTGCTCGGACGATACGCCGGAGTCGTCGCCGAAAAAAGCGCGCCGTTGGCGCTGCGACTGATGCGCCGTGAAGGCGATCCCTACACGCTTGCCGAAGAATTGCTAAGCTCGTCGCTTCTACAATTGGAGCATGCGCATGAACAAGATACCCGATCCCGGATTGCCTGACGCGCTTCGCGACGAACTCGCCGATTGGGAGGCGAACGAGGTCGCCGCATTTCTTAAAAAGCAGGCCGAGCGCAGACCGCAATTTTTTACCTGCAGTGGAATTCCACTCAAACGCATATACACGGCCGCCGATATCGCCGACACCCCGCTTGCAGACATCGGGCTGCCCGGCCGCTATCCGTTTACGCGCGGTCCCTACCCGACCATGTACCGCAGCCGCCACTGGACGATGCGGCAAATCGCCGGTTTCGGCACCGGCGAGGACACCAACAAGCGCTTCAAATACCTGATTTCCCAGGGGCAGACCGGGCTTTCGACCGACTTCGATATGCCCACGCTCATGGGCTACGATTCGGACCACCCCCTGAGCGAAGGCGAGATCGGACGTGAAGGCGTCGCAGTCGACACGCTGGCGGACATGGAAGCGCTGTTTGACGGCATCGATCTCGAGAACATTTCGGTGTCGATGACGATCAATCCTTCCGCGTGGATACTGCTGGCCATGTACATCGCGCTCGCGCAGAAGCGCGGCTGCGACCTGAACGGCCTCTCCGGCACCATACAGGCCGATATCCTGAAGGAATACATGGCGCAGAAGGAGTACATCTATCCGATTGCGCCTTCGGTGCGCCTGGTGCGCGACTGCATCACCTACTGCGCCAAGAACATGAAACGCTACAACCCGATCAATATTTCGGGCTACCACATCTCGGAAGCCGGCGCGTCCCCGCTGCAGGAAGTCGCGTTTACGCTGGCGAATTCCATCGTGTACGTGGAAGAGGTACTGAAAACCGGGATGGACATCGATGTGTTCGCGCCGAGGCTCGCGTTTTACTTTGTCTCACAGGGTGATTTCTTCGAGGAAATCGCCAAATTCCGCGCGGCGCGGCGCTGCTACGCCAAAATCATGAAGGACCGCTTCGGCGCGACCAACCCGGAATCGATGCGCCTGCGCTTCCATTGCCAGACCGCGGCGGCAACACTCACCAAGCCGCAATATCAGATCAACATCGTGCGCACCGCGATGCAGGCGCTGTCAGCGGTGCTCGGCGGCTGCCAATCCCTGCACACCAATGGCTACGACGAAGCGTTTGCGATCCCGACCGAGGATGCCATGCGCATGGCATTGCGCACGCAGCAGATCATTGCGGAAGAGACCAATGTCAGCAGCGTGATCGATCCGCTCGGCGGCTCCTATTACCTCGAGACCCTGACCAGCGAGTTTGAAAAGCGCATTTTCGAAATGCTCGACGAAATCGACGAGCGCGGCGGGACCATCAAATTGATCGAGGAAGGCTGGTTCCAGAAGAACATCGCGGACTTCGCCTACGACACCGCGTTGCGCAAGCAGAGCGGCGACAAGCCGGTCATCGGCGTGAACCAGTACACGATGCCGGAGGAACGGCACAACATCGAGCTGCATCCTTACGACCTGACCACGGCCGCGCGACAAATCGCGCGCACCCGGAGCGTGCGCCGTAATCGCGACTCCGCCAAAGTGGAGCGGCTGCTGGAGCGGCTGGTCGAAGTCGCCCGCGACGAATCGCAAAATATCATGCCGGTAACGATCGAGCTGGTGCGCGAAGGCGCAACCATGGGCGACATCGTCGAAAGGCTGAAGTCGGTATGGGGCACGTACCGGGAAACTCCGGTTTTCTGATCACCCCCCATTGCAATGGAACCCGCATGAAATATTCTCTCGGTGAACACCATATTGAAGCCAGGGGCGACTACTGGATCGCCCCCAGCGCCTCCGTGATCGGCAAGGTCGTGCTCGAAAACAATGTGAGCATCTGGTTCAATGTCGTCGCGCGCGGCGACAACGAGGTGATCACCATCGGCGAGAACTCGCAGGTGCAGGACGGCTCGGTGCTGCATACGGACCCCGGCCTTCCGCTCACGCTCGGCCGCAACGTGAGCGTTGGCCACATGGCGATGCTGCACGGCTGCACCATAGGCGATGGCAGCCTGATCGGGATCAAAAGCGTGGTTTTGAACGGCGCGGTGGTCGGCCGTAACTGCCTGATTGGTGCCGGCGCGCTGGTCGCGGAGCGAGCGGTCATCCCGGACGGCTCGCTGGTGCTGGGCATACCCGGCAAGGTGGTGCGTAGCCTCTCCGCGCAGGAGATCACTACGATCAACAGCTTCGCCGGCCGCTATGTGCAGCATTTCAAGCGCTACCGGGCCGAACTCAAAGCCGAATCGTGATGCGCCATGACCGAACGCCGCGCCTATCGATACTACGACCTCGTCATGGTGGCGTTCGTCACCGTGCTGGTGTGCTCGAACCTGATCGGGCCCGCGAAAATCGCCCAGCTCGACCTGCCGCTGGTGGGAACATTCGTGTTCGGCGCCGGCGCGATGTTTTTTCCGCTGTCATACGTGTTCGGCGACATTCTCACCGAGGTCTACGGCTATGCGCGCTCACGCCGCGTGATCTGGTCCGGCTTTGCCGCGCTCGCCTTCGCGTCGTTGATGGCGTGGGTGGTCGTTGCGCTGCCGCCCGCGCCATTCTGGAGCAATCAGGCCGCATACGAGACCGCGTTCGGCGCGACATGGCGCATCGCGCTGGCCTCGCTGATCGCTTTCCTGTGCGGCGAGTTCGTCAATTCGTACGTACTCGCGAAAATGAAAATCCTGACCGCGGGGCGCTGGCTGTGGACGCGCACCATCGGCTCGACCATCGCCGGCGAGGGAGTGGATTCGGTCCTGTTTTACCCGCTGGCTTTCTACGGCAGCGGCATCATACCCGATGACAAACTGCCACTCGTGATGCTGGCGCAGTTCTGCATCAAGGTCGGCGTCGAAATCGCGTTCACCCCGCTCACCTATCGGATCGTCGGCTGGCTCAAACGCGCCGAGCACGAGGATTATTACGACCACGACACCGATTTCCATCCATTCCGTCTCAGGACCTGAAGCACGTTGCCTGATGCATGGTTTCCGCTTCAGCGCGCGCATAATGTTCAAGATACTTGGCGTCGCGGTTCCGCACTACCATGGTCGGTAGGATACAATCGCGCTGATCGTGACTACTGCGGCATTAAAAAACTGGCGTACTCCCGCGGTGGTCCTGCTGTGCGGCGGCCTTGCTCTTACCCTGGCGCTCGGCACGCGTCATAGCTTCGGGCTGTTTTTGCAGCCGATGACCATGGACCTCGGCTGGAACCGCCAGACCTTCGCGTTCGCGCTTGCCATTCAAAACCTGATCTACGGCATCGCGCAGCCGTTTACCGGCATGATCGCCGACCGATTCGGCGCCGGACGCGTGATGGCCGGCGGCGCAGTGCTCTACGCGCTCGGGCTGGTGCTGATGGCGAATTCATCCACCGGCTGGGAGTTCGACCTGAGCGCGGGTATCATCGTGGGCGTTGCGCTTTCCTGCAGCGGGTTCAGCATCGTCTACGGGGTCATCGGCCGAGCGTTCCCCCCGGAAAAGCGCAGTGTTGCGCTTGGCATCGCCGGGGCCGCAGGCTCGTTCGGCCAGTTCGTCATGCTTCCCTATGGTCAGGCACTGATCAATCACATCGGCTGGCACAATGCACTGCTCACGCTGGCGTTCACGATACTGCTGATTGCGCCGCTGGCGGCGGCGCTGGTGGAAAAGGGCCCGCACGAATCGGCCGGACTTCACAAGCAGTCGATATCGGAAGCACTGCACGAAGCGCTCCGACACCGCGGCTACTGGCTGCTGTGCACCGCCTATACCGTGTGCGGCTTTCAACTCATGTTCATTTCGGTGCACTTTCCCGCATACATGATCGATCAGGGCATGACGCCGGAGACCGGCATGATGGCGCTCGCACTGATCGGGCTTTTCAACATCTTCGGCAGCTACTTCTGGGGCTGGCTCGGCGGGCGTTACACCAAGAAATACCTGTTGAGCGTGCTGTATATGACCCGCGCCGTAGGAATCGCTGTATTCATCGCGCTGCCGGTCACGCCGTGGTCGGTATATATGTTCGGCGCAGTGATCGGATTTTTGTGGCTGGGCACCGTGCCGCTTACCGGCGGCCTGATTGCACACATTTTCGGCGTCCGATACCTGTCAACGCTCACCGGTATCGCGTTCCTGTTCCACCAGGTCGGCAGCTTTCTCGGCGTGGCGTTCGGCGGCTACCTGTTCGATGCGACCGGCTCATACCATTTGATGTGGGTGCTGACGATCGCCATGGGCGTAGTTGCCGCCATACTCAACTGGCCGATCGATGACCGCCAGATTGCGCGGCCGGTGCCTCTAGGCGCCTGACGCCACGCGGCGGTCGCCGCCTGAGCGCATCACCCCGGGACCGGGTTTGCGCCGTTATTGGGTCCCCGGCTTCTACTCAAGATGGTTGAGCGCGAGATCGAATATGTCGAAATTGCGCAACCTCCGCCCGCCGTCGATGCCGTTGGTGCGGCGGTTGAACAGCAGCGGCACCGTTTTTTCAGAAATCCCGCCATGGGAACGAAGCGGCGCGTCGAGTCCCGACAGATCATGGCGCTCGCGGCTGGTGCCGAGTACGGTGTGGCGCTCGGACACGATGATGACATCGCCCATGCGGTCTTGCGGCAGTTCGAAACGGCGGCAGCCTTCGGCGCGGTCGTAAACCACTTCGATGCCGGGCAGCGCCGCGAGCCGCGCGATGACCCGCTGCACATCGACCCCGGGCGACAGGTAAACGGTCGCAAACGAGCCCAACGCGCCGTGGTGGACAACATAAGGGTCGGTGATCGGCAGGATCACGCGTGCGGCCTCCTTGCCGAGCCATGGATCGAGCACGTCCTGCAGGTAAATCACGTTGGGGTCGCCTTTGGCATCGGTCTTGGCGTTCATGCCATGGTCGGCAGTAAGAGCAAGCGTGGCGCCGAGTTCGTCGAGCCGTTGCAGATACCCGTCGATCGTCGCATAAAACGCATTGGCCCCGGGCGTGCCAGGCGCGTCCTTGTGCTGGATGTAATCGGTAGTCGACAGGTAAATGAGATCGGGGCGCCGGGTTTCCATCAGCCTGACGCCGGCAGCAAACACGAACTCCGAGAGCCGTGCGCTGTAGACCGACGGCAATTCCATGCCGACGAAACTCACGCCGTCCTTGATCCCGTGCCCGGCCTCGCTGGTCTCATTGGCTTTTTCGGCGGAAAAGCAGATGCCCTGCATTCCATGGCCGAGCAACCGCCGCAGCTTGTCCTTGGCAGTGACCACCGCGACCGTCGCACCTGCCCGGGAAAACTTCGCCAATATGGTCTCGGCGCGCAGGTATTCCGGATCGTTCATCATCACTTCCTTGCCGGCGTCGCGGTCGTAAAAATAATTTCCGCATATACCGTGCACGGACGGCGGAACGCCGGTCACGATCGACAGGTTGTTGGGATTGGTGAAGCTCGGCACCACCGCATCTCCCAGCAACGAGGCGCCCTTTTCGCACAATTCCCGCAAATACGGCGCCGCGCCGGCCCGGATCGCCTGCGTGATGTAATCCGGTTCGCATCCGTCTATGCACACGACGATAAGCGGCCGGTCCATCCAACGGTAAGCGCGTCCATTCACCGTCACCGGCGTATTTTTCGGTTCAGCCATCTTCGGTCTCCGTCATCATTCTAGACTCATTGCGCGCGCCGGCGGTGCCCCACCGCGCACGCCGTCTGCGCAGGCAATGGCAGCGACAACTGCGCTGCGGACGGGTAAGATACCGCTTGCGCGGGCGGCGATTCAATTAAACCCGGGTAATACCATTGGAGCAAAGCATGGCGGCACCGGCTGAAATCACCAATATGGCGCTGTTCTGCGATTTCGAGAATATCGCGCTCGGCGTAAGCGACGCCAAATACGCGAAATTCGACATTGGCAAGGTGCTCGAGCGGCTGCTGCTCAAGGGCAGCATCGTCGTCAAGAAAGCCTATTGCGACTGGGAGCGCTACAAGGGGTTCAAGGCGGCGATGCACGAAGCCGCATTCGAACTGATCGAGATTCCGCATCGCCGGATGTCAGGCAAGAACTCGGCGGATATCCGCATGGTCGTCGACGCGCTCGATCTGTGCTATACCAAGCTGCACGTCGACGCTTTCGTGATCATCAGCGGCGACTCGGATTTTTCGCCTCTGGTAAGCAAGCTGCGCGAGAACAACAGGGTCGTAATCGGAGTCGGCGTCAAAAACTCGACCTCCGACCTGCTGATCGCAAACTGCGATGAATTCATCTTCTACGACGACCTGGTGCGCGAGAAACCGGCTCGCCAGCGCGTCGCCGCGAAAAAAACCGCCAGCAGGACCGAAGCGAGCGCCGTTGCAACGGAGGCGCCCAAACTATCGGATGACGGCAAGAAGCAGGAAGCGCTCGATCTGATCCTCGAAACCATAGAGGCGCTGGGAACCGAACGCGGGGAAGACGAGAAGATCTGGGGCTCGATGGTGAAACAGGCGCTGAAGCGCCGCAAGCCGGGTTTCAATGAAGCCTATTACGGCTTCCGCTCATTCAACAAACTGCTGGAGGAAGCCGGGGCACGCCACATGCTGACGCTCGAGCGCGACGAGAAATCCGGCGGATACATCATTCACCTGAGCAGCATCTGACCAAATGGAATTGAAAGGGGGCGCGTAATGGCTGACGAAGCAGGGAAAAAGAAATTGACGCGCAGGGAGGTGCTTGCCGCCCTATTGCTGATAGTTACCATATCGGTAATTTATGACTGGACAACGCGGCAGAACGAGCTTGCCGTCAATCAGGCGTGCGCAAAACAGCTGGAGGACGTGCGAAGCGCCATCAACAAATGGATAGCGACGGTTGATTACCGCAGCCGGAGCGGCAGCTATCAAACGTGTAATGCGGCCAAAACCCTGGTCACAAGGTACGACGCGGGTTGCGGCCCCTTGATAGGAACCTTGCCCGTAATCCAGTGCGAAGGTGACGCGCAATCGTCCGCTGCAGCGGCAGACGCCGGGGATACGCAGAAAAAATGACGCCTGGAGCGCTAGCGGCCGCCTGAGCCTTCTTGCTCTGCCTCGCCCAGCAGCCAATCCCGAAAAGCCGCCACCGCCGGCCGCAGCGCGGCGGTTTCATCGCACACCATGTAATACGCCGACCGCAACGGGACCTGCAGCTCGAATGGCAGGATCAGGCGCCCTGCCGCCAATTCGGCGGCGGCGAGCAGCGGAAAGGTCGCGACCACGCCGAGCGCATTGCTCGCCGCCTCGAGCGCGAGCACGGCGTGGCTGAAATGCGAACCGCGGCTGGCATCGACCTCGCTTACGCCCGCGGCTTTCAGCCACGCCTCCCAAAAATCCACACCATCGTAAAGCGCACCGGTATCGTCATGCAGCAATGTCTGCCGGTTGAGGTCCTGCGGTCGCCGCAGCGGCTGCTCGCCACGCATCAGTTGCGGGCTGCAGATCGGTGCAATCGTCAGCGCCAACAACCTGTCGACACGCAAACGCGGATAGTCGCCATGCCCGTACAGTATCGCGAGATCGGATTCCTCCAGCCAGTTCCCTATGGTCGCGCGTTCAACCGCGCTGTCCTGCCCTTCCCGCGTGACGAGCCTCATGCGGGCCGACACCCGCACGTCGATTTCCGGATGCAGGGCGAAAAAATGGTGCAGCCGCGGCATTAACCAGCGCGTGGCGAAGGACGGCGCGACACTCACAGTCACGCGCCCGCCGCCGGCTTGCGGGCGCATCGCGGCGACCGCCTGGGCGAGGCTGCCGAACCCTTCGCTCAGTTTAGGCAGGGCGGTAGTTGCCGCCGCGGTCAGTTCGAGCGCGCGGTGCACGCGCCGGAACAGCTTGACGCCGAGGTAGTCTTCGAGCGTCTTGATCTGATGGCTGACCGCCGCCGGCGTCACGCCCAACTCCTGCGCGGCCCGCTTCAGGCTCATATGGCGCGCCGCGGACTCGAAAGCCTTGAGCGCGTTCAGCGGTGGTAATCGTTCGGACATATTAAGATGAGATTTACTAATCTGACTGATTATAATATTTCATCTAGTGCAGTGCAACATATCACTAAATATCAGGTCTATAATCACGTAACAGTTTTTTATAGGCAATAGTAAATCTTGCCCGATGAGTCAGCAACCGATTACCAACACGGAGATGAAAATGAAACGCTACAACGAAGTATCAAACAATGCCGATCTGTATGCCCGCATCAACGCGATGTCGATAAGTGCGCACGAACGTGCGGTTGCGATCCGCGCGCTGCAAAACGCCGACGCCATTTCCGACGCGATCCTGTGGGTGACGCACGGGCTTAAGAAACTTGGCACCAGGCTTTTCGCCAAGCCGGCCGCACTACACGCGTAACCATTAATCCTCCGGGTTGCGGGCGCCCGTAACCCGGAGTATTTCACGCGCCTGACGCGGAATCCGTCGTTCGCAGTACGCGTCATTACGCCGCAATATCATGCGGCAGAAGTCACCTGGCCTGTGCAAGTTCCGGTTTCGATCGGCGCGCCGCTTTAACAACACCGGCAAAAAAAGAATACTGATTGCCAGCACTCGGCCGTTACCACCTACGCCCTTTCGCAGTCACCACCGCCAGTCATTGCCTGCCGTTGAACTACTCGGCGACGCGCGCTCGCACCTTGCGCGCGTGCCCACCGGCCCTGCCGGTCGAAAAATGGAAATCACCCGGTGTCGCCACGCCCCGCAATTGCATCCCAATGAGCGCATCCGGCAAGCGAATTATCGTGAAGCAAGCAATTGCGGCGCGTGCCGATCAACGCATGAGTACGCTGGCTTGCAGTGCCTAATAGCTTTGCATTATCGTGTTGCCGACACCCCGGAAAATCAGGCGTAGCCACCATGGAAACAGAGTACAATTACCTGAGTAAGTCGCCAGCAACACTCAGCAGGCGAAACGAAACTGGAGATCAGGCATGTTGAACAGGCTAGGCATGGGGGTAAAGCTGAGCGTCGCCTTTGCCGCCGTTCTTGTTTTTACCTACGCAATGGGCATCGTGAGCTATCTCAACCTTAACCGGCTGTCGTCCGATGTGGAAATGTTCTTTACCGTCGACATGGCGGGTCCCACGCTGCTGGCCGACGCGCAGGACGCAATGTGGGAATTGCGCTATGGCGTGTCGCAGTTCATTGCAGCACCTGCGGCGCGGGAAGCGATCATTCAGAATTCGCCCCGAATACAGGGCAAGCTGGAATACGCGCTGAATCGATACGCGTCAGGGCAACTGTCCGCCGCGGAACGACAAAAACTCAAGGTCTTCACCGACGCATACACGGAATACAGGGACGCCAGGCTCAAATGGTTTGAGCTGTTCGGATCGGACTACACCGCGGATGCCGCCAGGGTCAGGGCAGCGCCCCCATCTCCCAGCGAGGCCAGCAGCGCAAAGGTGCTCGGCGATCTGATGGCGCTTTATCAAAAACGCGTCGGCGAGCGCCAGTACGCCGCAGAAGCCCTGATTACACAAATCAAGCTGCAAAGCGCCATTTGGGCGCTCCTCGCCTTCGTCGCGGCCGCCATTGCCGGAATATGGCTTAATCGCACCATTACGCGTCCTCTCCGGCAGCTGGTCGGTGTTCTCGAGGCAACCAGCTCGGGCGACTTTTCGCGGCGTCTTGACCTCGAGCGCCATGACGAATTCGGCGCTCTTGCGAAGGGCTACAACCGCATGGCCGACGAGCTGGTCGCAATTGTCGGCAAGGTGCAAAAGTCCGGTGCCCAGGTCGATACCGCGATCACCGAGATTACCTCTGCGGCCAAGCAACAGGAGGCCACCGCCGTCGAGGTCACCGCGACTGCGACCGAACTCAGCGCGACTTCCAAGGAAATTGCCAGCACCTCCAAGGAACTGCTCAAGACCATGAATGAGGTTTCCGCCATGGCCGAGAAATCGGCGGTTTTGGCCAGCGAGGGGCAAACCGGGCTGTCCAGGATGGAAGAAACCATGCGCCGCGTGATGGACGCGACCAGCGCCATCAATTCCAAACTTGCCGTGCTCAACGAAAAAGCCGGCAATATCAGCAAGGTCACCACGACCATCACCAAGGTAACCGACCAGACCAACCTGCTTTCTCTGAACGCCGCGATTGAAGCGGAAAAGGCAGGGGAATACGGGCGCGGATTCGCAGTCGTCGCCACCGAGATCCGCCGCCTTGCCGATCAGACCGCGGTGGCAAGTTATGACATTGAAGTGATCGTGAAAGAAATCCAGTCCGCGGTTTCCGCCAGCGTGATGGGGATGGACAAGTTCTCCGAAGAATCCCGCCGCGGCATGGAGGAAATCCGGCAGGTCGGCACGCAATTGTCGCAAGTCATCGAACACGTGCAGACCTTGATGCCCCGTTTCGAAGCCGTAAACGAGGGAATGCGCTCGCAGACCACCGGTGCGGAGCAGATCACCAGCGCCTTCGGCCAGTTGACCGAAGCGATGCAGCAGGCGACTGACGCGATACGCCAGTCCAACGTGGCCATCGGAGAGGTCAGCCAGGTTGCCAATGGTCTGAGCAGCGGTGTGTCCCGGTTCAAGCTGGCCTAGCTGCCTGGCGCAACGCCGCGCAGATGCGCGGCGGTAGCCACCTCCGGCCGGATTACAGGAATGCTCTTCCTCCAGTTCCATCTCGACAATGACCGCTACGTCATCGACACCGGCCAAGTGGTTGAGGTTCTGCCGCTGCTAGGTATCAAGCAAATCCCGCAGGCGCCGGCCGGCTTGGCCGGCGTATTCAACTACCGTGGCCAGCCCGTGCCGGCGGTCGACCTTAGTGAAATGGCGCTGGGGCGCGCGGCGCGACAGCGTATGAGCACCCGCATCATCGTAGTACGCTATCCCGATGAGACCGGCACTGCGCACCTGCTGGGACTGATCGCGGAAAAAGTAACGGAAACCGTGCACCGCGATCCCGCGGATTTCACCGATGCGGGTGTCCGCAATGACGGCGCTCCCTATCTGGGTCCCGTGGCCGCCGATTCGAAGGGGCTGGTCCAGTGGGTCGAAGTGACAAAGTTATTGCGGGACTCGATACGTGATGTCCTGTTCAATCAGCCGCTGAAACAGCCATGACGACCGTCACAGAGTTCGCGGGCCTGCTCCGCCGGACCATGGGATTAAGCGCCGATACCGTCGGCCTGTCCGTAATAGCCTCCGCACTAAAAACCCGACTCACGGCGTGCAACCTGAAGGACCTGCACCAGTATTGGGAGCATATCCACGCCAGCGAGACTGAAATGCAGGAACTGATCGATACGGTCATAGTGCCGGAAACCTGGTTTTTCCGCGACCGCAAGGCGTTTGCGGCGCTCGCCGACGAGGCCTGTGACCAGTGGCTGCCGCAGCATCCCGACGGGCAATTGCGATTGCTGAGTCTGCCGTGCGCGACCGGCGAGGAGCCGTATTCCATGGCGATGGCGTTGCTCGCGGCGGGCTTTCCCGCCAGCCGGATTCGAATCGACGCGATCGACATCAGCGTGGGCCTGCTGCAGCGCGCCCTGGAAGCGGTGTATGGAAAAAATTCCTTTCGCGGAAAGGACCTGGAATTCCGTGACCAGTTCTTCGAGCCGGTCGGGAGCCGCTTCCGCCTCGCGGACGCAGTGCGCGCACCGGTGCGTTTCCAGCACGGAAATCTGCTCGATCCGGCCTGCCTGCCGGACACCGCAGTCTATGACTTCATATTCTGCCGCAATATGCTGATTTATTTCGACCGCGCGACTCAAGACTACGCCGTCAGGAAATTGACCGGTTTGTTGAAAGCGGATGCCTCAATGTTCGTCGGTCCGTCCGAAAGCGGTCTGCTGCTGGATCATGAATTCGTCTCGGCAAAATTGCCGCTGGCGTTTGCTTTCCGGATGAAGACGCATGCCCCGCCTGCACCGAAAACCGGCGCCGTTCAGCTGCCCAAACCCAACCGGCCGCCGGTGCGCACGGTGGCGAAGCCGGAGGCAAAATCCGTCGTCATGCCGCTGGCCGCCGCCCGGCCTGCGGCGACGGCCCAACCGCCGGAGGCAGCACTGACGGGCCTCGAAGAGGTTTCCAGGCTCGCCGACCAGGGACGCCTGAGCGAGGCGATACAGCGCTGTGACGAATACCTGCGGGCGCGCGGTCCGTCGGCCGACGCTTATTACCTCATGGGTCTGGCGCACGATGCGAGCCGCAGGCCTGAGACGGCCGAGCAATACTACCGCAAGGCGCTGTATCTCGATCCCGGCCATCAGGAAACACTGGTCCATCTCGCTTACCTGTTGGAAAAACAGGGGGACGCAGCCGGTGCCCAGCGCTTTCGTCGGCGCGCGACGCGGGTAAACACTGGCGGACGCGCGTGAGATGAACGGCGCACCCCCAACCGCGGCAAATCCGGCTGGCGCAATCATCACCGATTGCTGGAACACCATAGGCGTGCATGGCGATGGCTCGTGCCCGCAACTGGAAAAACATATTCACTGCCGCAATTGTCCCGTATACGCGGCAGCCGCTTCGGTGCTGCTCGACCGCGATCTGCCGCCACACTATGTCGAGGAGTGGACACACCAGTTTTCCCAGGATCGCAGCGTCGCGCAGCCCGACACCGAATCCATGGTCGTATTCCGCATGGGCGGTGAGTGGCTCGGATTGCCAACGTCGGTATTCTCGGAATTCGTCGATATGCGCCCGATTCATTCACTGCCGCACCGGCGCAACGGAGTATTACGAGGCCTTGCCAACGTACGCGGCGAACTGGTGGTATGCGTGTCGCTTGGCAAGGTGCTCGGCATAGAGGACCAGGACAAAACGAAAAAGCCGCGGCAGCGCACCATATACAGCCGGCTGGCAGTGATCCACGACAAAGGCAACCGTGTGGTTTTCCCCGTCGACGAAGTCGATGGCATTCACAATTTTCACGCCGGCGAGCTGACGGAAGTTCCGGCTACGGTGGCCAAGGCAACCGCCACCTATACCAAGGCCATGCTGCCGTGGAAGGACAAGGCCATCGGCTGTCTCGACGCGCAGTTGCTGTTTTACACCATAAACCGGAGCCTCGCATGAGTGCGCATGCGCCGGGCGAATCGTCGATGATCGACATGTTTCGCGTGGAAGCGGAGTCCCAGGCACAGACTCTGACTGCCGGACTGCTGGCACTCGAGCGCGATCCTGACGCGGTCGATCAGACCGAGGCCTGCATGCGCGCTGCGCACTCGCTCAAAGGCGCGGCGCGCATCGTCGGTATTTCCGCTGGCGCCAGCGTGGCCCACGCCATGGAAGATTGTTTTGTCGCGGTGCAGCAGGGCCGCATAAAACTGGGGCAGACGCAAACCGATCTGCTGCTGCGGGGAGTGGATCTGCTGGTTCGCATCGCCAAGACCTCCGAGGCGGAAATCACCCGCTGGGACGCCGAAGGAAAGGCTGAAATCGACGCCTTTCTCGCGGCGCTGGCCGCGGCGGCACTCGAAAACAACGGTAATTCCGGTGCAGCGCGGATTGACGCGCCTGGTTCCGCGATCAAGGAAGCGCGATTACCACCACCTGTTGCAACAGTCGAGGCTGCGCCCACCGCCGGGAGCAGCGCGGTCGATCACGTGCTGCGGGTTACGCCGGAAAACCTGAACCGTCTGCTTGGGCTGGCGGGCGAATCCCTGGTGGAATCGCGCTGGCTTGCGCCTTTCGCAGCTTCATTGGTGCGGCTCAAGCGGATGCACTACGAGGCCGGCGAGATGGTCGAAGTTCTGCGCGACGCGCTGTTGGGACAACCGCTCAGCGAAAAGGCACAATTTGCCCTGAGCGAGTCGCAGCAGCGCCTCATGGAATGCCAGCAGTTTTTGCTGCAACGCCTGGTCGAGTTGGAGATTTACGATCGACAGTGCGTTGATCTCTCGCGCCGGTTGTATGAGGGCGCGCTGGCGTGCCGCATGCGGCCATTTTCGGACGGCGTCCAGGCGTGGCCACGCATGGTCCGCGATCTTGGCCGGTCTCTCGGCAAGAAAGTGCGGCTGAAAATCACCGGTGAGACGACGCAGGTTGACCGCGAAATTCTGCAAAAACTCGATGCACCGCTGGGTCATTTGCTGCGCAATGCCGTTGACCATGGCATCGAATCGCCGCGGGAACGCATCGCCGCCGGCAAGCCCGAAGAAGGAACCGTGCATCTCGAGGCACGGCACAATTCCGGCGTGCTGCAAATCCTCGTCTCCGACGACGGCCGCGGCGTCAATCTGGACCATCTGCGCGAAACCGTGGTTCAGAGCGGACTGACCAGCGCGGAAACGGCGGCGCGGCTGAGCACGGCGGAACTGCTGGAATTCCTGTTTCTCCCCGGTTTTACCATGACCGAAACGGTTACCGAAATTTCCGGGCGCGGCGTGGGGCTGGACGTCGTGCAGACCATGGCGAAACAGGTGCGCGGCGCCGTTCGCGTCTCGTGCGAGCCGCGGCAGGGAACCTGCTTCCTGATGCAACTTCCACTGACCCTTTCGGTCCTGCGTGCGCTTCTGGTAAATATCGGCGGTGAACCTTATGCTTTCCCGCTTGCACACCTCAGGCGCACGCTCAAGATTTCCAGCGACCGCATCGAATTCCTTGAAGGACGGCAGTATTTCCATCTTGACGGACAGCAAATCGGACTGGCTACCGCACACCAGATTCTCGACGTCAATGAACCCGAGCTGACGGGAGACATCTGCGTGGTCGTGGTGGGACGCGAAAACCATGTCTACGGCCTGGTCGTGGACGGCTTTCTCGCGGAACGCGAATTGGTGGTGCAACCGCTCGACGCCCGGCTGGAGCGGATCAAAAACATCACCGCCGGCGCATTGATGGACAACGGCCTGCCGGTGCTGATTGTCGATCTCGAAGATATGATACTCTCGCTGGAAAAGCTGGTATCAGCGGGCGACCTGCATAAGGTGCGGGGCGGGGCAACCGCGGACGAAAAACTGCATCGCAAACGCGTATTGGTGGTCGACGATTCGCTGACGGTGCGGGAACTTGAACGCAAGCTGCTCAGTAACCGCGGCTACGAAGTCGAAAGTGCGGTCGATGGCCTTGACGGATGGAATGCCGTTCGTACCAGCCAGTTCGACCTGGTCGTAACCGACGTTGATATGCCGCGCATGGACGGCGTTGAACTGGTGACGTTGATCAAAAAGCACGCCAACCTTAAATCGCTGCCGGTGATGATAGTCTCCTATAAGGACCGCGAAGAAGACCGCCAGCGCGGACTTGCAGCCGGTGCGGATTACTACCTGACCAAAGGCAGCTTCCATGACGAAACACTGTTGCAGGCCGTGGTGGATTTGATCGGAGAGGCAGACGCTTGAAAATCGGAATCGTCAACGATATGCAACTGGCGATTGAAGCCCTGCGCCAGGCGCTGTCCCAGGATCCCAGGCATCAGGTCATCTGGACCGCGCAGGATGGCGCACAGGCGATAGCGCTCTGCGCCAGGCAAAGGCCGGATCTGATTCTTATGGATTTGATCATGCCGAACGTGAACGGGGTGGAGGCGACCCGGAAAATCATGTCCACCTGCCCGTGCCCGATTCTGGTGGTAACGGCCAGTGTCGGCACCCATGCCGGGCTGGTCTTCGAAGCAATGGCCAGTGGCGCGATGGATGCGATCGATACGCCTTATCTTGGAACGGGTGATCCGCGCAAAAATGCGGCGCCATTGCTCAGAAAAATCGAAGGCGTCGAACAACGCATTCGTCAGGATAAGGCCGTTCGCCTCGATGACGAAAACGCGGCGGCTTTACCTTCCGCGCGTCCGGTCGGACTGGTGGCAATCGGCGCATCCGCAGGCGGACCCGGCGCGTTGGCAACCGTGCTGGCGGGATTACCGAAAAATTTCAGGGCAGCGCTGGTTATCATTCAGCATATCGATGAGATGTTCATAGACGGCATGGTCGAGTGGCTGAATCAGTATTCCGCCATCCCGGTGCGGCTCGCAATCGAAGGCGATCGTCTGGACGCCGGCGTGGTGCTGGTTGCCGGCGCCGGCAAGCATGTGATAATGACGAAGCCGGATCGACTTGGTTATACGTCCGAGCCGAGCAATAACGTCTACAAACCGTCGATAGACGTTTTTTTCGCCAGCGTCTGCAAGCATCTGGACCGCAATGCAGTGGGCATACTATTGACCGGTATGGGCGCTGACGGGGCGCGCGGCCTGAAAGCAATGCGCGATAAGGGCCACTACACGATAGCCCAGGACCAGGCCACCAGCACGGTCTACGGCATGCCCAAAAGCGCCGCCGCGCTGGGGGCTGCGGTGGACGTTCTGCCGGTTCAGAATATCGCCTCAAAACTGGCAAGCATTTTCCCCGCACGCAACTGAACGGCAGCGCGCCATGTCAACTCCAAAAGCATCCGGGACCGCCACCGCAGGTCAGGTGCAGGACCTGAATGCAGTCATTGCCGAGTTAGCAAAAAAATATCCCATCACGGTACTGCTGGTGGACGACCAGGCAATTGTCGGTGAAGCGGTCCGGCGCACGCTGGCGCCGCAAACGGACATCGGCTTTCATTTCTGTTCCGATCCCGCCGAGGTGATGGCGGCGATCGAACGCGTCAAACCGACGGTTATTTTGCAGGACCTGATCATGCCCGGCATCGATGGCATGGAATTGCTGCGTCAATACCGCAATCATCAGGATACCCGGGACATACCGGTCATCGTGCTCTCGAGCAAGGAAGAATCGAAGGTGAAAAGCGAGGCGTTTTCGCTGGGCGCCAGCGATTATCTGGTCAAGTTACCCGACGCCATCGAACTTATCGCCCGCATCCGTCACCATTCCAATGCTTACCTGAACCTGCGTCAGCGTGACGAAGCATACCGCGCCATGCTGGATGCAAAGAAGGATGCCGACGGCGCCAATCTCGCGAAATCGTATTTTCTTGCCAACATGTCGCACGAAATCCGCACGCCGATGAACACCATCATCGGGCTGTCGCATCTGTGCCTGCAAACGGATCTCACCGACCGGCAGCGGGACTACTTATTGAGCGTGTATCGTTCCGCCAAGTCGCTGCTCGGCATCATCAATGACATCCTTGATTTTTCCAGGGTCGAAGCTGGCCAACTCACCCTCGAGGAAGCAGATTTCGACCTGCAGGCGAGCCTGTTCACCGTCGATTCCCTGGCGGGTCACCTGGCGCGGGAAAAAGGATTGCGCTTCGAGGCCCGCGCCGAGGCCGACGTACCCCGCTATCTGCGCGGCGACGCGTTGCGACTGGGACAGATACTGCTGAACCTTACCGGTAATGCGGTGAAGTTCACCGCCGAAGGCTCGGTGGATCTCTCGGTTACGCTGAAGAGCGCCGATGCCGAGTCGGTCGAACTCGAGTTCTCGATACGCGACACCGGCATTGGTCTGACCGCGGAGCAGGTGGGAGGCCTGTTTCAGCCCTTTAGCCAGGCGGACCTGTCCACCGCCCGCAAGTACGGCGGCACCGGCCTGGGACTTGCCATCAGCAAACGGCTTGCAGAAATGATGGGCGGACAGATCTGGGTGGAGAGCGAGCCTGGCCGCGGCAGCGATTTCCGATTCAAGCTACGCCTGCGCCGCGGTCAGGAAACCGAAGCGAATTCGGCCGCGCGCGACAGCGCACTCGCGGCTGCGCGCGCTCGACTCAAGGGCGCGCGCATGCTGGTGGTCGAGGACAACCCCTTCAATCAGCAATTGGCGACGGAACTACTCGAGGATGCCGGAGTCACGGTGGCGGTGGCCAACAACGGCCGCGAGGCACTCGAGCGCCTCGCCGCGAATCCGCACTTCGACATCGCGCTGATGGACGTGCAAATGCCGGAAATGGACGGCTACGAGGCGGCCAGAAAAATCCGGGCGATGCCGGAACTGGCAAGTCTGAATGTAATCGCAATGACCGCCAATGCCACGCGTGAGGCGCGGGAAAGCTGCCTGGCCGCAGGTATGGATGATTTCCTTACCAAGCCGATCGATCCTGAGCGCCTTTACCTCGCGCTGGCGAAGTGGATACCGGAACGTGTGGCGGTGGCGGGCGAGAAAGGGCGGCTGGCGATTGACTTGTCGGTTCTGGGGCGGATGGTCAAGAACGATGAGGACAAGATCCGCAGGTTTGCGTTCATATTTGTCGAGACCGCGCGAAAAACGCTGGCCGATATGAAAACCGCGCGCGCGCACCGCGATTTGGTGATGCTGGTCGGACTCGGCCACAAGCTGAAATCTTCGGCACTTACCGTAGGCGCATTCGGACTCGCGGACCTGTGCCAGTCGCTGGAGACAACGGGAGCAGCGAACGACTGGCCGCAGGCAGACCAGGTGCTTTCCCGTATGCCGCCGCTGATGGAGGAAATCGCCCGGCAAGTCGAGCGCGAGCTTCGCTGAAGCGCCCGCCAACTGACTCGATTCCCATTATGACAGCGAGAAAGAATTTGACATGACCAGACAGCTACCGCACGTAATCAGATCATTGCGCGTCCTTTTGGTGGACGACGATGAGTTCGTGCTGGAGTTCGTTGCGGACATGCTGCAAGCGCTGGGCATCGAGAATGTACGGCGTGCCAGCGACGGCAAGGAGGCACTGGCGGCAATCCAGCACCGGTTTCCACCGCAAGTTCTCATTTGCGACCTCAACATGCCGGGCATGGACGGCGTCGAATTCCTGCGCCATCTGGCAGAACGCGGGTTTGAAGGCGCAGTAATCCTCTCCTCCGGCGAAGACAAGCGCGTGGTCAAGACGGTGGAAAGCCTGGTACAGGCGCACCAGCTTCGCTTCCTTGACACGCTGAAAAAACCCATCGAGGAATCGGCGCTGGTGGACGCTCTCATGCCGCTCGCCGGTGCGGTTCCAGGGACCGGAAAATACGCCCCAATACAGATGCTCACGCCCGGGGAAATCCGTGAAGGACTGGACCGGGGCTTTCTGGACGTGTTCTTTCAGCCCAAGGTCGCGGTAAGGGAACGTCGCGTGGTGGGCGCCGAGTGCCTGGCGCGCTGGCGCCACCCCGAGCGGGGGTTGCTGTCGCCGGTCACCTTCATTGCGGTGGCTGAGCAGTACGGGCTCATCGACGAACTGACCGTGGCGGTGTTTCGCAAAGCCATTGGATATCTCGGTGAGTGGGCACGCCAGGGACATGGGCTCAAAGTGGCGATGGCCGTCAACATTTCCATGAGCAATCTGGATCAGCTCGAGTTGCCGGAGATATTCGATGACATCGTGCGGGAAGCCGGCGTGGAACCGAGCCGGGTCACGCTGGAAATCACCGAGAGCCGTTTGATGAACGACCTTGCCAAGAGTCTTGAAATCATCGCGCGGCTGAGGCTCAAGGGTTTCGGATTGTCCATCGACGACTTCGGCACCGGATATTCGTCCATGGAAAAGCTCAAGCAGCTGCCTTTTACCGAGCTCAAGATCGATCGCGCATTTGTCTTCGGGGCGGCCAAGGATGATGCGGCGCGCGCCATTCTTGAATCGAGCGTGCGCCTGGGACGGAAGCTCAATATGAAGATTGTGGCCGAAGGCGTGGAAACCCAGGAAGATTGGGATATTGTCGCCGCCAGCGGGTGCGACGAGGTGCAGGGCTTTTTTGCCACCCGGCCGATGCCGGCGGAGGAATTCGTCCGCTGGAAAGACATGTGGGAATCGCGGCAAATCCGTTGAACGCATCCAGCCGGTTTTGACGTCGCCCTGCGGCCGGTCCGGTCCATAAACATGTTGTCCGCACTGAGCGAATTGACCGCCGCCGAGGCCGCACGCGCAACCCGCATAACCCCGCGCACACTCCCGGCGGCTCGTCGAGCGGGTCTGCAGCAGCGGTCGCGGACCACATGGTGCCGCTTGCGCTCGGCACGCAAACCGGCGGCTCGACAATACGCCCCGCGGCCTACTGCGGCGTGGTGGGCTACAAACCGAGCTTCAACTCGATCAATCGCGCCGGCGTCAAGTTTGTGGCGGAGTCCCTCGACACCATCGGCATACTTGCCCGCTCCGCCGAAGACGCCGCACTCGGTTTGCAGATTCTATCGGGACGCGCAGCGCCCGATTTCACCCGGCCCCCGAGCGGCACGCCGCGCATCGGTGTATGTCGCACACCGCGCTGGCACGAAGCTGACCAACCGACTCACGATGCTCTCGCGCGAGTTGCCTCGCTATGGGCGAACGCGGGCGCGCGGGTCGCTGATTGCGAGCTGCCGGTGGAAGGTGCGCGGCTGTTCGACGAACACGGCGTGATCATGGGCTACGAGTCCGCGCGGGCGCTAGCCTGGGAATTCCTCAACCATCGCGATCAAATCAGCACTTCGCTGCGGCCGCGACTGGAGGAAGGCTGGCAGTTTACCCGCCAGGCCTACGATGACGCGCGCGCGGTTACCCGCGACTACAGGCGGAAGTTCGCGGACCGGATGCGGGATTACGATTTCCTGCTAACGCCCAGCGCGCCCGGAGAAGCACCGGACAACCTCGCTACTACCGGCAGTTCGGTATTCAACCGCGTGTGGACGTTGCTCGGCGTGCCGTGCGTATCGTTGCCGTACGGTCGCGGGCCGCACGGACTACCGCTCGGGGTGCAGTTGGTGGGAAGTTTTGACGCTGACGACGAACTGCTCGCATGGGCACACTGGGCCGGGCAGATCATGGCGAATGACGGTTGACCTTTTCGCTATGGGATAGCCGGCACTTTCCCGCACACCTGTCCGGCATCAATGATAGATGTTGAGCACCTGCTCGCTGCGGGGCTGGCTCGACATCACAACCACGAACAGCCATAAACGTCATGGCTTTGTATCGGCAATCCGAATGCTTTCGGATTTCAATCCAGTTCTGGCGGAGAGAGAGGGATTCGAACCCTCGATAGAGTTTTGCCCTATACGCCCTTAGCAGGGGCGCGCCTTCGACCACTCGGCCATCTCTCCGTTACCCGTCCTGCCAATAATTACCACTGCAAGTATCTCGTCTACCGACACCGAGTGGTCGCAGGCGCGCGGCGCACACATTTACGACG
>Ga0080064_1002730_pt1 | contig 28629 bp, 21 predicted proteins | sample Subgrocontami54m_FD_69260 | JGI IMG/M metagenome (GOLD analysis project Ga0080064, IMG submission 69260) | Subsurface groundwater microbial communities from S. Glens Falls, New York, USA - GMW46 contaminated, 5.4 m (SPADES assembly) (version 2) ...
CGGGCTGGCGGGGCTCGCAAGGTCCGCCGCGGACGATCATCGCGCGCTGACGGCAATGGTCGACAACCTCCTTCACGACGTAAAGGAAATGCAGCTGCTGCCGGTCTCGTCCCTGCTCGAAACGCTGCCGCGCATGGTGCGCGAACTCGCGCGCGATCGGGGCAAGCAGGTGGAGCTTTCGGTGCGGGGCGGCGAGATCGAGATCGACCGGCGCATTCTCGAGGAACTGAAGGACCCGCTCCTGCATCTCATCAGGAACTGCGTCGATCACGGCATCGAGACGCCTGCGGTCCGGAACCAGAGCGGCAAACCGCCACAAGGCATGATCTCGATCGCGATCTCGCAGAAGGACGGCGGCAAGATCGAGCTCGCGGTCGCCGACGACGGCGCGGGCATCGACGTCGGCAAGGTCAAGGCGGCGGCCGCGAAGCTTGGCGAGGCGTCCGCCGAGGAAGCCGATCGGCTCGAGGAGCGTGAGGCGCTGGCGCTCGTTTTCCGCTCCGGCGTTTCCACCAGCCCCATCATCACGGATCTTTCCGGGCGCGGGCTGGGGCTCGCCATCGTGCGCGAGAAGATCGAGCGGCTGGGCGGCGCCGTCACGCTCGCGACGCGCGTCGATGCGGGAACGACTTTTCGCATCGTCCTGCCGCTCACGCTCGCCACCTTCCGCGGCGTCCTGATGCGCGCCGGCGAGCGGCTGTTCGTCGTTCCTGCGAACAGCGTGGAGCGGGTCGCGCGGGTGGCCGCCGGAGACATTCAGACGGTCGAAAACCGCGAGACGATCCCGCTCGGCGGGCAGGCGGTGCCGCTCGTGCGGCTCGGCGACGTGCTGGAGCTGCCGCGCAAGGATGAATCCGGCGATGCCGTCCCCGTCGTTGTTCTCGGCTCGGGCCCCGCGCGCATCGCGTTCCAGGTGGAGGAAGTCCGCGGCGAGCAGGAAGTGCTGGTCAAGACCCTCGGACCGCAGCTCGCGCGCGTGCGCAACGTCGCGGGCGCGAGCGTCCTCGGGACGGGCGAGGTGGCGCCGGTGCTGAATGTGGGCGACCTGTTGCAATCGGCCACGAAGCTCGCGGTAACCGCACCCGCCGCCGGCGAGAAGCTCGCCGAGACCCGCAAGCGCGCCGTCCTGGTGGTGGAGGACTCGATCACCTCCCGGTCCCTGCTGAAAAACATCCTGGAGTCGGCCGGATACAGCGTAACGACCGCGGTGGACGGGATCGACGCCTATACCGCGCTCAAGACCGCGACGTTCGACCTGGTCGTGTCGGACGTGGAGATGCCGCGCATGGACGGCTTCGACCTGACGGCCAGGATACGCGCCGACAAGCACCTGGCGGAACTGCCGGTCGTGCTGGTGACGGCGCTCGAGCAGCGCGAGCACCGCGAGCGCGGCATCGAGGTCGGTGCCAGCGCCTACATCGTCAAGAGCAGCTTCGACCAGAGCAACCTGCTCGAAGTCGTGCGGCGGCTGATTGCATGAGGCAATGCTCATGATCAAGGTCCTGGTGGTGGAGGATTCGCCCGTGGTGCGCGAGTTTCTCGTGCACATCCTGGGCTCCGACCCCGGCATCCGCGTGGTGGGGACGGCGCACGACGGCGAAGAGGCGCTCGAAGCGATCGCGCGCAAGCGGCCCGACGTGGTCACGATGGACGTGCACATGCCGAAGATGAACGGCCTGGACGCCACGCGCCGGATCATGGAAACCTGCCCGACCCCGATCGTCGTCGTGAGCGGAAGCACCGATCCGGCGATGGTGGCGACCACCTTCGAAGCCATGGAGGCCGGGGCGCTGGCCGTGCTGCACCGGCCGGCGGGCATCGGCCATCCCGACCACGAGGCGACGGCGCGCGAGCTGGTGCAGACGGTGAAGCTGATGTCGGAGGTCAAGTTGGTGCGGCGCTGGGCGAGCGCGCGTCGCGACTCGATCGCGCGCCCGGCGCCACCGCGTCTGGAGCGCGCGCCGGGGTCTTGCAAGATCGTCGCGCTCGGCGCCTCGACCGGCGGCCCGCCGGTGCTGCAGACCATCCTGTCGCAGCTTCCCGAGGATTTCCCGGCGCCGGTCCTGATCGTCCAGCACATGGCGGCCGGCTTCGTCCGGGGATTCATCGAGTGGCTGGCGCACTCGTCCCGCCTCCCGGTCCATCTCGCGGCACACGGCGAGCAGATCCTTCCCGGTCACGTCTACGTGGCCCCCGACGATCTTCAGATGAAAGTGCAACGCGGCGGGAGGATCGCGCTCACCCGGGATGCGCCGGAGAACGGGCTGCGGCCTTCGGTTTCGTATCTCTTCCGTTCGGTGGCGGAGTCTTATGGAGGCGACGCGGTCGCCGGCCTGCTCACTGGCATGGGGCGCGACGGCGCCGACGAACTGAAGTTGCTGAAGGACAGCGGCACGGTCACGTTCGCCCAGGACAAGGACAGCTCGGTGGTGCACGGCATGCCGGGCGAAGCGATCAAGCTCGGTGGGGCGACATTCGTTCTCCCGCCCGAGAAGATCGCCGCGGTCCTGACGCGATTGGCGAACCACGGACCGTGAACGGGAGGGGCCCATGAGTTCCGAGAGACACGAGAAACGCGGCGTCGAGATCCTGATCGCCGAGGACAGCGCGACCCAGCGCGAACAACTCCAGCACCTGCTGGAGGAGCACGGCTTCGCCGTGGCGAGCGCCGCCAACGGCCGGCAGGCACTCGAGGCCGCGCGCCGGCGAAAGCCCACGCTGATCATCACCGACATCGTGATGCCGGAGCTGGACGGCTACGGATTGTGCAAGGCGGTCAAGTCGGACGAATCGCTGAAGGAGGTTCCGGTCGTTCTCCTGACCTCGCTCTCCGACCCGGGCGACGTGGTCTTCGGCCTGGAGTGCGGCGCGGACAACTTCATCCGCAAGCCCTACCAAGGGGACTATCTGCTGCAGCGCATCGACTACCTGCTGATGAACCTCGAGCTGCGCAAGAACCAGAAGATGCGCATGGGCATCGAAATCAGCCTGGGCGGCCAGCGGCATTTCATCACCGCCGAGCGCCAGCAGATCCTCGACCTGCTGATTTCGACCTACGAGCAGGCCACCCACATCAACAAGGAGCTCAAGGCGGCGAACAGGGAGCTCGGAGCAGCGAACCAGGAACTGGAAAGCTTCAGCTACTCCGTCTCGCACGATTTGCGCGCGCCGCTTCGCGCCATCGACGGATACTTGCACATGCTGCAGGAGGACTATTCCCCGGTGCTGGACGACGAAGGGAGGCGCCTTCTCGCGGTGGTGCGGGAAAGCAGCCTCCGGATGGATCGGCTGATCGACGACCTGCTCGCGTTTTCGCGGTTCGGCCGCCAAGCGCTCGTCAGGAAGGTGTTCGACACCGGCGAGCTGCTGCGCGAGGTCCTCGCGGAGCTTCGGGTTGCGGAAGATCAACCGGCGGCCGCGGTGGCGCTGGGCGAACTGCCGCCGTCCTGGGGCGACCGTGCCCTCCTGAAGCAGGTCTGGACCAACCTCCTCTCGAACGCGGTGAAATACAGCGGCGGCAAACCGGAGCCGCGTATCGAGATTGCAGGCAGCGAATCCGCCGTCGAGGCCGTGTACCGGGTGAAGGACAACGGTGCCGGATTCGACATGCAGTACTGCGACAAGCTGTTCGGCGTATTCCAGCGCTTGCACGCCGAGAAGGATTTCCCGGGGACCGGGGTGGGGCTCGCGATCGTGCAGCGGGTCGTGATGCGGCACGGCGGGCGCGTGTGGGCGCAGGGACGGCCTGGCGAGGGAGCGGAATTTTTCTTCAGCCTACCGAAGAAGGAGTAAGGGGCAAACGCCATGAAAGCCAGAACAGGCAGACGCGGCGTCGAGATCCTGATCGCCGAGGACAGCGCGACCCAGCGCGAGCAGTTGCAGCACCTGCTGGAGGAGCACGGCTTCGCCGTGGCGAGCGCCGCCAACGGCCGGCAGGCGCTCGAGGCCGCGCGCCGGCGCAAGCCCACGCTGATCATCACCGACATCGTGATGCCGGAGCTGGACGGCTACGGCCTGTGCAAGGCGCTCCGGGGCGACGAGTCGCTGAAGGAGATTCCGGTGGTCCTGCTCACCTCGCTCGCCGATGCGCACGACGTGATCTACGGCCTGGAATGCGGCGCTGACAACTTCATCCGCAAGCCGTACCGGGGCGAATACCTGCTGCAGCGCATCGACTACCTGCTGATGAACCTCGAGTTGCGCAAGAACCAGAAGATGCGCATGGGGATCGAGATCAGCCTGGGCGGCCAGCGGCATTTCATCACCGCCGAGCGCCAGCAGATCCTCGATCTGCTGATCTCGACCTACGAGCAGGCCACCCACATCAACAAGGAGCTCGCCGCCCGGGAGGGCGAGCTGGCGCATTCAAACCAGGTGCTCAACGGGCTCTATCGCATCGCCGAGGGGCTCAACAAGGCGACCAGCGAGCGGCAGGTGACGGAAGCCGCACTGGAACGCGCGCTCGCGCTGCCGGGCATCCAGGCCGGCTGGATCTCGCTGCGCGAGGGCGAATCCGCTTTCCGCCTGGCCGCCGCGCGCAATCTGCCTCCGGCGCTCGAGGCGCCCGGTGCGATGGAGGGCGAATGCCTGTGCCGGCGCCGGCTGCTCTCCGGCGAGCTGGACTCGGCCGCCAACATCCAGGAATGCGAGCGGCTGGGCAGGACGAGCGGCGACACGCAGGGGCTGCGCTACCACGCCGCGATCCCGCTCTGGGTTGGCGAACGCACCCTGGGCGTGATGAATCTGGTCGGGCCGCAGGAGGGGCTGTTCAACGATGACGAGCTGAAGATCCTCTACGGCGTCGGCAACCAGGTCGCCGTGGCGCTCGAGCGCGCGCAACTGCACGAGCACATGGAACGGCTCGTGGAGCAGCGGACTGCGGCGCTCACCGCAGAGATTACCGAAAGAAAGCGCATCGAGCAGGAGCAGGCCCGGCTGGTGGCGATTATGGAGGCCACGCCCGATTTCGTGGCGACGGGTGACCCTGAGGGCCACGTGCTCTATATGAACCAGGCGGGTCTGCGAATGCTTGGTTACGAGCCCGGGCAGGATGTTTCCAGGCTGCCTGTGGGTACGGGCCATCCGGATTGGGCGCTCAAGCTGGTGCTCGAGACGGGAATCCCGCACGCGATCAACCATGGCGTGTGGACCGGGGAAACGGCCTTCGTGACGCGGGATGGGAGGGAAATTCCCATTTCGCAGGTGATCATCGCGCACAAGGCTGCGGACGGAGCGGTCGAGTATCTTTCGACCATCGGCCGCGACATCACCGAGCAGAAGGAGCAGGCGGCGCGGATCATGCGCCTCAACCGCGTATACGCGGTCTTCAGCGGCATCAGCTCGACCATCACCCGGACCCGCGACCGGCAGGAGCTGTTCGAGGAGGCCTGCCGCATCGCGGTCGAGCACGGCGGGTTCCGGATGGCGTGGATCGGGTTGCTCGACGCCAACGGGCTGGACGTGACGCCGGCTGCGCGGGCGGGACACGACGACGGGTACCTGGACAGAATCCGGTTGACCGCGCGGGAAGGGGCGCCGGACAGTTGCCTGCTGCTGGCCGAGGCGCTGCGCAAGGGCAGCCCCGTCGTCTGCAACGACGTCGATTCGGATGCGCGCATGGCGCGCTGGCGCGAGCCGGCATTGCAGCGCGGATTCCAGTCGCTGGTGGTGCTGCCGCTGCACCGGGGGGTGACGTTGGCGGGCGTGCTTCTGCTCTACGCGCCGGAGAGGGGTTTCTTCGACACCGAGGAGATGAAGCTGCTGGGAGAAGTCGCCGGCAATATCTCGTTCGCCCTCGATCACATCGAGAAAACCGAGCGGCTCAACCACCTCGCCTATTACGACGCGATCACCGGCCTGGCGAATCGGACACTATTTCATGAACGGCTGGCCGAGCGTCTGCGCACGGCGGAGCGCGAGCGGGACCGGTTCGCGGTCTGCATCTTCGACGTCGAGCGGTTCAAGACCATCAACGACACCCTGGGCAGGCAGGCGGGCGACACGCTGCTCAGGCAGATCGCCATGCGTATGGCTGACATCGTTGGCGGCCGTGGACAGATCGCACGCGTCGCCGCCGATGGCTTCGCGCTGGTACTCCCGGATGTGCTCTCCGAAGACGACGCGGCACGCCGGCTGGAGCAGACGATTCGCGCCTGCTTCGAGGCGCCGTTCACCGTGGAGGGGCGCGAGCTGCGGCTGTCGGCCAAGGCCGGCCTGGCGCTGTTTCCCAATGACGCGACGCAGGCCGAGGCACTGTTCGCCAACGCCGAGGCGGCGTGGAAGAACGCCAAGGAAACCGGCGAGCGCTATCTGTTCTATACGCAGAAAATGACCGAGGCGGTGGCCCGGAACTTCAGCCTGGAGAGCAGGCTGCGCATCGCGCTGGAACGAAACGAATTCGTGCTCCACTACCAGCCGAAGGTGGATCTGCAGACGCGGAGCATCGTCGGGGCGGAAGCGCTGATCCGCTGGGACAGTCCGGGGACAGGACTGGTTTCGCCGATGGAGTTCATTCCGCTGATGGAGGAGACCGGCCTGATTCTGGAGGCCGGCGCATGGGCATTGAGGCAGGCCGCGCGCGACCACCGGGAATGGGTCAGGCGGGGGCTGGCCGCGCCCCGCGTCGCCGTCAACGTCTCCGCGATCCAGTCGCGGCAGCGTGATTTCGTCGACGCCGTCACCGATGCGGTCGGCCGGGGGGCGGCGTCGTCACCGATCGACCTGGAGCTCACCGAGAGCGTCCTCATGAAGGACATCGAGGGCAACATCGCGAAACTGAACGCGCTGCGCGCGTTGGGCATGAAGGTCGCGATCGACGATTTCGGCACCGGCCACTCGTCCCTGGCGTACCTGGCGAGGCTGCCCGTGGATGCGCTCAAGATCGACCGCTCGTTCGTCATCACGATGCTGGACGACCCCGGCGCGATGTCCCTCGTGCAGACGATCATCACGCTCGCCAAATCGCTCAGGCTGACCACGATCGCGGAGGGCGTGGAAACCGAAGAGCAGGCGAAGATGCTGCGCCTGCTCAGGTGCGACCAGATGCAGGGCTACCTCATAAGCAAGCCGCTGCCGATGGAGGCGATGGCCGGGCTGCTTGCGGTTCGCTGACGTTCGCCGCCACGCGGCGCCGCGGAGCATGTTCCGCCTGCCGCCGTTCGCTGCACTCGAGACCTGGCCGCAGCTCTCGCTGTTATACTTCTATGTAACGACCCGTCCCCGACGCAAGCCATGACGAAAGCCGTATTGCGCGCCATCGGCGGTTCCGTGATGGTGGCCGTGCCGAAGCCGTTTCTCTCGCAGGCGAATCTGCGGCCCGGTTCGGAAGTAACGGTCGCCTTCGAGCGCGGCAAGATCACCCTGGCGTCGGTTGCGAAGCCCCGGTATACGCTGAACGAGCTGCTGGCAAGGTGCGATTTCAAGCGGCGGCCGTCGCGCCCGGACCGCGAGTGGCAGGCGGCGGCACCGGCGGGCCAAGAACTCCTGTAATGCGCATTCCGGACCGGGGCGAGATCTGGCATCTCGATCTCGAGCCGACGCGAGGCGGCGAGCAGCGCGGTGCGCGGTTCGTGTTCGTCGTGTCGCCGAAGGCGTTCAATGCCGGAGGCCTTGCGCTCGTCTGTCCAGTCACGCCGGGAGGCGCGGCGGCGCGTTATGCGGGGTTCGCGGTCACGTTGATGGGCTCCGCCACCGACGCACAGGGCGTCATCGCCTGCAATCGCGCGCGCACGCTGGACTTCAGGGCCCGCAAGGCTGCATTCAGGGAACGCGCGCCGGAAATCGTCACCTCCGACGTCATTGCACGCCTGCAGACGCTTCTTGACTGACAGCGCGCGCAAGACCGGCGCGGCATGACTGCGCAGATCGCCTTCGACCCGGCGCTGCCGATCAGCGCCCGGCGCGAGGAGATCCGCGGCGCGGTCGCGCAGCACCCGGTGGTCATCGTCTGCGGCGAGACCGGCTCCGGCAAGACGACGCAGATCCCGAAGATCCTGCTCGAGATGGGCCGCGGCGCCGCAGGCCTCATCGGCCACACGCAGCCGCGCCGGATCGCGGCGCGCTCGGTCGCGGCGCGCATCGCCGAGGAGCTGAAGACCGGGCTGGGGACGCTGGTCGGCTACAAGGTGCGCTTTCACGACAGGCTCGGGCCGCGCACGGTCGTCAAGCTCATGACCGACGGCATCCTGCTTGCCGAAACGCAAGGCGACCCGATGCTCCGCGCCTACGGCACGATCATTCTCGACGAGGCGCACGAGCGCAGCCTCAACATCGATTTCCTGCTCGGCTACCTGAAGCAGCTCCTGCCGCGGCGGCCCGATCTCAAGGTGGTGATCACCTCCGCGACCATCGACGCGGAGAAGTTCGCGGGCCATTTCGGCGGCGCGCCGGTGATCGAGGTCTCCGGGCGCCTGTACCCGGTCGAGGTGCGCTACCGGCCGGTGGGCGGTGACGCCGAAGACACGACGCGCGACGAGGAGGAGACCGCGCTCGCCGACGCAGTGCACGAGCTGTGCCGCGAGGGACCGGGCGACGTGCTGGTGTTCCTGCCCGGCGAGCGCGAGATCCGGGATGCGGCCGAGGTGCTGCGCCGGCGCGCGCCCGCGCGCCCGGGTGAGGCGCGCGAGATCCTGCCGCTCTACGGGCGCCTGAGCAGCGCCGAGCAGGACCGCGTCTTCCACCCGGGGCCCGCGCGCCGCGTGGTGCTCGCCACCAACGTTGCCGAGACCTCGCTCACGGTGCCCGGCATCCGCTACGTGGTGGACACCGGACAGGCGCGCGTGAAGCGCTACAGCTACCGCAACAAGGTCGAGATGCTGCGCGTCGAGAACATCTCGCAGGCCGCCGCGCGGCAGCGCGCAGGACGCTGCGGGCGAGTCGCGAGCGGCGTATGCGTCCGCCTGTACTCGGAGGACGATTTCAGTTCGCGTGCGGCCTACACCGATCCGGAACTGCTGCGATCGTCGCTCGCGAGCGTGATCCTTCGCGCGCTCAGCCTTGACCTCGGCAGGGTGGAGGACTTCCCGTTCCTCGATCCGCCGCCGCCGCGCGCGATCGCCGACGGCTATGCGCTGCTCGTGGAGCTGGGCGCGGTGGACGAGGAGCACGGGCTCACGGAGACCGGCCGCGAACTCGCGCACCTGCCGCTCGACCCGCGCATCGGGCGCATGCTGATCGCGGCGCGCGAGGAGCAGTGCCTCGCGCAGGTGCTGGTGATCGCGGCGGCGCTCTCGGTGCAGGATCCGCGGCTGCGCCCGCTCGAGCAGGCAGCCGCGGCGGACGAACGCCATGCGAAATTCGCCGACGAGCGTTCGGACTTTCTCGCCTCCCTGAAGATCTGGAAGGTGCAGGAACAGCCGAATCTCCGGCGCTACTGCCGCGAGAACTATCTTTCGCTGCCCCGCCTGCGGGAATGGCGCGACGTGCACCATCAACTCGCCGGTGCGATCGAGGAGCTCGGATGGCGCGCATCGAGCGCCAATCCCGCAAAGCCCGAAGGCTTCGCGGCGATCCATCGCGCGCTCCTCGCGGGGCTCCTCGGCAACGTCGGATTGCGCGACGAATCCGAGGGCGCTTACACCGGCGCTCGGGGAATCAAGTTCTGGGTCCATCCGGGGTCCTGGACCCGGAAACCCGGACGCTGGATCGTCGCCGCCGAACTCGTCGACACGACGCGGCTTTACGCGCGCACCGTGGCGAACATCGATCCCCGGTGGCTGGAGGAACTCGGCGCGCACCTGCTGAAGCGCCACGCCGAACGGCCGCACTGGGAACGCTCGCGCGCTCAGGTCGTGGCGCTCGAGCGCGGCACGCTCTACGGCCTGCCCGTGTATTCCGACCGGCGCGTGCACTACGGGCCGTCCGATCCGGTACTCGCGCGCGAAATCTTCCTGCGCTCGGCGCTGGTCGAAGGCGATTTCGAAACGCGCGCGCCGTTCTTCGCGCACAACCAGCGCCTGTTGCGCGAAATCGAGCGCCTCGAGCACAAGTCGCGCCGGCCCGACATCCTCGTGGACGACGAGCTGATTTTCGCCTTCTACGAAGCACGCGTGCCGGAGGGGATTCACAACGGCGCCGACTTCGAGCGCTGGCGGCGCGAGGCCGAACGCACGGATCCGCGCCGGCTATACCTCGAACGCGACGACCTGATGCGGCACGAAGCCGCCGGCATCACGACGGAGAATTTTCCGCCGGCGATCGTGTTCGGCGCGAGCCGGTTCGCGCTCGAGTATCACTTCGAGCCGGGCTCGCCCCGGGACGGCGTGACGCTCACGGCGCCCGTCGCGCTGCTCAACCAGGTCCCCGCGGCGCGATGCGAGTGGCTGGTGCCCGGCATGCTGAAGGAGAAGGTGCAGGCGCTCGCGAAGAGCCTGCCGCAGCGGCTGCGGCACAAGCTCGGCCCGCTCGCTGAAATTGCGCGGGATTTCGTGAACCGCGTGCAACCCTCGGACACGCCGCTTGCGCTGATGCTCGGACGCCACATTCGCGCCGAGTTCAATCTCGAGCTGCCGGCAGATGCCTTCCGCGCGGATTCGGCGCCGCCGCACCTGCAGATGAATTTCCGCGTCGTCGACGAGCACGCGCGCCAGCTGGGGATGAGCCGCAATCTCGCGCAACTGAAGCGCGAGTTGTCCGGGGAAAGCGAACTCGCGCTGCGCGAAACCGCAGTTCCGGCGGCGGCCGAGCAATTCACCGCCTGGACCTTCGGCGACCTCGACGAATTGATGGAAATCCGGCGCGGCGGACAGATCCTCGTGGGTTATCCGGCGCTCCAGGTCGCAGGCGAGGGCGTTTCGCTGCAGGTGTTCGACTCGCCCGAGAAGGCGCGCGAGGTGCATCGCGACGGCGTGAAGCACCTGCTCGCGAACGCGTTTCGCGACCGCGTCCGGGACCTCGAAAGGTCGATCGGCCGGGACGTCGCGCTCGGCGCCCACAAGGCGGACCTGATCTCGGCGGCGCTCGACCGGACGTTTTTGTCCGAGTCGCTGCCGATGAAGCAGGCCGATTTCGAGCGTCGCGTCACCGAGGGCCGGAGCCGCTTCACGCTGATCGCGCAGGAACTGCAGCGCCTGGCGGCCTCGATCCTCGCCGAACACGCGCCGGTACAGAAACGCATCGCAGCCGTGCAGAAGGCGTTTCCGCAAGCAGCGGCGGAGGTGCGCGCGCAGTGCGATCGGTTGCTCGCTCCGCAGTGGATCGCGCGCACGCCGTGGGAGCGCCTGCAGCATCTGCCGCGCTATCTGAAGGCTGCGGAGCAACGGCTCGAGAAGCTCCGCGGCGATCCAGCGCGCGATGCGCAGCGCGCCGCAGAAATCGCACCGCTCGAGCAGGCCTACCGCAGGGAACTCGCGGCGCGGGCGCGGTACGGTAGCCTCGCACCGGAACTGGAGCAGTTCGGCTGGCTGCTGGAAGAACTGCGCGTTTCGCTTTTTGCGCAGGCGCTCAAGACGCCGGTCCCGGTTTCCGTCAAGCGGCTGACGAAACTGTGGCAGAGTATGCGCAGATGACCGGCGTCGGCGCATCCCTCCTGTTTGCGTTTGCGAATGCGATCCATCCACGCATGCTCTGGCTGATGCTGTGGCCGGTGCTGATCGCGACGGCCGCGTGGGGAACGCTCGCGGTCGTTTTCTGGGGACAGGCTGCGCTCTGGGTGGCCGAACTGATCCGCCAGTGGGCCGAGTACGCGGCATTCATCCTGCCCTGGGACGCAAGCGGCGTGGCGCTCTTTGCCGCGAAATTGCTCATCCTGCTGCTCCTGGTTCCGCTCATTCAGCTCACCGCGCTGCTCATCCTCGGCATGTTCGGGATGCAGGCGATGGTGGATCACGTCGCGAAGCGCAGCTTCGCGCAGCTCGAGCGCCGAGGCGGCGGCGGGTTCGCCGGCAGCCTGTGGAACGGGCTCGTTGCGATCATCGGACTGGTGCTGCTCGGCCTTGTAAGTCTTCCACTATGGCTCATTCCGCCACTCTGGCCGGTCCTGCCGATCGCGATCCTGGGATGGGTCAACCAGCGCGTGCTGCGCTACGACGCGCTCGCCGAGCACGCCGACGCCGGAGAGATGCGAAAGATCTTCGATCAGCGTCGCGGCGCGCTTTACCTGCTCGGGGTGGGACTTGCCCTCGTCGCCTACGTGCCGATTGTCGGGTTCTTCGCTCCGGTGCTGGTCGGTCTGGCGTTCATCCATTACCTGCTGGCGCAATTAGCTCTGATGCGCAACGCGACGGCGCCAGGCCGATGAAAGCGTTCGGCGCGTTCGTCATCGGCGACGAGATTCTCGTCGGCAAGCGCCAGGACAAGCACTTGACGTTTCTCGTAGGCGCGCTGGCCAAGCGCGGGCTGCGGCTCGCGTGGTGCGAATACCTCGGCGACGAGCCGCATCGGCTGACCGCCGCGCTGCGGCGCAGCCTCGCTTCGGGCGACATCGCGTTCAGCTTCGGCGGAATCGGCGCCACGCCCGACGATCACACCCGGCAATGCGCCGCCGACGCGATCGGCGTGGGCCTCGCGCCGCACCCCGACGCCGAGCGCGAGATCCGCGCCCGGTTCGGCGGCGAACTCACCCCGCACCGCCTCCAGATGGGCACCTTTCCCCGGGGTGCCGAAATCATCCCGAACCCGGTCAACCGGGTTCCCGGTTTTTCGCTCGGCGAGCATCATTTCCTGCCCGGGTTTCCGCAGATGGCCTGGCCGATGGCCGAGTGGGTCCTCGACACGAAATACCGCGCGCTGTTCGAGCGCGACCGCTGGGCGGAGGCTTCGATCCTGGTCTACGAGGCGGGCGAAAGCCAGCTGGTGCCGGTGATGCACGAGGTGGGCGCGCGTTTTCCGGGGGTCAAAGTGTTCAGCCTGCCGTCGATGGGCGTCGACGGCTCGCGCCGGCACGTGGAACTCGGCGCGCGCGGCGATCCGCAGCAGGTGAACGAGGCAATCGAACTGATCCGCGCGGGCGTGAAAGCCGCAGGATTTCCTCTGCGCTGACGGCAAGCCGCTGCCGCTCCTGGCGGCGTCAGGCCGGCAGCGCAATATTCCCGTCGGTGCTGTACCGGTAGTCCTGAAATACGTGCTCGGCGGTGAGCAGCCGGTAACTGCCGTCAGGGAACCGGGTGCTCGTGTCTTTGAGCCGATAGGTGTAATGACCGCAGGTCCAGCAGTCGAAGTTCCGCATGTGCGTGCACAGGCAGGTCTTGTCCAGCACCACGACGTTCTTGGCTTCCGGGTGCGCCAACACCTCGCGGTTGTAGGCCGTGATGTAGGCGCAGTTGCCCGAGCCGTCGAGCAGGTATCCGTAGGCTTCGCAGTTGGGCCGGTTTCCGGCGCCGATCGCGGGGCTGCCCTTCAACATGCGCATCGGATAGCCCGTCGGCGAGATCATGTTGACCTCGATTTCGTCTTCGGAGGCCTTGAAGTACTCCTGCTTGACGTCTTCGGGCAGACCGCATTCGCGGGTCACGGTAAAGCGCGTCGCCACCTGGACCGCCGCGGCCCCCGTCTCGAGGTACGACACGGCATCGCTGCCGGTGAAAATGCCACCCGCGGGAATGATCGGTATCGCGAGCTTTTCGGCCTGAAGGTACTGAAGGATTTCGGTGGTGATGCTGCGCAGGTCGTACTTCGCCCAGTCCATGCCGAAGCCGAGGTGGCCCCCAGCGAGCGGCCCCTCGACGATGACGTAATCGGGAAGGCGGTTGAGGCGCGCGTTCTTGCGCAGGAACAACTGCAGCGCGCGCAGCGAGGAAACGATGATCCCGAGCCTGGCGTGGCGAAACCGCGGGTGATCCTCCATCAGCGCGAACGATCCGAGATGCAGCCCGGCCGAGAGCGTGATGCCGTCGATTCCTGCATCGAGCGCAGAACGCAGGCGAACGCGCAGTGTCTCGCGCGGCGCGTTCATCGTGAGCTTTTCCATGCAGTTGATGAAGATCAGCCCGTCGCCGCGCTTGGACTGCATCGTTCGGCCGACGTGGTTTTGCGTCGCCTCGGCGAGCCGACCGAGATCGAACAGCACTTTCGATTTGTCCGAATTCGCCGCGTTGTACTTGAAGAGCTTGGCCTTTTCGCTGACGAACCGGGTCTTGAAGTGGCGGTCGGATACCGCCGGCACCATCGCGTCTGAAATGTGGCCGATGCCGCCCAGGCGCGCGCCCTCGAGTGCGAGCGCCGCGGCCGAAATGTCCACGCCCATGCCGCCGATCATGATCGGCACGAGTTCGCTGTCGCCGAGCTTCAGGCGGAAATCGTCGACCCGCTTCATTGCTTCCCTTGCCGGAAAAAACCAGGCCCGTCCCCCTGATGGTATCGCGCCTTGCGCCGGAACGCCCCTGCGCGAGGGCCGAGGACGACCCTGCTGGATCCGGGGGCAAGACGCCGCGACCGGCCCGCCGCTTCGTCCTTCGTCTCTAGGACGATCCTCGTCGCGCGAGGTAGATGCCCGCAAGCACCACGACGCCGCCGATCATTTGCAGCGGCACCAAGGGCTCGGCGAGCAGTACCCACGCGAACATCGCCGCCATGACCGGCTGGAACAACAGGCTCACCGAGGAAAACGCCGCCGGCAGGTGCGCCAGTGCATAGGCGATCAGGCCCTGGCCCGCCGAGTGCGAAATCCACGCCAGGCCAAGCAGTTTCAGCCAGCCGATTTGCGTCGCTGGCAGCAATCCCTCGCCGGAGGCGAGCGCGACCGGCAGCAGAAACGCGGTGGTGAGCGTCGTCGTCACCGCCATCAGGCGAACCGTCGCGATGCCCAGATCGCGCACGTCCTTCACCGACAGCAGGTACCACGCGTAGAACATGGCCGTGATCACGCCGAGCGCATCGCCCAGCAGCGCGGTGGGCGAAAATTCCAGGCTCGTGCGCACCAGCAGCGCGACGCCCGCAAGCGCGGTGGCGAGTCCCGCCAGGAACACCGCGGTCGGCCGCCGCCGCCAGACGAGCCAAACCGTGAGCGTGACGAAGATCGAAGCGAGATTGGCAAGCAGCGTCGAGTTCGCCACCGAAGTGAACTTGATCGACCAGTGCCAGAAGGCGAGATCGCCGGCGAACGCAAAACCCGCCGCAAGCAGCAGTTTCCATTGACGTTTCTCCAGCGCCCTCGTGGCCTCGCCGCGCCACGCGCAGAGCAGCCAGAGCAGGGGCACCGCGAGCGCGACGCGCCAGAACGCGCTCGCGGTCGGTCCAACTTCCGATACTCTGACCCAGATCGGGGAGAGCGCGATGCAGGTTGCGCCCGCAAACAGCGCGCCGAGCGCAAGCCCGTCTCCCGCGCGCGGCTTTGCGTCCGGATTCGACATTCACGGATGGTAAACTTTTGACGACCCCCATGCTTGCACCGCGCTTCGTTCACCTGCGGCTCCACAGCGAGTACTCGGTGACGGACGGAATCGTGCGCATCGACGACGCAGTGGCGCGGGCCGTCGCCGACGGCATGCCGGCGCTCGCGCTCACCGACAACGCCAACGTCTTCGGCATGGTGAAGTTCTACAAAGCGGCGCTCGCCTCGGGCGTGAAACCGCTGTTGGGCGCCGATTGCTGGATCCAGAACGAACTCGATCGCGACAAGCCCTCGCGGCTGCTCCTGCTGTGCGCATCGCGCAGCGGATACCTCAGGCTGTCGGAACTGCTCTCGCGCGCCTGGCTCGGCAACCAGCACCGCTCTCGCGCGGAAATTGCGCCGGCATGGTTCCGGGAGCTGGGGACCGAAGGGCTGATCGCGTTGTCGGGTGCGGCGGCCGGTGACGTCGGTCTCGCTTTGCTCGCCGGAAACGCGACCGCGGCCGAACGCTGCGCGGCGGCGTGGGCGGAACTTTTCCCCGGGCGCTACTACCTGGAGTTGCAGCGCGCCGGCTTCGCGCAGACCGAGGCGCTGATCGCGCGCACGCTCGAAGTGGCGGTTGGTCTCGACCTGCCGGTGGTCGCCACGCATCCGATCCAGTTCCTCGCGGCGGAGGATTTCCGCGCCCACGAGGCGAGAGTGTGCATCGCGGAGGGTTACCTCCTGGGCGACCGGAGACGGCCGCGCCGCTTCACGCCGGAGCAGTGCTGGAGGACCCGGAAGGAGATGGCGCTGGCGTTCGCCGACCTGCCACAGGCACTGGAAAATTCCTTCGAGATCGCGCGCCGCTGCAGCGTCCAAATCGAACTGAACCAAAGCCGCCTGCCGGCCTTTCCGACGCCGGAGGGGATCTCGATCGACCGTTACCTGCACCAGAAAGCCGAGCGCGGCCTGGCCGTTCGCATGGAGCGGCTTTTCCCGGACGCGGCGCAACGTGCGGCGGAGGCGCCGCGCTACCTCGAACGACTCGAGTTCGAGATCCGGACCATCGTGCAGATGGGATTCGCGGGTTATTTCCTGATCGTCGCCGATTTCATCGCCTGGGCGCGTTCCAACGGCGTGCCGGTGGGTCCCGGGCGTGGATCCGGTGCCGGGTCGCTGGTCGCGTTCGCGCTCGGTATCACCGATCTCGACCCTTTGCGATACGACCTGCTGTTCGAGCGCTTCCTCAACCCCGAACGCGTCTCGATGCCGGATTTCGACATCGATTTCTGCCAGGACGGGCGCGATCGCGTGATCGATTACGTCCGCAACAAGTACGGCGCCGACTCGGTCGCGCAGATCGCGACCTTCGGCACGATGGCGGCGCGCGCCGTGGTGCGCGACACGGGGCGGGTGCTCGACCTTGGCTACAACTTCTGCGACCAGATCGCCAAGCTCATTCCGGCACAGCCCGGGCAGACCGTGACGCTCGCCGACGCGCGCAGGATGGAGCCGCTGCTCGCCGAGCGCGAAAAGAGCGACGACGACGTTCGCGAACTGCTCGCGCTCGCGGAGAAACTCGAAGGACTGACGCGCAACGTCGGCATGCACGCGGGCGGCGTGCTGATCGCGCCGGGACGGCTCACGCAGTTCTGCCCGCTGTACGCGGCCGAGGGCACCGCCAACGTCATCTCGCAGCTCGACAAGGACGACGTCGAGGCAATCGGGCTGGTGAAATTCGATTTCCTCGGACTCACGACCTTGACGATCCTCGACTGGTCGGAGCGCTACGTCCGCCAGCTGGGCGAGCCGGAGTTCTCGGTGGACGGCATTTCGCTCGACGATCCGGCGACCTACGCGCTGCTTGCCGCGGGAAACGCCGCTGCCGTGTTCCAGTTTGAATCGCGCGGCATGCGCGATCTCCTCAAGCAGGCGCCGCCGGCGCGCTTCGAGGACGTGATCGCCCTGGTTGCGCTGTACCGCCCGGGCCCGATGGAGCTGATCCCGGAATACGTCGCCTGCAAGCAGGGCCGCAAGCGCGTCGAGTACGTCGATCGCCGGCTCGAGCCGATCCTCAGCCCGACCTACGGTGTCATGGTGTACCAGGAGCAGGTGATGCAGATCGCACAGGTCATTGGCGGCTATACGCTGGGTGGCGCCGACAAGCTGCGCCGCGCGATGGGCAAGAAGGATCAGAAGGAAATGGACGATCACCGCGGCAGTTTCGTCGCCGGCGCCGAGAAGAACGGCCTGCAGCGCGGCCGCGCCATGCAGCTCTTTGACCTGATGGCGAAATTCGCCGGCTACGGCTTCAACAAATCGCACGCCGCGGCTTACGCGCTGCTCGCCTACCAGACCGCGTACCTGAAGGCGCATCACCTCGCCGCGTTCATGGCCGCCAACCTCTCGGCAGTGATGGACGACACCGACAAGGTGCGGCAACTCCACGATGATGCGATCGCCAACCGGCTCGCGATCCTGCCGCCCGACGTCAACGCCTCGGACTACCGGTTCACGCCCGTGGATCGACTGACGGTGCGCTACGGCCTTGGCGCGGTGCGCGGCACCGGCGCCTCGGCGATCCACGCCATCGTTGAAGCCCGCAAGTCGGGACCCTTCGGCGGCCTGTACGAGTTCTGCTGCCGCGTCGACAAGCGCCACCTCAACCGGCGTGCGATCGAGGCGCTGGTACGTGCCGGGGCGTTCGACTCGATCGAGCCGAACCGCGCGCGCCTGCTCGCCTCGGTCGGGCGCGCGATCGAGGCGGCGGAACAGGCCGAGCGGCGCAAATCGCAGAACAGCCTGTTCGGCGATTCGGACATCGGGCGCGCCGAACTCGATGCGCTGCTCGAAGCGAATCCCTGGGATCTCAGGCAGCGCCTGATCGAGGAGAAGGCGGCGCTCGGCTTCACGATCTCCGGGCACCTGTTCGCGGTTTACGAGCCGGAACTCGCCGGATTGCCGTGCCGGGCGCTGGCTCAGCTTGCGCCCGCCGAGCACGCCGTTCTCGTCGCGGGCATCGCGGTGGAGGCGCGGGCGCAGATGTCCAGGCGCGGCCGGATGATGCTGATCAAGCTCGAAGACCGGAGCGCGCAGGTTGAAGTAAAGGTGTTCAACGAGGTGCTCGATGCGTACCGCGAGCGGATCAAGACCGACGATCTGCTGCTGGTGCGCGGACGCGCGCAGCGTGACATGGTCACCTCGGGCGTGCAGCTGATCGCCGACGAGTTGTTCGACCTGGCGACGGTCCGCACGCGATACGCGGCCAAGCTGCGCATCGCGATGAACCGGCAGGCCGACGCGAAGCGGCTCCGGGATCTGCTTGCGCCCTATCGCGTCACCGAGGGCCCGTCCTGCCCCGTGACGGTTCATTACGAAAACGGGGATGCGAGCTGTGACGTGGCGCTGGGTGCCGAGTGGCGCGTGCGGCCGGACGAGCGCCTGATCAGCGAACTGCGCGCCTGGCTGACGCCCGATTGCGTGCGCGTGGTGTATGGGCCGATCGGGCAGGGCAACGGCGCGTCTGCGCCGACGCCGCTGCGCGCCTGGTCAGAGGCAAGGCGTACGATTCATTAGGCCGCTGACTGCGCGATACCAGTCGTTCTGCAGCCGCTCCATCGGATCGTAGCGCCGTTTCTCGGCGATGAATTCGCCGAGCTGCGGATAGCAGGTCGCAAGCTGGGCGCGCGACACGCCGGGCGCTGACCACGCCGGGAACGACCCGGAACGCGCGAGCGCCTCGGCGTACAGCAGGCGGCGCACCTCCGCCGCATGCACGCTCGCACCCAGCGTTTCGCGCCGGCCGAATTGCACCAGGACATTCGTCCAGTCGCGCCGCGCCCAGCTGAGCGCCGTCTCCGCGCCCCGGCAGAGCTTTCGCGTGCTGATTCGAATCCGCTCGAGCCGGCGCTGCGCGAGCAGCGCGTTCGTGGCCGCGAGGAAATCGCCCGCCTGCTCGGGTGGCAACAAGGCATCGACCTCGCACCGGCGTCGTGCTTCGGGCGTGGTCGCGCCTGATTCTGCCGGGCGGGTCGCGGCGGCTGCGGCGCGCAGCAACTCTGCGCTTCGCAAGGTCACGCTGTAGAGCAGGCCGAACACGCCATGGCCGCCGACGGCAAGGCGAAAAAGCGGTGCTTCGCGGGCACGGTCGACGCGGCGCAGTTCGCCATCGAGGGTCACGAGCGCGATCGATTCGACGTACCGGGCAAGCGGAAGACCGTCGGGCGCGGGCGAATCGAGCGACACCGATCGCCCGATGGACTCCGGAGGATGCGCTTGGGCGACCCAGCGCGCGAGCGGTTCGCCGGATCGACCGAGCCAGGCTGCGAGCGCGCTCCAGGACATCGCGCCCTGGACTTCCATCAGGCGTTGGCCTTCGTCCGAGCGCAGCACGCAGTTCAGCGACGAGCCGTCGAGCGCGAGCGGCCGATCGCGCGCTTCGCGCAGCGCACGGCGCAGCTCTTCTGCGGAGTGCACCCGGACCCGGGCGATCAGGGGGATGGCGGGCAAGGTTGCGGCCGACGGCAGGTTCAGGGTGGCGAGCATGGGGCGCCTCGTCGCGTTCGGGATTGCGGCGGATTGTGCGACCGCGTGCCGGGGTTGCAATACGCGCAGAGAAAGTATCACTTGCTGCTACCATGAGTCGCATGCCGGTCCGGAGCCGCTTCGTCGAAGCGCTGAAGAAAGCGCTGCGCGCGCGCGGCTACACCTACGCGCGGCTCGCCCGCCGGATCGGCCTCTCCGAGGCCAGCGTCAAACGCCTGTTTTCGCGCGGCGGCTTCACGCTCGCGCGGATCGAGCAGATTCTCCGCGTGCTCGAACTCGAGCTGTACGACGTTGCGCGCATGAGCCGCGGCGGCGGCGAAGACCCGGCGCAACTGACGCTCGATCAGGAAACGGTGCTCGCGCGCGACGCGCGGCTGCTGTCGGTGTTCTGGTTGCTGCGCAACGACTGGAGCTTCGAGGAAATCCTGCGGGATTTCGCGATTTCGCGCCCGGACCTGACGCTAACGTTCGCGCGCCTCGCCAAGGTTCGCCTGATCGACTGGGGACCGCGCGAGCGCGCGCGGCTCTTGGTGCCGCGCGAATTCCACTGGCGCCCGGGCGGACCGGTGAAGAAAGCCTACGGCGCCCGGGTGATGCAGGAATTCCTCGGCGGACGGTTCGACGGCGCGGGCGAACTGCTGCGCTTCGAGGCGCGCGACCTCTCGGCCGATTCGGCCGCGGTGCTGCGCAGGAAGCTCGAGCGCCTGGTCGCCGAGTTCAACGAGACGGCCGAGGTCGACGCGAGCCTTCCCGGGCGCAAGCGGCAGTCGTTCGGCCTGCTGCTCGCCGTCCGTCCATGGCAGTTCTCTATCATGATCGCGCTCAAGAAGCGCCGCAGTGCCGCGTCTCAGGCGGACGGCAGCCGGTCGAAATCCGGGTAGCTGCGGTCGAGGCCGGCGGCCGCCGGTCGCACATCGACCTGCGTGACGCGCGCCGCAGGCGGACCGCGGCGCGCCCAAGCGATCAGCGCATCCACGGCTTCCGGGGCGCCCTGCGCCACGGCTTCGACGCTGCCATCGCGGCGGTTGCGGACCCAGCCGCGAACCCCGAGCCGATCGGCTTCGGCGCGAAGGGCTTCGCGATAGCCGACGCCCTGCACCAGACCGAAAACGCGGAGGTGCCGAGTCACGTCCATCGGCTTATCGACCGATTAGAATCGCTTCTCGTTTCGATTCGGGTTGCCGCTATCATTTCTCGACGGTGGCACCGTGCCGCCGATAGGAGGAGGAGCCGATGAACAAGGTATTGCCGCTGCTGGTCGTTTTGCTGTCCTCGTGGATCGCCGGGTGCGCCAGTACCGGCGCATCGAGCGGGTCGCAGGAGAAAGTCATATACCACGTCAATCTTGGGAACGAGCAGGCCTCCGACGGCCTGCGCAACATCCGTAACCACCTCTCGGCCGACCCCAAGGCGAAGATTGTCGTGGTGACTCATTCCAGGGGCATCGATTTCCTGCTCAAGGACGCCAAGGACAAGGACGGCAACCGCTATCTCGATCAGGTCGAACGCCTGAAGCTGCAGGGCGTTCAGTTCGACGTTTGCGAAATTGCGATGACGAGCCGCGGTCTCAAGCGTGACAATTTCATCGAGTACGCGAGCTTCGTTCCCTCCGGCGTCGCCGAAATCACCAGGCTGCAGCAGCGCGAGGGATACGCCTACCTGAAGCCCTGAGCGCCCGCGCTTACCGCGGTCAGGATTCCCTGCAGGATGGCAGCGGGCGCAGGCGGGCAGCCGGGCACGGCGACGTCGACCGGGATCACGTTGCCGACGCGGCCGCAGCTCGCGTAGCTCTCTCCGAACACGCCCCCATCGCAGCCGCAGTCGCCGATTGCGACGACGAGCTTCGGCTCGGGCGTCGCGTCGTACGTGCGTCGCAGCGCCTGTTCCATGTTCCGTGCCACCGGTCCAGTGACGAGCAGCAGGTCGGCATGGCGCGGGCTGGCGACGAACTTGATCCCCAGTCCCTCGAGGTTGTAATAGGGGCCGTTCGCGGCGTGGATTTCCAGCTCGCAGCCATTGCACGAGCCGGCATCGACGTGCCGGATGGCGAGCGCGCGGCCGAAATGCCGCAGCACCACCTCGGAGAGTCTTTGCGCGAGCTGGCGCAGGGCCTCGTCGGCGTGCGGAGCGGGTTCCGTGACGATGCCGGTTTTCGCAATCTGCTTGAGCAGCTGATACATGGCTAGAGATCGTGCCCGCTGTAGCTGAGATTGAAAGACTTGTTGATCAGCGGAAAGTCCGGAACGATATTGCCCATCACCGCGCGTTCGAGGAGCGGCCAGTTCTGCCACGACGGATCGTGCGGGTGCAGGCGATGGATGCGGCCGCCGTCGGCCGTCTCCAGCGCCACCAGCACGTCTCCGCGCCAGCCCTCGGTCCATCCGATCCCGCAACGGCCGCCCGCCGCCGTGGCGAGCGGAACCTTGATTTCGCCGGGTTCAAGGCGCGCGACCAGCGCCCGGATGAGCCGGAGGGATTCGGCGAACTCGTCGAATCGCACTGCGGCGCGCGCCGCCACGTCGCCGCGCGTCTGCGTGGCGATGCGCACGTCGAGCTGCTCATAGGGCGGAACCGGATAGTCGACGCGCAGGTCCCGGCCGATGCCGCTGGCGCGGCCGGCCATCCCGCAAAGGCCGAGCCGGTCCGCGAGTTCCGGGGTCACCTGCCCGGTCATGATGAAACGATCCTGCGCTCCGGCGTGCTCATCGTAAATCGAGCGCAAGCTGGCGACTTCGGTCTGGATGGATGCGAGCCGCTCGAGCAGCCGCTCCGCGCCGCGCGGGGACAGATCCCTCGCCACCCCACCGGGCACGACGACATCCATCAGGTAGCGATGGCCGAAGAGTTCCGCGCACAGCCGCAGCAGGTCCTCCTTCAGTCGCCAGAACTGGTAGAAGCCGAAAGCGAGCGCGACATCGTTGCCGAGATAGCCGAGGTCGCCGAGATGGTTTGCGATGCGCTCGATCTCGAGCAGAATGGCGCGCAGCACCAGCGCGCGACGCGGTGGTTGGGTACTGCTCGCGCCCTCGGCTGCCATGGCATAGGCCCATGCAAAGGCGACCGTCGAGTCGCCGCTGATCCGCCCCGCGAGCCGGGCGCCGTCGGCGAGCGTCATGGACTCGAAACGCTTTTCGATCCCCTTGTGCTTGTAGCCGAGCCGTTCCTCGAGCCGCAGGATCTTTTCGCCGACGATCGAGAAGCGGAAATGACCGGGTTCGATGGTGCCTGCATGCACCGGGCCCACCGGAATTTCGTGCACGCCTTCGCCTTCGACCTTGACGTACGGGTAACGGTCGTCGCTCGCCGGAAAACGGCTGGCGAGGTCGAAATCCTTCCGCAGCGGGAAGCTGCCTCCGGGCCAGGCGCGATGCCGCAACCACTTGCGGTGATCCGGGCTGTCCTGCGCGTGGATGCCGACGAGATCGTACGCGGCGCGCTGCATGCGGTTTGCGCTCGGGAAAATGTCGGCGATCCCGGGATAGCGCGGATGCTCGCGCGCCAAGGCAACCGTGAGCCAGGCGAGCCCGCTGCGTCCCGCGAGCGCCAGGTGCAGCGCAAAGCCGCCGGAGCGCTCTGTTTCGTCGCTGCCCCAGAGCGCAACCAGGCGTTCGTTGCGCGCACGGGCGGATTCGCACGCGCTGCGCAACCGAGCGGGTTCGATCGCCGCCCGGCGCGCCGGCATGGCGCCCTCGATCGGTTGGGTCGGTAGATGGAAATCGGTCATCGTCGTGCGTGGTTCATCCGATCAGCGCGGCCGCCTGGCGGTACCAGTCGACGAGATACGGCGGAATGTACAGGCCGAGCAGCAGCACGATCGCGAGGTGCACGAACACTGGAATCAGCGCCGGCGGATGCGGCAGCCGGCGCGCTTCGGTCTCGCCGAACACCATCGGCTGCACCTTGCTGAAAATCGCCGCGAAAGCGACTCCCAGCGCAATCAGCAGGAACGGCGTCGCCCAGGGGTGCTCGTGCATCGCGGTGGTGAGCACCATGAATTCGCTCGTGAACACGCCGAACGGAGGCATGCCGAGAATCGCGAGCGTCCCGAGCGCCAGTCCCCAGCCGATGGCGGGACTTTGCTGGATCAGACCGCGGATCGACGCCATTTCCTGCGTGCCCGTCGCCTGGGCGGCGTGCCCCACGGTGTAGAAGATGGCGCTCTTGGTGAGCGAATGCACGGTCATGTGCAGCAGTCCCGCGAACGCGGCCACGGTGCCCCCCATGCCGAAGGCGAAGGTCATGATCCCCATGTGCTCGATCGAGGAGTACGCGAACATGCGCTTGATGTCCTTCTGGCGCGAGAGGAAGAACGCGGCCACCACCACCGAGAGCAGCCCGAAGCCCATCATCAGGTTTCCGGAAAAGTTGCGCTCGAGCGCGCCATCCACTAGCACCTTGCTGCGCACCACGGCGTACAGCGCGACGTTGAGCAGCAGGCCCGAGAGCACCGCGGAAATCGGCGTCGGGCCCTCGGCGTGCGCATCGGGCAGCCAGTTGTGCAGCGGCACAAGCCCGACCTTGGTGCCGTAGCCGACGAGGAGGAATACGAACGCGAGCGAGAGCACCGTGGGCTCGAGTTCGTGGCGAACCTCGTACAGGTGCGTCCACAGCAGCGACGAGCCTCCGGGCCCGAGGACTTTCTCGGCGGCGAAATACAGCAGGATCGTGCCGAAAAGCGCCTGCGCGATGCCCACGCCGCACAGGATGAAGTACTTCCACGCCGCCTCCAGGCTCGCCGGCGTACGGTACAGGCTCACCAGCAGCACCGTGGTCAGCGTGGCGCCCTCCATCGCGACCCAAAGGATGCCGACGTTGTTCGACAGCAGGCACAGCAGCATGGTGAAGGTGAACAACTGGTACATGCTGTGGTAGAGCCGCAATCGCCCCGCGTTGACCCGCCCATGGTGCTCTTCGATGCGCATGTAGGGGCGCGAAAACAGCGCGGTCGTGAACGCGACGAACGCCGTGAGCGCCACCAGGAACACGTTGAACGGATCGACGAAGAACTGCTCGTCGAGCGCGAGCATCGGCCCGTCGGCGATCACCCGGCCCGTGAGCAGCGCCGAGGCGCCGAGCGTCACCAGGCTCATGGCCGCGTTCACTTCCGGCGCCCAGCGCAGGTGCCCCACCAGCGCGAGGATCAAGCCTCCCGCCAGCGGCACGCCGAGCACGAGCGCGATCTCCACCTCAATCCTCCTTGAGCTTTTCCATGTGCCGGATGTCGAGGCTGTCGAACTGTTCCCGGATGTGGAAAAAGAAAATTCCGAAAATGAACGTGCCGACCAGCACGTCGAGCGCGATGCCGAGTTCCACGACGAGCGGCATGCCGTAGGTCGCGCTGGTCGCGGCGAAGAACAGCCCGTTCTCCATCGACAGGAAGCCGATGACCTGCGGCACGGCCTTGCGCCGCACGATCATCATGAGGAACGACAGCAGCACCACCGCGAGCGCGATGCCGAGCGTCGAACGGGTGAGGGTGCTCGCCATCTGGGCGATCGGCGTCGCGAGCGCGAAGGCGAAGATCACCAGGCCGATCCCGATCAGCATGGTGGCGGGAATGTTGATCAGTGTCTCGATGTCCCAGCGCACGTTCAGGCGGTCGATCAGCCGGTGCAGCGCCCAGGGGATGAAAATCACCTTCAGCGCCAGGGTGAGCGCGGCGGAGAAGTACAGGTGGTGCTGGCCCGTGGACCAGGCGACGATCAGCGTCGAGGCTGCGAGCGCGGCGCCCTGCCAGGCGAACATCTTGATGAGCGTCAGGACGCGCCGTTGCGCCAGCATCGCAAAGGCGAGCAGCAGCAGGAAGGCTGCGAGCAGGTTGACCAGCTGGGTCGAGAACGGCGTCGCCATCTCAGCCCAGCACGAGGAAGTGAATCAGCATGCCCAGCACCGCGAGCAGGAAGGCGGTCGAGAGGAACTCGGGCGCGAGGAACAGCCGCAGCTTGGCGAGCACCGTCTCGGTCACGGCAAGCGCGGCTCCCCCGAGCGCGAGCTTGGCGCCGAGCGCCGCGATCGCCAGGGGCAGTCCTGCCCAGTCGCCCGCCTGCGCGATGCCCCAGGGCAGAAACAGCGCGATTCCGATGGTGAAGTAGGCAAAGAGCTTGAGCGCCACCGCCCACTCGATCAGCGCGAGGTGGCGTGCCGAATACTCGAGGATCATCGCCTCGTGAACCATGGTGAGTTCGAGGTGCGTCGTCGGGTTGTCGATCGGGACGCGCGCGTTCTCGGCGAGCAGCACCATGGCGAAAGCCACGGCGGCGAACGCGAGGCTGGGATGAATCGCGAACTCGCGGTGCCCCAGCGTGTCGACGATCGTGGTCAGCTGCGTAGAGCCGGAAATGAATGCTGCGGTGAACATGGTCATCAGCATGGCCGGCTCGGCGAGAAACCCGATCAGCATTTCGCGGCGCGCGCCCAGGCCGCCGAAGGAGGTGCCGATGTCCATCGCGGCGAGCGCCGAAAACACCCGCGCCAGGGCGAACACGCCCACCAGCGCGATGACGTCGGCGGCTGGGGCGAAGGGCAGGCTGGTGGCGAGCACCGGCACGATCCCCGAGGCGAGCCACATGCAGCCGAAGAGGACGTAAGGCGTGAGCCGGAACAGCGGCGAAGCGTCGTGCGCGATCACCGCGTCCTTGTGAAACAGCTTCGCGAGCGTGTAGTAGGGCAGCAGGATCGAGGGCGCCGAGCGGTTCTGCAGCCACGCCCGACACTGGTTCACCCAGCCGATCAGCAGCGGCGCGACCAGCACCACGAACACCGATTGCAGCAGCTGGAAGGCGACTGCGGAGGCGGTCGTCATGGCCGGGTCCTCATCGCACGAACACCAGCAGCGCGATCAGCGTGAGGAAGCTGTAGAGAAGGTAAATGCTGATCCGGCCGCGCTGCAGCAGGCCGATTTTCCCGGAAATGAATTCGGTCAGCCGGGCCACCGGAAGGTAGAGCAGGCGCCAATGCCGGTCCTCGATCTTCAACGAGTAACGCGGCGCGGGATCCTCGGGCGCCGGCAGGTGCCGCGTCATCAGGTACAGCGGCCCGAACACGTGGCGGATCGGCTGGCCGAAGGCATCCGCCGTGTCCTGCATCCGGGCCGTCTGCTCAGGGTAGCCGCAATCCCAGGGCGGGGCGTAGCGCACCCGGCCGTGATAAAAGCGCCGCACCAGCAGAAACGCCAAACCGGTGACCGCAACGATCACGGCGAGGAAGATCAAAGGGCTGTAGCTCGCCTGCCCGGCGGAGGTCGGAACCAGCCACAACCAGTTCGATTCGAGCGCGCTCTCGGGCAGGCCGCCGCCGAGGAGTGCCACGCAGATGCGATTGAGGATCAGCAGGAACGAAACCGGGAACAGCCCCAGCACGAAGCAGCCGGCCGCAAGCCACGCCATTCCGATGCGCTCGGCGCCTCCGCAGTCCTGACCGGCGCCGGCGGCCGGCGCGTGCGCGGGGTGACGCGGCGTGCGCACCTGCCCGAGAAAAGCGACGCCGTAGACCTTGACGAAGCACATCGCGGTGAGCGCGCCTGCGAGCGCGAGGGTGGCCGCGAACAACGGCAGCAGCGTCCGGACCACGCCGTGCTCGAGCAGCGGCGCCTGCAACGCGGTCTGGAAGGTGAGCCATTCGGACACGAAGCCGTTGAGGGGCGGCAGCGCCGAGATCGCAAGCGCCCCGACGAGAAAATAAAACGCGGTCACCGGCATCGTCCGGATGAGACCGCCCATGTCGTTCAGGTCGCGCAGTCCGCGCGAGTGCAGGATCGATCCCGCGCCCAGGAACAGCAGTGCTTTGAAAACCGCGTGGTTGAGCGTGTGATAGAGCGCGGCGATGAGGCCGAGCGCCGCGGCCTCGGTCTGGCCGAACCCGAGGAACACCATCGACATCCCGAGGCCGAGCAGGATGATGCCGATGTTCTCCACCGAGTGATACGCAAGCAGCCGCTTCAGGTCGTGCTGCACCAGGGCGTAGAGTACGCCGAAGAGCGTGGTTCCCGCGCCGATGGCGAGCACCAGGATGCCCCACTCCCAGCGCACGCCGCCGATCAGGTCGTAGATCACCCGCACCATGCCGTAGATGGCGGTCTTCAGCATGATGCCGCTCATCAGCGCCGACACCGGCGTCGGCGCGGCCGGGTGGGCTTCGGGCAGCCAGGCGTGCAGCGGGATCATCCCGGCCTTGGCGCCGAAGCCGAAAAACGCCAGCAGGAACGCGCCCGTGGCCCAGAACGGCGTCAGTTCGGCGGTGCGCAGCGCGTTGAAGGTGTAGTCGCCCTGGCCGCCGTGCATGACACCGAAGCACAGCAGGATCGCGATGGCACCCAGGTGCGCGATCAGCAGGTAGAGGAATCCCGCGCTGCGGATCGCGGGCAGCCGGTGATCGGTGGTGACGAGGAAATACGACGACAGCGCCATCGTCTCCCACGCCACCATGAACAGGTATGCATCGTCGGCGAGGATCACCAGCGCCATGCTGGCGAGAAAAACGTGGTATTCGAACGAGATCAACGTCAACCGGGCGCGCGTCTCGCCCCGAAAGTAGCCGTTGGCATAGAGCGTGACGCCCGCCGACACCGCGCCGAGCAGGGTGAGGAAGAATCCCGCCAGGCCATCGAGGCGCAGATGGAACGGAAGGTCGGGCAGCCCGAGCGGAAGCGTGGTCTGCTCGACCGGCGCCCAGGCCGACTCCAGTCCGAAAGCGGCCAGGGCAAGCCCCGTCAGCGCGCCGAGCGGAAAGGCGAACCGGCGGGGGAAGCCTGCGTCGCGGCCCCGCAGCAGCGGCAGCGCGCCGCGCCCGCGCCAAGCGGCGGCCGCGGCGAGCTAACCGGCGGGCGGCGGGAGGGTGAT
>Ga0080064_1002733_pt1 | contig 28607 bp, 33 predicted proteins | sample Subgrocontami54m_FD_69260 | JGI IMG/M metagenome (GOLD analysis project Ga0080064, IMG submission 69260) | Subsurface groundwater microbial communities from S. Glens Falls, New York, USA - GMW46 contaminated, 5.4 m (SPADES assembly) (version 2) ...
GAAAAGCTAATCCAGAGTACTCCAAGTACAAGCTTCAGGTTATTCTAAAACGTGACTATGGTTACCGGCTGTCTGCTTCCACTGTCGGTCGGATCATCTCCCGATACAACCTGTTCTTTGCGCCACCAGTCCTACCCAAACGCCATCCTCAGCGGACCAAGAACATCCCTCGTATCCGTAAACCGAAAGGTTTCGTAGCTAAAGAGCCGGGGGATCTCATTGAAGTAGATGTGAAGCATCTACCTAATCTAGGAACTAAACGCTACGGCTTCGTAGCTATTGATGTTGTTAACAAACGAGCCACTATTCATGTGGCCAGCAATATCTCTAGTCACCAAGCCAGCCTGGCCTGGAAGAAAGCGGTACATGTTTTTGGCTTACCTAAAGCTGTGCTTGGTGACAATGGCAGTGAAAACCTAGGTGCCTTTGCTGAACTGTTAAAGGAACAAGGGGTAACCCAGTACTTTGCTCATCCCTATACCCCCAAAGATAAACCTCACGTGGAGCGGTTCATCGGCTCACTAGAGAAAGAGTGTATCCAGTGGGGTGGAATAGCCGTAGACCTTAGTGACCAACAGGCCATCATTAATAGCTGGCTTACCAAATACCATAGCTACCGGCCCCACCAGTCTCTGAATTACTTGACGCCGGACGAATACCAGGCCAAACTTAAGACAGAAGAAGTGGCGCTCATCATATGAACCACTACATACGCTTGCAAAGATAACAAAATTATACTATCATAGTAATCAAAGAAAGACAGAGCGTGATTATCTAATAAGATAGATTGGCTATGGTAAACCGAATAATTCCAATCTTATTTGAGACTCCCGATGTTGTAAACCTCAGTGACATACCTGAATTCGAAGTTCAGCCTACCGTGTTTTCACCCGTTTATATTAACTTCAAAGCCGCTCTTGCAGTTGCTGAATCTCGGAGGAAAATTGCAGGTGCAATAGCTGATGCGGCTGCAAGCGACTTTACTCATGTAGCTGGTATAGAAAGTGGCGGTTCATATTATGCTTCAGTGGTAGCTGATAACTGTGATGCAGGTTTAATGCTCTGCAGAAAGGACAAAAAACAGTACAATATTAAAAATCGTTTTGCGGGAGTACTACCACAAGAGGGTGACCGCGTACTTTTGGTAGATGACGTGATGTCAAGCGGCAATACGGTTGCTTCTGCTGTGGATGAACTTACTGCTCGTGGTTGTGAAGTTGAGATATTAGTAGGCTTTAGTTATTGCTGGGAAAATCAAATTGCACGTAATCTTGGTGTAAACATCGTTGCACTCTCTACCTCTGAAGACTTAATTAAATATGGCAAAGAGATTGGTGCAGTCTCTGGTGTCCATGCTCAACTTATTCGTGAGTATGTAAGTAGTGAGGAAAGCCGTCTAGTGCAGCCAGAAAGGCACCCTGATGACTAAACCATATTTGTTTACTTTTGAAGGTTTAGACGGCGCTGGAAAGACAACCAATGTAGCGAGGTTAAGAGAAGAGTTAGACGATCGAGGACATCCAGCTGTTGCTTTATCTTCACCAAGCAGATCAGTGCTGGGTAGGTTTATCCGAACGAATATGATGGAACTTAATCCAGAATTGAAAGACGAGCTTTTTGTCGTAGATATGAGAGATTCATTGCGGACTGTCTCGGAAGGCTTAGAAGTTGTGCTTTTTGATAGATATGTTGACTCAATTTATACGTCCAACACAGAAACAACCAAAGAATCTATGACTACCAGAGCGCAACTTTTACCAGTGGCACACAGAACTTTTTTACTAGATATTTCCCCCGAACAATCGTGGGAGCGTGAAGGCGAATTGAGTAACCATCCCCTAGATATTGAGTGGTTGCGCCAAAAGCATTTGCGCTATAGGGAGCTTACTCATACCGAACCAGAGAGATTTCATATTATCGATGCATCAAAGAAACTTGACGAAGTATTTGGTGAGATACTACATGTGGTCATGGCAGATATTGTAAAAATAGAACGTGTGGAGTCATAGTATGAAAGTATTCCTCGCATCAACATCACCCAGACGGAAGGAAATGCTCAGATGGCTTGGGCTTAAATACGTTACTGTGGCCCCTGGTGTCGATGAAGAAAAGATTAGAGATTCTGATCCTGTAATTCTTGCACAATTGCTAGCTGAAGCAAAGGCTGAAGCTGTAGCCAAAAATATTGGTAGTGGCATAGTTATTGGTTCAGACACCGTGATTGAGTTTGAGGGAACAATTGTCGAGAAGGCTAAAGATATAGAAGACCAGAGGATGATGATCAATCTTAGGAAAGGTAAGCCGTTTGATATTATTTCCGGAGTTTGTGTTATTGATGCTAAGACCGGTAAAAAAGTTACTAAGAGTAAGCAAACTACTTTTTGGATGGCTAATGTATCCAAAGACAAAATTGAAAAATACATTCAAAGCGGCCAAGGACTTGATAAAGGAGGCGGATTTGGTATTCAAGACGAAAACGGCCTTTTCATCGATAGAATAGAAGGCTGTTATACTAATAGTATTGGATTCCCTCTCTGTACAGTAGCTGAGATGCTCAAGAATTTTGGTGTTAACATCGAAGTAGATGTTAGATATGAAGTGAAAAAACGTACTGGCAAGGATTGTTAAAGGAAAATATTATGAATGTTTACGACAGGGCTACCACAGAAACTTACGTAAGGACATTCCCTGCAAATGCCTCCAAGCAGATGGCATCTTCTCTAGTGACTGATTTTATTTTAAGGCAAAATATCACTGGCGCATTGGTTGATTTTGGATGCGGAACAGGTGAAGACATAGCATTAGTTGAACCGCTGGGGATTGATTATTTTGGAAATGATCTTAGCGTTGATATGTTAGCTTATGGGCGCGATAATGGCGCCGGGAGAACAGTAGCTAGTGATCTTGGAGCTTTGCCTTATAGAGATGACGTCTTTAGAACAGGAATATCGTTGTGGGCACTTCAGTACAAGGATGATTTGGAGACAACCCTTACTGAATGGAATCGTGTTTTGTGTGAAGATGCACCGCTCTTGGTAGTTGTGCCACATCCTCTCTATAAGTTTGTGAAATATAGCCGTGATTATTTCGTTACGGGAGAACAATGGGAAGATGGCCTTGGGATAAGGAGGTTTAATTATTATCATCCATTTGGAGGCTACATTAATGCACTAATAGGCTCTGGGTTTACTATTGAGGCAATTCATGAACCGCAAAGGAAGGAAGATTCAAGAGAATATTTTGGTATTACAAAAAGGAATATCCCACATGATTTAATAATAGAAGCGAGGACAGCAAAGTGAAAAAGATATCAATTATATTAGGTGGAGCCGCAGTTATTATATTAACTCTAATTGGAGTTTTTATACTGAAAAGTGGAAATAATTCAAGCAAAACAAGTGATGTGAGCGTAAGGCTCAAATGGCTTGATCAAGCACAGTTCGCGGGCTTTTATACGGCTAATAGTAAAGGTTACTATGAGGCAAAAAATTTAAAGGTTAAGCTTGACCCTGGTGGCCCGGACATATCGCCTACCCAAATGGTACTTTCTGGCACAAACGATTTTGGGGTCATTGGCGCAGACCAACTTGTGCTAGCTCGTGAAAAGGGTGCCCCTCTTGTAGCATTGGCAGTCATCTATCAAAAAACACCTGTTGCGCTTGCGTCACTAAAGGAAAGTAATATCACTTCTCCAAAAGATCTTGAAGGTAAAAAGACTGCGATTGTTTACGGCAAAGACGAAGAAGTTGTCTACAGAGCGCTATTACAGAAAGAAAATGTTAATAGGTCAAAGATACAAGAAACACCGTTGACATTTGACCTGGGGCAACTAACATCTAAAAAAGTTGATGCAATAATTGTGTACGAGACAAATGAGCCAACACTACTTGCTCAGCAGGGTGTTTATGTGAGCTTAATTAAACCTCGAGATTATGGTATTAATTACTACGCTGATACATTGTTTACTACAGAGAAAATGATCAAAGAAAAACCAGAAGTAGTAAAAGCATTTGTAGCCGCTACTATGTCAGGTTGGCAAAGTGCTTTTCAGGACAAAAATTCTGCGACCAACGATGTCTTAGCAATTAACATTACACTTAACAGAGAACACCAGCAACAATTGATTGAGCTAAGCGAAGCATTAATAAAACGTGCTGATGGGCGTATTGGTTACTCCGACTACAGTGAATGGGTAAAGTTACAAAATATTTTGATCGAACAAGGCATTCAGAAAAAGAGGATTGATATTGATAGACTCTTTACTAATAAATATTTGCAGTGAGTAATTTCATCGAAATTGTTTCGCTCCAAAAGTCCTTTGATGATCGAACAGTCCTAGATGACCTGAACTTAAAAATTAAAGAGGGCAAGTTGATGAGCATTGTTGGGCCATATGGTAGTGGGAAGACAACTTTTTTAAAAATATTGGCTGGACTTACTGAAGGTTATAAGGGCAGTGTAACTATAGCTGGTTTAGAACCCAGAAAACTTCGGGAAAAAGGAATGGTAGGGTATTGTTTTCAAAAACCCAATCTTTTACCTTGGTTGGATGTTGAAAAAAATCTATTATTACCAGCTCTTCTTCGTAAAACAGCGCCAACTATCGACGTGAATAAGCTACTCAAGTTAGCCAAACTTACTTCAATTAAGAAATCCAAAATTAACGAATTATCGGGTGGTACTCGTCAGATGGTTTCAATTCTGCGGAGTCTGTCATTGAGCCCAAAAGTCTTATTACTCGATGAACCCTTTTCTTCTATTGATGAAATAAGCAGGGAAAAGTTACAGGAAGATCTTCTCGCTATTCATAGGAAAACTGTCAAGACAACTATCTTGATAACCCATTCAATTAGTGAAGCGGTATTTCTTTCGGATGAAATTGCAATATTTTCACAGAAGCCGACATCCATTAAAAAGCTGATGCCTATTAAACTTGATAGAGCTCGTGCCGATGTTCGCAATACAGAAGCTTTTAATAAGTATGTAACAATAGTAAGGAAACAACTCAGTGCGTAAGTTACTGCCAGTTTGGATCATATTGAGCCTGGTTCTTTTTTGGTATCTGTCTATAAGGATTTTCAATATACCCCGGTATTTACTACCGTCGCCGAGTGCTGTTGCGCATGTATTTATCACCAACCCAAGGCTACTACTAGAAAGTTTCACGGTTACATTTATCGAGGCTTTTTTGGGTTTTGTCATTGCTAATTTTTTAAGTGCAGTTATTGCTTTGACCATATCTCTGCACAAGGGTAGCGAGTATTATGTGCTCCCAGTTGCAATTGTTCTTAAAACAATACCGATTGTTGCTATAGCACCACTTTTGATTTTATGGTTTGGTTCAAGCATTGCACCTAAAGTTGCCACAGCAGCGCTTATATGTTTTTTCCCTTCTCTCGTCAGTATTGTGAGCGGTATTAAGTCGATGCGAGAAGATTATCTAGATCTATTCAAGATTTATAATGCTTCAAACATAGCTACGGTACGACACTTGTTTATTCCTTACTCTTTACCATTTATTTTTTCCTCGTTGAAAATTTCAAGCTCTCTAGCTGTTGTCGGTGCTCTTGTTGGAGAGTTTTTAGGTTCAAATATGGGGTTAGGATTTTTGATAATTACTAGTTATTACAGCCTAAATACACCGATTGTATTTGCGGCAGTTATTCTGACGAGTAGTATTGGGTTATCACTGTTTTATGCAATACATTATCTTGAATCAAAAATTTTAACATGGAAGTATTAGGAGATTTTGATGGCTGGAGTTGAGCTTATAGGCATTGCTGGAGCAAGTGGAGTAGGTAAGTCTACGGTAGCAAGATCTATCCGCGAGCAATTTCCTGAAGTGGTCGAGGTTGTACATTTTGATGATTTCCAGAAGAGTAACAAAGACATAAATGAGGAACTTGGTAATATAGAAAATTGGGATGACCCCAGGGTTACTGATTTTGATAATGCGTACATAAAACTTGCCGCTTTGGCCAGGGGCGAAGAAATTGAATTGGAGGTCAAAAATGAATTCGATAATCCTGATTTCATCGCCAAGCACATTTTTGTACGTTACCCAAAGAAAGTCCTACCCAAAGAATTAGCTATCGTGGAGGGCCATTACTCATTTTATGATGAAAGAATACGCAATCTATTTTCTATCTCAATATTTCTTAAAGGTAATCTTGAAGTTAGTACTTTGCGGCGCACCAAAGGAACTGACAGCGACTACAACGAACAATTTTTATTACCAATGTTCCACAGACATATTGCTCCTCTTGAATCACTAGCGACCCATGTTATAAATACCGATGGATTAAATCAAACAGACGTTACCAAGCTGGTATACACTATTCTGAGCGCTAGTTTAAAAAATTAGAAAAACGACCGAAAAAGATTAAGTATCGTAATGTTATTCGACATAATTTTTAGAACATATCCTTATCGTGAGAAAGGATAGAGAGATATTTATAATATTGTGTTGAAACTTTACTCCGTATGATAAAACAAAGCACGCTTTAAATTGATGCCTAGTGGGTAAAATGGCTTAGAAATTATATTATATAAAACAATGGGTTACTTTGAGTTGAAACCATTCGAAAAGCCAACTGATGCGGATCAAAATTTCGCTGGCGCCGGTTTGGAGCCAATACTCTTCAACCCAAGGGATTACGATACAGATATTCGGTATTTATTGCCCCATGAACTCGAAGCACTTCGAAAAGCTATTAGTCGGATGAGCGGGGAACAGGGTGAGTTAGGGATCCTATTAGCGGAGGCGATGGATCAATCATCAGAGACCTTTCACGATAACGCACCGCAGGAAGTCATAGTGGCCGAATCTATAGTACTAGCAAAAAGAGCGGAACCCTATATCCGAGCCCTTGGTAAACTACAAGTGGTACAGTATCCATTAGCCGATAGTACGCTTGTTACAATTGGAAAGAGGGTCAATCTGCGCCTTAACGCGGCAGAATTCTCTGTTGATGTGGTTGGTGCTAGTTGGCTTTACGAGGAGGCCAATGAAGAAAATGTTGATATCGCAAGCTACGATTCTCCTATAGCAAAGGTGGTTTTAGGTAAAAGTCCTGGTGAATTAATCAAAACAGCCATCAATGATAAACAGACAGATATCGAAATCCTAAACTTGATAAATACACCAAGTTTAGAAACCTAAGATGTAACTAACGGAACAGTTTAATGGGGTAAAAAAGCGCAACGGCTTCTTAACAAATCTTGCAAAGCCTTCAAATACTATTCGAACAGTTAAGGTGTATGTTTCGAATTTAAACTCCAGAACACCTAAAATTTAGATTCTACTTTTTTTTTGGGGGGGGGGAGGGAGATTGTGTATTTTTTTAGGAAGTTTACTGGATGCCAGCTACTTTTATTCCATGAGGAACCCTCGGAATAAAAGTGACACAATTTAACACCTATAGAAGAACGTGCTCTTAATGTGTGCTATTTCTCAAACATCTTACTTTCTTGCGTACTTATGCTATATAACATCTCTTTTAGCTAGGTCGATTCAACAGCAGCTATGAATCTTTGTGCGACTATCTCAATTTCTTCTTCTGGCGAGTGAATATTAATTCCAAAACTAGAACCTAACCCGGCATCCACGACTCCGACACTTAAACTCACTGAGCGTGCCAAAATGTCATCAGTCTGAGGCAATGAACCAGGGCTGGCAAAACGAGCGCGAGGAGACCAGTTAACAATAGGAGTTTTATGATTGACGATTTGCTCCATATTACTGTACACATGCCAGCCTGAGTGTGATAGTGGCTTTATCCCAAGTAAATCAGACACGCGGCTAGCTTTTCCTTTATCATTGAAGATCACCGTCAATAGCGTAGAACAGTCACCTTCAACGTCATTAATTTCTCGAAAATCAGCTCCCTGCAGGTTCATTATTTTGTCTTTTAGTAAACTTTTCTTATGGCGTAATGTCTTTAAGATCTGATCGAGTTTTCTAATTTGAGCTAATGCAACAGCACCCGTTAATTCATTCATTTTTAGATTTAAACCGATGAGGTTGCCTGTGGCATCCTTACTGCCTCGATTTGGACGATGCCCCTGATCGTGGATAGCAAAAGCTCTTTCGTAGAGTTCGTTATCATTAACGGTGATAATCCCTCCATCACCTGTCGCTATGTTTTTGTACCTATTTAATGAAAAAGCTCCTATATCACCGATAGACCCTACCTTTTTGCCTTTATAAGTTGCTCCTGCGGCTTGACATCCATCCTCTATCACCAGCAAGTTGTGTTCTTTTGCTATCCGCATAATCTCCGTCATTTTACAAGGGTTGCCAAGCATATGAACAACCATAATGGCTTTTGTTTTCTCGGTTATTTTATTTTTTAGATCAACTGGATCAATAGTTAATGATTTGTCTACTTCAACTAAAACAGGTATTGCTCGTGCGTATATGATTGATGAAATTGAGGCTACATAAGTATAGCCAGGCACCAGCACTTCATCTCCTTCACTTATGCCCAAAGCCATGAGCGAGATTAGGATAGAAGTTGTGCCAGAGTTAGTTGCTAAAGCATGGTTAGTTCCACAGTGCTCCGCAAACTCTTTCTCAAACGTATAGACTTTGTGTTTGAAATCGGGGTCGTTCAAGTCGCCATACCTAGAGAGATGACCGCTAGACAAGACGTCCATAACTTCATTACGCTCTTCATCTCCGAAACAATACGCCCCTGGACCTGCCATGCCAACTCCTTAATTATTACTAATACTTAAACACATTCTTATAATAAAATGTATACTTAGGTGAATAATTTATGCGCTATATACAGCTGCTTAATCTTTGGAAAGATCTGTAATGAACAATAAGATTAGAATAGGGCTCATTGGATTTGGTCATCTTGGAGCAATTCACGCGGAGAATATTGTAGCGTCAAACATCGCAGAACTGCATGCAGTATGCGACATCGATACCAATGCGCTTGAACATGCCAAGTCTCAGTATGGCGCAAGAGTAAATACAGATATTAATGAATTTCTTGCCAATACACTTGACGGAGTTGTTATTGCCTCGAGTACATCACAACACCTCAAACACATTGATGCTATAGCTAGAAAAGGGATACCAATTTTCACAGAAAAGCCAATTGGCTTAACTCTAGAACAGACAGATGAGGTTCTCCAGGAAATTGTTAATGCTAATGTGCCATTTCAAATAGGTTTTCAGCGACGCTGGGATCCCCGTTACAGAAAAGTAAAAGAGATAATAGAATCAGGCGAAATTGGTAAGCCCGTGCTCTTCAAGGCTTATGGTCGTGACCCAAACGCATCAAAGCCCGAAAACTGGGGCCTAGACAAGAACGGAGGTCTTTTTTTAAATGCCGCTATCCATGATTATGATGCAGCTAGGTTTCTATTTGGTACGGAAGTGGAGAAGCTCTCAGCTACCGGTGCAGTGCTAGTATATAGTGATTTAGCCAACTTCGGAGACATAGATACATGTTCCACCACGCTATTCATGAAAGATGGCGCAATGGCTATGACTGAGTGGAGTAGATATGCTACGTACGGCTACGATGTAGGCATGGAGATAATTTGCTCGGAAGGGGTTGCTAGAATTGGGCGTGCAGATACCTCCCCAGTGGCTGTATACCATAAAAATGAAATGGCTCCATCTGTCTTTGAGGTGTTCGCAGATGCATTCAAAGCCGAGGTAGAAGGGTTTTTGAGCGCAATCGTCGAAAGACGCCCTATGAGTCCCGGGGTTGAGGATGCGCGTATAGCTCTACAGTTAGCATTAGCTGCACGAGTATCACTTGAGTCGGGTAGTAAACTCGTTGATATTACTCCATTAGCTCCTCTAAGTAGCATGTCTGTATAAGGTCTTTTGTTATGCAAGATCAACAGGAGTAAATCCGAAATAAAGATTCGGCCGTTAGTAACTGCTCACTAACCGTGGCTCGAGCTACGGCGCAGCCGTTGCGAGAGCATGTAGGGCTGGTAAGAAATTTTTCCTGTCTTGGTAGTACAGACTGTGGCAAACGCTGAGTAATACTTCCATAGTACTAGCACCTTTCATGGTCTTCACCCCAAAACTCTTCTTGCGTTTAATGACCAGCTTGCGCAGAGCCCGTTCGGCTTTGTTGTTGTCGGCCGGTATGCCGGGAGTGGTCAGGCACAGGAATAAACAATCCTGGTACTCCAGGATACCGGCTTTCAGGTCAGCTAGCTTCTTGGGGTCCAGCTTGTGAGGTTGGCAAAGCTGAATTGCTTGTTCCAGAAGCCTGTTGGCTTGTTGGTTTCGTTTGTCCTGGTCAAATGGTTCTGCCTGGTATGTCCGGATAGCAGCGTAGACGGCAGCTAATTGCTGGTAGAACTTGCTGACGTGCTTTTGTTTGGCTTTGCCCAGACATTCCAGATGCGTCAGGTCACGGGCGGTGCGTTGTAAATGAGCCCAGCATATCTGGTGGCATCCTGGCAGGAACAGATGTTTGTACGATCCATAGCGGTCGGTAATACCAATACCTTGGTAGTTGTCGCCAATCAGTTTTTTGGAATTCCCTTTGCCTCGGCTGTCAGCTAATGTGAAGATAGTGTCTTCACTGACGGCACTGGCCATGACATGGGCATAGCCGGCACCCTGTTCGGATTGAATAGGATAGTGGGTTTCATCCATATGAGCTGGCCCGGCTCGGATGCTTTGCTTGAGATGTTCGTAGGCTGGCAGATAGGTTTCGCGCCTGGTGGCCAATATGTTGCTAATCTCACCATCTGTGACCCCGAACCGGTACAGCTGCCACAGTAAATCTCTGGTTTGGGCATAGGTCTGGTCAGCCTGGATAACCAAGTAGACAATGAGCGAACGAACGACGGGGCCAAGGGTGACTATCTGACCACGTAAATCCTTGGCACTGCTGTATTGGCCACACTTACTGCACCAGCCCCGTTCAACGGTGTGTTTGATGAGCGTTTTGTGTGTAACCTTTGGCGTCAGTGCTGCTAGGACAATATCTTCTTCGTAGCGAACAGCTTCATCCTTATCCGTGAGTTTGTGGCCGCAACGATGACAGTCAGTGATTGGATGATGCTCCTCTGCCGTAATGGCAGCGCTGGCTGGTGGTAATGGACGGCGGTATGAGTCAGGCGTTCGTAGAACTTTAGCTGGTTTGGTCTTAGCGAACCTGCCACTTTTGGGGCTCCTGCCAAAGACCATAGTTTCCAGTTCAGTGATACGAGCACTCTGGGCTTCAATGATGGCTTCAAAGTAGGCACGTTGTTCGACTAACTGCTGTTTCAGCTGTTTGTTGTCGGCTACTACAGCATCAAACCTATCTTTCAGTTCAAAGTACAGCCGTTTGTAGTTACGGCCTTCCTGAAGGCGTTGCTGAATCTGTTCTTTGGATAACGTTGGCATGGTTTTTGTTTTAAACAGCTACACCAACAGTTTAACATGCCACGGTTAGTGAGCGGTTACGGCCGTTATATTTTACAAACTAATGTGATTAATGTATAATATGTATATGAGCAGGCACTTGGATGTATATCTGTTTCGTCATGGTGAAGCACTTAACAACGTCCAATCACATATTATTGGAGGACGAAGTGGTAGCGCTCCTTTAGTTGAGGGTGGTGTCCGTCAAGCCGCGATACTGGGTGAAACATTAAGAGCAATGAACCTGTTTCCCGATGAAGTATATTCGTCTACCGCAATGCGTGCACAACAGACTGGACAGATAGCACTAAGTGCGATGGGAGTTAGACTAGACATAAAACTTGACGAGCGCCTGCATGAGCAAGACACAGGAGACTGGACGGGATGTCTCGCAGCAGACGTATTCACCGAAGAAATGGTACGTACCATTGAGGCAACGGGCAAAGATTTCAGATCTCCAAATGGTGAATCTATGAACGATGTTGGTAGTCGTATGTACGATTGGGCTGAATCGTTACAGTCGGGCACATTGGATGAGCCTCGCATTGTGTTCGCCTTTACGCACGGTGGTGCAATTCGAAGTTTCGCTTCTCGACTATTTGAATGGTCACACGCTCAAACATATCAAGCACAAACAGGCAATACATCTGTTAGTATTTTTAGCAAGGGTGGTGATGAATCATGGCACATGGATGCGCTAGGCATTGAAGTCGCTGATTTAGAAGTTAAAGGAAGTTAAAAAGTGGTGATACATACAGTTCCATCCGAAATTTGCTCTCGACTGGTTGGCGACAAGCTGATTGAAAAAAACCTAGAGTCTGTTATTTGGTTCGGTTCAATACGCAATAACCAAGATGTTCATAAGAGGTCTGACTATGATATTCAAATAGTTTTAGGTAAGCCAAGCCCTGAATTAACACTTCGCTTGAATAAAACGTTAGTTGATTACCCAGGCATAGATTTAAGCATTATGTATATGCATGACATATATGACAAAGACGGTAGAGTCATATTCCATGACGGTACCAAAGGTTTATTTTTTATGTATGTCCTCGCCACAGGTGCGATTCTTTATGGTGAAAATATTTATACCCCAATTATCGAATCCCTCACCCTGGAAGATATAAAACCATCATTAGTGATAACTATCAGAGAATATCTCTCAAGATTGAGGGTTATGGCGGCCCGGTCACCGAATGATACATTACAGTTTAAAAAATACAGTCTAAAGCTGTTTAAGGATGTACTGCTGTATTTAGAACTTGCGTCGCTTAAAGATATAGCAACAATGACTAATGTAGAGGCGCGCAAAGGTATTATGAGTTTTCATAGGTTCAGTAGTACGTCAAAAAATGCGCTTAAGGCAATTACAGATTATGAACATAATTTCTCGCAAGCAGAACTCGCACCATTATTGGATGATTGCGAGAAGATAGTCCAGAGGATATGCAATGACTAATTTTGAGTCTACAGAAACAAGACAACCTGTAGATGTCTTGCCTATTCGTGACTTTAATGAGATACGAAAGGATGTTGCAAGTCGATTTTTTAAAGACCCTTCATACACAGTATTTGATGCGATGTATGAGATGTCGACGTCAGCAGAAGAGTATGTTGCCGATGTTGCTTCACGCTATCCTAAAAATGCACTATGGGTTGGTGGCTCACTTGGGAGAAGAGAGATGTTGCCGAATTCAGATATAGATCTTTTTGTAATATACGATGAAGAAGATTATGTCCAGAATAATATTCGCGTAGACGGAGTTGATAAGTTTGAGATTGGGCATATAGACAAAAAGAAACTGGGCGATCTGATGAGATATTCGTTTGTCGATGCCAATCGTTTCATTGATGGTAGAAAAATAGGTGCTGTCCCGGCAACTGACGTGGAGCGGATGATAGCTGAGGTGAGTACTCCCGATAGACAGCTTGCTAATAACATCAGCGAGTATTTTTATTACCGCTATTTCGATTTTCCGCAGAAAACAACTCCTATGGGTCCTAATCTGAAGTATAGTACTGGCTCAAGTAGAGATACGATCTTTTTTAACATGATATCTCGAATGGGTACTGGGCAATTTCCGGCAACAAGAGGTACCGAGCCTGAGCTTGCCGAAGTACTAAGACATACAGAAGCTCGCTATGGGCTACGACCACCAATGGATGCAGTAAATTTAATGTTTACAGTTAAGAATGTAGCAATATCGACATATGATGCAACAAATGACATAAGGGATAGATACGTATCGCATACTAGCCTTGAGTCTATTTATGATTTCTGTAAAGATAAATTTAGGGCTCTTGGATATGCCGACCCCAGACAATTTATAGATGGCTACATGGCTTCACGTCGAGAGATCGAGCTGACGGTCGATACTCTATTCACAAAAGCACTGAATGAACACCCTGCTAGCGATCAACTCGAACATATATTATCTTTACCAAAAGAGGATTTAACCGAAGCTTGTATTAGCGAGATTGATAATGAAGATTCAGAGTATCCACAGTCATTAATTGCTTTTACTACTTGGATGATGATGCGTAACGGCACCCCTAGTGAGGATATGGACAAGATAGCCGAAAGTATGGTGTCACAGCCTATAGATAAAGTTTGGGGTGGCTTGATGGCAGTTGTTTGCTCACAGGAGACGGCTGACAGTACTCTCTCTAAACTTGCTGATTGGTTGTTTGAAAATGAAAAAGGTGCATACCTGCTGAAGCTAATTACGCGAAATCCGTCGACATCCAAAGAAACAAAAGCAAAAACACTAATCTATTATCGAGATAAGGAAATAATTCTGTAAGATGATTACTACGATGACTTTAAATCTTTGGTCGTATCACGACTGGAAGAATCGAAAAGACAACGTTATCTCGGTTATCAAGAAGTTAAATCCAGATATTCTAGCCCTTCAAGAAGTGCAGATTAATCCATCATTCACAGTTTTCCCGCAATCAAAAATTATTGCCAATCTTTGCGGATATAATCACCACGTATTCGCACCTGCTTGTGTAAAAGATAAGCAAATTAGTATTAGTGGGAAAGCCACTCAAAGAGCTACACATGGTCTTGCTATTCTCTCTAAGTACCCAATTCCTAGCACAGAGGCTCACTTTTTATGTAAGCATCCAGACCACAAAGAACCTTGCATAGTATTATTTGCGGATATTGATATCAACGATCATTTAGTGAGCGTATGCAACGTTCATTTTGGAAATAGTGATCTGTTTGCCGATCTACATCTTAAAGAGACGATGGCTCTATGTAAAACCCGACGAATACAGCCTATCATACAGGGTGATTTTAATATTTATGATCTAAGTGTTTACAGAAATAATGAGCTAAAAGGCTATCAATTTAGTAGCGATGAACTGGCGTACCGGTCAATGCCAAAAGATAATGGAACTCTTGACTATATAATAGCCCCTTCCAGTGGTTGTAGAATTAACACAGTTGTTTGTCCCGAAGATTACATTTCTGATCACAGAGCAGTTTTTGCTTCACTGACTCAAACCAAATAATAGTTCAGTAGGTTATTGCAGGTCTTAGAAGTCTTTAGTTTATCAAATTATTGCGCATGACGTAGTCAAGCCAGGAACGAGCAATTAATTCATGATCTTCGGTGCTGTTAGTGACAATTTTTTTGTTATTTGGTTTGTCTGCAAGTTTGCACACACTGAAAATTAACTCACCTTGAACAAGGTTGATGTACTTATCGACAGCTGCAGAAAATAGAAAGTTAATTGCATTGCCGTCATTTAATAGATGGAAAGAGTGTCCTCTCTTCGAATAACGAATAATACTTGGGTCAATCGTCTGTTTGTCATATTCTGAGTCAACAAACTTTAAGTCAAATTCATCATCAGAAGATGTCGCAGAAGCAATAAAAGCATCTTTTCTTAGGTCTCTTAGTTTGAGGATATCCAGTACACGCGCTCCTGTGGCGCAAAAAATGACATCACTCTCCCGTATTAGATCATCTGTATTACAGACGATCGCGCCATCACATGATGCCTGTATGCTACGAATTGCATTGATTTCACTAACCCGAGGCCTTACATTTCGTTGCTGTAAGTATTCCGCAATTCCTTTTCCTATTTTGCCGTAGCCAATAATTCCACAATTTTTATATGTGATAAGTATATTTATTTGTCTTAAGACAGTTTCAGTAGCGTGTGCAATTCCATGCCCCACGAGCTGGTCCTCGTAGTTTTTCAACTGGCTTCTCGCAACTGACATAATCGTGCAGTTACTATTAAGATTTTTCTTGTACTTTTGGTGACCGTTTTCAGTATCTTCTATTACCCCTAGAAGATTATCTCCCAATACTTTTTTCAATTCGGCTATACTTTCACTGAAATAACCACCGATATCAATTAGGCAAATGTTTTTATTAGGTTTCAGCAGACGAATAAGCTCATGTGGATTTTTAGTAATCGACTCCTTAGTGAATTGATTTAAAATCGGTATTCCTTCATTTTCGATTCGTTGCAGAGTGCTTTGATTAATTGATTTCGGTTTTGGAATTATGCCAATGAGATTAAAATTTTCGTTCAGGCTTTTAATATAGTCCTTAGAACTAGGGATTATATGCGACACAGCCAGGACCGATATCTTCTTACTAGCATCAGTCGCGAGTGCCTTAAAAAATTCACGAACATTTGGCTCCAAAACAGAGATAATCTTATCGGCAATGTGCCTGAAGGAAGGGCTTTCAATAAAATCTTCCCAGTCTACCCATTTGTAGTTGTTTGATTCTGACGGATCAAATTCAACTTTGCTATTTTTTGTAGTATACAAATATCTAAAGTCGTGGTGATAATGGGCTGGTTCGCCTTTCTTACTATTTTCTGGAATATGATGCGTATCAATATCAATTGGCACCTCAGGCTTCCGGGGTACAGCTGCATGTAAGGTTATTTCATTTGACTTAAGACCGGTTTCCTCTTCAATTTCACGCAAAGTCGCCTCTATGAGTGATTTATCAGTTGATCCAATGTGTCCCCCTGGTTGCAGGAACTTTGCGAGAGACTTGTGTTCGAGTAATAAAACCTGATTACTACTCTCGCTTAATATAAATGCACTAGTTGTAACATGACCGACGAAGTTCTTTCTTGATAAGATACCGTCAGACTGTTTCAGTTGCTCAGATAGCTGCTTTAAGCCCCTTTGCTCTTCGGGGTGAACGTGTAGATAGCTATTAAAGATTTCTTGAATGTCCATAGATTAATTAATATTATAATATCGTCTTCTTTATATAGCTAGGGTTAGTTCTGGTTAGAAAGTTTAAATAGTTTGAGTATTTTTCGCTGATAGGGATCTTTGTTCGGAAACATGTCAACCATCGCTAAGTTTTTGATTATCACCATCTCACCTATGTTGATACGTGCATGAGGTTGTACGGTTGAATGAGCGCGAAATCCTGACTCAGTATACTGTGAATCGTTGAACTTCACGCCAGCCTTCTTCAGCAAGCCGATAACCTCGTAATGGAGTGCGTTAAGTTCTTTGCTTTTATCAAGTATAGTCACTTGAGTTTTTTGTTCAGGTCCAAAGTATTCGTCATGAGATGCGACGCAGCTCACTGGCTGGAGAGACTTTGATAGCTCTGTTAGTTTTTCAATTAGTTCGTTTATATCCCAGTCAATAGCAAACGTATCAGCGATAGTTATGTGAAGCGGCCATTTATTTGGAGGAAATTTATATCCCTCTTCCATCACTTCTAGTAAAGCTACTATCGTATATTTTTGCGTGAACTTCTGCATAAGATGATTATAGATTATTTTTTGGGGGCGAGGGAGATTGTGTATTTTTTTAAAAAATAAACCGGCAATGAAGCCTTTTTAGAATTTCTAAGACCCTCGATACCAAGATCTTGTTCATTATTCATTAGTTCAACATCTAATATTTGTAAATATTTTGCTAAGTTGTGTTGCAAGTGCTCGTTTGAGCCCTTGATATTTATATTTGATTTACCGAAATGTAGCATCGCAGTTTTATTATGGACAAGCTCAAATAGGGTAAATGCTGTTAGTTTATCTCTTACGTATGTTCCGTATCCGTGAATATTCAATTCCTTCGAATTCATCAAACAACGATTAATAGCTGCGAATTCACGCTCAGTTTCTATATCACTACGTCCCCGTGTTCTCTGCCAATCTACTAGAAGTTGCTTGATCTCTATATGAGTTGATTCAGAATTCAAATTGAGTTCCCTGCAAACTGCATGATTGCCGTGTTTGCGTAAGAAGTGATTATATTTTGTTCTTTTCCGAGGATCGATTTTTGTTAAGTCTGCCATATTTGCAGCTGACAAAATGTAGTCGTGATTATCCCTGTCTTCTTCAATTCGATACTTATCCCTGTCTTCTCCAGACAAAGCGTCCACTACCGATTGCCCTATGAGCCGTAGTTTTGGTTCGATATTATTTTCTGTACAATAATTAAGTAGTAAATTTATTGTGTTTAAAATTCTATTTACACCTAAAAAAGACAGAAAAACTTCTCCATTAGTATAGTCACTAAATTTTACAATTAAATTTCCGTTCAGGTAGGTTATAGAAATAGATCCATCGTTATTCCATGTGAACAAGCTAACAAAATTAAAATCAGAGTATGTAGGAAATTCTTCAGCGATTTTACGCATCAGGTTCTTGTGTTTAATATCTAAACTAGTAAATTTTGGAAATGTTGGCAATGAACTCATTGATCTTTTTTATCATATATAAGCTTTCCTGGCAATTTGACAGCATAAGCGATAAGCGATATTATCGCATCGTGTATACCACAAAGAAAAGCAGACTAGATAAAGCCTCATTAGTACTTCTTATATTGTTCTTGTTTTTTACTACTTGGTGGGTAGGAACTTATATTTCTGCAAGTTTCAGAGATAAATCTACGGTTTTATTGAGTGCAGTTTATGGAATAGTTGCCTTATTTGGCGGTATTTACGGTTTATCAATTGCCAAAAGATGGGGTTTCTTTAAAAGCTACTTTGGCAAAGCAATAATTCTACTTTCTTTTGGACTATTATTACAGGAATTCGGTCAATTGGCATATAGCTACTTAAATTCAATTAAGCATGTTGAACTGCCTTATCCTTCGATACCAGATATTGGATTTTTCGGCTCTATTCCTATGTACATTCTCGCAGGAATTTATTTAGTGAAAGGTTTAGGTATTACCTCGATTATTAAAAGAAGGCCCATTAAATTATTGTTAGGTATAGCTGTACCACTTTTGATCTTAGCGGTTTCGTACTGGTTTTTCTTAAAAGGGTACTCTACTGATGGGAAAACAAACGCGGCAATTTTCTTTGATTTTGCATATCCTTTAGGACAAGCAATATATGTTTCTATAGCCCTAGTCATCCTCTTATCTGTTAGTAAATTATTGGGTGGATTAATGAAAAAGCCAGTGCTTATATTACTTGCGGCTTTCTTGGTGCAGTACCTATCTGATTTTAACTTTTTGTATCAGACTGTTCATGAAACGTGGGGGCCAGGCCGCTATGGGGACTACTTATATTTCTTAGCCTACTGCACAATGACTTATAGTTTGATTAAACTTAATTATGCACTTAAATTACCCCCTCAACAGACAGCAAGTGAGAAGGATCAAGGGGCGTAGCCATGGATGTTTATGCTCAAATAGCCGTCAAGATTATAAAACAACAGGAGTCTATTATTGGTCCGGTAGCTATTGAGCAGGCCAAGCGCGTAAGCGGGCTTAAAATTGACTGGGGCAAACACGAAGTTTCTATTAGTGGTGATGAACCAAATGCTATTGATAAACTCGTAGACCAGTACAAAGAGCTGTTTGGCAAAATCTCGGTAGAAGTCTGCAAAGAAGCGGCATCTAAACTCATCTCCCAGCTCCCCGCCGACCAGCAGCCATCCTCCCTGAAGTAAGACGCTGACTCCAAAAGTTTAGGCAGCGGTGACTTAAGTTACCCCCTCGTTGTATAATAATGCTATGCCGACAAAAGAGCTAGATTTACCAATTCCGACCGATGAACTGCGATCCATACTGCGTGCTCACGGCGTAGTGCAGGCCAGTGTATTTGGTAGTTATGCCCGCGGTCAGGCGCACGCTGACAGTGATTTGGATATATTGGTAGACTACGCCGACGGCGTATCTTTATTTGATCATTTTGATCTAAAAGCTGAACTTGAAAAAAGAAGTGGCAAAAATGTGGATATAGTATCTTCTAGAACAGTATCACGACATTTGAAGCCCTATATTGATAAAGAGAAGGTTGCAATTTTGTGAGTAATAATGAACGTGACATCGTTCACCTTAAAGAGATGCTTGACATTCTAAATCTCACTATAAACAATACCCCAAAAGATAAAGCGATATTCTTGGACAATGTAGACATACGCGATGCAACAGCTCTACGAATCCAAGCAATTGGCGAGCACATGCGGTCTTTGAGCGAAGAATTCCGTGAAAAGCATCCAGAATTACCTTGGCGACAGGCAATTGCTATGCGTAATATTGTGGCTCACGAATACGGCAACTTGGACTACACAATTGTTTGGGAGGTTGTCACGGGTGGCGATTTTGCTTCATTCCGTGCCGATGTGCTCAAGATTTTGAATGACTGATTATAGATCTAGCCTGTTGTCTGGGGATGTACAAAGAACTATTTGGCAAAATCTCGGTAGAGGTTTGCAAAGAAGCCGCCTCCAAACTTATCTCCCAACTACCCGCCGACCAACAGCCCCAGTCGCTGAAGTAAGTGTTAACTCTTAATTAGAGGCCGAACCTATATATAGGACTTACGCACTTTTTCGCAGCATCAGACCACAGCTGACTGGCTGCAAGCTACCATTCTTCTCTCGATGTAACTATAGTTACCTCTCGTTCAATCTGAAAGCTTTCGTACAGTCAGCTGCACCCTGTTATCCACGCAAAAGTGCGAAAGTCCTATAGATAATGTTAAGCACCCACCTTAGGATATAAGTGGTATAATAAAAGCATGAATAATACAACCATGACTAAGACTAAAACAATAAATCGGCAACAAGCTGCAGCATCGGCTCTAGCTTCAGTGCGGGCCGAAGGACTTGAGCCATCGCCATCGACCCTACGTCGCATTCAACTATACGTTACCGGCGATCTGACCGCTCAGCAATTACGTCAAGAGACATTGGCCGAAGTTCGAGCACGTTCAAGATAACAACGATTTAGGCAATGCTATACAGTACTACGCCTGATCCTTATCTTGACCCTGATACAGGTGTACTAAAGAATCTGCTGGGTATCACTAGTACTCTGGGGCTCGAAAAAGCTGAGGCGGACATCACTGCAGTGACCATTGCGTTAGTACCCGAACACCCCATACCAGGCAATTATGATTTAGCACACTTGCAGCGTATTCATAAGGAATTGTTCGGTAGCATTTATCCGTGGGCTGGTGAAATTAGACAAGTTGAAATGGTGAAAGGTACAACCCGCTTTGCTAATTCAGACGTCATTCAGCAGGCGGCTAAGACCCTGTTTGATAAGTTGCACGCTGAAAAGTTACTGATAGGGCTACCATTTGAACGCTACGTTGAGCGATTGGCTCACTACTATTCGGAAATCAATATTTTACATCCCTTCCGTGAAGGTAATGGTCGAGTCCAACGAACATACTTTACACTATTAGCATCAGAAGCTGGGTACAATCTCTATTGGGATGCAATGAATGCTGATGAAAATCTAGCTGCCAGCATTACTGCTTATGACGGTGAAGAAAGTCAACTTGTAAGAATGATGAAAGCGTTACTTAAGACGTAAATCGTACATTAAGAGGACGGATCTGTAAATTAGACAAACTAGTCTTCCAGTACAAACTCGACTTACGCAAAACTGCCACAATCCCTGAACTATCTTGGAAAGTTAAAAACTGTTTTTCCTCACTCAAAGTAGCTATGGCTACTCCTCTCTCGGATAAAACAGTTTTTAATCTACCCAAGAATAGCTCAATTCAAGAATAGCTCAATGAATCGCGCCATTTTACGTAAGTCGAGTAAAGAACTGTTTGGCAAGATCTCGGTAGAGGTTTGTAAAGAAGCCGCCTCCAAACTCATCTCCCAGCTACCCGCCGACCAACAACCCCAATCGCTGAAGTAACCGCAAAAATGCTATGCCGGATTGACAATGTTAATAATATTTAATAGTCTTACTATATGAAAACTATTAGTATTTCTATTGACGAAGAAACCGATATAAAGCTCAAGGACTTAGCAATCGAAGAAAAAAAGGCTAAAAGTCAAGTGATTAGAGACATGTTTCGTGAATATTTGTTTGAAAAAAAACTGAACAACTTACAAAAAAGTTCACGACCTTTCGCGCTCAAGAATAATCTACAAACAGATGATGATGTCGAAGCTTTTTTTGGCTAAAGGATGAGTCCCGACCAAACACTACTACGGGTAGTGTTCGACACCAATGTCTATCTAGCAGCTGCTTTTAACCCAAACGGTTACGCCCACCGTTGGCTCAGTCGGGCGGTTGAATGCACGGCATTCACGTTATTCATATCAGATGCTATCTTTCGCGAAATTGAAAGAAAACTAGAAGAAAAAGCGATAGCTCGCAAAGACGTTGTAAGCTTGTTGGAATTAATCGACGAGGCGGCAACGAGAGTCTACCCACTCGAAAAAATTAACGCCATCGAAACTGACCCGGATGACAATATAGTGCTGGAGTGCGCGGTAGAAGCCAAAGCGCAGCTAATAATATCGGCTGATCCAGACCTTTATAAGCTCAAAACCTTCCGTAACATAGTAATTCGTCATCCATCGGACTTAAAATATATCTTTCAGGACGCCTAGAAGGTTTTCATTTAAGGAAAACATGAGCTCAGCGTGTTTGGCGATAAATAATCGTTTATAGACAAACTGGTTGGCCAGTACAAAGAACTGTTTGGCAAAATCTCGGTAGAAGTCTGCAAAAAAGCCGCCTCCAAACTCATCTCCCAACTCCCCGCCGACCAACAGCCCCAGCCGCTGAAGTAATTCCTATCTCTTTGATAAATTTTACCTTGACCACACAATATAAAAGTATATACTTATATATACGTTATATCTAACGGTCATATTTAGGAGTAAAAATGAACGTAACTCAAAATTTGCAAAGATGGGGTAACAGCGCCGGTATACGCCTGCCTCAAAAAGTAATTAAGGCGGCTAATTTAAGACTTAACCAGCCACTTAGCGTGAGTCTAAAAAACGGCTCAATAGTTTTAACTCCAGTGCGACCTAATGATGATTTTACGTTAGAGAAAATGCTCAAAGGCGTTACTCCGCAGAACGTTCATCCTGAAATTGATTGGGGCCCAGACGTTGGAGCCGAAATTATAGATGACTACTAAACCAGACTACGTGCCCGAGCGGGGTGATATAGTCTGGATGGTATTGGACCCAGGCAGAGGACACGAACAATCCGGGCGAAGACCAGTATTGGTATTGTCTAATGTGGAGTTAGCAAAACATACTAATCTTACGGTAATATGCCCAATAACAAGCAAGGTAAAAGGTCTGCCTTACGAAATTATACTTGTTGGTACCAAAACCAAAGGCGCTGTTTTACCTATACATGTAAAGAGTGTTGATTGGCGCAGCCGCAAAGCTGTTTTCATCGAAAAAGCTCCGCAAGCCATCGTAGCCAAGACAATCAAAGGGGTTCAAAATACTATTGGTTAAGGCATCATACAATTGACCAATTAACGATACAGTAACGCAAATAGCCTAAGCATAAACAAAATAGTTTAGAATAGAGTGATGGACAAACCTCGCCTGCGGGTACTGAGCAAGAAAAAAAGGCTCGAACAGGACCTGGCCCATATCAGTCAGGAAATGTACAAGCGTAATGCCGAGCTGGCTACAACTAACCGGACGCTGTCGCTGCTGCGGACCATTGATACGCTGGTGCTGCAATCCCACGATTCCCTCAGGGTGCTATGCGGGCAAATTACCCAGGCCATTATCAAGGATTCCGACTATCCCCTGGTAGCTATCTTTGTTAAAGAATCCAGCCATAGCGCGCTAGAGCTACACGGCTGGAGTGTTTCGGATAACTTTGTACTCAAGGACATTGAAGAATTGCAGAAGATCCTGAAGGTGGAAAGTCTGGAAGCCAAGGTAGAACGCCAGCATGGCTTTGTACACCTTGATGCTATGTCCGATGCCAAGCTGGCTCATTCTACGGGTGCCACGCCCGAAGTAGTGACCGAGCTGCGGAACAGCCTGCCCATCAAAAGTCTCTATACCGTTAAACTGATGGTGCGGCAAAAGCAGGTTGGCCTGATGGTCTTTGGCTTTTTGGATAAACTAGATAGCTTGCCAACGAATGACCAAGCTTTGATAGAGCGTCTCAGCAATGCTGTTGGCGTGGCCGTCGATAGCAAGTTGTTGTTCGAGGAAAACCAACGGGTCCTCAAACAACTGCAAAAAACCAACCAGAAGCTCCGTGAGCTGGACGAAGCCAAAGACGAGTTTATTAGCATGGCGTCGCACCAGCTGCGGACACCGTTGACTACCGTTAAAGGCTACGTCAGTATGGTGCTGGAGGGTGATGCCGGTAAACTTCAGGAGTCGCAGCGCAAGCTGCTGGACCAGGCATTTCTCAGTTCCCAGCGCATGGTTTACCTCATTGCCGACCTGTTAAACGTCAGCCGCCTGCGCACTGGCAAGTTTGTCATAGACGCCGTACCGACCAATTTGGCTGATGTTGCCGAGGGCGAAATAGCCCAATTGGTAGAAACGGCTAAATCGCGCAATCTTGAACTGACGTATAACAAGCCCAAGGGCTTCCCGACGCTTATGCTAGACGACACCAAGATACGCCAGGTTATCATGAACTTTGCCGATAACGCTATTTATTACACTCCCTCAGGCGGACATATTTCAGTCAACTTGGTGGATAAGCCAGAGTCGGTTGAATTCACGGTAGCAGATGACGGTATTGGCGTGCCCAAGGCCGAGCAGCACCATTTATTCAGCAAATTTTATCGGGCTGGTAATGCCAAAAAAGCCCGGCCTGATGGCACCGGCCTGGGGCTATTCATGGCTCAAAAGGTCATCGTGGCCCAAGGCGGTGCGATTATATTCAAAAGCCCTTCGACAGATGCTCAGGATCGTGACGATGAGAGGCCGGGCAGTGCCTTTGGCTTTAGTTTTTCTAAAGAAAAGTTGAAGGTGCCGGCTCACCTCAAGGCCTCACCAGCTGTAGCCAAAGGCGAACCCGCCAAAACTCCCAGTTTATTGTAATAATAGCTAAGACGTTAACGGTGCAATCGTGCGGCCAGGGCAAAGTGCATGAAGTATTTATCTAAACTGGCGAGCTCCTCTGAACTTACATTGTCGTCGTATATGGTGTGCAAAAATTGATCTTTAGAACGTAGTACTTCCTTTGCACGCGCATTGTTCTTTTGTATGAGTGCATCAACGGTAGCATCAAATAGGTCGAGCGCGCGAATAACAGCTTGCTCGCAACCATGTTTATCGCCTCGTTTTTTGGCGTTGTATGATCTGCCAACTTCGCTGTAAATGTTGCCCATTTGTTCAAAAATGTTCAATTTGGCCCAATGTTTTCTGTCTACCCGGTAGCTACTCATGATTTTACGATTTTCTCTACAATATTGACGATATCTTTACGAATAGCTGCGTCCTCTACATGGCGAGACATGTTGTGTTGACGGGGGCGGATATTTATCATAGAGTCAAATTCAACAAACTCACCATTTCCAAATTTTTTGGGGTGCAAATTGATGCCCCACAAATCCACTTGTTTTGACCCGTGCTCCAGAAGATACTGTTCTTCGTCCACATGCATTTCGGCATCTACAACCAGGATCTTTTTTTTGATATCGACAACCGCCTTTACCATGTCGCCATACATTTTTTTTGCCATTTGCCCGAGTTCTGTAATTGATATGTGTTTTACCTGTTTCACACAAGTATTGTATCATCCTTAGATATACCCAATACCTCTGAATTACTCTGTGTTCCCTAATAAAGTGCTTGTGTTTTTAGAAAAACATTATAAAAGTTATTGACAATAGTATTGGCATGTGTTACTATTGGCAAAGTCAAAAAGGTGAGGACCTTTAACGTAGTAAAGTAACAGAGGTGGAGCAAAAGCTCCAAAGGGAGAATTAGATGGCTGATAATACGCCAGAAATTACAACTCAATTATCCATAGAACCTACAGTCCCAGAATTTCATTTTGGGCGTGTTCGCCGAGCTATCGCTGGTGGCGCTGTAGTTTTGGCATCTATTGGTATCGCTGCTTGTGGTAGTGATTCTAATGGTGAACGAGACGCAACTGCAACCACGACTTCAACGACACATTACCCAGAAACTACAACCACTACAACTCCGGAAGTTTGTATTGAGTCATGGGAAATGACCGGTGTTGAACACGGTGATAATCACCGCTGGTTTAGCGACGGTATTATAGAAATTAAAAAAGCTACCAATGAAGAAGAAGGCCGGGACGCTGTTGTTGCCTGGTTACATGGCTCAGACAAGCACCCTGGTATTAAGCATGATGCTGCTTTGTTTGCGGCTGGTTACAACTTGTTTAATACTGAGAATGACAAGCCAGAAATTAAAGCCGAAGACCTTGTAGACAGCAAAAACTGTGCAACTCCATTGGCTGAACAAGCATTGGCTGATCTTGAAGCTACTTTAGCCATGGCTGAAGTTAGCCCTGGCGCAGCCCCAGCTGACGGTGTTAACACTGGTACGGATGGTAACGGTAACGTAACCATAGCTCACGAAGCTGGCGTACACGGTGATGAAACGAGCCGAAAAGCCTTGAATGTCACATTTGAGACCGAAGATGGTACCTGTACTGTATCTATACTTGGCCGTTGTGGTCAGATAGTTGTTACTAAGAACTGCAAACCACCTACTAATATCCCTAAAGGTCCGGTTGAAGATATCTCCAAAGTAGATGATGGCATATTGCCTGGTGATGGTACTGAGGCTTCACAAGATCATGGTACCCCCGACGTCCCAGGTGAGGGCCCCGCTGGGCAAGAACCTGGTCCAGACGGCTATCTACCCCAAGAACCACGTCCTTTCGTACCTCCTACTACGGCCGAAACTACTCCTACAACACGACCTAGTGAAGAAACTACTCCTACAACCGGCACGCAACCTATAACCAAACCTGTGCCTGTTAGTACTACCGTTCCGCAATCAAATGCAACAACGCCACCTAAACCGCCGGTAGGCGACTAAGGAAATAAGAGAGGATGAAAGCTATGAAATCAATTCGTAAATTGTTAAGTAATCTACCAAAACGCTTAGTCAAAACTTATATAGTTGCCGGTACTATGGTTGCTTTGTTAGCCGTTGCTGGTGGCATAGTGGTCAAGGCCGAGTTCTACCCCAATCGTACCCCCTTTGACTACAGCAAGCCATGCAACTCCAGCGATAGCGATCCTTACGACCGTTGCGGCTCGCTAACGGGCCCGGTCTTTAACTCGTTTATTAACACGCCTAGTTATGGCGATGAGCGAGCGTTTGTAGATGCTCGCCGCAGTGATCAAACTGCTGCCGGTAGCTTCAAGAACGTTCTAACCAACGTGACTGATGGCAGCAAAGAAGTTGTCATTCGGATGTACGTACACAACAACGCTAACCAGAGCACTAACGCAACCAACGGTGTTGCACGCAACACCAAGGTACGTATTGACCTGCCTTCTGCTACTGGCCAAGCCCTTCGTGCCCGCGGCTACATTTCTGCCGACAATGCCAGTCCTGGGCTGGTAGAGGATACCGTTGATATGACGGCTGGCGAACAGTTCAGCGTACAGTACATTCCCGGCTCCGCAATGCTATATGACAATGACAACTTCAAAAACGGAGTTAAATTAAGCGACTCAATCGTTGGTGGCGGAGCGCCGATTGGAACTGATGCTCTCGACGGCAACTTCAAGGGCTGCTTTGAGTTCGAAGCGGTCGTACAGATCCGTCTCAAAATCACCCCCAAGCAAAACCCGAACGTAGACTTTAGCAAACAAGTTGCTGTCCCTGGCCAAGCCGAGTGGGGCGAAAAAGTTAACGTGAAACCAGGTGATCGCATTAAATGGTTGATCTCGTTCTCTAACAAAGGACAAGTTGATTTGACAGATGTGAACATCAGCGACAAACTGCCACCTCACCTAAGCCTTACGACTGGCTCCGTGCGCTATATAGATGCTGCCCAAGATGTTGTTCAGGGCGATACGCCACTATTTGGTACGGGTGGTATCGACTTTGGTACCTGGAAGCCCAGTGGCGGATTCTACGTACGCTTTGAAACTACTGCCAAGGACGACTTTGATGGCTGTGAAGTCACGCTCCGCAATATTGCCTATAACACCACTGACCAAACCGGCAAGGGTGAAGACAGCGCGGATGTTTCCATCACCAAGCCAAATTGCCAGCCAGAAGTTCCGGTCTTCCGCTGTGACTTACTGAGCGCGCAAGCCATAAGTACCGACAAACGCAGCTATCGCTTTACGGTTACTGCCACAGCTAAGGGCGGTGCCAAAGTCAAACAATACACCTACGATTTTGGTGACCAGACTCAACCACTGGTAACCGACAAAAACGTGGTTGAGCATACTTTCCCGGCCCAGGGCGACTTTGTGACAGTAGTTACGCCGCAGTTTAGCGTCAACGGTGTGACCAAAAGCGCCACCAGTGAGACCTGCAAAACAGTAATTACCATTACTACCACCCCTCCAACTGTAACCACTCCGCCAACGACGTTGGTAAACACCGGTCCTGGTGATATCGCAGGCGTTTTTGCCGGTACCTCATTGCTTGGTGCGTTCTTGCACCGCAAGTGGACGCTCCGCAACAAGCGCTAAAGAGCTTGTGGAAAAGAGCATCTGGTCAAGTTCGCTGTCCAGGTTCAGATAGATAAGCGCCACTTCTAGAATACAATTAAGGTTCTAGAAGGAGCGCGTTATGCAGACGGGTACACAGACCCGGATTGGTATGGTGGTGCCCAAGCTGGGAAGTATTAAGGCAACAGTTAGTCTAAGTAAAGCTGCCAAGCAACGACTTAAGTGGATCGACTATTACCAAGCTCATGGCAACAACGCCCGGTTAACCTGTCGTCACTTTGGCATTGCCCACCGGACTTTCTATCGCTACTACAAGAGATTCAAACTACAGGGTCTCGCTGGTCTTGAGGTTCGTTCACATCGCCCCAATC
>Ga0080064_1002737_pt1 | contig 28576 bp, 18 predicted proteins | sample Subgrocontami54m_FD_69260 | JGI IMG/M metagenome (GOLD analysis project Ga0080064, IMG submission 69260) | Subsurface groundwater microbial communities from S. Glens Falls, New York, USA - GMW46 contaminated, 5.4 m (SPADES assembly) (version 2) ...
CCTTTGCATTCAAGATGGGCGTTATTTGGGTGGGCCCGGATCTCCGAGCCGGCCTGGGTTCCAGCGTGCATTCGCGAGTCAAACTCAGGCCGGCTCGGAGAGCCGGCCCCACCTGCGCTCCCGTTTCATTCGTCTCAACTTGAACCCAAATTGGAATAAACCATGCCGAGCGCCAAAAGTAATTTCGCATTCGGGTGGGCGCGGTCCCCCACCGCGCGAGTTGCGGGCGGCGAGGGCGCCATCCCGCGGGGTGAGGTACCCCGCCCACAGCGCTGCGGATTAGTTAGTGACGCCGGGTATAATCCGCTTCGCCGGACGGAAAAAAGCCGCCGGAAACCCGGCGGCTCTCGCGGGTTCGTCGCGAATCCGCAGTTACTTCCTCTTCTTCACCAAACCGAGTTCCTTTTTGATGTTCTGCACGGACGGAAGCGAAATCCCGAGGGCCTTCGCGATCTCCGCGCCCGTCTTCTCCTCAGCCACCAGTGCGCGAACTTTCTCCTTGGTTTCTGGCGTGATCTTCGCGCGCGTGCGCGGTGCGCGGCCGTTGCCCTTGTCGCCGCCGCCGGCGTTTTCGCCGCTCGCACTCTTGTCCTGGGTGCCGCCGCCCGGGGGCCGACCGCGCCTGCCGCGGGTTGCTCCCGGCTGTCCGGCCGTCATGGCCGCGCGCAGCTTTCCCTTGAGGACGGGCGAGGCGTGTTCAACCAGCGCCTTGATCAGCTGATCGACGGTGTCGAACCCGAGTTGCGCCGGCAGATCCGTGAGTTGTTTCGTGCGCGCTTCCTCGAGCTGCTGCGCGAGCTTTTCGGTTTCAGCCCGTGATTTTTCCAATTTTTCCTGGAGTGTAGCGAGATCGGTCATCGTTTGTTCGGACGCCGCGCCCAAGTTGGGCGGTGATAGTCCTGGGGCACAAAGTCGATCATTCCACCGATGGCAATTCGGATGCGCGCATCAATCGCACGCCCACTCGAGGGCACGCGGCCAGGCAGGGTTCGCCCCGCCGCCGTCGGCCTAACCAAGCCGGCAGAAAACCTCCCGCGAATCACGCGAATGGACGCGAATCTCAGCGGACGGGTGATGCTCGAGCAGGAGCTGATGGAGATTCACCCATCGGTGCAGAGTGACGGGCGAACCCTTCCATTCGTGCCAATTCGCGTGGATTCGCGGGCCTCTTCTGAATTTTTCGGGCTAAGGAACCGGCTTCGCGGACAAACGGGTTTCCCGGCCGATTTCGTCCAGCTTGCCCCTGAGCAAGGCGGCGCGATCCGCGCGCCCTTCCGCCAGCAGATCTCCCGCATGTTTTCGGATCAATTCGATCACGGCGCCATCCCGCGTCAGCGCTTCGCGCAGCGCCGTCCAGGCGGCTTCATCCTGACCCAAATCAAGCCGGCGAAAACTCAACCGGGCATACCCCGCGGCGTCGCACGGAAATGTTTCTCCCGCGAGCCGCTGTCGCTTTGCCCAATTCTCCAGCCAGCCCACGCGTCGCTCGCCATCGGTGAAATACGCATGGCCAAGCCCTCCCAAGTGACGCGCGTACGCTTCGATTCGTTTCGCCTCCGGCCAGGCGGTCGCGGCCGGCAACAGCCCGCCCGTGCGCATCTCCGCCGCCAGGGCCCGGGCGATCTGTTGATGGCCGCCGATCGTCGGGTGGACGTGGTCAACGTACCAATCAAATCCCGGGATGCCATCGGGGCAGCGCGACGCCAGCACCGTCGCTGCATCGACCAACGGCACGCGCGTCTCCGCGGCGATTCGCCTCAGCGCATCTTCCAACGGTGCCATGATGCGCAAGGGGCAAATGTCCTCGTCCCGCGCTTGCTGATAATAAGGCAACGCCTCCGGCGCGCGCCCCGTGCGATCGAGCAGCCGCGCGATGCGGTAGTCGAGCAAGGCGTACTGCGGATCGATGGCCGCTGCCTCGAGGTAATAGCGGAGCGCGCGCCCCGGATCCGGCTTCTCCGCGACGGTCGCAAGATCGAACGCCGCCTGCCAATCGCGCTCCACTTCGGGGGCCAGGCCCGCGCGATGCTCGGATTTGAACGGCGGACAGTCGCGCAGGTTCGAGCCGAGTCGCACCAGCAGGATCGGCACGTGCGCTTTCCGGCAGGTCGCGACGATCTCGCGCACGGAGTCGTCGTACTGCGCCAACACGCTCTGGTGCCAGGCATCGTCGCGGCGATACGAGGCGTAGCCGCTGTCGAAATCGAGCCGCGTGATCACCGTCGGCGCGAGTTCGGGGTCGGGGGCGTCCGCCACGGCGGCGGGCGACCGGTTCACCCAGCCTCGCACCAGTTCGGCGAGGTGAAGCGAACCAACCCTGGCCTGCACCCACTGCCAAACGGCCGAACGCGACTTGAGCGAATGGTAGGTCCGATCCTCGAGGAACTCGTTGTGCCCCGTGGCGACGATGATGAGGTCGGGCTGATACGACATCACCTCCTTCACCATCGGCACGATCCGGTAACTCGCGTACGAAACGCCGCCGCAGTTGATCGCCTGCCACGACCGGGCGGGGTCGCGGCCGGTCAATTCCAATTCGAGCCACTTGGGAAAGGCGGTGTCGGCGAGATAGGGATGCCCATACACCGTCGAACCGCCGAAACAAAAGATGCGAAAACCATTCCGCGGCTTTTCGGCGGGAAACTCCTGCGGCCCGATGAAGGGCGCGCGCGCGCGCGCGGTGCGATAAACCGCGCCCTGTCGTTCGAACAACGGGAAGTTGCGGTTGAAGCCGGAAAAGGGATCCGGGTTCTCCGCGGGGCGGCCGACATCGAAAAGTCGCAGGCCCGCCTCCAGCACCACCAGCGGCAACAGGCCGGCCAGCATCGCGGCGCCGGCGAAGACCCACCGCCGCGGCCGCCCCCGGCCGATGCCGGGCGTCGGCCCCGCGGCCGCGTCGCCGCCGGTTTCAGAGGTTGTTTTTCGGGTTTCCATCAATATGCCATCGTCGCCGACTGAGACTGCCAATAGCCGCAGTCCCGATCGGTGATCAAGTAATCATGACGAGTCATCCCAGTGCATCGCCGGTGGGTCGCGCGAGGTGGTTTTATGCCATCGTCGCAATCGTCGTCGTCGCGGGGATGGGATTGGTCACGGTGAATGTCTGGCTGGCGGCCGCGCTGGTCCGCGAACAGCGCAGCAACTCGCGCGAGCACGACTTCTGGATGCTCTGCCAGCCTGGTTCGACCGCCACCGAACGCGAGGGGGCTTTCCGGCGGCTCGTGGCGGTGCACAACACGGAATGGCGATCGGCCGATCTGCGGAACTTGAACCTCACCCGTGCCGTGATGTCCGCCGCCGACCTGCAGTTCGCGGTCTTTGTTCGCGCCAACCTGGCCGGAGCGCAGTTCGACGGCGCCAAGCTCTGCGCGACTTCATTCGAATTGGCTGACCTCACCGGTGCGCAGTTCAACCAGGCGAACCTGAAGGAAGCCCGGCTGCTGCAGGCGAGCGCGAAGGGAGCGAGCTTTCGCCGGGCCGATCTCGCCGCCAGCCTCTGCGAGCAGGTTGATGCGGAGAACGGCGATTTTCTGGCCGCGAACCTCTCGGACGCGAACTGCCTGATGGCCAATTTCACCGGCGCGAAACTGATGGGCGCGAATTTTTCGGGAGCCAAACTGGAATCGGCGATGCTGAAACACGCCGACCTCGCGCTGGCGCGGCTCGACGGCGCCGACCTCACGGACGCCGACTTCACCGACGCGAACTGGTGGCGTGCGCGCGGGCTCACGATGAAACAAATCGACCTGCTGAAAAAGAAATTCCCGCCCGCCGAGACGGCGCCCGCCGCGTTGAAAGAGGATTACGCCCGCTGGGTGGGGGAATCAGCCGACCGCTGAACGGCGGCGGCGATCGCCCGGTCGGCGAATAAGGATCCTCGGGCAAGCCCCGAGGCATTTGACCAAACCACCCATCATGTCCTATCCACGTTTTCCGATTCCCGTAGCCACGAGCGTGAGCGAGTGGACGAGCAACCACTCGCTCACGCTCGCGGCTACGCCAACCAAGCCGAAGCGAGCTTCGGGGTATCAGACCCAGAGCGAATGAATTCTTCGGGCTAAAACAGACTGTAGATGAACGGCGCGGCGGCGGTTCCACCCAGGATCACGATCAGACCGAGCAGGAGCAGGGCGACCAGCGGCGGGATGAGCCAAAACTTTTTGTTTTCCCGGAGGAACAAGCGAAATTCGCGGACGACACCGGGACTCGGCTGCCTGCCCGCCCGCTGAAACGCTTGTGCCTGATCTTCGTCCATCGCCGCATCAGTTGAGAGACCGAGGCCCTAAACGCAAAGATTCTGATCGGATCAGAACTGCCGGTAATACCGCTCGGGGTCGTCGGGTTTGCCGGCATCGTGCCAGTAGGTCGCCGCGTTTCGATCGAAACCCTTGCTCAGCGCCGGTCGACCGGCGGCGCGCCTCGCCAGCCCGAGCGGTGCGAACAGCAGCAGGTAGATCGCCACCAGCAGAGCATTCCCGATCAACCAGCCGGCGGTGCAGGCGATGGCGTACCACGCGACATAAAATGGCAGCGCGATTTGCGGGATCAGCCACAACCCGAGTCCGACGCCCGCCCCGCCGCCGCCCACGGCCACTGGCATCACCCAATTCCATTCCCCGCCGTGCCAGCGTCCGATCACCAGCAGCGCGACGGCGACACAGGGGAAACCCACGACAAGGCTCGCGGCGAATCTTCGCCGCTCCTCGATCCCGGGCTTCCAATTCACTTCGGCAAACGGATTCATCGTCGTGATTGGTGCGGCTCAATCCAGTGCGAAACTGCCCACGTACTGCGCTCGTTCCGCGGCCGACGACGTCGGCTGCTCCGCGCGGCTCAGCACGAAATCTTCCAACACCAACCGATCCATCTCCGTCGCGAGGAAGCACCGGCACGCATCGTCGGGCGTGCAGACGATCGGCTCGCCGCGCACATTGAAGCTCGTGTTGATCAAGACGCTGCAGCCGGTCTGCCGCTTGAACTCCTGCAGCAGTCGATAAAACCGGCCATGCCGGGTGGCATCGACGGTCTGCACCCGCGCCGACATATTCACGTGGGTGACGGCCGGTATGGTCGATCGCACTCCATTGACGCGGTGGCGCAGATCCGGATCGGTCATCCGCTGCCTTTCCTCCTCCGTCGGTTCCCGCCGCAATTCCTTCCGCACCGCCGCCACCAGCAGCATGTACGGCGATTCGCGGTCCAGCTCGAAGAATGCGGCCGCGTCCTCCACGAGGACCGCCGGGGCAAAGGGCCGGAACGATTCCCGGAACTTGATCCGCCGGTTCATGAGTTCCTGCATGCGAGGATGGCGCGGATCGCCGAGGATGCTCCGGGCGCCGAGGGCCCGCGGCCCGAATTCCATCCGGCCGTGGAACCACCCGACCACCTCGCCCGCCGCAAGGGCGGCCGCCACCGTTTCCAGCAAGGGTTGTTCGTCGGCGAACCGGCGGTAACACAGGCCGCGCCGAGCCAGGGTCGCTTCGATTTCATCGGCACGAAACGCCGGCCCCAGCAGCGCGCCGCGCATCGCATCGTGCGCGGCGGCAACCCGCGGCTTGTTCAGCAATTGGTGGTGAACCAGGAGCGCCGCGCCGAGCGCACCGCCGGCGTCGCCGGGCGCCGGCTGTACGAAGAGGTCCTCGAATATTCCCGCCCGCAGCAGCTGGCCATTCGCGACGCAATTGAGCGCCACACCGCCGGCCAGGCAGAGGCTACGCGCGCCGGTCAGGTCGCGTGCCGTGCGCGCCATCCGCAGCATCGCCTCCTCGGTCACCTGCTGGATCGACGCGGCCAGGTCCATCTCCCGCTGGGTGAGCGGCGCCTCGGGCGCGCGGGGCGGGCCTTCGAACAACGAGTCCAGTTTTCTCGCGGTCATGCGCAGCCCGGCGCAGTAATCGAAATAGCTCAGGTCGAGCCGCAGCGACCCATCCGGCTTGAGGTCGACGAGTTTCTCCCGGATCGCCGCGGCAAACCGCGGCTGTCCGTACGGCGCCAGCCCCATCAGCTTGTATTCGCCAGAGTTGACCTTGAACCCGCAAAAATAGGTCAGCGCGCTGTAGAGCAGTCCGAGCGAATGCGGGAACCGCAGCGTCTTGAGGATTTCGATCCGATGACCCCGCCCGTGCGCAATCGCCGCCGTGTCCCACTCCCCGACGCCATCGACCGTGAGGATGGCGGCCTCCGCGAAGGGCGAAGGGTAAAACGCACTGGCGGCGTGGGCTTCGTGGTGACGGACGAAAACGATTCCGTGGCCTTGTCGCCCGGCCAGCGCCCGGTTGATTTCGCGGCGCAAGTGCAGCTTCGTGCGCAGCCAGACTGGCATCGCCTTGAGGAACGAGCGCAACCCGGCCGGCGCGTAATCAAGGTAGGTCTCGAGCAACCGGTCAAACTTGAGAAAGGGCTTCTCGTAGAACACCACGTGGTCGAGCTGCGACGGCGTCACCCGCCCTTCGCCCAGCACGTACGCCACGGCCCGCGTGGGAAAGCTGGAATCGTGCTTGATCCGGCTGAACCGCTCCTCCTGCGCCGCCGCCACAATCTCGCCGTCGACGACCAGGCACGCGGCGCTGTCGTGGTAATAACCGGAAATGCCCAGTATCACCGGCATCGCCCTTCACCCCGACGAGTTGGCGCGCGCACAGTCCAATCGGTTTCGGGGCATACCGAACTTCACGGTGAAGGGAAGCCCGAACGGCGCGGTCGTCGCTCCGCGGGGGCCTCTCCAATTACCGGTCAAGCGTAGCGCCGGCATCCTGCCGGCCAGTGGCTGCGGCTTCCCGCCGCAGACTCATCGGGAGGCAGTCGATGCCACTCGCGATGCCGGCAAGATGCCGGCGCTACGTTCAGGCTGCTGCGATCACCGACCACCGGCAGCTGCACCGTTTTCACACCGGCGTTCGCCACCGGGCCAGACCGCGACTCGCGCAGCCGGCGTCGACATTCTTCCCGGCGCGTCGGTCATTTTTTGCGCAGTGAAAACGAGCCGACGCGGCCTCCCGATGCTTGCGCGATGGCGCCGAACGATGTTCGAATGGAGTCGCCTCAGTCAGCCAAAAGAGGCCAGCGCATTTCATGACACGCCCTCGGTCCAGCCCGGTGGGGTCCCTGCCGCGCGGCAAACGCGCCGCAAGTGCCACGTCGTCGACGCTTCATCCCAGCCGGCCCGCCGCGCCCATTTTCGTATCATTACAACGGATGCGCGTTTGCCGCCGACCGGGCGGTCGGTCCGCCTCACCAAAACGACCGCCAACCTCTCGCCCGTCTTTCCGAGTCCCCCCGTTTCCCCGCCGCCTGAAAACCTATGTCCTCCTATAATCGTCGCCACTTCATCAAATCCGCGTCCGTCACCGGCGCCGGACTGTTGATTCTCAAGAGCGGTACGCTCTTCGGCCAGAACCGGCCGAGCAATAGGCTGAACATCGCATTGATCGGCGTGTGGGGCCGCGCCCTCGCGCACTACAACGCGCTGCGCAAGGAAAACGTCGTGGCGCTCTGCGACGTCAACGAGGAGCGGTTCCCCGGCGCGCTGAAGGCGTTCCCTGGCGCGAAGACGTACATCGATTGGAGAAAATGCATCGAGCAGAAGGACATCGACGCGGTGGTCTGCTGCACGCCGGATCACCATCACGGCCACGTCGCGATCTGGGCGATGAACCGCGACAAGCACGTCTACATGGAGAAGCCGATCGCGCTGACGGTGGCGGAAGCGCGGGCGGTGCGCGCGCTGTACCTGAAGAAAAAGGGCAAGCTCGCCACCCAGGCCGGCACCCAGCGCCACGCGATTCCAAATTTCTCGCGCGTGAAGGAAATGATCCGCGATGGCGCCGTCGGCACGCTGCAGGGCGCGTTCGCCTGGGGCAACCGCCAGCTGCCCCGCCCGGGTTATCTGCCCGCGGAGGGCTCCCCGCCCGCGACGCTGCACTACGATCTCTGGCTTGGGCCGTCTCCAGTTCACCCCTACAACCCGGGGTATTTCTCCGGCGGGCCGGGCGCGAATTGCCTCCAGTGGAACATGTTTTGGGACTTCGGCACCGGCCAGGTCGGCGACATGGGCAACCACACGATGGACCTCGCGTGGAATGCGATCGATGCGACCCACCCCACCGCGGTCGAGGCCAAGGGCGACCCGTTCAACCCGGAAGTGACCCCGGTGAAACTCGAGGCCCATTTCGAGCACCCGGCGAACGACTGGCGGCCGGGCATCCGCGTGAGTTGGTATCAGGGCAAGGTGTTCCCGACGTCGCCGAAGAAGTACATCGACCTCGACGGCATCGGGCACGGCGCGATGTTCAAAGGCACGAAGGGCGTGCTCGTGGCCGATTTCAACTCGCGCATGCTGATCCCGGACGCGAAGGCGGATCTCAGCGATTACAAGATCCGCCCGAAGGACAAGATGCTGCCGGAAATCGGCGACTTCCAGGAACAGTGGCTGACCGCCTGCAAGGGCGACCCGACCAAGACGTCATGTAATTTCGATTACAACGGCCTGATGACCGAGCAAATGGCGCTCGGGCTGGTGGCGTATCGCGCCGGCAAGAAGCTCAAGTACGACGGCCGAACCGGCCAGACGGACGACGCCGGCGCCAACGCGTTGTTGTCGCGCAAACACCGCGAAGGCTGGCCGCTCAGCGGCTAGATTCCTTGAAGTCGGAAGGTCGTTGTGAACAGGTCAAGTTTCTCCAATCCCAATCCAACCACAGATGGCACAGATAAAGGCAGCGCTCTGAATCTGTGCCCATCTGTGAAATCTGTGGCTGAATAGTCTGAGGCCGTGCCTCGCTAGATCGTTTTCATTGATCGTGTAGCCATTCCGCTCGCGTAGCGGCGGGCGTCCCGGCCTGCCGCGGTTGGGTGGCTACGACTTCGGCGGCGGCGGCCGATTGACCGGCGGCCGCGGCACCATGTTTGTCAGCCAGGAGCCGCCGTATTGCTTGTAGGCGTCGACGAATTGCGCGCTGCCCAGCACGGGCGTGACGCGGGCGAGGGCCTCGCTCTGCAACGCGGTCGTTTGCTGGACGATTCGCTCGAAGGCGGGCGAACCGGGCGGCCCACTACCGCCGCGATAGAGGTCGCTGCGGCGCTGCTCGAATTCCTTCTGGATCGTGTAGAGGTGGTTCGCCGTTTCCGGCGGCAGATTGAGCCGCGCGATCAACTGCGTCGTCTGGCGGTAGTTGTAATCGGTCGCCCGCTGATATTCGGCGAAACGCTCCGGACCGAGCGCCACCTTGATTTGATCGTTCAGCTGCTTTTGCGCCTCGGACCGCGCCCGCATCTGTTCCTCGGAGCCACCGCCGCGATACGAACCCCACTGCTCGTCGAACGCGCTCTTGAGTTTGTACAGCGCGCGGAATTCCTGCTCGGTGGCATCGAAGGCGACGAGCTCGTACCGAAGCTGGTTCGCAGTATTGGTCGTGCGCAGGTCGTAATCCTCGAGTTCACGCGGCGTCAGCACGGCGGCGATTTCCCCGTGCATCGCTTTGTCGAGCGCGTCGATCTTCGCCTGCTCGTCCGGCAGCAGGCTGCCGGGACCGCGCATCGCATTATACAGCCCCATCCGTTGTTCATCGTAGCGTTCACGGATCGCCGCGATCTGATCGATGGTCTCCTCGGAGAAGTTCGGAAATTGCCGGCGAAGCGCGGCCGCCTGGCTGTTCACCGGGTCATTGCCGAGCACATCCTTGATCGCCTTCTGCTCCTCCATGGCAAGCGCCCGGAGCGCGGCGGCGGCATTCGGGTCCGGCGTCGTGGGCCGCCAGAACGGCTGTTCGCCTTGCGCCACCTCGATTGCTTTCCGCCGATCAGCGAAGCCCGCGCGAATCTGGGCCGCGATGATCGCGCGGATCATCGAGGGCGGGAAACCTTCGGCGCGGAGTTTGTCCGCCTGATCCTTCACATTCTGCGCATTCACCTCCGACCAGCCGCGATCCGCGCCAGCGGCCGGCGACGGGGTGACGACTTTCGCGACGGAGGGTTGCAGACGGCGGGCGCGGGCCGCCGATTCCTCGCGTGAAACGCCATGCACGATCGCGCCGACGAGGACGACGTTGGCGCACGCCGAGCACGCAAGAATGACGGAGGAGATCTTCATCGCTGGTTCACGGACGCGGCGGCGCGGACGAGGGTGGTGGCTGCGACACACTTCGATAGGTCGGACTGTTGCCAAACGTCACCGTGACCGGCAGCCCGCTCGATCCGCTGGCTCCCATCGTCATCATCATGGAACCGCTGGTCCCGTTGAAAGACACCGCACTGCCGCGCTGCACCGCATTGAGCCATTGTTGCTCGACCAATTGCACGTAGACGGGCCCGGCGTTCGGCCCGAGAATGCCCAGGAGTTGGTTGCGCGTCCGCGCGGCCAACGCCTGCAGGGCGGCCCGCTTTTGATCGACGGAAAGGGCCGGATCGTCGGCAATCCGCCCGGACTCGTCGGCCACGCCATAACGGACATTATAGGCCTGCAACGAAGTGCCCGCCGGAAGTTTTTCCCGCTCCGCCAGCCGCACGAGCTGCTGGTAGTTGCGATCGGTCTCGCGCAGATAGTCGGCATAGCGCGCTTCGCCCAAAGATGTCTTCAGCTGCTCGAACAGCTGCTTCTGCGCCGCCTGGCGGTCCTCGTAATTGGTCCCGCCCGGGCCCACCGGACCGAGTTTTTCGCCGAAGCCCTGCTGCGCCTGGAAAATCGCGCGAAATTCGGCCTCGGTGGCGTTGAAGCTGGCGAGCTGTCGCGAGAGCATGCCGGTCAGCGGCGACGACCGCATTTCATAGTCGGCGAGTTCCTGCGGGCTGAGAACCGTCGCCAGATCCGCGCGACGCTCGCGTTGCAGCAGCCCGAGCTTCTCGCGATCCTCGGCGAGCAGGATTCCGTTCGTGCCGGCGCGAATCGCCGCGGTCATTTCCGAATAATCGTCCTCGATTCGCCGCACTTGATCGATCTGCTGCCGCGACAGGTTCCCAAACTGCCGGCGCTGCGCCGCGGTCAGGTCGTCGCTGGCAAAAAACGGATCGGCGAGCAGGTCGCGCTGGAGTTTCGCGCGTTCGCGCTGGAGCTGGCTGTATTGCTCCATCCTCTTGTCGCCGGAGGAAAAGAAACTCGAGCCCAGCTTCCAGAACGGCGTGTTCGGGTCGGGCTCGAAGAAAGCGCGCAGCTTCGCGTCGTAGAGCGCACTGATTTCCGCGAGCACGATCGCGCGAACGACTTCAGCGGGGAAACCGGCGCCGCGCAGCCGGGCCACGAGTGATGGCAGATCGCCGCCGGTCTCCAGCGTGGACCAAAGCGGCGGTCGCCTGGCCGCGCGCGCCGCGGCGGGTTTCGCCGCCAACGGGCGGGCCGGAGGCGCCGGCCGAAAATTGCGGATGAAAAAATCCCGTACCGGCGCGGGGGCAATCGCCGGACGCAGGGCGAACAGGGCGAGACTAGCGCCATTGAGCAGCAGCGAGACGGCCAGCAGCACCACGCGAATCATCATGGGATTTTGGGAATCAACGCCTGGTCGCCTGATTTGCTACGCACCGGCGGCGAGGCGCGCAAGCCACAACCTGATCAGCCGTGCATCAACTCCACACAGTGTTGTATTGCCTGGCGGGTGTTGGGCGGCCGATCGCCCGCCGCCACCAGGCAAGTGGTCGCGGCTCGTTCCCGTCCAGCGAGCCGCGGACGACACGGAGGTCGTCCCTCCAGTCATGCGCGATTATTAATGCTGCCGTGTTTAGCGCAAGGCCCCGGCGGCGGCGCCCTGACCGACACTACTCGCCGCAGCCGCCGTCCTTGTTGCCACAAGAGCGGCAGGTCTTGCATTTGCCGTCCTGGACCATCGTGGCGTTGTGGCATTTCGGACAAATCGTGGCGGCCCCGAGATCGCGCACGCCGTGGGTGGAGGTCGACTCGACGGCGGCGGCCCGCGCCGCCGCGCGGGGCTCGGACTTGTGGCCGCCGTTGCGCGAGGCATGGGTGATTTCGATCTCGGGCGCCCCGGCCGACTCGTTCCACTGGGATTTTACCGGCGTCTGCACCAAGTCGCGCAGCCGGTAATCGTTCTCGGACGGGAAGAGCCACTCGAGGATCTTCGCCACGAGATCGATCACGGACGCGCAGCTCTTGATCGCATCGCACCGGCCGTTTGGCGTATCGTCGCCGACCTGGCAGAACCCAGCCGGTTCGAACGCCATGCCGCGGTTCGCGTCGATGATCGTCTGCAGCGGCACGCCGAATTGCAGGCTCTGCGACATCTCCTTGCACTTCGCCTCGAACATCGAGCTCGCGAAAGAGCCCACCTGTCCGAGCCGGCCGAAGATTTCGCCGCAGGTGCCATCCGGATAGATGCTAATCGTGATGAAGCCCTTCAACTGGCTCGCGATCGAAAACTTGACCGTCTGCGACAGCCGGCGGCCGGGCAGCTTCTTCTGCCGCGGCTTGCTCGCGTCGGCGACAATCTCGCGAATCGCCTCCTCCGCCTCCGCCACGGTGTGTTTCCAGATATGAGGCGCCTTCAGCTTTCGCGTCTCGGCCGTGTCGACATAATACACCGCATTCGCCTTCGAGCCGGCGCGGAACACCGCGATGCACTTCACGCCGCAAAGGTGCGCGAGCACGAACGCCTTCTTGATCTCCGAGCGCGTCGCCGTTTCCGGCAGGTTCACCGTCTTCGAGGTCGCGCCGGAGATGAACGGCTGCAATGCGCCGAGCATCAGGATGTGCCCATCCGGCCGGATGGAACGCTTGCCGTCGCCGTTGGTGGCGGAGCAGTCGAACATCGGCAGGTGGCGGAAATCGAGCCACGGAATCTTTTCCACGTGCGATGCGCCGTTGACGACGAGCGCCTCGTCGGGGCCGAGGTTCTGCTCGAACTTGCGGGCGTCGAGCGTGCGGATGAGCCGCTCGATCTCGCCCGGGCTGGTGGCAAGCCGGCCGAACGCCTTGCGCACGGGGCCCTGATCCGAGGACGGCGGCCGCCACTCGAGATGATGAATCACCGCCTTGGTGCCGGCCGTCGCGGCGCGGAGACCGTCGAGGCCCGCCACTTCGAACGCCGCCTCGCGCACGAGTTCATCCGCATAGCCGAGGCTGCGCAGGCCTTCGAGCGCGAGCGTGTTGAACATCTTCATCGAGCCGCCGCCCGAGAGCTGCTTCCACTTCACGAGCGTATAGTCGGGCTCGGCGGACGTCGTGCCCTCGTCGTAGCAGCCGAGCGGCGCGGAGATCGTGCCGGTCGGCGCCAGCACCGTGACAAAGCTGTTCCGGAAGCGCTGGTTCTCCGTCGTGACGGTGGTCCAGAGCTCCGTGGCGAGGTGGCGCGCGTCCTCGACCACCTGCCGGATGATCGGCTTGATCGGCTGGCCGCTGGTGAAGTTTTGCGTGAGGGCTTCGAGCGCCTCGAAGCCGGTGAGACCCTGCGCCGCCGGCAGCTCGGCGCGGTTCGCGTCGTACAACGATCGGACGAACTCGTGAATCGCCGTCGGGCTGTCGGTGCCGATCTTGCCGAGCACCTCGTGGCTCGTGCGATGCAGGACGTGAACCTGGTGCAGGTCGGCGCTCGTGCGCGTGAACGCCTCGTACGCGCCCAACTCGCGGCCGAGTTCCGCGGACGCATCCCAGGCCGACGCGGTGAGCAGGTTGGTGACCTCGGCGGCGATATAGCGGCCTTCGTCGGAATCGTAAGGCAGGCCCAGCGCCATGAGGAGACCGCCGAGATTGGCGTAGCCGATGCCGGTCGTGCGATAGCGGTAGGTGCCCACGGCGATTTCGGGCGTCGGGAAGCCGCCGCGCTCGATGTTCAGATCGGCGGCCACCATCGCCATCCGCACGGCGGAGCGAAACTCCTTGGCCTTGAACGTGCGGGTCGACTTGTCGAGGAACCGGTAGAGATTGAGCGAGGAGAGGTTGCAGCTCGTGTCGTTGAGGTGCAGGTATTCAGAACACGGATTCGACGTGGTGATTTCGCCGTCGGCCTTCACCGGGTTCCACAGGTTGATCCAGTCGGAATTGTGGATGCCGGGCTCGCCATTTTCCCACACGGCGTCGGCCATGAGGTCGAGCAGCTCGTCCGGCGGGTAGCGCCGTTCCACCCGCTGCGGCTGCGTGACCCAGCGCGTCGCATATTCGCCGTTGCTGTGGTAGGCCTGCCAGAAGCCGCCCTTGCACGAGACGGAGTGATTCGCGTTCTGGTCGGAGAGCGTCTCGCCGTAAAGCAGCTCGTCCATGTGCGGTGAATACGCCACCTCGTTCGAGACCGGCAGCGCGAGGATGACGCGGGCGGCGGCCTTTTCCGCGGCGGTGCCCTCGACCAGCTTGGTCCGGGCCAGCGCGCGCAGCTCGAGGTGGACGTTGTGATCGCGCAGGATGATTTTCGCGATGTCCTCCTGCCGGCGCTTGACGCGGACGAAATCGAAGATGTCGGGGTGGTCGGCGTACATCAGCACCATGCGGGCGGCGCGGCGGGTCTTGCCGCCGGACTTGATCGCCGCGGCCATCCGGTCCCAGCCGGTGTTGAACGAAATCGGCCCGCTGGAGCGGCCCTTGCCGGCGATCGGCTCGACCTTGGAGCGCAGCGTGGAGATGTTGATGCCGACGCCGGAGCCCGAGCTGAAAATGCGGCCCTCCGTGCGGAGATGTTCGAGGATGCCGTCGACGCCGGCGCCCGCCTTCGCGTCGGACTCCATCGAGTCGCACACCTGGGTGAGGAAGCACGCGGAGGCCTGGGGCCGGGCGTAGGCGTTTTCCGCCTGCAGCGGCTGGAGCGTGCCCTCCCGCGCCGCGGCGTAATAGGCCTGGTTGCCGCGGCCGCGAAACAGGGTGCGCAGGTCGGGCCGGCCCCAGCGCCATTGCTCCCAGTGGCCGAGATTGAACCACACCGGCGAGTTCGGCGCCCAGATCTGGCGCACGAGCATCGCCTTCAGCTCCTCGTTGAAGATGCGCGCATCGCCGGGCTCGGCGAAATAGCCCTCCTCCCAGCCCCACACTGTATAAGTGTTGGCGATACGATCGAACGCCTGCTTGATGCTGTCCTCGTACTCGGGCGCATGCGGATTGCTGCCGAAGAGGTATTTCTCGACCGTGATGCGCACGGCGTTTTCGTCCCAATGGGCCGGCACCTCGACGCCGAGCCGCTCGAACAGCGGCTTGCCGCTGGCATTGAGCACGCGCACGTCGCGCCGCTCCCAGTGGTATTCGTCATAGGGATGCCGTGCTTCGCTGCTGAACGTGCGGCCAATCTTCAGGCCGCCGAGAATGTTCGCCCGGCGCTTGGGCAGCTGAATCGGCGGGCCGTGGCGCTGGAGCAGGCTTTCGGATTTTTCCGGGACGGCGGGAACGGCATGGTCGACGGACTCGGCGGGAGCCGCGGGGGCGAGAGAGGATTTCATGGAAGCGGAGAGCGGAAGAGAGGAGGCACGCAGGGCGGAAAATTTCGCGGTCGGGCGAAGGGTTGGATGCCTGGCGCGGCGAAAGCCGGAGGTCAGGCGAGGCGAACGCGCACCAGATGAACGCGGGGGCGCGCCCGATCCGTGGCAGCGGCGAATCGCGCCGGCGCCGCTCGCCCGCGCAGCGACGAGTCACGGCGAACCGTGCAGTGCTGCGAATACAGGAGAAGCGAGGACATGGGACGCGATGAAGCGGAAAGGGCCGGAGAATCCAGGTCGCCCGATGGCTTTTTCTCCTCCGTCGCCTACCGAGGGTCGCCACTACGGCTTGTGGAGGCCCACCCGTCAACCACTGCCCGTTGGGGTGAAGCAGTTATTACCCGGGGTCATCGCGCCTCGCGTAAAAACACGCTTTCCCCAGTCGATGGCGTATCCGGATTGGCACGTCAGAACCAAGAAATGCACAGCAAGAATTGCGGAGCGCCCATTTCGGCTCCCGCCCGGCGATCCATGGACGCGAACCTTTGCGGGCCCCCGAGGCGGCATCCGTCGGCGAGCGGCCCACCCGGCCCGACCCGCGCGCAAAGCGTTCTCGCGCGGACTCGTTGTGCCGATTGCGCGCGGGCCGCGCCCCCGCCGCCAGGCGTGAGATGCCGGCTTGTCGGCCAACTGCTATGCGCGCGCGGCGGACGCGGCGAGCAACGGTGACGCGTACCTCGTCCACGGCACCGCCCGCAGCCGCTCGGCGGGAATCGGCTCGCCGGTGATTGCGCAGACTCCGTACGTGCCGCCGCGAATGCGATCGAGCGCCGCCTCGACCTCCGCCAGCTCCGCCTGCTCCATCGTGAGCTCGGCCACGAGTTCACGCCGTTCGTTTTGAGTTTCGGCCACGTCCGCGAAATCACCGCCCGGCTCGACCACCATGGAGCGCAGCGCCGCCTCGCGTTCCTCGCGTTCGCGGACGAGAGCGTCGCGCAGCCGCGAAAGTGCGCGGTAATGCCATGGCCACGGCGCTCCCACGGAAGGATTCGCGACGGCCGTGTTCATGGCGAAACCGTAATCCGTGGTCGGAGGTGGCGCTGCGCGATTTTTGGCGGACAAGCGGCGAAAATTGGCGGTGCGCCAGCGCGGCCAAAACAAAGAGAGCCGACCACGGGGGTCGGCTCTCGAAATCAGCAGGGGAACGCGCGCGTTACACGAGTTCGAGCTTGCCGGGGACGGGCACGGCACTGAACAGACCCGGGCCGGGGCCGACCTGCTTCGGGAAGAGGTCGAGCTTCGACGCTTGCATGAGCCAGCTCCAGGAGATCTCGCGGCCGGTATAGGCCGACATGCGGCCGCCGATCGCGGTCAAACAGCTCATCGCGACCTGCTCGCCTTCATTGAGCGGCGAGTTGTTGCGAATGCTGGCAATCAGGTCGGTGTGTTCGACCACATACGGGTTGGGCGTCGGTCCGGAATAATTGAACGGCTTCGCTCCCGTGATCTTTCCCACGTTGGATTGGGTGAGGTCGGCGACGCCTTTCGATCCGACAATTCGCTCGGCGACGCGCTGCGTGGATTTCGGCGCATGCCGGCACATGCTGGAGACGCGCACGCCGTTGGCGTACTCGAGCTCGACCGCAAAGTTGTCCCAGATGTTGCCCGGTTTGTCGCCGCGTGTCTGGCGTCCGCCCATGCCGTAGAACTTCACCGGCGGGCCGCCGAACACCCAGTTCATCACGTCGATGTTGTGGACGTGCTGTTCGACGATGTGGTCGCCGCTGAGCCAGTCCCAGTGGTACCAGTTCCAGCATTGCCACTCGAAATCGCTCATCTTCGCCATTTCCGGGAACTTCGGGTCGTTCTTCTCGCGGAACCATGGCTCGGTGCCATTCCAGTAGCACTGACCGCCGACCAGCTCGCCCATGTCGCCATTCTGGATCCGCTTGATCGTGTCGAGGTAGCTTTGCTGGTGGCGGCGCTGCGTACCGGCAACCACCGCGAGCCGCTTCTCCTTGGACTTCTTAACGGCGGCCAGGAATTGACGGATGCCGACCGGGTCGACGGCGACCGGCTTTTCGCAGAAGATGTGCTTGCCGGCATTGACCGCCGCTTCGAACTGGACCGGCTTGAAGCCGGGCGGTGAGGCGATGATCACCATGTCGATATCCGCCGCCAGCACCTTCTGGTAGTTGTCAAACCCGGTGAATTTCTGCACCGGCCCAAACTTGAGCTTCTTCTGCTCGCAGAATTTCTTGATCGCGGTCTCGGTGCCGTCGACCTGCCGCTGGAACACATCGCCGAGCGCGACGATTTCGACGCCGGGAGCCGATTCGAGGCAGTTCTGCGCAGCCCCGCGGCCACGGCCGCCGCAGCCGATCACGCCGACGCGGATGCGGTCGGAAGCCGAGCGGGCTGCCATCAACGGACTGGCGCCAAGGCCCGCCAACACGGCGGCGCCAGCGGAGAATTTCACGAAGTCGCGACGCGACGGATCAGGTGGTTGGGGCGTATTCATTTTTCAGTGGTAGGAAGTGACAACTGCGGCCGAACGGGCCCTGCCACGCATGGCAACGACCACGCGCAGTTCAGTGGATGCCGCGCCAGCATATCGTCGCAAGGATCAAGTCGCTGCGCCAATCTTGGTAAATGTGCGCCGCATTTTGGCTCGGGCGGGCGCGAGGGTTACGGAAGCATGAGGGTTTTCGCCCGTACCTTGCTTGCAAACGGCCCCCTCTCCGGTGGTTGCAATGCACGCGTCATCGGGTGCCGTTTCGACCGGCTCAAGGTCTTCGACGAGGGCGCGCCGGCCCCGGCAAATTGGCGGGCTCATGCCGTTCCGTTACGCCTTCGCTGGCGCGGCGGCCCCTCGCACGAGGCTGGGCAACTGCGCCGCGCTCCGCCATTTCGCCACGGGCAGGGCGGCGATAAGAATCACGGCGAGCTGGCTCACCCCGAAGGCGATCAGCCACCAGAATGCCGAGTCCATGAAGCCGTAGCTGTGCAGGCCGACCCCCAGCATGTTCACGCCAAACCAGCTCCAGGCCGTGACGATGTTGCCAAACACCGCGAGGCACGCGAGCCCGCGCGTCTGCACGAGGGCCGCCCAGCGCACGTGCAGGATGATCGAATTCCAAATCACGATCAACAGCGCGCCGTTCTCCTTCGGATCCCAGCCCCAGAAGCGTCCCCAGGATTGATCCGCCCAGATGCCGCCGAGAATCGTGCCGACGAAGCTGAACAGCGTCGCGAAACACACGATGCCGTAGATCATCCGCCCCAATCCCGCGGCGGTGGGCTCGTCGAGCGAACGCGTCAGCGTGCCGCGCAACACATAGATCACGGCGAGAAAACCGGCGAGGAACGTGGCGGAGTAGCCCACCGCGATCGTGACGACGTGCGTCGCCAGCCAGAAATTCGAGTCGAGCACCGCCCGCATCATCTCGAGCGTGTCGCCGCCGAGCGCGAGGTGGTGCGCGATGACGAGCGTACTGAAGCCAATGATACCGGCCACCGCGCTGCCGATCGCATTGCGGAAAAAGTACTCCAGCGCGAGGCAGAGGGTGACGGCGCCCCATCCGACGAACAGCGCGGACGAATAGAGGTTCGTCACGGGCGGCCGCGCCTCGAGCCACATCCGCGCCACGATGCCGAAGGTGCTCAAGGCGAACGCGACCACCACCAGCGCGAAGGCCGCGCGGCGCAGCGGTTCCGGCCAGCGCAGCCACGAGCCGATCGCGAGCAGGAATGCGCAGACGTAGAGCACGGTGCTGGTGTAGAAGGGTTGCGCGGAGTTGAAGCGCAGTTCGACCCCGGCCTTGGTCATCGTCGCGGGCAGCGCCGTCACCATGCGTGCGCGCTGCTCGCGCACGGCGGCGTTGAACGCGTTCGGCTGCTGATCGCGCCAGGCGCGCCCGATCGCCGCGAAGCTCGCGGCCGACGGATCGCGCCGGCCGCTCGTGAGCGTGTCGTTCCAGGCCGCGCCCACGGTCTTCCATTCGGCGGCCGCCGTGCCCTGCGCCGGCGGAATCGGGCGGAAGTACGCAAAGGAGTCGAGGCTCGTGAACACGCGGCTGAGCTCGAGCATCAGCTTGGCGTCGTCGGTCGCCGCGGCGGCGCCATGGCCGGCGGCCACGGGGGCCACGAAGCCGTTCGCCGGCACGGCGCGCTCGAACTTCGCGAGCTGCGCCAGGAAATCGTCGCTGTCGGACGCAGCCAGGCTGTTCTGCAGCCGCTGATACAGCACGACGCTGTTGCGCAGTTGCAGCACCGCGCGTTGAAACGCGGTGCGCTGCGCGGTCTCCGTTTCGTCGGCGAGCTTGGCCTGGCGATCGAGCTCACCCAGCTTGCCGGCGAACTGGTGCACGGCGAAGCGCTTGTTGCCCGCACCGTCGCCCGGCGAAAGCGCCATCAGGGCAAGCATGTCCGGATGCGTGATCTCGAACACCGCGTAGTGATCGGCCTGATGCGGCCGGTACAGCACGTCGAGCAGCCATTCCGCCGGCGTGAGCGTGCGGCCGTCCACGCTGACGCGCTGGCGGCCTTGCAGCATGAGCAGCGAGGTGCGCGCGACGGTATCCAGCGGCTTGACCCGGCCGTTGACCAGCACGGGCAACGACCCGAAGTCGGGCAGAGCATATTCGCCGGAGCGCGAGGGCAGCAACGTCGCGCCGACCGCCAGGAGGGCGATGGCCAGCACGAGGGCGGGGAAATACTTCTTCATGTGAGTTGGGCGAGGGCGGAGCGACCAGCGGGGCCGGCGGGGGCGGGCACGGCGGCACTGCCGGTGGTGGCGACGGCGGGTTTCCGCACAAAGCCGAAGAGATGCAGGCCGAACTGGAAAATCAGCCCGAGCGTCATCAGCCCGCACGCGATGTACGGGACAAGCCACGACGGATTGCGCACGACCTGGAGGATGGTGGTCCGGTCGTTGTTCTCGAAGCCCGCCTGGTAGAACGTCAGCCCGGCGTAACGCAGCGGGTTGTTCATGTAGACCAGGACCTCGCGATCGTCGCGGCCACCCGGCGTGGCCAGCCGCAGCCGGCTCGAGAAATTCTTCGGGATGTCGGTGCCCGCGTAGGTGTCATGGCTGAACTTCAGCAACGTGAGCGAAAACGGCTGGTAGGCGCGCTGGACCCGCAGGCCGATTTTCCAGGTGCGGCCGGCATAGCTCAGCGCCTGCAGGGTCGGAAAGTGTCCGGAAACCAGATACGTCCCGAGGCTGCCCTCGGTGCCGAATAGTTCGAGGATGGCGGACGGGATGTTCCGCTCGTCCGGCTTGTGCGTGACCGGCTGCGGCGAGGCCGTGACGTGATCACCCATGCCGGCGGTGGCCTGCGGGCCCGCGGCCGCGGCGGCGTCGCCGGCGCGCATGTGCAGCGACGAGTTGGCGTAGTAGGCCTTGGTCACGACGCGGAACGGCAGCTTGGCGTGCTGCACGGTCGCTTTCGCCCCCAGCATCCCTTCCGGCACGGCGACGATGTCGTCGAAGTCCGCCGCGGTGCTGTCGATCACCACCAGTTCGTGGTGCCGGAAACTTTCCGCGTAATTCTTGGTTTCGCCCTCGTTCAACCGCAGGTGGTAGTCTTCCTGCCAAAGGCCGGTGAGCAGCTCGCCGACGAGCAGCACGATCAGCCCGAGGTGGGTGAGCACCGTGCCGGCCTTGCGCCACGCGAAACCGAAGCGGTAGACGTGCGCGCCAATCAGGTTCAACAGCAGCAGCCCGCCGACCGTGTACCCGCCGGGAAACGCCGGAATCGCCACGGGCCCCAGGGGCACATACACGATAAACGACCGAAAGTATTTTTCCTGCACCGCCCAGACCCCGAGGTTGACCTGATCGAGCGTGCCCGCGAAGACCAACACCATGCTAAAGACCAGCAGGACGATGGTGAGCTTGAGCGAAGTGAACACGTCGCGGATATCGGCCAGCCAGGCCAGCCATCGTGCGCTGCGGGAAGGGGGGAGAGCGGTGGGCATGGTGAGAGCGAAAACGGAAGGCGGCTACTTTGCCAGACGCCAGCATCGAGCTTCTCTCCGTTTCTTGCGGAGCGCTACGCGGCATTTGCGCAGGGCCGGCGCTCGCAAGCTTTGCGGTCGATTGGGCAATGAATGCGCAGCGACCATGTACCCGTTTGTGCCATACTCAACCCGGTTATCAACGCGACCTCTCCTATGAAACTCACACTCAAACATGTCATGCTTGGCGCACCGCTTGTCCTGGGCGCCGTCCTCTTCGCCGCCCCGGTGGCCGAAAACTGGGAGAACCACTGCACGAAGTGCCACGGCGCGGACGGCAAGGGCCAGACCAAGGCCGGCAAGAAGCTCAACGTGAAGGACTACACCGACGCCAAGGTGCAGGGCGAGATGAAGAACCCGGACATGAAGGCGGCCATCGCCGACGGCGTGAAGGACAAGTCCGGCAAGGAAAAGATGAAGGGCTACAAGGAAGAACTTTCCGCGAAGGAAATCGACGAACTCGTCGCCTACGTGCGCAAATTCAAGGCGTGACCGAACGGCCACGCCAGGAAACGGCCGGCGCGGAACACCAGCCCTCCGCGCCGGCTTTGTTTGGTGGTGAAGAACTCGACCGAGCGTAACCATGTCCGAATCCAGCCCTGCCTCCCAACCGAGCCCGGCGAGCCCTGAGCCTCGCATCGTCCTCAAGCCGCGCTCGCACTTCAACAACTGGATCAGCGCCTCCGGTGGCGTGCTCGCCATCGGCGCGCTGTTCTCGTTCGCGCTGCTCGTGTGGATCGACTTCACGCGCGGCGACAAGAACCCGTACCTCGGGATCTTCACCTACATCGTGGCGCCGGCGTTCCTGATCGCCGGGCTCGCCACCGTGTTCATCGGCGCCTGGATGCAGCGCCGCTGGGTGTTGAAGCACACCGGTGCGCCCGATCGCTGGCGGCTCGATCTCTCGGACCGCCGGCACCGGCGGCAAGTCGCGGCCTTTGGCACGGGCGCGACGCTCTTCATCATGCTGAGCGCCTTCGGCAGCTACGAGGCGTATCATTATTCCGAATCCACGCTGTTCTGCGGCCAGGTTTGCCACGAGGCAATGAACGCCGAGTTCGTCGCCTACAAGCGCGGCGCCCACGCCCGCGTCGAGTGCGTCGAGTGCCATGTGGGCTCCGGCCCGCAATGGTTCGTAAAGGCGAAGATCAACGGCACGCACCAGCTGATTGCCTACACGTTCGACAACTACGCGCGGCCGATCGCGACCCCAATCAAGAACCTGCGGCCGGCGCAGGATACGTGCGAAAAATGCCACTGGCCCGAGAAGTTCCACGGCAACATCGAGGCGAACTACGAACATTTCCTCTCGGACAAGAAGAACTCGTCCTATACCGCCCGCATGCTGCTGCACGTGAACAAGAGCGCGCCCGGCAGCCCGATCGGCGGCATTCACTGGCACGTCAGCGACAACGAGCGCGTCGAATACTACCCGGCCGACGAGAAGCGGCAGGACATCCCGTGGATGCGTGTGACCAACCTGAAGGACAGGACCTCGCGGGTGTTCCGGATCGATTCGTTCAAGGGCGAACCGCCGGCGGACAAGATTCGGGTGATGGACTGCATGGACTGCCACAACCGGCCGGCGCACGTTTTCCCGACGGCGAACGAGGCGGTCGAGAAGGCGATGTTGTCCGGTGCGTTGAGCACGAAGCTGCCGAACATCAAGCGGGTCGCGGTGCAGGCCGTGACGCAGAAGGAAATCACCAAGGCCGCGGAGGCGCCGCAGAAAATCGCCGATTTCATCCGCGCGAAATACGCGGATCCCGCGCAGGCCGCGGAAGTGCCCGCCGCGATCAGCGCCGCCCAGCAGATCTTCAGCGCCACCATCTTCCCCGAGCGGAAGGCCGACTGGCGCGTCTATCCCAACAATATCGGCCACAAGGATTGGCCGGGCTGCTTCCGCTGCCACGATGAGAAGCACAAGACCGCGCTGGGCCAGACCGTGCGGTCGAGTGACTGCAATTCGTGCCACACCATCATCGCCCAGGGCAAGGGCCCCGAACTGGAGATGCTGACCGCCAAGGGTCTGAAGTTCAAACACCCCGATGGCGATCCGGACTCGGAGCTGACCTGCGCCGACTGCCACAACGGCGGAATTCAGAAGTAATCGCCGCCGGAGCCGCGTCGCCGGAGTGATCCGCGGTCCCAGGATCTTGCCGCGGATTACGCCAATCACGCGGAAACGGGGCGCGGCCGTTGCCCGGCGGCCCGGTCGGTAGGTCAGGAGCGGATACCGCGCTTCACCGCAGCACGAAGATCGGTTCGGCGTCGCCCACCCACCACCCGCAAGGGCGGCGGGCCGGCGGAAAAATCGGCGCATCAATCCCCAAAAACTGCGGAGGCAGGACGACCGCGGGGGTTTAAGCTGCGAGCATGGTTACATCGACGATGTGCAATGGGTTGTCGGCCGCGGGCGAAGCCCGGCCCGTTCGCGGGCCCCAGCTGCTGAACGACCCGCTGTGGAACAAGGGCACCGCCTTCACTGATCATGAACGCGAACTGCTGGGCCTGCGCGGCTTGCTGCCGCCCCGCGTCTTCACCTTGCAGGAGCAGGTCGACCGCTCGCTGACCGCCCTTCGCCGCAAACACGACGCGATCGAAAAATACATCTACCTGACGAACCTCCAGAACCGCAACGAGGTGCTTTTCTACCGGCTGGTGACGGAGCACATCGAGGAAATGGTTCCGCTGATCTACACGCCGACGGTCGGCGACGCGTGCCTCGCCTACGGTGCGATTTATCGGCGCCCCCGCGGACTGTTCATCACCTTGCGCGAGCGCGGCCACATTGCCGAGATTCTCCGCGACTGGCCGCAGCACTGCGTGCGGCTCATCGTGGTCACCGACGGCGAACGCATCCTGGGGCTCGGCGACCTCGGCGCACTCGGCATGGGCATTCCCATCGGCAAGCTGGCGCTCTACAGCGCGTGCGCGGGGATCCATCCCAGCTACGCGCTGCCCATCACCCTGGATGTCGGCACCGAAAACCCCGAGCTGCACGCGGGCGATTTCTACATCGGGATCAAGCAGCACCGCGCGCGCGGGGCGGCCTTCGACGAATTCATCGACGAATTCGTCTCGGCGGTCCACAGCGTGTTTCCCAAGGCACTGCTGCAGTGGGAGGACTTTGGCAACACCAACGCCTTCCGGCTGCTGAACCGGTACCGGCGGCGGCTGCCGAGCTTCAACGACGACATCCAGGGCACGGCCGCGGTCGCGCTCGCCGGCATGCTCGCCGCGTTGCGCGAGAACGGGGGCAAGCTCGTCGAGCAGCGCGTGCTCTTCCTCGGCGCGGGCGAGGCCGGCACCGGCATTGCCGATTTGTTCGTCGCCGCGGCGCAGGTCCAGGGGCTGACCGAGGCGCAGGCCCGGGCGCGCTGCTGGTTTGTCGACTCGAAGGGCCTCGTCGTGCGCAGCCGCACCGGCCTGGCCGAACACAAGCGGCCCTATGCGCACGACCATGCCTTCGTGCCGACGCTCGCCGAGGCGGTGAGGCAGCTCCGGCCCACCGCGTTGATTGGCGTATCGGGCACCGCGGCATCGTTCACGGCGGAGATCGTGGAAACGATGTGCGAGTTGAATCGCCGTCCGATCATCTTCGCGCTGTCCAATCCGACGTCGAAAGCCGAGTGCACCGCCGAGCAGGCTTATGTCTGGTCGCGCGGCCGGGCGATCTTCGCCAGCGGCAGCCCGTTCCAACCGGTGGAGTACAACGGCCGGCGCTACGTGCCGGGCCAGGGCAACAACATCTATATCTTCCCCGGGGTGGGACTCGGCGCACTCAGCTGCGAGGCGAGCGAAGTCACCGACGGCATGTTCCTCGCCGCGGCCGAAACGCTCGCCCGCCTGGTCGAGCCCGCGGACCTCGCACTCGGCCGGGTCTACCCCGCCCTCTCGAAGATCCGCGAAGTTTCCCTCGAAATCGCGGCGGCGGTGGCCGCCGTCGCGCACGACACGGGGCTCGCGCAGGTGCCGCGGCCGTTCGATCTCAAGGCGGACATCCGCCAACGCATGTTCGAGCCGGTGTATCCAGAATACACGTGACGCGCTCTGATGAACACGCGCATGGCTCGAGTGGCTCTGTTTCTGGGATGCCTGATCACCGGGCTTGGCTCCGGTGGGTTCCCCCTCGGCGCCGCCGAGCCCGCGGCGCCGGCTAACCCACGGGCGGCAGCGCCGGCTGCTCCAGCGGCCGCGCCCGCGTCCGCCACGGCGAATGCCGCGCCGGCGGTCGCTCCTGCTGCGCCGGCGGCGGTCGTCGCCAACAAGGAGTGCCTCGAATGCCACGAGGCCGAGTTCAAGCCGCGGAAAAAGGGCCAGAAACCGGAATGGATTGGCGTTCGGCCGGAACTCTTCACGAAGTCGGTCCACGGCAAGACGAACTGCGTGGACTGCCACGCCGACATCAAGGAGGCCGAGCACGGTTCCAAGGTGAAGCCGGCGCAATGCGCGTCCTGCCACGAGCAGCCCGCCGCCCAATACGCGACGAGCATCCACGGCATGAGCCACAAGATGGGCTCCTCGGAGGCGGCGGCGTGCGCGAGCTGCCACGGCACGCACGAGATGGTGCCGGTGAAGCAACTCGATTCGCCCGTATTCAAACTTAACCTACCGAAAACCTGCGGCACCTGCCACGACGACGACGCGCTGGCGAAAAACTACCGCATCGCGATGAAGAACGTCAGCGGCCACTACCTCGACAGCATTCACGGCCGCGCCCTGACGAAGATGGGCCTGATCGTCGCGCCATCGTGCAACGACTGCCACGGCGTGCACGACATCAAGCGCAGTGTCGACAAGGTGTCCCGCAGCAACCACGCCAACATCGCCAAATCCTGCGGCCAGTGCCATCTCGGCATCGAGGAAACCTACAAGGAAAGCGTGCACGGCGCGCTGCTGGCCAAGGGCGACAAGAAGGGCCCGGTCTGCACCGATTGCCACAGCGCGCACGACATCGAGAAGCCCGCCACCGCCCATTTCAAGGGCCTGAGCGACCAGAGTTGCGGCAAATGCCACGAAGATCGGCTCCTGCACTACCGCGAGACGTACCACGGCAAGGCGATGGCGCTGGGCCAGCCGAACGTCGCCGCCGATGTCGCCGCGTGCTACGACTGCCACGGCCACCATGACGTGTTCCCGGTGAGCGACGCCCGCTCGCACCTGCACAAGGACAAGATCGTCGGCACCTGCCAGCAATGCCACCCGGGCGTCAACGCGAAGTTCACGCAATACCAGGCGCACGCCAACCCGCTGGACAAGGTCAACTACCCGGTGCTGAACAAGGTCTTCTGGTTCATGACCACGCTGCTCGTGAGCGTGTTCTCGTTCTTCGCGCTGCACACGGCCTTCTGGTTGTTCCGCTCGGTGTATCTCTATCTCCACGACTCGAAGTCGTTCCGCGAGGCGAAGACGCAGGCGCACGTCGATGACGACGTCTTCACGCGCTTCACGCCGTTCGAACGGTTCCTGCACCTGATGATGGTGACGAGTTTCCTCGCGCTGGTCATCACCGGCATGCCGCTGAAGTTCTACTACACCGAATGGGCGAAGACGATGTTCACGTACCTCGGCAGCGCCGAGGTCGCGCGCACGCTGCACCATTATGCGGCCGTCGTGACGTTCGCGTACTTCGCCCTCCACGTCGGGAGCCTTGTCGGACATTTCTGGCGGGCGCGGCAAGGGCTGCGCGACCCGGTGACCGGCCGGATCGCGTTCCGGCGTCTCATCGGCATCGTCTTCCACCCCGATTCGATGGTGCCTTCGCTGCAGGACTGGCGTGATTTCATCGCGCACCAGAAATGGTTCTTCGGCAAGGGACCGCGGCCGCAGTTCGACCGCTGGACATACTGGGAGCGCTTCGACTACTTCGCGGTGTTCTGGGGCGTGGCGATCATCGGCTTCTCCGGGCTCATCCTGTGGTTCCCGAAAGCGTTCACGACGATCTTCCCGGGCTGGCTGATCAACATCGCGATGGTGGTGCACTCGGACGAGGCGCTGCTCGCCGCCGGATTCATCTTCTCATTCCATTTCTTCAACACGCACTTCCGGATCGAGAAGTTCCCGATGGACACGGTGATCTTCTCGGGCCGGATTTCGAAAACGGAAATGCTGCACGAGCGGAGGCGGTGGTATGATCGCCTGCTCGCCGCCGGCCGGCTCGACGTGTATCGGGTAAAGGCGGACGACTGGGAAGGCCGCAAGGCGATCGCGAAGAGTTTTGGGTTCATGTTCTTCGGCACCGGCCTGGTGCTGCTGGGACTGATTGTCTTCGCGATGGTCTCGCGGTTGGGGCACTGAGTCGGGTGCACGCCGAAGGCCCCGAGCTGGTCCCAGGCTTGCGAGACGAACGAGGCAGCCCCGCGCATCGACGCGGGGCCGCCCCGGCCTGGAGTTGGCCCGCGGAACACCCGAGCTCGGCGAGGCCGGCGCGTCCGTCCCGACCGCATTGCCTTGCGCCCTCGCCGCAACGGTCTCAACAACCGGGGCAACCCCGATTCCCATGAAAGCTCCTCTCCTCTGCGTCGCGCTCGCGATCGTGGCTGCGTCATTGGCGGCGGCCGCGAATCCGCCTGCCGCCGCCGGCACCGCGCCCCCCACCCCCTACGTGCCCAGGCAAAGCGATCGGCCACAGCCGGTGGCCGGTGACGAACCGGGTTTCGAATCCATTTTCGATGGCCAGACGCTCAGCGGGTGGAAGGGCAACCCCACCTACTGGCGCGTGGAAAACGGCGCGCTGGTGGGCGAAATCACGCCCCAGACGGTCCTGAAAAGTAACACGTTCATCATCTGGCAGGGCGGGAATCCCCGGGATTTCGAACTCAAGCTCGAATATCGCATCACCGCGGGCGGCAACAGCGGCATCAACTACCGCAGCGCGGTCGTGCCCGACCCGGTGACTCCAGCGAACGAATACGCGATGCGCGGGTATCAATGCGATCTCGACGGCCGCCGGCAGTACGTGGGCAACAACTATGAAGAGAAAGGCCGGCTGTTTCTCGGCGTGCGCGGGCAGCTCACGCGCGTGGTCGGGGGCCGGCCGCCGGTGCTCGTTTCACGGATCGGGGACAACGCCGAACTGGGGAAACTGGTGACGGACGACTGGAATCAGATCCATCTCATCATTCGCGGAAACACGCTCATTCACATCGTGAATAATCAGGTGATGTGCGTGGTGATTGACGACGACGCGGCGAATCGGCCGGCGGCAGGGCAGATCGGC
>Ga0080064_1002738_pt1 | contig 28546 bp, 28 predicted proteins | sample Subgrocontami54m_FD_69260 | JGI IMG/M metagenome (GOLD analysis project Ga0080064, IMG submission 69260) | Subsurface groundwater microbial communities from S. Glens Falls, New York, USA - GMW46 contaminated, 5.4 m (SPADES assembly) (version 2) ...
AAGAGCGCCTGGACGCTCTGCCCGTCTTCCTCACCGAGTACAATGCTTATCGCCCACACACCGCACTCGCAGGACGCTCTCCTGTCACGCGGATCTGTCAATAATGTCTGTGGGAACTACAGCTAGCGGGCGGAGCCGCGCCGTAACACCTCCGCAACCCCTTCTGTTCTCGCGGGGGGAGCGATGGGCTATACTCGTCGAGACTCACACCACTTCTGCATGCGTGGGCGGATGGCGGGCTGATGCCGCCGGCGCATGATGATGTTGCGGCGCTGACGCGACGGCAGGAGACGCTGCCTATGACCGCACGTACGCTGGCTTGGACAGGCTGTATCGCGATCGGTGCGTTCGTACTGATGGTGGCGAGCCGGCTCACCGTCCTCGATCCCGTCGAGAACATCACGCTCAATGTTACGTCGCCGATCCAGGGCGTCATGCGCAGCGTGACGCGTCCGGTCGCGGATTGGACGAACAACATCACAGCCGCGAGCGCGCTTTCGGATGAAAACAAGAAGCTGCGTGACGACAACGAGCGGCTCACGAACGATCTGGCACGGGCGCGAGAAGCGGCCATCCAGCAGCAGAACGCCAACGATCTCAACGCCGTCCGCCGCCAGTTTCCGGACGACGTGTTCGTGGCCGCCGGCGTCGTCTCGCGCGACTCCAGCAGCGTGCGATCGATCATCGCGATTGATCGCGGCGCGTCGGACGGCCTGCGGGAGGGCCAGATCGTCGTGTCGGAAGGGCGCAGCCTCGTTGGCACGATCTCGAAGGTGTTTGGCAGCTACGCGTGGGTGACGCTGATCACCGACCCGAAGAGCGCCGTCAGCGCGATCGTCCAGGAATCGCGCGCCGAGGGCGTGGTCTCCGGCAACTACGATGCGTCGCTGAACATGGAGTTCGTCGGGCAGGGCGCCGCCGTCAAGAAAGGTGACTTCGTGTTGACGTCGGGCGTCGGCGGCGGCTATCCACCCAATATCGTCATCGGCCGCGTGTCGACCGTGCAGAAGACGGAGCAGGACCTCTTCCAGCGGGTCAGCGTGGATCACCTCGCCAGCCTCAGCAACATCGAGCACGTGCTCGTCCTCACGAGTTTTGTACCGTTGAAGCTGGAGAAGCCGTAGATGCGCTACTGGACCGGCGGCGTCATCGCGCTGTTTCTCGCGCTGCTGCAAGCATCGTCGGTCGAGCAGTTCAAGGTGCTCGGCGTGACGCCAAACCTGTTGCTGGTCCTGCTCGTATCGTGGCTGGTGGTGCGCGGACTTGACGACGTCCTGCCGATGATCGCGGTGGCCGGCGTGACCCTGGGATTCATCGGATTGCAGACGCCCGGTCTGGTGCTGCTCGCGTTGCTGCCCATCGCCGGATTGGGCGTGCTGCGCGAGATGCATGTCATCCATAGCGACATCGTGTTGGTGCTCGCATTCGTATTGGCTGCCAGCGTGGCGTACGAGTCGATGATCGTTGCGAGCCTAGTCGTCACCGGCGGCGGATACGACATCATCACGGCACTCCGCAGCGCCGTGATCCCGGCCGCCATCGTCAACGTCGCCATGACGCTGCCGGTGTATGTCGTTATGCGCCTGGCGAAGCCATCGGATCGCCGCAACCGGCTGGCGTACTAGGCGCCACCGCGCGCGACGGGCCGCCCGTCGCGCTGAAGGGACACATGGGGATCCTCACAGGTAACCGGCGCCGGCGCTGGCGCGCGGAGCATGAAGAGGCCGCGGATCCGCGCCAGCAGGTCAACCAGAAGCTCTGGTTGCTGCGCCTCGTGGTGCTTGCGGCGTTTGCGGCGCTCGCCGTCCAGCTGGGCCGGTTGCAACTCGTCCAGGGTGACCACTTCCAGCAGCGGGCAACGCAGAATCAGCTCCGCATCGAGCCGGTGATCCCATCGCGCGGGATCATCTACGATCGCAACGGCGTGCCGGTCGTCGCCAACATGCCGGGCTTCTCCGCCGCGTTCGTCGCCGCCGATATCCCGTCGGGCCGCGAACTGCAGATCGCCGGCGGGCTGGAGAAGCTGCTCGGCGTGCCGGCGCTGGAGACGACGCTCCGCATCGAGGCGGCGCGCAAGTCGAAGGATCCCTTCGCCCCGATCGTCGTCAAGGACGGCCTTGACCAGGCCACCGCGTTTCACCTGCGCGAGCAACTGCCGGCGTTGCCCGGCGTCCAGGTGGTCGTTGACCCCGTGCGCAGGTATCTCGACGGCGACATCCTGTCCGACGTGCTTGGCTATACCGGCCGCGTCGATGCGCAGGACTTCGCCACGCTAAAGAACAAGGGGTACCTCGCCAGCGATCGCATCGGCAAAGCTGGCGTTGAGGCCGCGTACGAGCCGTACCTGCGCGGCACCGTGGGTCGAAAGGAGATCGAGAAGGATGCGACGGGCCGCGAATTGAGGACGCTCGGCTCGGATCCGGCGAAGCCGGGCAACGACCTGGTGCTATCCATCGACCTCGATCTGCAAAAGAAAGCGACCGAACTGGTGCAGGCGGCAGCCGGCGGCGGTCAGGCCGCGGCCATCGTCATGGACGTCCACACGGGCGAGGTGCTCTCGCTGGTTTCGCTGCCGATGTACGACAACAACATCTTCTCCGGCAAGATCGATGAGGCGCGCCTCCAGCAGTACCTCGACGACCCCAACAAGCCGCTGGTCAACCATGCGCTCTCGGAGCAGTACGCGCCGGGTTCGATCTTCAAGCAAGTCACGGGCGCGGCGGCACTGCAGGAGGGGGTCGCCAATCCGTCGACGACGATCACGAGCAACGGCTACATCACGATTCCGAACCAGTACGATCCGTCGGTGCTGTACACGTTCAAGGACTGGCGCGCGTTGGGCACGCTCGACTTCTATGGCGGCGTGGCGATGTCGTCCGACGTCTACTTCTACTACCTCTCCGGCGGCTATCACGCGTTCGGCCAGAACTTCAACGGGCTCGGCGTGGAGCGCCTCGCGCGCTACGCGCGCCAGTTCGGGCTCGGCCGCAAGACGGGCATCGATATCGCGGGCGAGGCCGACGGCAACATCCCGGACACCGCGTGGAAGAAGGCAACGTTCGGCGATGACTGGTTCCTCGGCGACACCTACAACATGGGCATCGGCCAGGGGTTCGTTGCGACGACGCCGATCCAGATGGTGCGCGTGACCGCGGCGGTCGCGAACGGAGGCACGCTGTTGACGCCGCGCGTGGTGCGGGAAGTGCGCGACTCGCAGCAGCACGTCATCGTCCCGGCAACGCCGAAGATCGAGGGCAACGTCGGCGTCAGCCCGGCGAACCTTGCGATCATGCGCGACGCCATGACGCAGGCGGTGTCGTGGGGCAGCGCGAACCTCGCCTCGTTGCCGAATCTGAAGATCGCGGGGAAGACCGGCACGGCCGAGTTCGGCCCCCGCTTCGCCGACGGATCGTACGAAACGCACGCCTGGTTCAGCGGCTTCGCCCCCGCCGACAACCCCCAGGTCGCCATCACGGTGTTTCTCCAGCGGGGCGTCGGCGCGACGAATGCGGCGCCGCTCGCGGCGAAGATCCTTGACTACTACTACAGCCGCTCGGGGACGAAGACCGCCGCGGGCGCCGCGCCGCCGGCCGGAGTGACGCCGTGAACCTTCGGAACACGCCAACGCGCGAGTTTGACGTTGTGCTGCTGCTGGCCGCGCTGGGCCTGACGGTGTACGGAGCGCTGTTGATCTACAGCGGCAGCCTCACGACGTATGGTTCGCCGGGCCAGGCGCTCTCGCATCCCGTGTCGCGACAGATCGTGTTCGCGGTGATCGGGCTTGTCGCGATGCTCGCGCTTTCGCGCGTCGACTACCGCATCTTCGGGCCACTGAGCCTGACGTTGTACGCGGTGTCGATCGCCATGCTGGTCTACGTTGAAGTCGTCGGCGCCAGCGCCTACGGATCAAGGCGCTGGATCGTGATCTTCGGCACGCAGATCCAGCCGTCCGAGATTGCGAAGGTGACGACCGTCATCCTGCTGGCGAAATACTTCTCTGATAACGAAGAGAAGATGCATTCGCTGCGCGTGTTCGCCACGTCGATCGGCATCGCCCTGCTGCCGGCCGCGCTGGTGCTCGTCGAGCCGGACCTCGGCTCGGCGCTCGTGTTCGGTGTGATGTGGCTCGGCATGGTGATCATCGCGGGCGTGCGTCCGGCACACCTCGGCGGACTCTTCGCCATCGTGCTGGCATTGATGCCGCTCAGCGTCGTGTTCGCCCAGAGCTACCAGCGGGACCGCATCGCGATCTGGCTTGATCCGAACAAGGATCCGCTTGGCACCGGGTTCAACATCCTCCAGGCCGAGATCAGCATCGGTTCCGGCGGTCTGCTCGGGAAGGGCTTCACGCACGGGTCGCAGACCCAGCTCGACTATCTGCGCACGCAGACCACGGACTACATCTTCAGCGTGGGTGCGGAGGAGCTCGGCTTCGTGGGCGCCATGGTGCTGTTCGGGTTGTTTATCGCCCTGCTCTTCCGCTGCCTCCGCGTCGCCGGCCTCGCGGACGACACGTTCGGGCGGCTGATCGCGGTCGGCGTGATGGCATTCATCCTGTTCCAGGTGTTTGTGAACATCGGCGTAAACATTAGACTGGTGCCGGTGACGGGCGTTCCGTTGCCGCTGGTAAGCCAGGGCGGCAGCTCGTTAATTACGGTGCTGGCGTCGCTGGGGATTCTGCAGAGCATCCTTGGGCATCGACGCAAGCGCGGCCGGCGGATCTGACGCACCGAAGGGCGGATTCCTCTCGAGCCGCCTGTTCGGGGCGGTGCGCGTCCTGGCGACGCTGGCGATCGTTGCCGGCCTGATCTACAAACTGTCCCCGGCCGAACTCGGCGATACGGTGCGTGCCGCCAACATCTGGCTGCTGCTCGCCGCTCTCGGCGTCATGGCCGTGGTGCAGGCGCTCGTCGTCGTCAAGTGGCTGGTGCTGCTGCGTGCGCGCGACGTCGATGCGCCGCTGTCGGCGGTGATTCGCGCGTACTGCGTGGGTAACCTGCTGAGCAACGTGCTGCCCACCGCCGTCGGCGGCGATGTCTATCGCGTCTATCGCATCCAGCGCGAGGCGGGCGCGCGCGCCGCCGACGTGACGATGAGCGTGCTGTACGAGCGCGCGACCGGCTACGGCGCCATGACGTGCCTGGGCGCGGTGGGCGCGGCGTTCTACTACGGCAATATCGCCATCGGCGCGCTGGCGCTGCTTGCCGGCGCGTTTGCCGCGGTCGTGCTCGCGGTCGTGCTGCCGCGGATGCCGTTTCCGGCTGTCCGCCACGACCACTTCCTGCGCAACCTGCTGGCCCACCGCCGGGAGTTGATGGCGGTGTACCAGATGGCGCTCTTCTCGATCGCCATTCAGGCGCTCTACATCTCTACCATCGCGCTGCTGGGGCGAGCATTCGGTATTCACCTCTCGTGGTGGTACTGGGCGTTCGTCACGTGGGTCGTCGCGGTCGCCGTGCTGGCGCCGTTCACGCTCGGGGGCCTCGGCGTGCGCGAGTCGAGCTTCTCGGCGCTCCTGAAGCACGCCGGCGCAACCGCCGCGCAAGGGGCATCGACGGGATTCGCGCTGGCCTTCGCGCTCGTCGCCGTCAACGGCGCCGGGCTGCTCGGCGTGGAGATAGCGGCGCGGCTGGGGTACGGCGCCCGCGCCGGCACAGGGATGCCTCGTACGCGCGGACCGGTCTCAATCGAGCGATGATACGTAGCTCGGGCGCTACGCGCGGGGTGATCCGCGTGCCGGCGTCACCGCGGCGTCGGCGATGTCTCCCGCTCGCCCGCCGCGGCGGCCGATTTCGCATCGGCGCGCTTCTCGCCGCCGCGCCCGATCTTCGGCTCGGTGCCCGCGAGCAGCCGCGAGATGTTCGCGCGGTGCTTGTAGACGATGATCGTTGCGGCGCCGCCGGCGTAGGCCGCGTACGCCCACGGGCTGATCCCCAGCACTGCCAGCACGATGAACAGGACGGCCATCGCGGGCGCCATCGTGATGGACATGACCGACATGATCCGCACGCTCGCGACGACGATCGCCGCGACCGGGATCAGCGCCGCGGCTGCGATGGGATTCATCGCGAGTGCGGCGCCGAAGCCGCTGGCGACCGCCTTGCCGCCGCGAAAGCCTGCCCACACCGGCCAGACGTGCCCGCACACCGCGGCGAAGGCGCCCGCCGCCGCCGCCCAGGCGCGCTCGTCGTGATCGATGCCAGCGGCGTGTCCCAGCGCGATACCGATGTAGACGGGCACGATGCCCTTGGCGATATCGAGGATGATGACGAGCACGCCCGCCTTCGCGCCTGACGTGCGGATGACGTTGGTCGCACCCGTCGCGCCGCTGCCGTAGTCACGGATATCGACGCCGCGCGTGATCCGCCCGACGATGATTCCGAACTGCACCGACCCGATGGCGTATCCGATCAGCGCACTGACGGCGATTGCCCACCACATGTTCGCGTCCCTTCGTGCGTGCGGCCCGACCCTGAACTGTAGCGCAGAATCGCTCCGCCGAAAGGGCTGGGGATCAGTGCGCAGCCGCCCCGGCGCGCCCCCACCAGTCCAGCAGTGCGTCCTGCCAGCGGCTCCAGCGATCGCGCCCCAACAGGATGCCCATGCCGATGCCCAGCAGCGCCATGCCCGCCACCATCACCACGACCCAGTTGGGCAGCGCGTTGATGGCGTCGAAGAGGACACGCCCGGCCACGAGCACCATCGCCACGATGGCGGCGCTCAGCATGCCGCGCCGCCGCAGCACGATGCTGGCCGTAAAGAACGCGGACGCCTCCGCGAGCACGATCCACTCGTAGCGGCCGCCGCCGGGCTCGAGCGACTGGATCATCGACGGCGCCATGATGAACGCCGCGCCGATCGCTTCGACGACGGGCGCGAAAGCGGCGAGGTCCGGGACCAGGCGGAACTTCCACAGCCCGAGCAATCCAAGCAGCACCAGGTAGGCGCCGATCACCAGCGTGTACGCCTGGGCGTTTTCCGGGTTGAATCGTCCGATCTGCAGCAACAGGGCCGCCGTCAACGTCGCCGAGGCTGGGACGAAGATCCAGCGTCGGCCCGAGATCGCCGCCTCGGCCGCGGCCAGCAGCCCGGCGAACGCGAGCGCCAGCAGCGACCACTCGTACAGCGCCGATTCGTAGAAGCGCGTCCCGTCCAGGAGCCCGTGGTGTGTGCGTGTGGCGAGCATCAGGAACCCCGTAGCCGGCGCGCCGGCGGCGTACGTCCCGGCGCTGACGCGCGCCAGCAACGACCAGCGGGCCCGCGTCCGCAGAGCGGCGCCAGCGGCGGCGGCGAACAGCGCGACCGCGGAGAACGCGATCGGGAGCATCGAGATGGGCGCGTCCACCCGCACGCGCCACGCCGCGATGGCCCCGAATCCGAACGCCGCGGCCGGCACCGCAAGCAACGGCTCGTCCTCGAACACGGCGACGGCCAACGATGCCGCGACGTACGCCGTCAGCAGCAGCGCCAGCGTCTCAGCGCTTGTCGGAGTCGTCAGCGAGACGATCGCGGCGACAAGCGACATCGCGTAGAGGTGCATGCGGAACTCCGGCCGCAGCCAGCGCGTCGCCACGCCTGCGGCCAGGAACGCCATGCTCGCCGCCAGCAGCGGGTAGCCCAGGCGCAGCACATCGTTGACGGTTTCGTTGCCGGGCAGGCTGTTGAGGAAGTGCAGGTATCCCAGCGTCGCCGTCAGCCCGGCCGCGTACAACCAGCCGACGGTGACGCGCACGCGCGCTGCCGCCGGCGCATCGAGCAAGCGCTCGAGCGTGAGCTCGCTGCGCTGGAAGATGGCCGCCAGCGCGTAGAAGGCCGCCGCGGCCACATGCACGCCGGCGCCGACCCGCGGCATGTTCTCGTACGCACCCTCGAACGGGAGCCAGGCGATGGTGAACGCGGCCGCGGAGACGGCGTCGCGCACGCGCGTGTCCAGCCAGCCGGGCGTCCGTACGCGCCCGCCCAGCGCCACCGCGGCGCCGGCCGCTGCGAACGCCGCGCCGTAGTACGCCGCCTGTGCGTCGAGCGCGTACGCCACGCCGACGATCGCTCCCGCAAGCGCGACGAGCAGCGCCGCCGATGTCTCCGGCCGCCGTGCGCGCGAAGCATCGATCGCACAGAAGGCGGCCGCCGCCGCGAAGGCGATCGGGAGGAACGCGCGGAACTGCGGGTGGTAACTGCCGTGCGCGTCTTCGCCGCTGATCGCGGCGACCAGCGCGACAACAATGCCAAGTGCGGCGGCGGCGCGTGCGACGAGAATCGCATCAGCGCGCCATTCCCCGGCCAGCCGACGCGTCGCAGTCGCGGGCGCCCAGCGTGATGCAGTGGCGAGCGCGACCGCGGGCGCGATGAGCGCGAACGCGTAGTACTCTCGGCTGACGTTGATCGCGTAGACGATGGACAGGCACGTGGCCGTCAGCGCCACTGCGAGTCCGCTCACGCCTTCGCGCTTCCGCTGTCCGAACGCGTCGATGACGTAGAACGCCAGCACGAGCGCGGCGGCGATCGCCGCGAACCAGTGTGTCTCGATGTGGTACCCCGCCGTGCTCTCGAGGGCGGACTGCATCGTGATGAATACTGCCACGACTGCGAGTGCCGTCGCGCCAACCCCGGCGTCTCGCAACGTGTCGCCGAACCGCTTCGGTAGCCGCGGCGAGATATCCGCGCGCTTCGCCGGGAACGCCAGCACACCCAGCACGACGGAGAGCGCCGCAAATGCGATGGCGTAGTATTCGCCCGCTACGTCGATGGCGTACACCACCGAAACGAACGCGCCCGAGAAGGCCGCGATCGTCGCAATGCCGGCAAGCTGCTGTCGCCGTACCAGCGTCGGCAGCGCCGCGTACGCGGTCGCCGCCGCCAGGGCGATGGGGAGGAACCAGAACGTCGAGACGCGTATTGCGAACTCCCTGTGCCCGTGGGTGTACGCAAACGGCGCGAGCAGGAGCGCGAACGCCACGCCGCCGGCGACGACGACGTGTGCTTGTAACGTCCAGATGCCCGCGACGCGCGCCCGCAGCGTCGATGGACCGTACTCGCTCGCCAGCCACATCGCCGCGGCCAGGGCGATGAAGCAGATCGACGCCCACTCGGGCGCGACGTCGAGCCGCACCACGGCCGCCATCGTCGCGCTGACGAATGCGACGCCGGCGCCGAATGTGTACTGCTTGCCGATGCCCAGCCAGGCGACCGCGGTGTAGAACGCCGCCGTGGTGATCGATCCCGCAAGCCATAGCGTCCGCGGGTTGAGGTCGTCGCCGGAGAGGATGCTGCGAGCCGCAGCGAAGTTCAGCGGCACCAGCAGCGCGCCCACAGCGAAGAACACCTGCCCGGCGATGGCGACGCGCGGCACCCGCAGGCAGATCGCGCCTGCAGTCAGAAACGCGAGCGTGTAGCCGACGAGCAGCGCCATCTTCAACGAGCCGTCGACGGCCTGCCCGGAGTACCCGACGTAGATCAGCGCCGCGACCACGGTCAGGAACGCGCCCGCGAACAGGAACAGGTTCGCCTGCTGCTCAACCAGCCAGCTCCAGTCCGCGGGCTGACGCGGTGGCGCGGCCGCCCGCGGCGCGGCCGCCGAGACTCCCGAGGCTGCGGGCGATGGCGCCGGCGCACGCGGCGCTTCCACTGGCATCTGGCGCCGCGTCCGGCCGGGCTGCAGAGGCTGCACCAGCGACCGCAGCTCCTCCTCGTAGTGGGTGGCGATGCGCGCGCGCTGCTGCGCCGTGATGATCTCCGCCAGCGGGCTGACGCCTACCTCGTTTAGCACGAACGCGACGCCGGCCGCGCGGGCGCTCCGGCTCCGGTCGCGGGGGACGCCGCAGTGCGGACAGTACGCGCGCTCGGCCTCGCCAAGCTCACCGCATCGGTGACAGTAGAGTGGGTGTGGGGTGTTGATGCTGATACCTCCGTCGTCGTTCTGACGGGTGCAGTATCAGCGGCATCGGCCCGCCGTGCGAGGTACGAACGTACTACGCCGTGGTGCTGTGCGTACCATCTTCGCGGATCAAGTGTGATTGGGGGGCTTTGCCTTTGCCGCCGGGGGAGAGCGTCGGCATGAGGTCGCTTAGTACTTCGACGCCTCGTCGGGCGCGTGATCGTCGGCGCGGCCGCGGAAGACGAGCTTGATCGCCGTGCCCTCGAAGCCGAACGCACCGCGGATAATGTTCTCCATGTAGCGCCGGTAGCCGAAGTGGACCAGCGATGCGTCGTTCAGGAAGAACACGAAGGTCGGCGGGTCGACCTCCGCCTGCGTCACGTAGAGCAGCTTGATGCGGTGCCCCTTCGACGGCGTCGGCGGCGGCTTCTGCGCGACGGCGCGGCGGATGACCGTGTTCAGCGCCCCCGTATCGACGTGGCGCTGGCGCTCGGCGCCCACGCGCACGGCCTCCTGCAGCAGCTCGGCGATGCCGGTGCCGTCGAGCGCGGAGATGAACCGGATCGGGATCCACGAGGCAAACTTCAGCTTCCAGCGGAGGCGGCGCGACCAATCCTCCTGCGTCCACTCGCCGTCTTTCACCAGGTCCCACTTGTTCGCCACCACCACGACGCCGCGAAAGGCGTCCAGCGCGTAGCCGACGACGTGCGTGTCCTGCGCCGTCAACCCCTCCGAGAGATCGAACAGGCACAATGCGACCTGCGCCCGCTCCAGCGCGCGCCGCGCGCGCAGCGTCGAGTGCTTCTCGATGCCCGGCTCGATCGAGCCGCGCCGCCGCAGGCCGGCGGTATCGACCAGCACGACCGGATGATCCTCGAAGATGAACGGCGTGTCGATGACGTCACGCGTGGTGCCTGGCACGTCGCTGACGATCACGCGGTCCTCGCCCAGGATCGCGTTCACCAGCGACGACTTGCCGACGTTGGGCCGCCCGACGATCGCCAGCCGCAGGCCCGTCGTCTCTTCCTCCGGCTCGGACGGGGGCAGCGAATCGACGATCATGTCCATCACGTCGGCGACGCCGTGGCCGTGGTGAGCGCTGATCGGCACCGGTTCGCCGAGACCCAGTTCGTAGAACGCGACCGCCGATTCCTCGCGTTCGCGATTCTCGGCCTTATTCGCGAGCAGCAGCACCGGCTTCGCCGTGCGGCGCAGCAGGTCCGCCACCTCGCGGTCCGCGGCGGTGATGCCGGCGATCGTATCCAACACGAAGAGCACGATGTCCGCTTCCGCCAGCGCGTATTCGACCTGCGCGCGCACGAGCGGCGTGTACGTGCCCGGCACGTCCGGCTCGAGGCCGCCGGTATCGACCACCTTGAACTCTCTCGCGCGCCACTCGCAGTCGCCGTAGATGCGGTCGCGCGTGGTGCCGGCGATGTCTTCGACGAGCGCCGGCCGGCCGCCGACGAGGCGGTTGAACAGCGCCGACTTGCCGACGTTCGGCCGGCCGACGATTGCGACGATAGGTTTGCGTGCGACGGATGTTGTTGTCATTGCCTCTGTATCAGCGCGATCCCCAACTCGGCCGGGTCTGTGCGTACGATGGTCGTGCCTCCCGGCGGCGTGATCTGCAAGGGCAGCGCGTGCAACCCGGCGGCCTGGCCCTGCGCATCGACCACGACCACGATCGACTCGGGAGTCACGGCCTGCAGCGTGGGTACATCGCCCGCCAGCGTGACGGTCACCGGATCGGGTGGCACCACCGCCAATCCCGCGGCTACGTTGCGCACCTGCGGCACAACGCGGAATGTTTGTTCGCCCTTCGAGGGTCGGATCGACACCGTGACGCGGAGCGGCGCCGCCGCGCCACCCGCCGCGCCCTGCTGGCGCGCCCCGGCCGGCAGCACGAGGTTCGCGGTACGCACGACGTCGGCGCGTGCGTCGGCGATGGAGATCTCTTCCGTGGCGACGCCTCGCACGGAGTCGATCGACTGTAACACATCGAGCGTGCCCGTCACGCTGACGATGCCGGGATCGGTGTTCACGCGGGTGATGTTGTAGCCCGCGGCGGGCAGGCCGGTGATCGTCGGGGTCACCACGAACGTCCGCGTGAACTCGCGCTGGACGACGTTTACGGACACGCGCGCCACCGCCGGGGTGACCTTCACGCGGCTGATCTCGCCGCCGCGCGCGTCGAGCGGCTTCAGGGCGATGCGGTCCTCGTTGATATCGGCGTGCACGCCCGTCAGGAACACCTCCGCGGCGACCGAATCGACGAGCGCCACCAGGCTCTCCGGCCCGCTCACGGTCGCTGTGGAGGGCTGCGCCGTCTCGCCGGACGCCGTGAAGCCCTGCTGCGGCGCACCGACCAGCGAGACCTTCACCGGGACATCCTTGGTGCGCACGACCTCCAGCGTCACGTCGATGCGGGGCGGCACAACATCAATCACGGTGACGCGGCTGTTCGACGATGTCGCATCGACGGGCACGGTCACCTGGCCGCTCGGGAATCCGCCGAGGTTCACCGTTGCCTCGAAGTCTCCCGGCCGCAACTTGCTCAGCTCGTTCTGCGGCGCTTCGATGCGCAGCCGCACCGTCGTTTCCGACGCGTTGGCCACGTCGTAGCCGTTCGGCGCGTTGACGAACTTCACGGCGATCGAGCCGTTGAACGTCTGCACCGCGGTCGGATTTTCGCGGGCGGTGACGTACAGCCAGAGCGTCACCGCCAGCGCGAACGCGAGCAGCGCGAGGCTGATGTTGCGGACCAGCGACGTCACGGCTTCGCGCGCGAAGAAGAGCAGCGCACCGGGCAGGCGCTCGATCCAGTTCATGGCCGCGCCCCGTCGGGGCGGCCCGCGAGCAGCCGGTCCAGCAGCGTCCGCAGCCGCACGTCATCGAGGCGTGCGTGCATGCGCCCCTCCGCCGCGACGGAGATCGTGCCCGTCTCCTCCGACACGATCACCGATACGGCGTCCGTGCGTTCGGTGATGCCCAGCCCGGCTCGGTGCCGTGTGCCCAGCTCGCCCGGTAGCGTGTTCTCGGAGAGCGGCAGCGTGACGCCGGCCGCCACGACGCGGTTGCCCCGCAGCACCACGGCGCCATCGTGCAGCGGCGAGTTCGGGAAGAAGATGCCTTCGAGCAGCTCGGGCGAAGGCACCGCATCGACCGGGATGCCCGTCTCGATGTAGTCCTGCAGCCCCGTCTCGCGCTCGATCACCAGCAGCGCGCCGATGCGCCGCCGGGCCATATCGGCGGAAGCGTCCGCAACGGCGTCCAGCGTGCCCGGATTGCTGACGCTGGCGCCGAACGCGCGGGCGCCGGTCCGGCCCACCCGCTCGAGCGCCCGCCGCAGCTCCGGCTGGAAGACGATGGGCAGCGCGATGAGGATGCCCGTGAACGAGTTGCGGATGAGGAAGTTGAGCACGCGCAGGTCGAAGATGCGCGCCAGTGCGAACGCCGCGATCAGCAGGATGAAGACGCCGCGCATGACGGCCATCGCCGTGGTGCCGCGAAGCAGCATCAGCAGCCAGAACAGGATCAGCGAGATGATCGCGATGTCGATGGCCGACGTCGCGTCGAACTGCCTGAAGTTGTCGCGGAAGAGGCTGATCAGGCCGCTCATGTCGGCGGCCTACAGCTCATGGTCGCTCGTCGTCAGCGCCAGGATCGCCTTCTGCGCGTGCAGGCGATTCTCCGCCTGGTCGAACACCACCGATTGCGGCCCTTCGATGACATCCTCCATCACCTCTTCGCCGCGATGCGCCGGCAGGTCGTGCATGAAGATCGCGCCCGGCTTCGCCAGCGCCATCAGGCCGGCCGTCACGGCGAACCCGGCGAATGCCTCTTTGCGCGCCGCGTAGCTGTCCTCCTGTCCCATGCTCGCCCAGACGTCCGTGTAGACGACGTCGGCGGCGCGCACGGCTTCCGCGGGCGTCTCGAAGAACTCAGCGCTGCCGCCGCTCGCGCTCGCCATCTCGCTGATCAGCCGCTGCGTCGCCTCGGGCAGGCTGTACCCGTCCGGTGACGCCATCGCAAAGCTCATGCCCGCCATCGCCGCGCCCTCCGCGAGCGATTGCGCAACGTTGAAGCCGTCGCCGATGAACGCAAGCCGCACGCCGCGCAGCGACCCGAATCGCTCGAGCACGGTCAGCAGATCGGCCATCGCCTGGCAGGGATGCTCTTCGTCGGAGAGCGCGTTGATCACGGGCACGTCGGCGTGGCGCGCCAGCCCCAGCAGCGTGCTGTGCGAGTACGTGCGCGCCGCGATCACGTCGACGTAGCGGCTGAGCACGCGCGACACGTCGGCCACCGACTCGCGCTGCCCGAGGCCCACCTCGTTCTGGCTCAGGTAGATGGCGTGGCCGCCCAGCTCCGCCATCGCGACATCGAAGCTGACGCGGGTGCGCAGCGACGGCTTCTCGAAGAGCAGCGCCAGTGTCTTGCCGCGCAGCAGGTCGTCGCCGCCCCCGTCGCGCTTCAGGCTCAGCGCCGTCCGCAAGATCAGATCGATCTCGTCGGGGCTAAGTTCAGCAATCGAGAGCAGATCGCGGCCGCGCACAGCACACCCTCCGGAAGCGTCGGTGACGCCAGTATAACCGGCATGCCGTCGCGGCCGGCGCCGGCTTGACGTCCGGGCTCCTCACGACCAGCAACTCGCCGCCCCGGGCCGTCGTGCAACCTGTGATATGATGACCACACCCGCGAGCCGTTTGTAAGACACCGACACATGCCACACACCCCGCCCCGCCCCGCCAAGCTCGCGCTGATCTTTCCCGGTCAGGGCTCGCAGCACGCCGGCATGGGCCGGAAGGTGGCCGCGGCATCGCCCGGCGCGCGCGAGATCTTCGCCGAGGCGGGCGACATCCTTCACCTCGACGTCACGAAGCTCGTCATGGAGGGCTCCGAGAAGGAGCTGGCGAAGACGGCGACGACGCAGCCGGCGATCCTGGCCGTGAGCTGGGCGTACCTCGCCTACCTGCGCGAGCGCGCCGCCGGGATGGGTCGCCAGATCCGCCCCTCGCACGTCTCCGGCCACAGCTTCGGCCAGTTCTCCGCCGCCGCCGCCGCCGGCTCGATCTCGTTCGCCGATGCGCTGACGCTCGTGCGCGAACGCGGCCGCATCATGACCACGTGGTCGAAGAATCGTCCGGGCGGCATGGCCAGCGTCATCGGCCCCACCGATGCGGACGTGCGCGATGTCTGCAACGAAGTCTCGCCCGACGGCGATGTCGGCGTCGCCGCGGTCAACGCGCCGGGACAGACCGTCATCTCGGGCACGCTCGCCGCGCTTGGCCGCGCGATCGAATCGCTGAAGGAGCGGGGCCGCGTCGTCCAGTTGCCGATCTCCGTCCCGGGACACTTCCCGAAGATGTCCGAAGCGCGCGAAGAACTGCGCCGCTCGATCGACCGCATCGAGTTCCACGACCCCAGGTGGCCGATCGTCTCCAGCCTCACCGGCCGCGTGCTGACGACGGGCGCGGAGGTGCGGCAGGAGCTGAGCGACCAGATGACGGGCGCCATCAACTGGATGCGCGCGTTCCTCGAAATGCGCAAAGCCGGCGCGTCGGCGTTCTTCGAGATGGGGCCCGGCCACGTGCTCGGCAACATCAGCAAGCGCGTCGACCGCGATGCGCGGTTCATCGACGTGTTCGACGAATCCCAGTGGCGCGACCTCATTCTTGCCGGCCCGCTGCTTGATGCGATCGCTCCGATCGTCGTCGAGGCACACGCTGGTGTGCCCACATCCGGCATCACCGAAAACGCGGATCCCGCTCGCGTAGGGGCACTCCGTAGCGTGCCCTCGCCTGGCGATATCGCCCCGCCTCCCGCGCCGACCTTGCCGTCCGAGCCACTTACCCCCGACCGATCACCATCAAATCGGAACCCTCGTGCCTAGACCCGACTCGCTGCCGAACCGCCGCGTCGTCGTCACCGGCATGGGCACCGTCTGCCCGCTCGGCAACAACTGGCGCGACGCCTGGCGCGCGATGGCCGAAGGGCGATCAGGCATCGCGCGCCTCACGCAGTTCGATGTCAGCCAGTTCGAGGTGCAGATCGGCGGCGAGGTGAAGGGCTTTCATCCGGAGGAGGTGATCCCCACCAAGGATCTCCGCCGCATGGACGAGAACGGCCAGTTCGCCGTCGTCTCGGCGCTCGAAGCCGTCGCCGACAGCGGGCTCGTCATCGACGATTCGAACCGCGACGATGTCGGCGTGATCTTCGGGTCGGCGGGCGGCGGGTACGGCCTGCTGCTCCAGCAGAACGAGATCTTCCTCAAGAGCGGCTATCGCCGCGTCAGCCCATTCCTGATCAGCAACATGCTGCCCGATGCGGCGTCGGGCCACGTGGCGATCACCATCGGCGCCTGCGGCCCGAACATGGCCGTCGCTTCGGCGTGCTCGACCGGCTCCGGCGCGATCGGCGAGTCGTGGGAGACGATCCGGCGCGGCGACGCGGAAGCGATCATCGCCGGCGGCACCGATAATCCGCTGCTGCCCGTGCTGCTCGCGGGCTTCCACGCATTGCGCGCCCTCGCGAACGATGCGGAGCACCCGGAACGGGCGAACAAGCCGTTCGACGCGCGCCGTGATGGCTTCGTCGTCGGCCAGGGCGCGGCGGCGCTCGTGCTGGAGAGTCTCGACCACGCCCGCGCCCGCGGCGCCGAGATCTACGCCGAGGTGATCGGCTACGCGTCGACGAACGACGCCTACGATATGGTGGCGTCGCTCGAGACAGGCCGGGCATCGTCAGTGGCCATGATGCGCGCGATGCGCAAGGCCGGCATCGAGCCGTCCGAGGTCAACTACATCAATCCGCACGGCACCGGCACGCCGCTGAACGACCGCGCCGAGACCGCCGCCATCAAGCTCGCGTTCGGCGCGCACGCGAAGAAGCTCGCGATCAGCTCGACGAAGTCGATGCACGGCCACCTCATGGGCGGCGCCGGCGCACTGGAGGCGATCGCGTCGATCCAGGCGATCCGCACCGGGATCATCCCGCCGACGTTGAACTACGAGGTGCCCGACCCCGACTGCGACCTCGACTACGTGCCCAACGTCGCGCGCCGCGCCGACGTGCGCGTCGCGCTCTCGAACTCCGTGGGCCTCGGCGGCCACAACGCCTGCGTCATCTTCCGCCGCTACGAGGAGTAGAGTTCGTGCCGCCTTTTTCGATCCCGTAGCGTGGACTTTCCAGCCCGCGCGATCCCCGAACGGGCGAACAACGGTCGTTCACGGAATTCGACCTTGTTCCGCGACACCCTAAACCTTCGTGTCCTTCGTGCTCTTCGTGGATCGTCCGTGATAACCTGAACCGATGCCGCAAGAACCGATCTACGAAAAGACCATCGCGCTGCCGCTCGGCTACGTCTTCACCGCGCGCGCCCGCCCGTCGTCGATACGGCGCACCGCGATCCGCCTGCTGCCCTGGGCCATCGTCGCGATGACGCCGGCGGGCCGCGGCTCGAAGATCGCGCAATTAGTGGCGAAGCGGCTCTCGCCTCTCGCGAAGTACAAGATCCGGTAAGAGCGTTGGGTGTCTACGAGTCTCGCGAAGAGAAATACGCCCGCACCGCCGCCACATCCGCCGCGATCGCGGCGACGAGCGCGTCGATCCCGTCGAACCTCAGCTCGCCGCGCAGGCGGTGCAGCAGCTCGATGCGCAGCTCGCGGCCGTAGAGGTCGCCTTCGAAGTCGAGAATGTACGTCTCGACCGATGGCATGGCGTCGTCGAACGTCGGGTTGACGCCGATGTTCGTTGCCGACGGATAGCTGTGGCCGCCGACGTGCGAACGCGTGACGTACACGCCGAACGCCGGCAGGGCGCGGTCCGGCGTCACGGCCATGTTCGCCGTCGGAAAGCCGATCGCGCGGCCGCGCTCGTGCCCGCGCACCACCGGCCCGCGCAGCGAGAACGGGCGCCCGAGCAGCCGCGCGGCCGCCTCCATGTCGCCATCGCCGATCGCATTGCGAATCGCGGTGGCGCTCACGCGTCCGTCGCCGCCGCCCGCCGGGCCCAGCGGCTGTGCCAGCACCTCCAGATCGAACCCGAGCTCGTCCGCGATCTCGGCGACGCGCTGCGGCGTGCCCTCGCGCCCGCGCCCGAAGGCGTTGTCGGGGCCCATCAGCAGGAAGCGCATGTCGAGCGCGCCGTGCAACATCGCCAGGAAGTCGAACGCCGAAAGCTCCGCCACTTCCGACGTGAAGGTCAGCGGCGCCACCGTATCGACGCCTGTCGCACGCAGCAGCTCGATGCGCTCTTCGAGGCTCGTGAGATACGCGACGCGCACCTCGGGCCGGAGCACCTGGATCGGCGACGGGTGCAGCGTGACGATGCCGCTCGCCAGCCCGCGCGCGACGGCGCGCTCCTTCAGCGCTTCGATCAGATGCCGATGCCCCAGGTGTACGCCGTCGAACACACCCAGCGTGATCGCCGTCGCCCGCCCCGCGGCGTAGTGCGAAAGTTCCTCGCGAGCCAGCAGCATGCCCACAGGGTAGCGCAGGTTCCAGATTCCACGCAGCACTAGTCGATTTCTAGACCGCACCCCGAACAGAGAGCCCTCTCCGCGTCGCGGAGAGGGCGCGCCCGACGGGCGCGGTGAGGTGCCGCGTATGCCAGCCGTCCGCCGGTGGTAGACTGACGCACACGCACCCGCCGATAAGCGCAGCTGCGAGCACGCATGGACACCGAGTACCACCTCGACTACGACGCCATCCTCAAGACCGTACGCAAAGCGGACGTCATCGCGTTTCGCTTCGTCACGGTGCCTATGCGCCTGCTGATCGACAATCGCTTCACCGATGCCGACCCGCCGATGCTCAAGCTCGTGCCGCGAGCGGGCAGCGCCGAGGAGCGCTTCAAGAGCTTGAAGGTGCTCCGCCCGCGCTTCCGTCTTCCGCAGAAGATCAGCGCGATCTGGTGGCCGCGCTACATCAACGGCCTCGTCGAGAGCGGGATCTGGGACGCGATCACCGAGCGCGTCGTTGAGAACGGTTTCCCCGCGACCGCCGCCGAATGCGACGACATGCTGCGCGAGCTGCGGCGCATGGAGCGGCTCGAGATGATGGACGCGATCGGCGGCGAGGGCTATCGCACGCTCTGGCCGGCCGCGCACCGATAGTCGCCGCGTGGAACGTGCCCGCTTCATCACACTCGTCCGCAAAGCGCTCAGCGATGTGCCGCCGCCGCTCAGCGATCATCTGCGCCAGATCGATATCGTCGTCAAGCGCCGCCCCAGCCGCGCTGATCTGCGTGAGGCCGACCTGGCGCCCGACGAGTCGATGTACGGCTTCTATCGCGGCATCCCGCTCACCGAGCGCGACAGTGGCTACGGCCTGGTGGCGCCTGACATCATCGACATCTACCAGGAGCCGCTCGAAGAGGATTTTCCGGACGAAGCCGAGCTTGTCAAGGAGATCCGCACCACGGTCTTGCACGAACTCGCGCATTTCTTCGGCATCGACGACGATCGCCTGGACGAACTCGGACTCGGATAGCGCTTGTAGCGTCCGCACGCGGCTATGAGGGACCGCGTCGCTCCCCCGGCACGGTACCCTCGCATGTGTTGCTTCCGGTTTGACCCCGGCCAGACGCTTCGGTACGCTCGGTGAGACCCCCAATTCCGCACGGCAGCGAGAACAAGCGAAGCCAACATGCCCGAACTCGGCAAGACACTATCCCAGGCGCGAGTCGCACGAGGCCTTACGCTCGAGGACTGCGAGCGCGATACGCGCATCTCGAAGCGCTACCTGGACGCATTGGAACGCGAGGATTGGAAGGTGTTTCCGGCGCCGGTGTACAGCCGCGCCTTCCTGCGCACCTACGCCTCGTACCTGAGCCTGAATCCCGCCGAGCTGATGCGCCTCTTCCAGGCGCAGACGGAAGAGCCCGCCTTCGTGCCGCTACCGGAAGTCAAATCGCCATCGGCGACCGGCTCGATGAACTGGCTGCTGGCGGTGGGCGTGCTCGCCTTTCTCGGCATCGCGGGTATCTTCCTGTACTTCTCGAGCGGCGGTGGCAGCAGTAGCACCGTGACTGTGAATCCGAAGCCCGTGCCGACGATCGCGCGTGAAGGCCAGGGTGGCGGCCCCGCTCCTGCCGTGGGCAAGCCGATCGGTGTCGTCACGAAAGGCACCGTGCCGGATCTCACCTCCGTCCGCCTCGATGACGCGCTCACCGCGCTGGCGCAGGCCGGCCTGAACTACGTCGTCGTCGAAACCGACAAGGCGAAGGGCACGCCCGGCGTCGTCGCGTCGCAGGATCCCGCGCCCGGCACAAAGGGCGGCCAGAGCACCTCGGTCACCCTCGTCGTCCCCCGCAGCTAACATACCTTCACAGCAGCGATTGCAGCCCAGCCCCGGCAAACGCCAACAACGTACCCGCGTAGCTTCATCTGTGCTAAACACTCGGAGCGCCCCACGCCCACCCATCCACCACCGACCAGAGTGGCACAGCCGTCCCGGCTGTGAGTTTCCCGCGATACACCCACTCACATGCAAGCACGCACCCCCATCTATCCTCCTTTCCCCTCCGGCCTGTGGGGGCCAGAGGTGAGGTGCGCGAAACGCCAGCCGAAGCTCCCAGTCGAAACACTCACCAGGAACGCCCTCCTCTCCGCCCGGCGGAGAGGACCAGCGCGAAGCGCGGAGGTGAGGTCGCCAACCTCCGATCAGCTACCATGACAAGCGTGCGCTACCACATCGTCACCCTCGGCTGCGCGAAAAACGTCGCGGATAGCGAGCGCATCGCCCGCGTGCTGGGTGACGGCGCCCATCTCGAAGTCGCGCAGCCGTCTGCGGCCGACGTGGTCATCGTCAATACCTGCGGGTTCATCGACGCCTCGAAGGAGGAGTCGGTGAACACGATCCTCGAACTTGCAGCCGGCAAGCGCGCCGGCCAGCAGCTCGTCGTCGCCGGCTGCCTGACGGCGCTGCACGGCGAGGAGCTTCGAGCCGAAGTGCCCGAGATCGACGCCGTCTTCGGCGCAGAGGACTGGGGCGGCATCGGCGCCTTCGCGCAGACGGTCGTGCCGGTCTCGCTCGAACAGCCGCCGTTCGATATCCCCGAGACCTCACCCCCCGGCCCCCTCTCCCCTACGGGCCGTAGGCACGAAGTGGGGATACAAGGGGGGGTAGCGGGTCCCCGCCGGCCGAGCGCGTACCTGAAGATCTCCGACGGCTGCAACGCGCCATGCACGTTCTGCATCATCCCGAAGATGAAAGGCAAGCTGCACAGCAGCCCCGCCGACGAGATCGTCGCCGAAGCGCGGCGGCTCGCCGCGCAGGGCGTACGCGAGATCGTGCTCGTCGCGCAGGACAGCACCGATTACGGCCGCGACCTCGGGCTTCGCGACGCGCTGCCGGAGCTGCTCGAGCGCCTCGCCGCCGAGGTGCCCGAGGTGCCGTGGCTGCGCATCATGTACGCCTACCCCGGCCACGTCACGCAGCGCCTCGCCGAGACGATGGCGCGCCTGCCGAACGTCGCGCGCTACATCGACATCCCGCTGCAGCACGGCGCCGAGAGCGTGCTGCGCCGCATGAAGCGCCCCAGCAATACGACCATGGTGCGCGAGATGTTTGCGACGCTGCGCGCGGCGATGCCCGACATCGCCATCCGCACGACGTTCATCGTCGGCTACCCGGGCGAAACCGAAGCGGAGTTCGGCGAGCTGCTGGCGTTCGTGCGAGAGATGGCGTTCGACCACGTCGGCTGCTTCACGTTCTCGCCGCAGTCCGAATCGCCCGCCGCACACGAGCCGGACCCGATGCCGGAACGCGTCAAGAAGCGCCGCCAGCGCCAGCTGATGGAGGTCGCACAGCAGGTCTCCCTGATCAAGAATCGCGCCATGGTCGGCCGCGAGATCGACGTCCTCGTCGAGTCAACCAGCGTGCCGCGCGAAGGCTACGACACCGGCTTCGTAGTAGGCCGCTCGTACCGCGACGCTCCCGAGGTCGATGGCCTGGTGCTGCTCGAAGGCGATTTCGCCCCCGGCGACTTCGTCCGCGCCAGGGTCACGCAAGCGCTCGCGTACGATCTCGTCGCAACTCCGGTGGCTGTATCGACCACTGCCACCGTACCCGTAGCCGCAACCGCCGCCCCGTAGCGCGCTCAGGTCTTCTCGAGGAGTCGCCGCGGGAGAAAGACCTGTCCGCCCGCCCCGCCTCCCGAGCGAGCCACGATTGAATCTAAGGATCGCCCGAGAGGGGCATCCGGAGTAACGGATGCGTACGGGTGATCCGCCGCGCCTTGAGCCCGCGTATAGAAGCATTCGTGGACAGACAGAAAGAGCTCGACGGAGGTGTTCGATGACCTGGGCGGAACTCTGCTTCATCATCGCGGCGGTAGCGTTTGTCGTTGACGCCGTTCCCCTGATTGGGATAGCGTTCCCCTTCAAACTCCTCCCGGCGGGTCTTGCCGCCATGGCCTTGGGCCTCGCGCTGGGAGCTGGCCTCGCGGTCAATCTCGGGATCGAAGGAAAAATACTGTGAGCGGTTCAGCCCACTGTTAGCCTTCGTTCATTTGCGCCGCGCGCTCGCTGCAAGTCGAAGCTGCCCGCTGCCTCACAAACTGAATCGCATCCATCCGCGAGAGGATGGACGACCCTCCATCCATGTACAGACGCTCGGGCAGTCGCCACAGAAGGCGGCCTGGTGCGCCCATCCCCGCGCAATGCCGCAGCCCCGACAACCAGCGCAATTCCCATCCATCCCTCTCCCCCTGAGGGAGAGGGTGGCGCGAAGCGCCGGGTGAGGGCTCCCGCCCCCTTCACGCGCGATCATCCATCGCGATCACATCCGACTCCACATCCACCACCTCAGCATCCAGCCGCGACTCCCGCACGTACGCCACGATCTCGTCCAGCATCTCCTCGCAGTGACGATGCGTGTTCGTCACGCAGGCGACGCCGATCGTCGCGATCTGCCACAGATCGTTGTCGCCAACTTCCGCCACCGAGACCTGGAACTTGTTGCGGATGCGCTGGCTCAGGCTCCGAACGACCTGGCGCTTGTCCTTCAGCGATCCGCTCTCGGGCAGGCGCAGCGTGAAACGCAGGATGCCCGCGTTCACATGATCGCCTCTTCGCCCTCTTCGACCGGCTCTTCTGTGAGCGGCAGCGGCGGCAGGTCGTCGGGCTTCTCCAGCCCGAAGTACTCGAGGAAGCGCACTGTTGTCCCGAAGAGCACCGGCCGCCCGACCACGGGCGCGCGTCCGACTTCCTCGATCAGCTCGCGCGCCATCAAGGTGCGGATCGGGCCGTCGCAATCGACGCCGCGCACCGACTCGATGCCCGTGCGCGTGATCGGCTGGCGGTAGGCGATGATCGCCAGCGTCTCGATCGACGCGTTCGTGAGCGGCGGGTGCTCGAGGCCCAGGAATCGCTCGACGTACGACGCCGTGCGCGGCGCCGAGGCGAGCTGCACGAGATCGCCCGTGCGCTGGAGCCGCACGCCGCGCTCGCGCAGCGCCTCCGCGAGCTCCTTCAGCGCATCGGACACGTCGTGCTTCGATGCGTTCACGGTGCGTGCCAGCGCGCCAATCTCGATCGGCGCGTCGGCCACGAACAAGACCGCTTCGAGCACATTGCTCAACTCTTCTCGGGGAGGCGGTTCGATCAGCTTCGCCTTACGGCGCTTCAGGTGTGCGGGGGCGCTATCCTCGTTCGTCAAGTTCTCCCTCTTGGGCTCCGGGCCGATCCCAGGCGTTTGCGGTGCGCTGCTCCGGCGCCGCACGTGCGCCCTCTCCGCCCAAGCGTAGCTCGCGGTAGTGCAGTCGCGCACGGGGCATCGCCGCCATTGCGATGCCAAGCTGTTCTTCGACCAGCACGTGCGCGCGTCGGCACGCCTCGTCCGCCGTCTGCGACAGGTTCGCGCCGGCATCGACGTGCAGGTCCAGTACGACTTCCACCTTCTGGCCGCGCGCGGCAACGATGGCTGAGCATGCGGCGACATGTGGGACGCGAGCGACGGCGCTGTCGATGCGCCGGGCGATCTCCGACGTCGTGATCACCGCGAAGCCCGACTTCATGCGGCGTACGCGCATCTTGCGCGTGGACGAGGGCGTCACCTCGATGACGATCGCCGTCAGCATCAGCAAGATCACCACGGCAGCGCCAAGCGAGATGATCGCTTTGGTCTCGCGATCATTGTGGCGCCGCAGGTAGCCTGCAAGGTCGGCGATGCGATTGATCGCCTCGGCGGGCGCGTACCAGGCGACGAGTGCCGCCAGCAGCGCGATGCACGCGATGGCCAGCGCGCCGGCGACGACGAGAACACGGTTGAGCTGCTCAAGCGGGTCGTCGTTCAAGCGCGGGCTCCGTCAAGAGCGAACGCGGGCGCTGTGTCCGAGAACAGATCGATCGCGATAGAGCTGATGTGCGCGCCCTCCTCCCCTGCGGAATCGACGCCATCATACAGCACCGATGATCAGGCGTGCGGCAGGGGCGTCACCGAGTGCTCGCGAGGATCCCCGCGGAAGAGCGTCAGCTACAGGCGCTGAAGCCGCACACCGGGCACGTCACGCAGCCCTCGGCGTGGACGAGCGGTCCGCCGCAGTCCGGGCAGGCGCGAGAGCGGGGAATGACGAGCGTTCGGACGCGGATTCTGCGTGTCATGGCCGGCCTCCTGTAGAACGAGTGTTCTGCTCGATCCACAGTATAGAACGCGCGTTCTGATTGTCAAGCCCTACCTTCGGCCCGACCGATATGATGGCGCCGTGCCTGCACAACCGCCTGCCGGAGTCGAGCCCACGGTCCGCCAAGCGGCGCGCGTCGTCCTTCTGGACGAGCGTGACCGGGTACTGCTCTTCCGCTGGGAGGACGCGCGACTCGATGTCCGCTCCGTCTGGATCACGCCGGGTGGTGGCCTCCACGAGGGCGAACCACCCGAGATCGGCGCCCGTCGCGAGCTGTGCGAAGAGACCGGCATCGATGCCGAACTCGGCCCCTGCGTCTGGACGCGCAGCCACACGTTCCGCTTTGGCGACGCCTGGCTCGAGCAGCGGGAGCGCTTCTATCTCGTGCGCGTAGCCACCATCGAAGTGAACGGCGACGGTCTCGAACCGCAGGAGCGCGTCGCGATGAAGGAGCACCGGCTCTGGTCCGTGGCTGAGATCGCGGCGTCGAGCGAATGGTTCGCCCCGCGCCGTCTTGCCGAACTGCTGCCGCCGCTCGTCCGCGGCGAACTTCCGGCGACGCCGCTCGAGATCGGCGCCTGAGCGATGCGTATCGTCATCGCGCCGCAAGAGTTCAAAGGCAGCCTCACGGCGATCGAAGCGTCACACGCGATCGCCTCCGGCGTGCGCGCCGCGCTGCCCGGCGCGGAGATCATCGAAGTACCGATGTCCGACGGCGGCCCCGGCCTCGTCGATGCGATGCTCGCCGCACGCGGCGGTACGCGCATCGAGACGGACGTGCATGATCCGCTGATGCGTCCCGTCCGCGCCGGCTGGGCGCTGCTCGGCGCCGGCGAGCCGCGCACGGCGGCGATCGAGATGGCTGCCGCGTCAGGCCTCGTGCTGCTGCTCCCGGCCGAGCGCGATCCGCTCGTCGCCACCACCTACGGCACCGGAGAACTGATCCGCGCCGCGCTTGACCGTGGTTGCGAGCAGATCATCGTCGGCGTCGGCGGCAGCGCCACCGTCGATGGCGGCGCGGGCGCGATACAGGCGCTCGGCGTCCGTCTGCTCGATGCCGGGGGCAGCGATCTTGCGCCGGGCGGCGCCTCGCTCGCGCGGCTAGATCGCATCGATATCGCCGCCCGCGACGCACGCCTCGCACGGGCTGTGATTCGCGTCGCCTCGGACGTTACGAACACCCTCTGCGGCCCCGCGGGTGCCGCTGCGATGTTCGGCCCGCAGAAGGGCGCATCGCAGGCTGACGTGCAGGCGCTCGAGGCGGCGCTTCGCCGTTTCGCGCGGATCGCGGAGCGCGATTGCGGCGTCGATATGCTCGGACTCCGGGGCGGCGGCGCGGCGGGTGGCCTCGCGGCCGGACTGGCTGCCGTCGCCGGCGCGACGATCGAGCCGGGCTTCGACCTCGTGGCCGCCGCGGCCGGACTCGAAGCGACGATCGCCGCGGCCGATGTCGTGATCACGGGCGAGGGGCGGCTCGATGCACAGACGAAGTACGGCAAGACCGTGAGCGGCGTCGCGGCGCTCGCGCGCAAGTACGGTACGAAGGTCGCCGTGATCGCCGGCAGCGTCGACGCGACCTACGACGCATCGAGCGGCGACTTCGATATCGTCGAGAGCGTGCTCCAACCGGGGATGTCCGCCGAGGATGCGATGCGCGACGCGAACGCGCATGTCGTCACCGCGGCACAACGCGTCGCGCGCCGCCTCTAGCCCTCTCGATCAGGCGATCGTCTCAAACGAACCGACCTCGTGTAGTGCTTCGTCGTAGGTTTCACGGATAGTTTTGGCGGCCGCGAAATCGTCTTCTGCCGCGCTCCCCTTCCCGCGCCGGGAAGGGGCTGGGGGTTAGGTCGGGGCGGGGTGCGGCGAGTCAACCGCGGATCGCCGTTCTCCAGCGAGCTAACGAAGTGTTAGACGCACTGCGAATGACAGTTGTGGCACAGCCGCCCCCGGTTGTGAGTCTGAAAGCAACCGCTCGGTGTACTGCGATTCTCCCTCCAGGTGGCGAAGGCCGGAGGTGAGGTGCTGCAGTGGAGGCGAAGCCGACGTACGACGTCTAACCGTCACGCCGCCGGAACCGGCCCGGCCGGCGCGCGACCTCGCGTGCCCGTATCGGCCGTTGCGATGATTGGCGTCCTTCACCCGTATCGCCCGCGTCCGTGCCGTCATCGTCGTCGTCTTCCGCCGAGTCGCCGTACTCATCCTCGTCGCCGCTCGAGAAGAAGTCGAGCGGGTGGCTGTGCCACCAGAAGTAGAACATCAGCACGCCGAACGTCAGCGAGACGATGAGCAGCAGCAGGCCATCCGGGTCGCTGTAAAACAGCAGGCCCCACGAAGTCGGCAGGATGATGGCGAGTTGCGCGCCGTACGGCACCCAGATCAGCAACCGGTATCGCTCGCGCTGCCACGCCAGCAGTGCGTACACCGGCACTAACACGATCATCTGCGTGCCGACGATCTGCTCCGCCATTCGGTCGTGGCCACCTAGCGTGAGCGCGCTGAGTCCGCCGGTCAACAGCGCGAACCCTTCGAAGAAGGTCCAGACGGCGAGCAGAACGAGGAGCAGGCGAAAGGCGCCGGTCGCGCTGATCACCGCGACCGCGCTGGGTTGCGCCGCCGGCGTCGCGGGTTCGGGCGGCGGTTGTCCACTCATCGTCAAATCGAGTCCGTCTGGCGCGGCAGGTTCGTCATCAGCAGCACCAGCAGTACGGCGGACGCAAGGATGGGCACCACGGCCTCGCCGGCTCCGACATCTCCGCGCGCCCAGTGGAACGTCGCGGCGAACATCGCCACGAACTGCTCCAGCGATGCCAGCCACAGTACGAAGCGGTGGCGGATCGGGTTGCGTGCGGCGTAGATGTAGGCGATGGCGAGGACCGCCATTGCGCCGCTGACCGAGCGCGCGCCGAGCACGCCGTCGATGCCGCCGATCTTCAGCAGGCGGGTGTTCGTGAGTTCGAGGAAGAACGCCAGCAGATCCCAGGCCGCCAGCAGGATGAGGATGAGTTGGAGCCGTGCCTGCGAGGTGGGGTTGGGCCGGCCGATCTGACGAGCGGTCATGCTGCGCGCGCCTCCATACGCCGCGCCCAGCTTATCACGGGTACCCGCTCGGGGGCGAGAATCTGATCACCAGCGTAGGCGTTACATCGGGGCGCTCTCCTGCCGCCTCCGGCTAGCGCCCGGCCTGCTGCTGGCAACAAGAGAGGCGCCCGACGGGACGCCCCATGCTGCATGAACGGGATCGTCCTGGAGCGGGCTATACCTCTTCCTCGAAGATGGCGCCGTCATCGTCATCGTCGAACTCGTCGACGTCGTCATCCGCCACGAGCGCTTCTTCGACTTCAGCGACGCCGCGCTCGCCCCACAGGGTCTCATACTGGTCGCCGGTAATGGCGCGCCGCAGCTCTTCGCGCTCGAGCTTCACCAGCTCGGCGTGACAGCGCTCGCACTCGCGCACGGATACTGCCGAACCGGTATCCGCATACCGCCGGACGATGCGGTCCCAGATGCCCAGTTCGATGAGGCTTGTTGCGTACTTCGGCCACGGGATGATCGTGATGCTTTCCGGCCGGCCGAACCGCGGGCGCATCTTCAACAGCGATTGAAAGCGCTCCTCCGGCGTGTTCGCCATCGGCACCACGCGGATCATCGGACCATCGACATCGTTGGTCCGCATGTCCATAAGGAGCGTCTTGCGCAGCAGAGGAAAGTAGAGCGCGATCACGTCAGCGACGTCGATGTTGCGGTTCACTTCGGAAACGTCGATGCGGTAGTCGGAGTCCAGAAGATCCTCCCCAAGCATGCTTGCTCGCTCATTCATGATAGCACGATGCGCGCGAACGCAAGCCCATCGCGCGCAAGTTCGACAAGCAGAAGTTGACACGCGCTTGTTGTTCAACGACCGATCCCACGCCGCCTCACGCCGCCTCACGCCGCCCGCGCCACCACGACCGACGACCGGCGACCGACGACCGGCGACCGACGACCGGCGACCGACGACCGACGACCGACGACCGACGACCGACGACCGACGACCGACGACCG
>Ga0080064_1002739_pt1 | contig 28542 bp, 34 predicted proteins | sample Subgrocontami54m_FD_69260 | JGI IMG/M metagenome (GOLD analysis project Ga0080064, IMG submission 69260) | Subsurface groundwater microbial communities from S. Glens Falls, New York, USA - GMW46 contaminated, 5.4 m (SPADES assembly) (version 2) ...
TCTGGCGCTCGGTCGCCCGCGCCCTGGCGGTCTCCGGCCTCGGCGGTCGGCGGGCGATCCACGACGTGACCCTGCTCGAAGAAGTCGACCGCGTCCTGGCCGGGTTGCCGGCGGGCGCGGCGGGAGCCTTCCTCGCCCGCCTCGACACGATCGCTGAGCTGGTGGCCGGAAATGTCGCGCCCGAGCTGGCGATCGACGTTCTCCTCCTCGCCTGGCCGTCGACCGTCCGGCATGCGGCGTGACCGACGCCGGCTCGACGTCGACCGCTCGAGCCCGCCTCGAGGTGCTGGTCCACGGTCGGGTCCAGGGCGTCGGCTTCCGGATCTTCGCGGTTCGTGCCGCGGCGCTTCGCCAGCTCAGCGGCTGGGTTGCCAACGAGTCCGATGGCGGCGTCCGTTGCGTGGCTGAAGGCGCCCGCGCCGACCTCGAGGCCTTCGCGCGGGACCTGGCGACCGGACCGATCGGGGCGTCCGTGGACCGGGTCGAGGCGACCTGGTCCGATCCGCTTGGCGAATCCGGCCGATTCGCGTTACGGTCCGGTTGGCATGGCGGAGACTGAGCGAGGCAGGATCGAAGCGATCCACGTCGCGGCGGCGGCGGGGCAGCCCCTGCACGCCGTCGAGGCGGTCGGAGTGACCGCCCACGTTGGGCTGGCCGGGGATCGCTATGGCGAGCTGGCCACGGGACGCTATTCGAACCACGCCTCGGGCAAACCGCGCGGGATCACCCTGATCGAGGGCGAAGAGCTCGATCGGCTGGCCGACTCGACCGGGATCCGACTCGATCCGGGCCAATCGCGGCGCAATCTGACGACCCGCGGCATCCGCCTCAACGAGCTCGTCGGGCGGACCTTCAAGGTTGGCTCGATCCGCGTCCGCGGCCTCGAGCTGTGCGAGCCCTGCGAGTACCTCCAGGGTCACGTCGGCCAGCCGATCCTCGCTCCACTGGTTCATCGTGCGGGCCTCCGGGGCGACCCACTCGACGATGGGGAGATCCGGGTCGGCGACGCGATCGAGATCGCGATCGAGTCCGCGTCCGCCTGACGATCCGCGCCATGAGCCGGTGAGCCCGCGGCGCAGACCCGATCTCAGGGAAGACCCGAAACGAGCCCCCCGTCGACCGCGCTGAAGGTGCCGGTCTGATAGCTGGCCGCCTCGGAAGCGAGATAGGCGACCAGGCTGGCGAGCTCCTCGGGTCGCCCGTAGCGTCCGGCCGGGATCGAGGCCAGGTGGGCCGCTCGGACCTTCTCGAGGGACTCGCCGGTCCGCGCGGCGCGGCCTTCGTCGAGGCTGTCGATCCGGGGTGTCTGCAACCGACCGGGCAGGATTCCGTTGATCGTCACGCCGTCGGCGGCCACCGTCCGGGCGGTTGTCTTGAGCCAGGCCGCAAGCGCACCCCGGCTGGCATTCGAATAGACCAGGTCGGCAATGGGCTGGCGGACCCCGGATGACAGGATCGCCACGATCCGGCCCCAGCCGCGCTGGCGCATGCCCGGCAGGAGGGCGGTGGCGAGTTCGATCGGGGTGATCGACAGGAGCTGGAAGGCGCGCAGCCAGCCCGCCGCGTCCGTCGCGGTCGAGTCGACCGGCGGCGGACCCCCGGCGTTGAGGACGACGATGTCGACGACACCCAGGACGGCCATCGCCTCGGCGGCGATCCGCCCACCGGTGCCGGGTTCGCTCGCGTCGCCTTCGAGGATCGCGACCTCGGTCCCATATTGACGGTGCAGGTCAGTGGCGACGGACTCCAGGCCCGCCCGGCCGCGCGACCAGATCGCCAACCGACAATCCTCGGCGGCGAGGGCCACGGCCGAGGCGCGGCCCAGACCCGACGAGGCCCCACCGACGAGGGCCGTTCGTCCGGCCAGTCCCAGATCCATGGTCTTGCCTCCGCTTGCCCGCCGTCAGGCCGTCGGGGTGTATGGGCCGATCGAGGGCTCGATCGCGAGCCGTTCCAGGATCTCATCCAGGGCCGCCAGGGTTGGGCCATCGAGCGGCCCACCGAGCCCACGCGTGCCGGCGTGAGCCAGGGTCCCCCGGCGGCGGAGCACCTCCTTGCGGATCGCCAACCCGATCACGGGCTGGGCCTCGTAGGCGATCAGCGGGAGGTAACGATCGAACAGCCGCCCCGCCCCTGGGGCATCGCCGGCCGCCAGCGCCCCACGGACCGCGCGGAGGATCTCGGGATAGGCGAACCCGGTCATCGTCCCGCAGGCCCCGCGCTCGAGCTCCCACAGGGCGGCCGCCCCACCCAGCCCGCCGAACACGGCCAGGCCCGGGTCCGCGGCCAGCAGCCGACCGATCTTTGGCGGCGTCGGCGGGTCCTCGAGCTTGATCGTCCGCGAGCCGGCCGCCGACAGGCAGGCCAGCAGGACGCTGACCGGAACGGTCACTCCGGTCGCTGCCGGCTCGTCCTGGACGATCAGGGGCAACCCGCCGCCCGTCGCGACCGCCCGGTAGAAGCCCGGCAGGAGGTCGACGTTCTTGAGCAGCGTCGGTGAGGCGACCATCGCGGCGACGGCGCCCAGCCCCGCCGCCTCGGTCGCCAGCTCGACGACGGTTCGAACCGAGGGGCCCGAGCAACCGACGGCGATTGGGACCCGACCGGACACCGCATCGAAGATGGCCCGGAGGGCCGTCGAGCGCTCGGTGGTCGTGAGACTGGTCGGCTCCGCCATCACCCCCATTGCCGTCAGGCCATCGACGCCCCACCCGATCGCGGCCTCGACGAGGCGCTGTAGGGACGGGATGTCGACGGCCCCGTCCACGTCGAACGCCGTAGGCAGGATGTACCACGTGCCACGCAGTTCGAGGCCGGCCGGCGCTGTTCCGCTGGGCATGTCGATCATCGCGGCCGATGATGCCACGCGCCGGCCACCCGCGGCCGGAGGGCGGCCTCCGCGGCCAGACGGTGACCCGAACGTCCGATCGCGACCCGGACGAGTGCGTGATGCCCGCTCCGCGCGTTCGGGGCCAAGGTTGTCGGGATGGGAACGGACCCCGCGCTCGCGGAGTACCTGCCGGTCCTCTACCGCGTGGCGCTCGATGCGATCGATGAGCTCGCCCGGTCCGGCCGGCGGAGCGAGGCTGCGCGCCTGCGGCAGACCGCCGGACGCGCCTACAGTCACGCCTGGGATGACCGTTGCCGGCGTCGGCTCGAGTCGGTCGTCGTCGAGGCGCACACGGCGGCGGGCACGCCGGCCCCGGCGCTTCCGCTTCACGGGTTCGCCGTCCACTCCTGATCGGCCGGTCGTCGCGGCTTCGGCTAGGCTGCGGTCGTGGCCTCCTCGGTGCTCCCGATCCGCGACCTGATCGCCCGCGCCCGCCTGACCCAGCGCGAGCTGGCCGATCGCGGCGAAGCGATCGACGATGAGTGGTCCTACATCAACGACCTCGACGCCGCCTGGGCCGAGCGCCTGTCGGCCGTGGCCGAGCGCCGCGGCGACGAACCGGCCGACCCGCCGATCCTCGCTGCCATCGACGAGGCGATCGCGGAGACCGAGGCGATCGTCGATCCTCACCGCGCGATCGATTGGCTGTCCACATTCCCACAGGTCGTCCTGCTCGCCCTCGGCGAGACGGGCTGAGGCCGGCGAGGTGCGCTTCCAGGACGCCGCCAGGGACGGACGGGCCGTCGTCTACGCGGCGATCCAGGCCGATCCCCTGGTCGGCCGGTCGGCCCGGCTGTTGACCGACGCGAATGCCGGCCAGCGGCTCCTCGCTCGGGCGGTCATGAACGGCCAGCGAACCGATCCGATCGCCTGGCGGACGATGTTCCCCAGCCTGTTCGGACCGGCGGTCGGGGATTCCGAACGGGAGCGCGCCGAGGCGATCCTGGCCGCCGCGCTCGAGGTCGCCGATCGCGGCGAGCAGGTCCGCAGCCAAGTTCGCGGGGCGATCGTCGAGGCGCTCACGGCCAATCTGCTGGAGCGCCGGCCGGGACTCGCCGGCGCGGCGATCCGGCGCGAGCGGAGGATCCTGTTCGATGGGGTTCCCGCGGAGATCCACCCCTACGACGTGACCGTCGAGGCCGAGCCGAGCGCCGAAGCCTGGGACTGCAAGTGGGGAGCGCGCGGGATCGGGCCGGACGTACTCCACCAGCTCGACGATGCCCGGGTCCACGCCGAAGACGAGGACGAGCGGCTGGCCGTCGGCCTGGCCGTGTTCGACGCCGCCCGGTCGTGCGCGGTTCGGCTGGCCGCCCAGACGGCACCCCACGCCGGGACCGAGCTGCTGACGCTCGAAACGCTCGATCGCCTCGCCCGCCCGGCCGCCGAGCGGATCGCTCGGCCGTGAGCGACGCCGCCCCGCCCGAGATCCGTCCGCCGACCGCCGAGGAGCGACGGGCCAGCCTGCCGTTTCGGGTCCGGTTCGACGAGGCCACCCCGAGTGGGCGGATCCGGACCTCCGTGCTGCTCCGCTACGCGGCCGAGTTGGCCGCCGTCCACTCCGATCGACGCGGGTTCGGGCGGGCCTGGTACCTGGCCCGGGGGCTGGCCTGGCTGGTCCGCGGCGTGGATCTGGAGATCCTGGCGCCGATCCTCCACGGCGACCAGCTGGTCGGGACGACCGAGCCGATCGCCGCCCGCAAGGTCCTGGCCCGCCGCGCGACCACGTTCAGCGGGTCCGACGGGAGCACGGTCGCTCGCCTGATCGTCGACTGGGCCCTGACCGACCAGACCGGCGCGCCGACCCGGATCCCGGCCCTGTTCGGGGTGGCGTTCGCGATGGCCAGCGATGGCTTCACGCCCATCCGCGCCCGGGCGACCCCACCCGCCGGGACCACCCCGAAGAGTCTCGAGGTGGCGGTCAGACCGCACGAGCTCGATCCGATGGGTCACGTCAACAACGCCATCTACGTCGACTGGGCGGAGGAGGCGTTGAGCGTTCTCGGCGACGCCCAGGCGGCGGTGGCCCTGGAAGCCGTGCCGCGACGCTGGCAGCTCGAGTACCTGGGGGCCGCCGGGCCCGACAGCCGGGTCCGAGCGACCGTCTGGGCCGATCAGACTGACTGGTACTGTCGGGTCGTCGACGGCGCAACTGGCGAGGTCGTCCTGGGGGCCCGATTGGAGGCCTGAACGCACCACTCGGGTCGTCTCGGTGCGGGTGGACCCGGGACGCCTCGTTGCGTCACGACACCACGCCAGCCGCACCCGATGCCCCCGGACCTCTCCGCGACCCGGACCATCGTCCTGGGCCGGCTCGGACCGTGCACCGACGCACCGCCCCGACTCGATGGGGTACCAATCAGGCCCCTCCGTGTGCGGGGACCTTCGCGCTATGGCTGGGGGCCCGGTCGCGCCATGACGATGGGGCCCGCGAACCAGGTTGGGTCCCGCCCCGATTTCATGGGCGCGGCCAATCCCTGGCGCAGGTGAGGAGTTCGAGTCCGCGGTGACCATCGCTGAAGTAACCGGCCTCGCCGCGGTGGTCCTTGCCGTCGCGTTGTTCGGAGCGCTGATCGGGACCGCGGGCTATGCCGCAACGGTCGGACGCCGCCAGGTCCGCCAGATCGTCCAGCTGACCGAACGCCTGTCGACCGCGACCGATCTGACCGGGGCCGTCGACACCGGGCTCGACGACCCACGTCTGCGGGCCGGCTTCGGCCGGCTGGCCGAACGGATGGGTCAGGCCTGGACGCTGGCCACGATCGACCTGCTGACCGGCACCCTCAATCGCCAGGCCCTCCTTGCCCGTCTCGAGGAGGAGATCGATCGGGCCAAGCGCTATCAGCGTCCCTGCTCGATCGTGCTGGTCGACCTCGACCACTTCAAGCGGGTCAACGACACCCACGGCCACATGGCCGGCGACGCGGTCCTGCGCGAGGTCGCCGGTGTCCTCCGCGCCAACGTCCGCACCGTGGACCTCGTCGGCCGCTATGGCGGCGAGGAATTCATGATCGTGATGCCGGAGACCGATGCGGATGCCGCCGCAGCCACCGCGGAGAAGCTCCGCCGGCTGGTCGGATCGCGCGAGGTCCGGCTCGAGGACGGCCATGTCCTGACCGTGACCCTGAGCGCGGGAGTGGCCGGAGGCCCGGGCCAGTTCCTCGAGGTTGGCGCGCTCGTCCGCGACGCCGATGCCGCCCTCTACTCGGCCAAGTCGCTCGGCCGCGACCAGGTCTACGTGTTCCACGAGATCGAGGAGGGCAGCGTTGTCCGGCGGGCGGCGATCGGCCCGCTGGCCCGCCAGCGAGCGGTCGAGGTGGGACGGGCGGCGATGAGTGCGGCGACCGCAACCCTCGAGGAGGCCCTTTTCGCGCGGCCGGCCTGGGCCGGCAAGCCATCGACGATGATCGCCGAGATGGCGGTCAGCCTGGCCCGCTCGCTCGATCTGCCGAACGGCGAAGTCGAGCGCGTCCGGACGGCCAGCCTGCTCCACGACCTCGGCAAGCTGGCCATTCCCGACGAGATCCTGACCAACCCCGGTGAGCTCACCGACCCGGAGTGGCGCGTCGTCTCGGAACATCCCAAGATCGGCCAGGTCGTGCTCGAGCAGGCTGGCGCATTGCGCGACGCAGCGACGATCGTCCTCCACCACCACGAGTGGTACGACGGCCGCGGCTATCCCCACGGCCTGTCGGGACAGGAGATCCCGGTCGGGGCGCGCATCGTGGCCATCGCGGACGCCTATGAGGCGATGGTCGCCGGCCGACCCTACCGAACGGCGATCAGTCACGAGCAGGCGCTGGCCGAGCTCCGCCGTCACGCCGGCGTCCAGTTCGATCCCGACCTGGTCCGCCTGTTCACGGTCCTGTTCAGCGACGGTGTCCCGTGGACCCCGGACGAACACGCCTTTCCCCACTCCCATCCGCATCCCGAGGATCCCCGGACCCACGGCCAGATCCACGACGAGCTCCACGACCGTCGGCGTTCGGGCGCGCCGGAGGAGCCGGGCGTCGCGGTGGGCGCTCCGGGTGGCCTCGCCGGCCCTGGCACGGGTACCAACGGCTGAGCATGGCTGGGGGAGCTTCGACCGACCCGATCCGCCGATTCGTCGCTCGCCTCGCTCGGCGACCCGGCAAGTCGGCGGCGGCCGTCGATCCCTTCCCCGCGCCGCCCGATCCCCGGCTGCCCGAGCAGCGCCTGATCGACGCGTCGGCCCACTTCGCCCTGATCGCCTCGGGTGACGACCCTTCGCGACGCACCGACGCCGCGGCGGCCGGAGTTCGAACCGTCGCCCCGACCGCGCCAGCCGACGCCGGAGCCCCGGTCTGGGTCCGACGCCTGGCCGATCCGAACGGCGGCGCCCTGGAATCCAGCGAGTCGGTCTCGGTGCTGCCCGAGCGACCCCGGCCCCCGAGCCTCGGCCGCCGACCACGCCGACCCTGAGCCGCATCCGGGCGGACGACACGCCCTTGCCGTGACCGGGGCCGGCATGCTCTGATAGTAAGGCCCGCCGATCCTTCGCTGTCGTTCGCAGCGGGTTCGAGCGGCACCCCGGGAGCAGGCATGACCCGACACGTGGACACGGTCGTCATCGGGGCCGGTCAAGCCGGTCTGACGATGAGCTGGTACCTCCGCCAGGCCGGCCGCGACCATCTCGTGGTCGACCGACGGTCGCAGCTCGGAGGCGGTTGGCAGGACCGCTGGACGTCGTTCCGACTGGTCAGCCCGAACCGGACCGCGTCCTTCCCTGGCGCGCCATACGACGGACCCGATCCCGATGGATTCATGCCCCGAGATGAGATCGTCGCCCGCGTCGCCCGCTACGCCGAGACCATCCACGCTCCGGTCGAGCTCGAAACCGCGGTCGAGCGCGTGGTCGCTCGCGACGACGGTCTTCGCCTCGAGACCACCGGCGGGGCGATCGATGTGGGCCAGGTGATCGTTGCGGCGGGCGCCTTCCACGCGCCGCGGATCCCGCCGCTGGCCGAGACGCTCCCGACCCGGATCCTCCAGCTCCACTCCCACGCCTACCGGGATGAGGCATCGCTCCCGGCCGGCGCGATCCTGGTGGTCGGGTCGGCCCAATCGGGGGTCCAGATCGCCGAGGAGCTGCATGAGGGCGGTCGGCGGGTCTACCTATCGGTCGGGCACGCGGGCCGCTTCCCGCGGCGCTACCGGGGCAGCGACGGCTTTCGCTGGCTGCACGAGTGCGCGGTGTTCGGAGACCGCTACGGCACGCCATTGCCAGCGGTGACGTCGCTGGCCGATCCACGGCTTCGATTGGCCGGCAATCCGCACGTCTCGGGTCACCACGGTGGCCATGACACGAACCTGCGCCGGTTCGCGGCCGACGGGATGACCCTGATCGGCCGGATCGAGAGTGTCGACGGCGAGCGGCTCCGACTGGCACCCGACCTGGCCGCCAACCTGGCGTTCGCCGACCGCTTCTTCGACGAGCGGTTCCGGACCCTGGTCGACACGTACATCGAGCGGGCCGGGCTTGATGCCCCGCCCGACGATCGACAGTCGTTCGACTTCGCGCCGCCCGAGCCGACCGAGCTCGATCTGGCGGCGGCGGGGATTTCGACGGTCCTGTGGGCGACCGGCTATGCCACCGACCACGGCTGGATCGACCTGCCGATCTTCGATCCGATGGGCTTCCCCCGCCAGGTCGACGGCATCACCGAGGTCCCGGGCCTCGCATTCCTCGGGTCCCTGTGGCAACGCACCCAGGCTTCGGCCACCCTGTTCGGGGTGGGGCTCGACGCGCAGCGGCTAGCGGTCCGATTGGGTCTGCCGACCCCGAGCGACGACGCCACGCCATCCGGGAGCGGGCCACGCTCGGGTTGACGCTGCCGCTCGAGAGGCTCAAGCGCTCAATGGAGAGCTAGCCGCCAAACGCCGTCGCGGGACGGCGGACCCCAGCCCTGTCAGGAGGAAGCCCATGCTCGGTGCCAGTCACGCCTTCTCCGGGTTCTCGACCAACGACATCCCGGCCGCGAAGATGTTCTACAGCCAGACGCTCGGCCTCGAGGTGACCGAGGAGAACGGCATGCTGACCCTCCACCTCGCCGGCGGTGGCCGCGTCCTGATCTACCCCAAGGACGACCACCAGCCGGCTTCGTTCACGGTCCTCAACTTCCCGGTCGAGAACATCGACCAGGCCGTCGACCGGTTGACCCAGGCCGGGATCCGATTCGAGCGCTACGAGGGCGCTCCGCAGGACGAGCGCGGGATCGTGCGCGAGTACGGCCCCGCCATCGCCTGGTTCACCGACCCGGCGGGCAACATCCTGTCGGTCCTCCAGGGCCAGGAGTAGCCGCTGCCAGGATCGTCACGAGGCGGTCAGTCGGCGTCGAGGAGCTCGAGCACGGTAGCCATCGCGTCGAGGGCGGCGATCGTCCGCGGCCAGAGCAGCAGCTCCAGCTGGGTGAAACCGCCGGTGCGGAAGACCCGAAAACTGTCGGCGATCTGCTCAGCCGAGCCACGGACTGGCACGGCGAGCACCTCGGCCGAGCCGGTGACCGACGTCGGCTCCACGACGATGCCCGCCGACCGGCCGATGGTCGCCGGATCGCGGCCGACCTCGAGGCAGGCCGCTTCGAGTGCCTCGAGTCTCGGTCCGAACTCCGCGAGGTCGCTGCGTTCCTCGACGTACCAGCTCCAGATGTCGGCATGGCGGACGGCCTGGCGGAGCATCTTCGGGCCCTTGGCGCCGATCATGATCGGGATCCGCCCCGGACGGGGTCCGACCGGTCGCTGCTCCAGATCTCGTGCCGCGTGGTACGTCCCGCTGAAGTCGGCGTGACCGCCGCGCAAGAGCGGGACGATGATCTCGACCGCCTCCTCGAAGCGGCTGATCACGTGATCCTCGGGAAGCCCGAAGGCGCGGGCCTGGCGGCCGGCATGGCCCGAGCCCAGACCGAACACGAAGCGGCCCGCGCTGATCTCATCGAGGGTCTCGACTGACTTGGCGGTGATCGCGGGGTTCCGGTGGAGGGCCGACATGATCCAGGTGCCGACCTTCACCCGCGAGGTCGCGGCCGCCACCGCGCCGGTCATCGCGACGCACTCCCACCAGCCGTGGACCGGACCGTCGGGCGGACGCCACAACAGCTCATCGGGTATCCAGACCGTGTCGAACCCGATCTCCTCGGCCCGGACGGCGAACTCACGGATGTCGACCCAGCGTGCGGTCGCCCCGTCCTCCCAAGACTCTTCCATCGGGAGCACGAGACCGATCTCCAACGAGCGCACCGATCCTCCTGCGAGTGTTGCCACGGATCGTAGTCGGTCGGAAGCTACGAAGACCTAAGGCGAGTCTCACCCAGTCCCACTCCACCGAGCGGGTCGACGTCGTCCATCGGTCGAGATCGGCGTAGGTTGCCCGCACGACAAGGTGGCCAGTCGTGCGATCCAGGTCACGTAGCGGCCGACCGGCCGCTCTCTCGCGCTTATCAGCTGAAGCCGCTGCTCAGGCTTGCGACTGATGCCGGCAGCCGAGCCGGGGGTATCGGTACCGGGGTCCGCACGGCCGCGGTGGAAACCCCGCTAACAAGCGGCACGATCGAGCCGGTGGAGATGTCGACGGCCGAGAGGTCGAGCGGGCCCCGACACTCGCCCGCCGCGACGAGGAGCTGCGTCGCGCCCAGCCATCCAACGGCCCGGGTGGGCCTGGCCTCATCGGGGAGGGCACGCCCGGTCCCGGCCGGCGACTGTGCCATGGCGAGGCTGTCTGCGCAGGACGTCGTCCCGGTCGTCCAGGCGAACGTCCCTGACTCGAGCCCGGGCTTGACCTCCAGGATCGTGCGCCCGACCGGCCCGGACCACACGACCGGCGCCTGTGTCGGGTCGGTCACGTCGATCCTGTGCAGCTCCGCGTGGTTGTCCGCGTGCTGCGCCGCGTACAGCAGATGCTTACCGTCCACGTCGAAGCCAATCGCGCCGAACGTCGTTCCTTCATTCGAGAACACCAGCCGCCCGGGAGTCTTGCCCGTGTTCGACGACAGCCAGATCGACTCGTCGCCGCTCTGTTCGACGGCGAAGGCGAAGGCCTCGCCCGAGGGGTGGTACGTGACGCTCAGGTACGTCGACGACGGGAGCGGTGTCACATCCTGGGTCTTCGTCCCGTCGAGGTGCATCTTCGCCAGGCTCGTGCCAGCGGTGGGCGCATAGACGATCGACTTCCCGGTCGGCCTGCTCCACGTGATCGTCGCGGAGGTTTGGTCGCTCGCGGAGAGGCTGGGCCCGCCGGCAACGCCCTTCACCTCCAGCCCGCCCAAGAGCGCTCGGTCGCCGAGGGGACCCCATTCGAAGGGCCCGGCATCCGCGACCGCGAACAGGCAGGTCAGGTGAATGCCGCTTGGGCTGAGCGCCCACGCATAACCCGAGGCGACGAAGGTGACGGTGTCGGATTTCTTCGGCGCGCCAGGCGTGCACGCGGGCAACGCGACGCCGGAGGCCAGCGTTGCGACCGGCTGCGACGGCGTCGGGTTTATGGTCGCGCTCGGGCTTGAGGAACCCGCTGTCCCGGAAGGGGTCGAGGCCGGAGCCGTCCCGTGACTGGGCTCAGTCGATGACGAGGCCGCCGGAGTTGACTGCGCAGGAGTTGATGTGCACGCCGACAGCGCCAGGAGAACGACCGCCAGCATCGCGGCGGCAGACCTTCGCACGCGGCTACCTCCCTGACCCCAACGAGTGGGGGTCGAGCCAGATCGGTCTCGTCGGGCGGAGTATGCCCTCAGACCAACCCCCAGTCCAGCACGTCGTCCGCGGCGGTGTCGCGATAGCCGCTGGTGCCGAGCGGAGGTGCGTGAGCGCCCGGAATAGAACAGTTGTTCGTGACGAGTCCGACAGGGTTCGAATCCCAGACCCCGGTCCGGTTGACCCAGGACGCCTACCCCAGCGGCTTCGGCTCGCTGATGCTCGGCTTCATGGACGCGACCTGCATGAGGGCGGTCAAGCCGCTCCTACGACCCAGTCCTAGAGGCGGATGAGGAGATAGCGCGTGCGTCAGTCCCCGGTCGGCACGACCCTGGCCCCCTCGACCATGAGGATCACCGTGCGCTCCGGTGCGCGTGGGCGGTGCAGCACGCCGGACGGCACGGTGAACCCGGTCCGAGGCTCGATCTCGACCGTCCGATCCTCAAGATCCATCAGCAACCGACCGTCGATGACGTAGAAGAACTCATCCTCGTTGTCGTGTTTGTGCCAGATGAAGTCGCCCTCAACGATGCCCAGCCTTACCACGCAATCGTTGACCTGACACAGCGTCTGGTTGTACCAGGGGCGCTCGTTGGCGTCGATCAGCGTCTGGAGGTCGATGCGTTCGAGCGGCCCGTATTTGACATCGAGAAACGTGCCCCACGGGTTCGGTTCGTCCATGCTTCTCCTCATTCCTGCGCTGTGGCCGGCGGTGCGACCGCCGCAATGGGTGCGATCCGAGGCGCCGCGATCACGACGTAATCGTCTGTATTGAGCGCCATCGAGCGGTCGAGTCGGGCGGCGTTGAAGTACAGCTCCGGGCTTGCCAATACCGCCGGGTCGACGATGAGATCGAGTGCCGGGTCCAAGGCAAATGGCAGCACCGTTCCGGGCACGCTGCCAGCCAGACGCTCGGCCACGTCGGCTGAGGCGAACGCCACGTAGGTCGCGTCCGTGACTGCGCGCACGGCAGCGAAGTCGACCCGTACGTCACCGGGGACGACGGCCAGGACGTAGCGCGTCACCCGCTTGCCGACCTTGACCATGAGGACGATGCACTTCGCAGCTTGGTGCAGCTCATGGCCGCGCATGACACTCACGATCTCGGTCCGACCCTCCGGCTGGTGATCGATGAGCCGATATCGGGCGCCATGTTCCTCGAGCAGGGCGATCAGTCGTCCATACAGGTCGGGTTCGGGAGCGCTCGACGGCGGGCGACCAGTCGGCGAGGAGGGCTCACCACGCACTGGCGAACATTTCCTTGACCGCAGCTATCCGGGGTTCGTCACGCTGGTAGAACACCCACTGTTTGATCCGTTTGCCGCGGATCAGCCCGACCCGACTTAGTACCGCGAGGTGCTCGCCCGCAGTCGCCTGGGTGACCCCGAGCTTGTTCGCGATCAACAGGCCACACACTCCGTCAGTGACGAGATCACCGTCTCGTTGCGGCGGAAAGTTCGCGACGGGGTCCACGAGCCATCCCAGGATGAGGATTCGCCGCTCGCTGGCCAGGGCCCGGACGATCGCCGCGTCAAGCATCGCAGAATTATGGCGATTTGCATATCTCCTGTCTACAAGGCGCCGGTCGACCTGAAGTCAACACCGGTACGATGCCGTCCGTTCGACTCTGCCGGAGGTGACCCGATGACCGACCCGATCGAGGACCTGATCGGCGACTACCGCGCGTTCACGACGCTGCAGCGAGACCGCCTCGCCGCGCGCGGCATCGACATCGCGTCGTACGAGCTGAGCCACCTGGCGGTCCGCGTCCCCGAGTGGGACCAGTACGTCCACCTCCGGACCCTCCTCGAGCGGCACGCGGTCGCCAACCTCGAGAGCGTCTGGAACGGACGGCCGATCTCCAAGATCCTCCTCGCCGAGCCGCTCCGCGTCCTCGACGGCCAAGTCGTCCCGCTCATCGAGCTCCTCCCGCCCGTCCACCAGCGGGTCTACAAGATGGGCCTGGAGCACCTCGGCGTCGTCGTCGGCGAGGAGGTCGACGCCTTCTCCCGCCGGCACCGGGCAGCACTGACCGGCCAGCAGTTCCAGAGCCCGACGACCGAGCCGTACTACGTCCCGTTCGAGGACTTCACCCACGTGAAGTTCTACCGCCGCTCGCTGCGCGCGGCGATCGAGCTGGAGGGCGGGACGTTCGATGGCTTCCACCACGTCGATGACTGGATCCCGCAGCGGCTGGTCACGGCGACGGGCCCGAACCCGCTGCCGCGGTGACCGACCCGCCTGATCGGCGATCCTGAGAGAGGTAGTGCTGCGCATGTCATTCGCCGACGCTGACTGACGATGGCGCGCTCTTCTTGGACGAGCTGCCCGAGTTCGACCGGACGACGCTCGAGGCTGTGCGACATACCGCTCGGTTGCTCGACCCCTCCGCCAAATGGGATCCCGCGTGCCGCGATGAGTCCTGCGGCGTCCGGCGCTCGTATCGTCGAAGCCGTAAGCGAGGAGGACTTCTGATGCGCAGCGTGATCTACTCGATGGGCGTCTCGCTTGACGGCTACATCGTCGGGCCGGACGGCGACATCACTGCGCCGCCGCCCGACGAGGAGGTCTGGCGATTGGTCACTGACGAGATCCGAGAGGTCGGCGTCCACCTGATGGGACGACGGCTGTACGAGACGATGCTGTACTGGGAGACCGCCGACCAGGATCCATCGCTCGACGACTCAGAGATCGAGTGGACCGCGCTCTGGAAGCCGCTCCCGAAGGTGGTGTTCTCCACCTCGCTGTCGGCGGTGCACGGCAATGCCCGACTGGCATCCGGCGGCCTGGCGGAGGAGATCGAGCGATTGCGAGCCGAGCCGGGGGAGGGCCACATCGCGATCGGCGGCGCGACGCTCGCCGCCGAGGCGGCCGCGTCGGACCTGATCGACGAGTACCGGGCCAGGGTCTACCCGGTGCTGGTCGGCGGTGGCATTCCGTACTTTCCGCAGCATGAGCGCCGGGTGGATCTCGAACTCGTCGAGACCCGCACCTTCAGCTCGACAGTCGTCTACCTGCGCTACCGCGTCGTGCGCCAAGAACGTCACTGAACAGTAGCAAGAGGCCTCCCGACGGGGAGGAAGTGGCTGAGCACGCCGAGCGAGAGAGCCTGAACCACGTGCGCCTTCGTCACGTCGGGGGTCCGTGCTGGCCGCAGCCCGTTCGGAATTCGACGTCCGCCCGTCGGTTTCGTCAACAGGTCCATCTGGACCAACAACCTATCGGGCGGTCCAGCCCCCGTCGATGACTTGGGCGCTGCCGGTGATCGATGCCGCGTCGTCGGAACAGAGGAACGCGGCGTAGCGAGCGACCTCTTCGGGCTCGATCAGCCGACGAACGGCCGCAAGTCCGAGCACGACCCGATCGATGACCTCGTCGACGGCGATCCCCTCCGTCGCAGCCAGATCGGCGATCTGGCGCTCGACGAGCGGCGTCCGCACCCAACCCGGGCAGATGGCGTTGACGGTGACACCGTGAGGCCCGGCCTCTAAGGCGGTGGCCCGGGTCAGACCGAGGAGGCCATGTTTGGCCGCGATGTAGGCGGACTTATTCGGTGAGGCGATCAAGGAATGGATGGATCCGAGGTTGACGATCCTGCCCCAGCCGCGCGCATACATATCGGGAAGGACGGCCCGGGTCAGAACGAACGGCCCGATCAGCATCACGTCGATGAGGTATCGCCAGCGATCCACCGGAAAGGTCTCGATCGGCGACACGTGCTGCAGACCCGGCGTCGTTGACCAGAATGTCCACGGGCCCGAGCTCGCGGCGCACATCGGCGGCCAGTGCCTCGCAGGCCGCCGGATCCGACACATCGCAGTGAAGACCCACGGCGCCGGCGAGTTCGGCGGCGACCGTCCCCGCCGCGGATCCGTCGAGGTCGACGACGGCGACTCGCGCACCTCGCGCCGCCAGCTCCCGAGCGATGGCGCGACCGATGCCCGACGCGGCGCCGGTCACGAGGGCGACGCGTCCGTCCAGGGTCTCCGAGGTCGCGCTCACGTCGGTCCTCTCGATCGAGCCGCAATGTCGCCGCGATCATCGCAGACCGCCGTGCCGCCGGGAGCTGGACGAAGGGGGCAGACCCTAGTCTCAACTCGAGAGAGATCGGCGGTGCAGGTAAGTGTCGTCGGGCAGGACGACGCTACGGGCTTGACAGGCGTGCCTCATCCCGTTATATATCGCACCACGCTATATCGTCAAGCGTCAGAAGGATCTCCACCCATGGTCACGCCGCTCCCGGAGCTCGGGCGGTTCGCCGAGCCCGCGCTGCTCATCCTGGTCAGCCTGTCAGACGGCCCCAAGCACGGCTACGCCATCATGGCCGACGTCGAGCACGGGACCGGAAGGCCGTTGGGCCCCGGGACCCTCTACGCCGCGCTGGCCCGGCTCGAGGAGCGCGGCTTCATCGAGGCGCTCCCGCCCGAGGACCGGCGGCGGCCGTACCGCCTGACGGCCCTGGGCGCCACCGCGGTGGCCGAGCAGCTCCGCGAGCTCTCGGCGTTCGCCGAGCTCGGCCTGCGCCGGCTCGGGCAAACACCCGGCTGACAGGGCGATGCGTCCCGTCATCGCCCTCCTCCTGCGCCTCTATCCCGCTCGCTGGCAGGCACGCTATGGCGACGAGTTCGCGGCGCTTCTTGCGGAGCGACCACTCGGCCCGTTCGACGTGGCCGACGTCCTGCTGGGGGCGATCGATGCCCGACTCCACCTCCGGAAGCTGGGCTTCTGGCCCGAACATCGAAGGGGGTTTGCCATGTCGCTTCGGATCGGAGGCTTCGCCGCCGCGATCGGTGGGGCGCTCTGGCTCACCGGCCTCGCCTGGTCCTCCGCCGATCCCACCGACCAGGACCTCGGCTCGCTGGTGTTCCTCGTGGGGGTCCTTGCCCTCCTGGTCGGCTTGACTGGCCTGAGCGCGTTCCAGGCCCGACGGCACCCGCTGCTCACCTGGGCGGCCTTCACCCTCCCGGCGCTCGGGGGCGCAGTGACCACCATCGGCGTGTTCCTGATGGCGACGCGGACCGAGGATCGACCCGTCATTGGCGGGCTTTCCGGCTGGGACTTCTTCATCCTGGGGTCCCTTGCCACGGTCGCCGGATCAATCCTCTTCGCGATCGCGACGTATCGCACAAGGGCGCTCCCACGTTCGGGGGCCCTGCTGTTGGGCATCGTGTCAACGGTCGCGCTCGTGTCGTTCGCGGGATCGTTCGTCCTCGGCGAGTGGCTTCAGGCGCTCTTCATCGCCGGATTCCTCGCGTTCCCGCTCGGCTGGGTCGTCCTCGGCGTGCAGGCGATCCGCCTGGACCGGCCCGCCATGGCGATCGGCTCGGCCTGACGCCCAGGAGCCGCGCCTCCTTGACTCCGTCGTCGTTCCCCCATGGCCTGGCCCATTCGACGCCCCGGTCGCCCATCAAACGATGCAGGAGGGATCCTCGTGAGTTCCGCCAGAATCGGCGCGCTGTCGATCATTGTGTTCGCCGTGGCCGGCGTCATCTGGTTCGCGCTCGAGATCGCGCCACCGGCCCTCGGCTTCGAGGACACGGACAGTCCCGCGGTCATGCTGCGGTTCCTCCGGGAGCACTCGGAGCTCTCGGTCTATGCGGGGTACACCCTGCTCGTCATGGCGATCACGATGACCGTCGCCACCTTCGCGGTGACGGACGCCCTGGCACCGCGGGCGAGCCTCCTGGCCATCCGGACCACCTCGGCCTTCGGCATCCTCTGCGCGGCGTTCTTCTTCATGCTCGGCGTCATCCGCTCGTCGGTCCTGCCGCTGCTCTACATCGACGGTCTCAACCACGCCTGGGGAGAGGCCGGCTACGTGACGGTGCAGCTCATGACCATCCACGGCTTCGCCCAGGCCGGCAGCCTCGCGCTCTGCCTATGGGCCGTCGGGATCAGCCTGATCGGTCTTCGAACCAGGGCCCTCCCACGCTGGCTGTGCGTCCTCGGCGTCATCCCCGCTCTTCGCATCGTCGGGCTCCTCTTCGGCCCCCTGAACGTCCTGCCGGACGTCCTCTGGATCGTGTTCATGCTGGCGATCCCCGGGGTGATGCTGTGGTGTCTCCTCCTGGGTCTCGTGCTCCTGCGCAGGGCATTCACCGGGAGCGCGAACGCACAGGTGGTTCGCCTGCCGGTCCCCGGGACCGCGGCGTGACGGTCCCCAAGGGCGCCCTTGGCGGCGTCGGCAATACCCCGATCGTCGAGCTGCAGCGGGTCGTGCCGTCCGGGTTCGGGCGGGTGCTCCTCAAGCTCGAGTGGGCCAATCCCACCGGAAGCATGAAGGACCGCATGGCCCGCTCCGCGATCCTCGCTGCAGGCGCTGACGGGCGGCTGGGGCGCGGTGGCACCGTCGTCGAGTACACCGCGGGCACGACCGGCATCTCATTGGCGTTCGTCTGCGCCGCTCTCGGTTATCGCCTCCACGTCGTGTTCTCGGCCGCGTTCAGCGAGGAGAAGCGGCGCACGATGGAGGCATTTGGCGCGACGGTCGAGGACGTCCCGTCCGATGGCGGCCGGATCAACGAAGCGCTGATCCGGAGCATGATCGCCCGTGCCGGGGAGGTTGCGGCGCAACCGGGCCACTGGTGGTGCGACCAGCTCAACAACCGCGATGGAGAGACCGGGTACCTGGCCCTCGGCGACGAGATCTGGTCGCAGACCGGCGGTGAGGTGACGGCGTTCGTGCAGTCGGTGGGCACGGCCCACTCGATCCACGGCGTGACGCACGCCCTTCGGGCCCACCGTCCCGACATCACGGTCGTCGCTGTCGAGCCGGCCGAATCGGCGGTGCTCAGCGGCGGTCCGACCGGATCCCACCAGATCGAAGGCATCGGGATTGGGTTCGTCCCGCCGCTGTGGCGGCCCGACCTTGTCGACGCGATCGAGACGGTGACAACAGCCGACGCCTGGTCGATGGCGCGACGCCTGGCGCGCGAGGAGGGTCTGTTCGCTGGCGCGTCCACCGGCGCGAACGTGGTCGCGGCGCTCCGCGTGGCCGAGCGGCTCGGGTCGGGCGCAACGGTCGTCACCGTGGCGTGCGATTCGGGCCTCCGCTATCTCTCCACGCCGCTCTACCGCATCGGTGCGGCCTGACGCCACATCACCACTCCGTCGGCCCTGCCCTGGGGATGCATTCGGACTCCGGTTGTCCAGACCATGAGCTCCGTCACGCGGAATCACACAGAGATCGCTACGCCTGCGATGCTCGCTCCACCCCGGCGAAAGGACTCGGGAGGATGCAGCCCAGGAAGGCCTTCAGGCGTGAGCGCGGTCCCTCGATCCGGATGCGTCCCGCCCGAGCCGCTTCCTCATAACTGATGTGTCGAAGGTGCCAGCGAGCCAGCGTCTCGCTATCGGTCTGAACGATCAGGTCCTCGCTCCGGCCCGGATAGGTCGAGCAGATCTCCGGGTGGGGCCGCGTCAGCACCATCCAGAACCGGTCATTGGGTCGGTCGGCGAGCTCGATTCGCACGACAAGTCCATCGAGGGGAATCTTCGTCAGTTCGACGAGCCGGCACGTTGCCCAGAGCACGTACGCAGCATCGATATCGCGCGACTGAAGCTCGAGCCACCGGGCGCCCCACGCTCCCATGGCATCGGTGATCGTCTTCAGCCCCTGTCCCTTCTCGGTGAGGGCGTAGGTGCGGCGCCGGTGGGATCCACTGGATTCCGTGGTCAAGATGCCCTGTTCCTCGAGGAGCGCGAGGCGTTGGGCGAGAAGTGCCCTGCTGATCCCGGGCGCCCCGTCCAGGAGGTCTCCGAACGTGGGACAGCCGCTCAACAGGTTTCGGATGATGATCGGCGTCCACCGCTCGGCAAGGAGCTCGGACGTTCGCGCGATCGGACAGTATTGCCCGTACTTCTTCACGCCGACCAGTGTGTCGCCGTGGGCTGGGCGCGGCAAGTTCATTTTCTGGGATTGCGATCTTTGGTCGTCTGCTTGAATGTCGTGACGATCGCTGCCGGCGATGACGAGGAGGAACGCCATGATCACTCGCGCTCATGTGATCGAAGGATCGGCCGCTGACGCATACCGGCTCGGGACACTCACGTTGCGTCTCCTGGCCAAGACCGACCAGACCAACGGAGCGTTCGCCCTGGGCGAGTTCTCGGGCGGCGAGGGCCCGTGGACGGTGCCTCATGTCCATGAGAAGAGTGAGGAGTCCTTCTACGTGCTGGACGGCATGTTCACCTTCTCGCTTGCCGAAGATGAGGTCAAAGCGGGACCCGGCGCGTTCATCCTGGTGCCACACGGGGTCCGGCATGAGATGCGGGCAGGGGCCGGGGGCGGACGCCTCTTGACGCTGTGGACTCCGGGCGGTCTGGAGGCGATGTTCGTAGAGTTGAGCCGACTGCCCGCCGACAGCGTGCGCGACCCCGCGACCCGCAAGCTGATGTCGGCCCGCTTCGATTCCATCCCTACCTGACACGGAGCCTCGGAGGAGAGTTCGAGTGACGACACTGCACGTCCTGCGCGTCTTCGTGGGCCCTGGCGGCAGCGGCGGCAATCCGCTCGGGGTATTCCTCGAGGGGCAAGCCATCGAGGAGGAGCGCCGCCAGGCCGTCACCGTCGAACTTGGGTTCTCGGAGACGGTCTTCGTCGATGACGCCGCTCGTGGCGCGATCCGGATCTTCCTGCCGACCCGGGAGGCCGCCTTCGCCGGCCATCCGTCGGTCGGCACCGCGTGGCTGCTCCAAGAGGTCGGCATTCCGGTCGCCGTCCTGCGGCCGCCAGCCGGTGACGTTCCTGTTCGCTACACGGGGACTTGACGTGGATTCGCGCGAGGGCCGAGTAAGAACGGGCGCCGGGTCACCCGCAGACCCAGGGCAAGATCGAGCGCTTCCAGCAGACCCTGAAGCGTTGGCTGGGTCGGCAGCCGGCGGCGGCCGACCCAGCCGGACTCCAGGCCCAGCTCGACGCATTCCGCGACGTCTACAACGAGCAGCGGCCGCACCGGGCGATCGACCGTAGGACGCCGGGCGAGGCGTACCGGGCGACGCCCAAGGCGCTGCCGTCGGGCCCTAGCGGCAGGGGCCACTTCCGGCTCCGCTACGACGTCACCGACAGCAAGGGGGCCATCACCCTGCGGCGGGGCGGCCGCCTGTACCACCTCAAGGTCGGCGCGGCCCATGCCCGACGACGCGTCCTCGCCATCGTCGACGAGCAGGAGGTCACGGTCGTCGCCCTCGAAACCGGCGAGATCCTCTCGACCCACCGCATCGAGCCCGACAAGGGCTACTGGCGCAACACACGACGAGACCCCGGCCGATGGCCGGGGTCTCAGCAGACCCGCTGATCACAGGTGTCGCCGATGACGCGACTCAAGACAATCGCGCCCGACAGGTGTTGGACGCGCGATTTCAACCTACACCATCCCGATCGAGGGCCGCGATGAGTGGCTGGCCGAGGCGGCGAGACACTTCGCATGAGGGACAGCTACTTGCGCGGTTCCCTCGCCCGGCCCGCGACCCAGCGCCAGATGGACGTGCTCGCAGCCTTCGTCGCTGCCGGCGAGAGCGGCGATAGGTCGGACCTGCCCATCCAGGTCAGCCTATCGGCCGGAGCCCCAGCTCGGCGCCCGCGAGCGTCCGGAGCGTCCTTACAAGAGCGCGGGCGACTCCCCGAGGCGCGCGCGGATCGGGCCTGGACGGGTCAGGAGCCGATGCGAAGGCCCAAGATGTTCAGGTGGACGTCGAGTTTGAACCCCAGAGCCACTCCAAGGACCATCCAGCCAAGTGCGCCGCCGACGAACAGCAAGATCCGGGCAAGGTTCCGGTCGGTCGGCGAAGCATCGGCGGCGATCCGCTCCGAGAGGACGGCAAGAGCGGCGACCAGGAAGGCGACGATGCCGCCGACGATGGCGCCTGCGATGAGCATCGCTAGGACACCACCGGTCACGGCTGCGAGGCGGATGAACCGCGTCGTGGGTGAGGCGGTCAGGCCGAGGGTCTTCTCGACGTCGGCGGTGCCGATGACGATGCCGGTCGCGATGGCAAAGGGCCACGCCAACAACGTGAACGGGGCGAGCACTCCGACCGCGATGGCGACAATCAGATTCCGTCCGAGCTGGGGCGGCGCGGTGTCCATGGGGCGCCTCGGCTTCATGCGTCCGCCGTGCGGCAGTCGTTGGTGCCATCTTGACGTCTGGGGCGCGGCGCCGTTACGGGCCTGGCTCGACGCTGATCACCCGCGGTCGAGGACGGGGACACCGGGACGAAGCAAGATGAAGGCAAGGATCTTGGCGCGCCCGACAGGATTCGAACCTGCGACCTTCGGCTCCGGAGGCCGACGCTCTATCCACTGAGCTACAGGCGCGGACGCCTATCGTAACGGCTCGGGCCAGATCTCCGGTCGACGGATCCACGGATCCGCGGATCAGGCCGTGGATCCGCAACCTTCCTCGTTGACGGCGGCACAACGGCGCCACGACGGCGGTCGGCTATGTTCCCTGGGCAGCGTTCCTGCGCAGCTCATCGGCATCGCTCGGGGGCGGCAGATGGATCGATTGAACGGCCGGATCCAGGTCGAAGAAGGCCAATGACCGCGGGCGATGGGGCCCCGCCGCTCCTGACCGAGCGGGACGAAGAGATTGTCGCCGACTGCGCGTTCGCGGCCCAGATCATGCTGGCCTGGTGGGCGGGCGAGCCGATCACGGTCAATCGCGCCGAACGCGAGGCGCTCGCTCGCGACGGCGACTTCGCCGAGGGACACGAAGCGGCCACATGGGTCGGTCTGCGGGCCTCGACGAAGACCCGCTATGGCTGGTCCGCCCACCTCCTCGAGGGATCCTGGGCCGAAGTCATGGCCCTGCCCGCCGACGCCTATTGCGTCCTGTTCGGCAAGTACGACCGCCTGACGAAGCACTTCCGCCGCTGGGACACGTTCACCGGGCTCCATGCCGTCGGCTATCGACCATCGGACGGCTGGTGGCAGGATCCGGAGACTCTGCCCGGGGCGATCGCCGGGGGATTCTCGGGCGAGACGATCCCGGCGTCGGTCGCTCGAACGTACGCCGAAGGATGGCCGGACGGCCAGGTCCATGCCCTGTGGATGACGCGAGGGGAGATCACGATGAACCGTCTTCCGGTCGGCAACCGAACGCCCGGCGCGATGGCCGATCTCCCCAAGGGCATCGAGCTTTTCAGCGCGCCCGACCAGGCGTTCAAGGAAACGCCATACGACGCGACCGTCCCAGCCCTCTTCTACACCGGGACCGGGTACATCGCCGTCGAATGGGCCCACGAGCTCGTCCTCGTCAAGAACAACCCGCCGATCGTGGTCCACGCGGCACCGGCGATCGGCGTTCAGCCTGCCCCCGCCGCGGGGGCCCAACCGGCCCAGGGCCCTGGCGCCCAGCCAGCACCGGCGGGACCGGCCCTCGATGTCGCGGCGCTCGTGGCGGCCGCGGCGGCCGACCACGAACAGACCATCGCCGACCTCACCGACCGCCTGGCCAAGATCGACGCCCTCGCTCGCGGCCCGAACGATCAGCCCTGATCCGCTGCGGCCGAGGCACCCGAGGCCGGAAACAAGTTCGGAGCGGTCCTCCGAAGAGAACCGCTCCGATGCTGTCCCGGTGAAGGTGTCCGCCGAAACGGACTCTTCTGCCACGCCACAAAGGCATCTATCACGTCGGCTGCACCGACTACCCTGACCCGACCTACCCATGACCTTGAAGCTGGGGCAGCAGGCTGCTTTCGCAGCACCCTCACTGTACCGGCTGGGAGGCCTGAATCCAAGGGTTTTGTCAGATTTCCTTGTGAAAATTCCTTAACCTTCGCGCCCTCACACCCGGATCTGGTCGATTCCGTGGCCGGCCAGCCGGTTCAGTCCTCGTGGATCGTGACCTTGGTCATCGCCACCGGAGCGTCCGGAAGGTCGCGCGAGTTGCGCGGCGCGGACACGATCCGATCGACGACCTCCAGTCCCTTGGTGACCTGGCCGAACAGGGTGTAGTTCTTTGGCAGCTTGCCGGTCAGGTCGGCCGTGCAGATGAAGAACTGGCTGCCGTTCGTGTTCGGGCCCGAGTTGGCCATGGCCAGTGATCCGCGGAGATAGTCGCCCTTGACCGGCTCGTCGGCAAACTTGTAGCCGGGCCCGCCGGTCCCCACCCGACCCGCGTTGAGGGCCGACTTCTTGCCGTGCTCGCCATCACCGCCCTGGATCACGAACCCCGGGATGACCCGGTGGAAGATGACGTCGTCGTAGAAGCCCTTGTTGGCCAGGTCGACGAAGTTCTGGGCAGCTTTCGGCGCACTCTCGGTGAACAGGTCGACTTCGATGGCGCCGATGTCGGTGGCGATCGTGGCGCGGGTCATGGTGCCTCCTGGCTGGTTCCGGCCGACCTCGGCGCGGAGCTACGGGCTGACGGTCACCTTGGTCATCGGGACCGGGTCGATGGCTGCATTGTCCGGGTCGCCTGAGTTCGGCATCGCGGCGATGGCGTCCACCACGTCCATCCCGCTGCTGACCTCGCCGACGATCTGATAGGTGTTGGCCGAGGCGAGCGCACCCTGCGCCTGGTCGTCGAGGACGATGAAGAACTGCGAGCCGACGGAATCCGGCGCGCCAGACCGGGCCATCGCGACCACACCCCGGGCGTAGGTCGCCGTGACCGGCTCGTCCTTGATCCTGTAGACCGGCCCGCCCTTTCCGGCCCGGGAAGGATCGGCCAGCTTCCCATCGGCACCGACCCTCCCGAACTCGCCGTCGCCGCCCTGGATGACAAAGCCCGGGACGAGCCTGTGGAAGACGACGCCGTCGTACCAGCCGCAGCCTGCCAGGGCGACGATGTTGCCCGCCGCGATGGGCGACAGCGCCCCCTCGATGGCGATCACGATCGTGCCCTTGGCGGTTGCGATCGTCAGGGTCCGTTTCTGACCGGCAGCAAGCGGGGCCGGCTGGCTGGTCGGACAGCCGGCGATTCCGGTCGAGGGGGCGGCCGCCGGCGACGCCGTCCGAGGCGAGCCGCCCGCGGAAGCGCCCGTTGGGGTCGCGCCGTCGCCGGCAGCAAATCGCTGGAGGCAGCCGGTCGTCAGCGTGGCCAGGAGGATCACCGTGGCGATGGCCACCCTCGGCGCGAGCCGGCGGCCACCGAAGGGCGGGCGTGGAGCGTCAGCCCGCTTGAGCTGGGGCAGACGATGGCTCAGACGGGATCCGATCATGCGGCGGCCTCCACGGCGGCGGGGAAGTCGATCGCCCCGGACAGTAGGGCTTCGCCGAGGATCAGACCGGCGACCCCGGCATCGCGGATCCGGGAAATGGCTGCGGGGTCGGTCGCTCCACCCGCGACCAGGACGTCCGCGTCGTGCGACCGGGCGAGCCGGGCGAGCATGGCAAGATCGGGCTCGCTCCCGCCGTGGCTCAGGACGAACCTGCGGACGCCCCGGTCGACCAGTTCACCGACGAGGTCATCGACGGTCGGGATCGCCCGGCGCTGCCAGGGAAACGCCGCCAACCGGTCGGGCCGCGGGTCGAGGCCCACCGCCAGCCAATCGCCGGCCACCGCGAGGCACTCGGTCAGCTGGTCAGGCCGATCGACCACGGACATCCCCAGGACGACCCGCGTCGCGCCGGCGGCGAAGGCCAGCCGGATGCCGTCGGCGGTCTCCATGCCGCCGGCGACCTGGAGCGGAACCGCGACCCGACTCGAGATCGCCCCGATCGTTTCGAGGTTCACCGGGGCGCCGCTCCGGGCGCCATCGAAGTCGACCAGGTGGATCGTCCTGGCGCCCTGCTCGACGAACCGGGCGGCGATCCGCTCCGGACGGTCCGTCGGGGCGCCGACTCCGGCCGCGGCACCCGGCCAGTAGACGATTCGCGAGCGGCCGTGCTCCAGATCGACCGCCGGGATGATCTCCATGTCGTGCCGATCAACGGGCCGCGGCCCGATCCAGCGCCGAGCCTCCGCCGGAAACCGACCTGTCGGTCTCGCCGGCCAGGATCCGCCGATGGAAGCTGATCGGCAGGCTGCCGTTGCGCAGGAGGGTGTCGTGGAAGCGCTTGAGCGAGAACCCGGCGCCGAGCCGGGCCGACTCGTCCGCTCGAAGCTGGAGGAGGAGGACCCTGCCAAGCAGATAGCTCAGCTGGTACGTCGGGGTGTAGGTGTAGCGCAGGATCTCGGCTCGGGCGTTCGGCTCCTCGAACCGGGTCTGCTCGACCAGGAATCGGACCGCCTCGTCGACCCCGACCTCGCCCCGGTGCATCCGGACGTCGAGGATGATCCGGCAGGCCCGCCAGACTGCGTCGGTGTGCATGTTGATCCGGAAGTTCGGGGCATCGTCGAACCCCTGCTCGCGCATCATCTGCTCGGAGTACATCCCCCAGCCTTCGACGAACTCCGGGGCGTTGGTCAGGATTCGAGTCAGGCTGGGATGCCTGGTCCCGACCGACAGCTGGAGATGGTGGCCCGGGTAGGCCTCGTGGATGCTGGTGTTGCTGATCGCGCTGTAGTTGTGCTCGCGCATCGCGTTCGGGTCGTCGCCCACCGACGGGGTGACGATGTAGATCCCCTTGGGTTGGGCGTCGAACTTGGGTGGGTCGAAATAGGCGGCGAACGGGATCACGTTGCGGATGTACTCGGGGGTCGGGATGACCTCGATCCGCTCGTCATCGGGGACGGTCACGATGTCCCGCTCGATGAGATGGCCCCGAGCCCGGACCATCACGTCCCGGTACACGTCGAGCGCCGCAGCGAACGTCGCCGGGTGGTCCTGCTTGATCCGATCGAGCACCGTCCGCTCGTCGACGGCCGGATCGATCTCCCGGGCGGCAGCGGCACGGGCCTCTCGGTGGACGGCGAGCTGCTCGAAGCCGATGGCCAGGATGTCGTCCGCGGTCAGCCCATCGAAGGCGCGCAGACCGACCAGCTGGTCATACGCTGCGCCGCCGAGTCCCCAGCTGTCGGTTCCGCCCGCCAGGGTCCCCTGGACCCAGCGCGCGTGGTCGGCCACGGCCGATCGGGCGGCGGTCGCGGCGGTCTTCAAGCGACGCGACTCGGGGCCGGCCAGGACGCCTTCGCCAGCGGCGACGATCTCGTCGAACAGGATCGGGATCTCGCCGGCGGTCTCGATCTCGATCGTCTGCCACAGGCGGACCTGGGGGACCACCGCCCGGCTGCGCGAGGCCGCCAGGAAGGCCGGCACGCCCTCGAGGCGACTGGTCAAGGCATCGAGCCGCTCCGCGAGCGGGGCGAAATCGCGCGCGAACAGCGCGAACAGCGGGTCGCCGATGCCATCGAGGCCTGTCGAGCGCCGCTCCCAGATGCGCTGGACCTCCTGGTCGAACAGCTCCAGCCGGACGTTGTGGATCTCGAGGTCGCGCTCCAGGCTGGCCATCGACGACAGCCCGGCGGGATCGATCGCCTCAACGGCCGTCAGGTGGGCCCGTTCTGCGGCGATCTCGCCGAGGACCGCGTCACGCTCGGCGTTGCCCAGCCGGTGATCCTCGGTGTGGATCCCCAGGAACGTCGCGACGTCGGGATGATCGCTCACGATCCGCCGGAACCGGGCCTCGACGAGGTCGTAGAACCCGTCGTCGAGCGGGCCGCGATCGATGGCCGGGTTGGGCCGACTGAGGCTCACGCGGTCGAGGCTGGATTCGGTCACGCAGCTCCTCCGGGACGAACGGTCCGCCAACCGGTCGTCAGTGCGTCCCCGCGGTCGCGGCGGCGGTCTCGCGCAGGGCCAGGGCAACGGCCGCCAGGGTCGTCTCGATATCTGCGGCGTCGACGCCGTGGTGGGTCACCGCCCTGACTTGACCGTGCGGATATTCCACCATCAGCACGTTCTGCGCTCGGAGGGCCGCCAGAAAGGCCGCTCGATCGCGGTCGACCTTGAAGATCACGAAGTTCGTCCGGACCCGCCCGGGGTCGAGCCGACCTGGCTCGGGTTGGGCGACGCCACCGGGTGAGCCGATCCCATCGAGATCGGCCAGTCCATCGGCCAGCCGGCGGGCGTTGGCGTGGTCCTCGGCCAGCCGCTCGATCATCCCGGCCGGCCCGTCGCGGAGGGCAACCAGACCGGGCGCGGCGAGGACGCCGACCTGGCGAAGGCCGCCGCCGACGAGCTTGCGCGCCCGGCGCGCCCGCCAGATCACGTCGCGGCTGCCGACGAGGATCGAGCCGACCGGACAGGCGAGCGCCTTGCTCAGACAGAACGTGACCGTGTCGGCTGGGCCGGCGAGCTCACGCGGGCTGACCCCCTGGGCGACGGCCGCATTGAAAAACCGCGCGCCGTCGATGTGGAGCGGAACGCCGTGCCGGTGGGCGACCGCTGCAACCTCGGCCGTGTAGGCGACGCTGAGCGGCTGACCCATCGAGTGGGCATGGCTGTTCTCGATGGTGACCAGGCCGGTGATGGGCTCATGCGGGTCGCTCGGATCGCGGAACGATGCGTCGATCTCGGCCGGGTCAATCGTCCCGTCGGGTCGTTCCTGGAGGTAGCGAACACTCGTGCCGACGATCACCGCATGGCCGGCGGCTTCATCGAGGACGATGTGGCTGCTGGCGGCGGCGATCGTCTCCTGACCGCGGGCGAGGTGGGCGAGCTGGGCGACGAGGTTGCCCTGGGTCCCGCTGGTCACGAACAGGCCGGCCTCCTTGCCCAGCAGGCCGGCGGCCCGTTCCTCGAGGGCGATGACGGTTGGGTCGTCGCCAAAGACGTCATCGCCGACCTCGGCCGTGGCCATCGCCCGGCGCATCTCATCGGTCGGCCGGGTGACGGTGTCGGAGCGCAGATCGATCGGGCCCATGGGGCCGCAGTATAGGTCGGCCCGGCCGCCCGACCGGCTCGCCGGACACCCTCGGCGACTCGTCGACGGCCGGGTCGGGCGCGGGACAAGCCCTGTCGCTGCTCACTGACTCTGTCAGTTCATCTGCTCAGTGATTCTGACAGTCTTCGGCGGCTCGGTGCCTTGGGCCCCGGTCCGCCCCCGGGATGGGCCGGGCGGGGAA
>Ga0080064_1002743_pt1 | contig 28523 bp, 31 predicted proteins | sample Subgrocontami54m_FD_69260 | JGI IMG/M metagenome (GOLD analysis project Ga0080064, IMG submission 69260) | Subsurface groundwater microbial communities from S. Glens Falls, New York, USA - GMW46 contaminated, 5.4 m (SPADES assembly) (version 2) ...
CAACGCCTTGTTCGAGGTCGTCGAGGAACGCGAGCCGCCGCAGAACCGGAACATCCTCAAGGACCAAATCATCCGTCTCTCCGGCACGCGCGCTCAGGAGAAGTGCCCGCACCTGTTGCGCCGCGTCGAGTTTGTACGCGAGGACACGGGCACCATCCTCGTTTTCCTCACCAACCATTTGGGCCTGGGCGCCAGCACCATCGCCGCCATCTACAAGGATCGCTGGCAGATCGAGTTGTTTTTCAAGGCCCTCAAACAGAATCTGAAGATCAAGACCTTCGTCGGCACCTCGGCCAACGCGGTGAAGACCCAGATTTGGACGGCATTGATCTCGATGTTGCTGCTGCGCTACTTGCAACTGTCCTCCCGTTTCGGCTGGAGCTTGGCCAATCTGGTGGCGCTGCTGCGCATGAATCTATTCACCCATCGCGATCTGATGGCCTGGCTAGATAAGCCATTCACCACTCCGCCCGATCCGCAGGATGACCCTCAGGGCGTCTTGGCGTTCGCTTGATCTTGGACAGCATCCGGAGGCATCAACTTGAAAACTCATCCTTACCCGTCCGAAACCCGCATCAAATCAAGAGGGCATCCCCCCGTTTTCGGCTATCTTGGACAGCAGTGAGTAAACGACTTTATTTCATTGTTTACAATCCCCCTGCGTAAGCCATTGAGGGTTAACGACCTTTGGTGCTCCAGCCCTGGGGTGGCTGGAACGTTGAATGCGCCAGGGCGCCTCGGTGTATACTATTGGGATATCGACAGGCCGGAGCCGCCGTGTCCGAACTCGATCACCTTAAGGAAGAGGTCGCCTCCTCAAGTTCTGGCTTGGGATCGTCGTGGTGACAGATATCAGTCTGGCGGGTTGGCTCATCTCGTCATCGGAAACCGCAGCCCCATATACCGTATTCTTCGCCGTCGTCGGACTCGTTTTGTTGAGCGCTGGTATAGTGTTCCTACATCGCCGGATCGAGCGGCGCATTACTCGGATCAAGGAGCTATAGTCATGGAACTCATCGCTGCCATCGCTATGTTCGGTGTCGTGCTCGTCATCGTCGGCGTTGCCTTTGACGCAGCACGTCGCGCGAAGTAGCGCCTTCTAACAGCACGCCCCACACGGACGCGCGCGGATCGGCGGTGCCGCGGAAAAGGTGAGTGGGCCCGCGCCGGTGGGCGTGAACGTCCGCGGGGGTCACACCCCCTCGTCATACCGGTGAAAACCGGTATCCAGGATTACGACTTACAAAACCGCCTGGGCCCCGGCGTACGCCGGGGAGACGAAATCTGAGGCATCCGCCGGGGAGACGAAGTGTGAGGCATCCGCCGGGGAGACGAAGAGTGAGGCCTACGCCGGGGTGACACCCCCTCGTCATTCCGGCGGACGCCCCCGCTCGTCATTCCGGCGTACGCCGGAATCCAGAGACACGAAGTGTGAAACCGCCTGGACCCCGGTGTACACCGGGGTGACGATGTAGGAGGCGTACGCCGGGGTGACGAATCACCAATCACGAATCACCGCTCTTAATACAAATCCCAACTCAGCTTCACCCCCGACGGGCTTATTAGAACGTTGGGTTTGTTCCTCCCGGGTGCGCGGGAGGATTCCCAGAACAGGCGGCCGATGCCGTAGCCTAGCAGGCTGCCGGCGACGGTGTCGGATACCCAGTGTTTGTTCGTCCCGATGCGCGCGAGATTGGTTAGGCCCGCAACTCCGTAGAGCCACGGCGCGTTGTATTCGAGCGCGAACGGCGTTGCGACCGCCCACGCCACCATCGTGTGCCCGGAGGGAAATGCATCGTAGACACTCGATGTGGGATTCAGCGAGGAGGAGAACGGCTTGAAATCGTGGCTCCCGGTGTTCTGCTCCGGCCGCGCGCGGCCCACCGCATATTTGAGCCCGGTTACCGCCAGCAGCGCAGTGCCCCCTGCTTCGACGGCGGCATACCCCGTGCGCGAGCGCCCGGAATCGCTACGTCGAGTTTGCCGCGTCGGCTACGCCTCCTCGCAATGACAGAGTGGGGTCATTTCGAGGTCCGGGGGGCCGTCGATGCAGCCGATCAAACCAACCTTCAGCGCGGCTTCGTAGGGCGTCAGGCGCCGCTGCGGTATTTTTTTACGCGGCGCGGCAGCGGGCTTGGGCTTGCGTGCGGTGGCAGTCATGCCATGTGGTTAGACGGCGTGTCTCAGCGGAGACCTGACTGAAGCAGAGCGACAACACCCTGCACGATAGTGCGATGAACTGCTGGAGTGAGTGCCCCGGCTTGGCGAACCACGATTGACGCGCTTGCTGTAAAGAGCTTGCCGGGCCGAGCAAAGCTGTCACGATTTAGGCCGCCAGTGGCAAAAGCACCTGCCATCAACGGGATGGCGGTAGCATCCCCGTAAGGGTTACTTGTGACTTGGCACAGCACCCAGTCAATTCCGCCGGCATGCGCCAGGACCACGGCGGGCCGGAGCTTCGAAGACGACAGATCCGAGAAGGGAAAGCGGACGAGAACAACTAACCCTGGGTCAAGTACGACCACGCCGCATCTTCCTCAGGGCGCTGCCAATCCACCGCGAGTGCAGCCTCGCTAAGCAGCACCCCATCAGACCCGTCGAACTCCAAAACAGTGACTAGCACGCGCGAGCCTGGCGCAAGGGTGACGGACTCCTTCGGGCGGATGTTGCCCTTGTCGTCGACTTCCGCTTCGATAGTCGTAAGCATTGGAGAAGTGTACCAGCAGCGGCGCCTCGCCGTCCAATTCCAATAAAGAATTGCCATTCCAGTGACAACCGGTATCCCCTTCCCCCGTGGGGGAAGGTAGGATTGGGCCAACAAATTACGAAACCTCCTGGACCCCGGTGTACACCGGGGTGACGAAATATGAGGCATCCGCCGTGACGAAGTGTGGGGCGTCCACCGCGGTGACGAAGCGTGGGGCGTCCACCGCGGTGACGAAGCGTGGGGCGTCCACCGGGGTGACGAAGCGTGGGGCGTCCACCGCGGTGACACCCTCTCGTAAACCGTTGGGACCGGAGCCCAATCGCACACCCTGTATTGACGCGCCGACTGGCGTGTGTACAATGTGGTAACATCTGCATATCAAAGCGGGGGAATTGCCATGGAAGCAGCAGTCAAGGAAGACCGGCTGGGAATTCGGCTTGCGCCGGGAGAAAAGGCATTCTTCAAGCGTGCGGCCGAGCTTGAACGCAAGTCGCTGAGCGAATTCGTGCTTGCCTCGGCGCGGGAGAAAGCGGAATCGCTGCTTGCGGAGCAGAACCGGTTTACCGTATCCGCGGCCCAAATGAAGGCGCTATGCAAGGCGCTGGACGCACCGCCTCGGATTATTCCCCGGTTGCGCAAACTGTTTTCCAATCCGGGTATCCTCGACAAGTGAACCTGCAGCCTCTATCGGGGCCAGAACCCCTTGCTGAGGCGCATGAGACGTCGCTTTTCGATTGCCGCAAGCCACCGCTCAACGAGTTCCTGCAAAAGCATGCGCTGCTCGCTCAGCGCGCGAATACCGCGCGAAGCTACGTGGCGCTGCTCGGTAACCGTGTTGTCGGGTACTACAGCCTGACCTCGGCATCCATCGAGGCTGGCAGCGCTGCGGGAAGAATCACCAAGGGCACAGGCCGTTACCCTGTGGTGCCTGCGACGTTGCTTGCGAGACTGGCGGTCGATCAATCCGAAGCCGGGCGGGGACTGGGCAAGGCACTCCTCAAGGACGCGTTCGTGCGCTTTCTCAGAGCCCAGGAAATCGTTGGCAGCCGGGTATTGCTCGTGCATGCGATCGACGACGATGCCAGGCGATTCTATGAGCGCTTTGGCTTCGAAGCGTCGTCGGTGGGCAAATACCATCTGTACCTGCTTACCAAAGACATCAAGAAGACGCTCCGGCTTTGACCGTGTTCGCACGTCATTCCGGCGGACGCCGGTATCCAGGACTACGAGACACAAAGACCCTGGACCCCGGTGTACACCGGGGTGACGAAGAGTGAGGCATCCGCCGCCCCCTCGTCATTCCAGCTTTATCCGTCCCGCATCAAGACGGCAAATCCAGCTTGCGCAAAGTGCATGTCGGGCGTCAATGCGTCGACGATGCCGCGTTCCCGCATGATGTCGAAGCTGAGGCAATCCGCCAGGCTCCACTCCTTGTCGGCGCGTTCCTTGAACAAGGCGAATGCATGCTGCAATCGCTCATCGCTCACTGGGAAGACGTCGATCAGCGGGTCCGACTGCATCGCCTCGATCAAACGGACAGCCGCCGGGCGGAATACCGACTTCGAAAGTGCCGCGCCGATTTCGAGAATGATCGCTTGCGAAGTCACCAACCGTGTCCTGTCCGCTTCGATCTGATCGGATAGGTGTTTTGCAATAGCGTGATACCGGTCGCGCGGCGAGACAAGTGCGATCACAAAACCGGTGTCGATGAAACAGGGCCCAGTCATGCCTGCGGACGCAGCGTATCCTCGAAGGCTACCGAATAGTTCTCAGGCGCATCGATGCTGACTGATCGTGCTGTATTCAGAAAGCTCGCTGCGGCGCGCTTTGCCAGTGACCGCACGGTCACTTCCACTTCCTCTCCCGGCTGCAGCCGGGCATCGACCAGGACCACCGCACCGCGTTGATCGACCGTAACACGTTCTCGAATGACAGCATTCATGGGTATTCCCTTGAATGAGAGACGACGCAAGTATATCCACTCGGGCTAGGGCGGGCTACCTCCCCCCGCCGCCGTCAGCATAGCCGAAGTTGCGATTCCGTGTCGATTGATGCCCCCTCGTCATTCCGGTGAAAACCGGAATCTAGGATACAAGTTACGAAACCGCCTGGACCCCGGTGTACACCGGGGTGACGAAATGTGAGGCATACGCCCGGGTGACGAAGTGTGGGGCGTACGCCGCCCCCTCGTCATTCCGGCGTGTGACGGCCTGCTCCGGCAGGTTGTAAGCCGGGGCCGGAATCCAGAAAAACGAAGTGCAAAAACCCCCTGGACCCCGGTGTACACCGGGGTGACGAGCTACTTACCCTTAAGTAAGTGCCATTCGACTCCGACCGCATTTCTTGCCATTTTTTGGTGCGCAAGCGCACTCTACGGCTTTATGGCTGAGCAGCAAACGGATTCCTCACCGTCAACCGGTCCTCGAAGACTTGCCCATCCTGCATGTCCTCGGAATACAGCGTGTCGCAGCCTGTGGCGAGCGCGGCAGCCACTATCAACGAATCCCAATGGCTGAGGCCATAACGCCGGCCGACGTTCATGGCGTCGCGCACGGTGTTCGCCGAGACGGGCGCCACCGCCACCAGCTTCATGACCGCATCGGCGACCTCATAAGCCTCTTCGCGCGCAAATCGCTGCTTGCCCATGAGCACGCTAATCGCCTCGTTGATCACCTGACTACTGGCAATCGGTGCGTCATCGAGTATTTGTTTGCGTAGACCGCGACGTTGGTATCAACGAAGGCCGGCACGGTCGTAGAGTTCCTCGCGCTGCCACTTGGCGCCATCGTAGCGGCCCGCGTATTTGTCGAGCGTGGCCCATGCCTCGGTCTTCTCCCGGTCGCGCTTGGCGAGCAGGAATTCAGCAAAGTCCAGCATCTCGCCGATCTCGCGCTCGTGCATGGCTTTCATGAGTTCTGCAATACGTTCAGTTGCGCCCATAATTCCGCTCCTGTCATGAGGTTTTGGCAAGTTTAACGACTTTCGCCGGCTTCTTCACCCCCCCGCCGCCGTCAGCATAGCCGAAGTTGCAATTCCATGTCGGTTGATGCCACCTCGTCATTCCGGCGCGTGAGAGCCTGTCCCGGCAGGCTTTAAGCCGGGGCCGGTATCCGGGCCGCCCCTCGTCATCCCGGTGACAACCGGTATCCAGGATTACGACTTACGAAACCGCCTGGACCCCGGCCTACGCCGCCCCCTCGTCATACCGGTGAAAACCGGTATCCAGGAATACGACTTACGAAACCGCCTGGACCCCGGTGTACACCGGGGTGACACCCCCCTCGATAGGGGTAGGGAAAGGCTCACACCCTCCCCTCCCTCCGAACCGTGCGGGCGGTTTTCCCGCACACGGCTCTCCAGTCGAGAGTTTCCACATCGGGGTTGACCAGTGCAACACAGCATCGCGCAGATGAGACGCACACCGTGCAGTGAAGAAGTATTGCAATTATCCTCCTCAGCGTTCCGTTACCAGAACCGTCAACAAGACCTTGCCGTGAGACCATGCCGATGACACCGTTCTGAGGCACGCCTCTCCCAGTGCATCGGGCACTCGCCTAACCGCTCTCGCGGCACTCGGCACCTTCCCTTCGCGGTCTGCATAGCCCACCAGCTCTGTCCTCTCTCTTCCTGGCCCCCTTCCCTCAATGCGGTTTTGCTCGCCGCACCTCTCGATGGACTCACGCCCATCAGCGGTATTATGGGGCCTCTGACTGCTGCCACCCCTCACCCCAGTAGCAGCTCTCTCCGCTTACTGCGCTTTGCCTTCCAGACATCCCGCCCCCAACCACGTTATGCGCCCACACGTCGCTTTCGCAGTCACCTCAGCGCGTGCGGTATGTTCCAGGCTTCGCCATGAATGAGCAGGCTCGCCGCCACATGCCGCCGAATCGGGTTCGTTATCCTACGGGCTATCTTTTCGCCTCCGGTTGCTCCCCACCCCGCTTCGCAGCGACGCAGTTACCTTCGGCTACATAGTTGTGACATCCTATGACATGGACTTCCACCTTGCAGACAAAGCGCCCTCACGGACGCACTCATCCCGGCGAACGCCGGAATCCAGGGTGACGAAGTTAATAAAGATCCCAACTCAGCTTCACTCCCGACGGGCTTATTAGAACGTTGGGTTTGTTCCTCCCGGGGGCGCGGGAGGATTCCCAGAACAGGCGGCCGATGCCGTAGCCTAGCAGGCTGCCGGCGACGGTGTCCGATACCCAGTGTTTGTTCGTCCCGATGCGCGCGAGATTGGTGAGGCCCGCAACTCCGTAGAGCCACGGCGCGGCTGGCCGGCTGTATGTGTTCATTGGAAAGCGCGACCGTCAACCGGTAAGAACTGTCGTATTCGACGCGGATATTGCGGAACTGCTGCTGGTAGAGCGCCTCGATCAGGCGGCGCTCCTGCGCTGAGCCGGGTTCCCATTGCGCCGTCATCGGCTTCGGCGTGACCCGAGTGTAAGGCTCCAACTCCGCGGCCTTGGGTTGCCACCCCTCGCGTCGGTCGGCCGGAATCGTGGCATCGTTCGACTTCGGTGCAGCCTCGTACTTCAAGGTGCGATCGTCGCGCGCGCCGGTCAGATCGTACAGCGAGACGCCCCGGTAAAGCTTGGCGCCGCCGTCGCGCGTCAGCGGTTTCCACATAAAGTTGCCGACCGTGCTGGTGGATCGGGTCAATATCGCGTCGAATGGAATGCTGAGGAATATACCCTTGTCGAAGCTGCCTTCCCCGAACTGCGCTGCCGATACGTCCGTCTTGGTCGCGAAAGCGCCCATCGCAACCCCGTTCTTGAAAATGCGCGCCACTCCCAATGTGACGCCCAGATCTCCGGCCAGATAACGTCCGGCGCTGGCCGTTGTCTGCATTCCATTCCACCCGGTATCCCAGTAGAGCGTGGCGTGACCCGTGGTGACGCGATATCCGGTTTGGGTCCCGGCATCATCAAAGCCCAGGTTCTGCCGGAAATCGCGCTGCTTGACTTCGTTCACATCCACACCGTAAGCGAGCCGGCTCGCGAACGGCCGGTACAACCACTCGCCGCCCACCCCCGCGAACTCCTCCTCGAGAAAGCCGCCGTACACGCTGTAGTACTGGTTCTCACCGAGCCTGCCCACATGGGTGAGTTGCAGATTCGGCATCGTCAAATACGAAGTGGTGACGTACTCGCGCAAAAACGTGCGCACCCGCGGCATGTTGCTCGGCGCGGTGTATTTGAATTTGTCGTAGTTGTCGGCGAGGCGCAACTGCAGCGCGCCTTGCAGCCAGGTATCGTCGCTGAACCGCAGTTTGGCGCGCTCCGCGGCGAAAACCTGGTACAACACAAAGCCGTCGGGGCCACCGAGCGTCTGCGCAAAACCCAACCTCAGACCTGATTCGAATTTCGGCAGCGAGTTTTCATAAAGCACGGTCCCGGGCGCTGCCGGCTCGGGCTTGCGCGCGATGACCGTTTCGCGCTGATCGATGCTGCGGACCAGTCACCAATCACTAATCACCGCTGTTACACGTTACCTCAGGTTCGGACGTTGAACGGTTACCCGGCAAGGCTACCCGCATCGAGCACCTCGAAGCGGACGTTCCGGTGGCGTGCGCGCAGGGAACAGTGCGACCACTTGCTTTCAAGCTGGCGGAGCACGTTCGTTCGCTCCGCAACGGTCAAGCGACGCCATTTCACTTCGGCCACGAGGAGTCGACGGCGGTCGTCGGGGTCGGGCGCAACCAGGTCCAACTCGACGTTGGCTTCCCAATACCTCTGCGCGCCCGGAAAACGCGCCCGGCACACGTCCTCGAACACCGTCGCGGCGTGGTCATGAATGAGCGTCCGCTTTTCAGTGGCCGCGTAGGTGCGCCACCGGCTCCGGTGCGGCGAATAGACCCGAAACCAGAAACGCATCGTCGGGTCCTGGATGCGGTAGAGGATTTTCTTGGTCGAACGCACGCTTTCACCGAACGGCAACTCGCGCGTAAGGAGAGAAGCGTCGAGCAACTGCTGGAGCAGGCGCGAGAGGTTCGTTTGCGCCGTGCCGAGCCGGCTGGCGATTTCCGAGGGTCGCTCGGCGCCGCGTCCCACGGCTTCCAGTACGGCAACGGCGTTCAGGCCGTTGACGCCTTCGTCGCGCAGGAGGCGTTGCGGCTCCTGTTCCATATAGGGCGCGTAATCGAAGTAGAGCGATTCCGCGAGCGCCACAACATCCTGCCCCGATTCGACAAATTCCCAATACTTCGGGATGCCGCCGACACAGGCGAATTTCTCGAACGACTCCGGGTCGCCGGGCCGAAGATTGCAGGCGTCGCAAAACGCGGGGTAGTCCATCGGCTGGACCTGAAGGAGCTTGCGCGCGCGGCCGTAAAGCGGCGCCGCCCGGTGGAGGAAGAGATCGTGCATCATGCGCGTGCTCGAACCCGCGACGATCAACAGGCAGCCGCGTGGCAGCGAATGGTCCAGCCACTTCTGTAACCGGCTCGGCAACGACGAGTCCACCGCCGTCAGGTAGGGAAATTCGTCCAGGCACAGCACCCAGCGCCTTTTTTGCAGCGAGAGGATTTCGAGCAACTCCGGCCAGGTCTTGGGGACAAGCTGCGTGTCGAGTTGCGGGCGGAGGTCGGCGAAGACCTGCTGAATCTGCAAGTCTCGCTGCGCCTCGATGGCCTGGCTGTACAGGCCCGCGCGGGCCTGAAGCCACTGCCGCAATAGCCGCGTCTTGCCGACGCGCCGCCGGCCAAACACCACCAACAGCCCGCCGCGCTTCGCCGCCGCGTCCAGTTCGCGCAGTTCCGCGTCCCGATTGACGAATTCCATGTTCACGGCCGGCAGGGTACCCGCAGGCTTGATGCTTGTCAAACATTATGCTTGCACGACATAATCAGCCCGGCGCCGGAGACGCCCGTGGGTGAGACAGGCGCGCCGGTTCTTCCGCCCGCATCCGCCGCAAATGCCCCAAAAGGCCGGCCACCTGGGCGCGGCGCACTCAGTCCACGCCAGAGCTGGAATGGGTAGGCGACTTCCATGAAGCCCGCCAAGTGCCCAAGCTCAGGTAGGGTGCGCTTGCGCACCCTACTCGCTACAGCCGCGCCCATCGCCATCGCGTAGGGCGCAGATTTATCGCGCCGAATGCGTGCCGTCGGGTTGATGGCGCGATGAATCCGCGCCCTACGGTCCCGCCCAACGCCATCGTCGTAGGGCGCAGATTCATCGCGCCGTTGAGAATGATTGCGTGCGTTGTTCGGCGCGTCGTAGGGCGCAGATTCATCGCGCCGTCAATACAAATCCCAACTCAGCTTGATCCCCGATGGCTCGACGATGACGTTGGGCCGGTTCCGGCCGGGCGCGCGGGATGATTCCCAGAAAATGCGGCCGATGCCGTAGCCGAGCAGGCTACCGGCGACGGTATCCGATACCCAGTGTTTATTGCTCCCGGCTCGCGCGAGATTGGTGAGGCCCGCAACTCCGTACAGCCACGGGGCGTTGTATTCGAGCGCAAACGGTGTTGCCACCGCCCACGCCACGATCGAATGCCCGGACGGAAACGAATCGTAGACAGTCGACGTGGGATTCAGCGAGGAAGAGAATGGCTTGAAGTCGCGGTTCCCGGTGTTCTGTTCCGGGCGTGCGCGGCCCACCGCATATTTGAGCCCGGTTACCGCCAGAAGCGCGGCGCCTCCCGCTTCGACGGCGGCATACCCCGTGCGCGAGCGCCGGGGATCGCTGCCGTCCAAAGCAGCCAATCCCGCACCGGCAAGCCCGAGCCACGGAACCGCGTCCCCCAGCCGTATTCCGCCCTTGAGCCAACGGTTCGCGGCGTGATCCTGCGCAAACTGGGACGTGCGGCGATCCAGCAGACTGCTTGCCAGCACCACTCCGGCGCCGTACGCACCGGCCTTGAGCCAGTTTGCGTCCGCTGCGGTGCGCGCCGCGCCGGACACATCGTCCCATACCCGCCCGAACGAAAACGTTTCGGGCAACAGGGCGTTCAATACCGGAGGTTCGCCCCCGGTTTCCAGATCGTCCAGACGCGCGAGCGGATTGTCCTCGCGTGCCGAGGGACTCAGATACTCGATTGCGACATAGCCCGCGAGCTCGGACTCCTTGAGCGTTCCGTTGAAATAACGTTCGAGCCGCGGCAAATCGAAGAAATCATACGTCACGACCGGGTCGTTGCGCTGCGCGTAAGTGATGCGGATCTCGCGCGCATCGAGCGGCGCAAGGCGCAACGCCGTGCGCGCCGCGCGTCCCACGGCGCGGCTCGCCGGCTGGATGCGGTCGTTGGAAAGCGCGATCGTCAAACGGTAAGAACGGTCGTATTCCACCCGGATATTTCGGAACTGCTGCCCGTAAAGCGCCTCGGTCAGGCGGTACTCCTGCGCCGAGCCGGGTTCCCATTGCTCGGTCATCGGCTTCGGCGTAACGCGGGTGTAGGGCTCGGACTCCGCGGCCTTGGGTTCCCACGCATCGCGGCGGTCGGCCGGAATCGAGACTTCGTTCGGCTTCGGTGCGGGCTCGAACTTCAGGGTGCGATCGTCGCGCGGGCCGGTCAAACCGTAAAGCGAGACGCCGCGCGCAAGCTTGGCGCCGCCGTCGCGCGTCAGAGGTTTCCATGTGAAATTGGCGACTGTGTTGGTGGTACGGGTAAATATCGCGTCGAACGGGATGTTGACGAATATGCCCTTGTCGAAACTGCCTTCCCCGAACTGCTCTGCCGATACGTCCGTCTTGGTCGCGAAAGCGCCGACGGAAACGCCGTTTTTGAATGTGCGCGCCAGTCCCAACGTAACGCCCAGGTCTCCCGCCAGATAGCGTCCGGCGCTCAGCCCCACGTCCACGCCGTTCCACCCGGTGTTCCAGTACATCGTCGCATGACCCGTGGTCGTCTGATAGTCGCGGAAAGCCAGATTCTGGTGAAAATCGCGCTGCCGGACTTCGTTCACATCAACGCCGAAGGCAAGCCGGCTCGCGTACGGCCGGTACAACCACTCGCCGCCCACTCCCGCGAACATCTCCTCGAGGAAACCGCCGTACACGCTGTAGTAATGGTTCTCACCGAGCTTGCCGACGTGCACGAGCTGCAGATTCGGCATCGTCACAGTCGACGTGGTCAGATACTCGCGCAGAAACGTCCGCACCCGCGGCAGGTTGCTCGGCGCGGTGTATTTGAACTTGTCGTAGTTGTCGGAGAGGCGCAGCCGCAGACTGCCCTGCACCCACGTGTCATCGCGAATCCTGAATTTGGCGCGCTCCTGAGCGTAGATCTGGTACAGCACGAAACCGTCGGGACCGCCTAGCGTCTGCCCGTAACCAAACCCCAGGCCGGATTCGAATCTTGGCAGCGAGTTTTCATAGAGCACGTTTCCGGGCGCGGTTTGTTCGGGTTTGCGCGCCATGACCGTTTCATGCTGCTCGCTGGGCGGCAGCGGCTGCGTCTGCTTGGCGAGCCAGTCGTCGCGGTCGATGACATGCTCTGCTACCTCCATCCCGCGCTCGCGGTAGGCGAGCGTAAAGCGCTCCACCGGCTGCGGTGCGTCACGATGCAGCACTGCTGCGATACGGTCCACCCGCTCCCGCCAATAAACCGCCTCGGCGTCATCGATGGTCACTCGCAGCTCGCTGCCGCGCTGCTCGATGCTGCGGACTTGCCAATCGCTCTGGCGCTGGATTTCGCCAGCGGTCACCTTCCAGTCCGGCACCTTCTGAGGGCGCGCAGCAGCCACCGCCACGCGCGGCGGGTCGCTCACCTTCGGCGTGCTCAGACCGTCGAGCTGGCCGTGCAAGGTCAAGCCCAGCGTGAGCGTATTGCCACGTTCCACGCCGACGGTAAGATCCAACGCACTCCCCGCCCGATAAACCAGCCCGAAATTAAACGGCGAGCTCTGCTTTTGATTGTTGGTCTGCGGCTCGTGCTGATAATCGTTGCCGTCGTACTCGAGCTTGACGCTCAGCTTATCCCACGGTGTTTGGTACTGCACGCCGCCGAACAGCGAGGTGGGGCCTCTGAAGTAATTACTGAGAGCGAAGGTGCCCCCTTGTCCGGCGGCCGCATCTCGCGTATCGAACGCTGAGCTGAGGACACCGAGCGGATTGCGCAGGTTGCCCCGCGCGCCTACGTAACCCCACCCCATGCCGAGGCTCCAGTCGAAATCTCCGGTGCGCTTGTTTGCCACCACATATTCGCCGGAAAAAAATCCCGTCCCTGCAATATCGCGCAGGCCGGCGGCGATTTGCGGCACGTACGCCGATTCGGGCCACAGGCGGATTTTTACATCGATGCTTTTGTCCTTGTAGCTTTGCGAGCCGCTCAATGCCGTTGGACCGTAGAGGCGGTTGCTGACATCGGTATAACGAAAACCTGCTTCCATCCAATCGAACGGCTGCATGAAAACGTTGCCATGCAGGTAGGGGTTCGTAAGACTGAAATGCGAAGTGAGATGACCTGCGCTCCGCATCCGCGCCGTCGGCGTCTGCAACAGCCCGATGCTCCCCCAATCGCTCGAACTAACCTGCAACCCGCGGGAGCGCGTGGGAGGCGCGCCGGGGGGCAACGCGACAACCGAATATGGCGATGCGCCTACCGCGGGTACCGTAGGGTGGATGGAGGACGGGATTTTTCGGCCGGAATCCACCGGAATTCCGATTGGTGGATTGCGCTGCGCTCCATCCACCCTACGATCTTCTGGCGGGCAATTTCTCCCTTCATTCAACCTGAACCCCTCCGCCGCCCCCCCCTTCACCCCATTCTCTCTCCCCGCTTCCTCCTTCGCATCACACTCTGCCCCGCCCCGCACCGGATCCGGCGCCGGCCCCTGCGTCGCGAGGAACGTAGCGAGCCGTTGCGAAAACGGCTCAGGCCACCCGCCGTCCCGCCGCGGCCCCCAGATCCACGCACCGGGCGCAGGCTCATCCTGTGCCTCGCGGTTCCACATTGCCACGCCGTAGCGCTGCACCCGTCCATCGGGCTGCGCGATCCATACCCAGTCCGCGCGCGCAGCACCAGCAGGATCGCACGCTTCGAGATAGTCCCTCGCCTCATGACCTGCAACGTGAGTCACCATGCAGCGTTCGCCCTGACTGGTGATCACCGTGACGGTGCTCGGACGCTGCGGCAGCACGACGCTGTGTCCGGGCCGCAGAATCGGGTTGCGCGACGGATTCGCCTGCAGCCACCACGCATCCGGCATCGCCACCGGCACACGACCCGTGACAGGCAGCGTGTTGAGCCAATCGCGCAACCGCCCCATCGCTTCCGGCTTGGCCTTGACCTCGCTATCGAGCCCCGACAGGCTCTTCGATAACTGCAGGCGCAACGTATTCTGCGCCGCCACCTCCGCAGGCACCTGCCAGCTAAGGCCCAAAGGATAAGCGTTGGGCGAAATCTCCTGCTCCAGCAACCAGTCGCTGAGCCGCTTCGGCGGAGTTTGCGCGTGGGCCGAAAGAGAGAAGAGTTCGAGCGACACCACCAGCCCGACAGAACGCAACGCCATCGCCATCGCCGTAGGGCGCAGATTCATCGCGCCACACCGTTGGCATTGCTACCGTAGGGCGCGGATTCATCGCGCCGAATGGTTTCTGCCGGGCTGATGGCGCGCTGAAGCTGCGCCCTACAACTGCGCCCTCCCGCTGTGCCCAACACGATCGCCGTAGGGCGCAGATTCATCGCGCCGAATAGCTTGCGCCGGACCGATGGCGCGATGAATCCGCGCCCTACGACTGCGCGTACGGCTGTCACTGCTTCCATCTCTGCCACGTAAAACAAAAATCCGGCGCGAGGCACTGCTCACCATAAACAACAACTTCCTTGCCATCTCGCAAATCCACAGCATAACGCGCAGGCGGAAGCACTCCATCAATCGCAACATTGGTGACAAGTTTTGTCAAACGTCCAGCGGCATCTCCAGTCTGAAACCGCTCCTCGAACCAACTCAGGCTCTGCGCATCCACACCCTGCAGCGCGCTCTTTTGGGGCGGTGAGATCGCGCTCAGAACGAGTTCGTCACGCATCCCGAAGTGGTAACCGGGCATCACGTCGCGGATGCGCACCCAGTGGACCGGCTGTCGGGCACGGGCGAGCGCCGACCACGACGGCAATTCCGGCAACGTGACCGCTCTCCATTCCGTGGTCACGCCGGATGCGCCTACCACGCGCCCGTTTTGCAGGCGCAGCACCTCGCGCTGAGCGCTGAACCACACTTCAATCGGGCCCTGCGCATGTTTGTCCTCGCTGCCCAATGCAAGAAACGAGACCCGGCCGCCGACTGTAATCCTGATGTAACGAAAGTCCGGATTAAGCTTGGCGCCGGTGACACTGCGGTCGCCCGTTACGGCGTCCTGCACGGTTTGCACCACTGCATTCATGCCGGAAGAGCACGCAGCAAGCGCGCACGCCACCAAAACCGGCGCGGCCAGGGTTCGAATCTTCATGTCCGACTCAAATGAAACGCGGGGTAGGGTCCTGCCAGTTACGGCAGAAGCCTACCCCGCGAGTGAGAGAAAGGAAACTAAACCAGCGGCTCCCTATTGCGTCCCGGTGGTTCCGGTGGTCCCGGTAGTTCCGGTGGTCCCGGTAGTTCCAGTAGTCGTTACTTGTTCATTCGTTTGCGCTGCTGCCGCAGCCACCGCCGCTGCGACCGCCGCCGCGGCTGCAATCGCACCCGCGCCGAATCCTGCGCCTACGGCTGCTCCAGCAGCAGCTCCCGCAGCGGCTCCCGCAGCAGCGGACACCGTGCCTGCCGTTGCGGCGCCGGCCGGAATCGCAATCGTCCCGGCCGCTGCCACACCAGGAGCACCGGCCGCCACCGAGGCGGCGGTAACACCAGCCGGCAAGCCCGCCGTGACAGTCAGGGTGCCGCCAGCACCAATTGACGCCGTGAAACTCGTTCCCGCCGCGAAGCTTTGACCGCCTACCGTGACTATGCCCTGCGAAACCGTGGCGACCATGGTACCATTCGGCAGTACCGCAAACGCGAAGGCCGTGCCGCGAATACCGATCGTCGTGGTTCCGTGCGTAAGCTTGAACGCTTGCTTGTTTTTCTGCCCGATCAGGCCGGTAACAAACCGCGCGCCGCCCTTGATCAAGTCAAACACGATATTGCTCTTCGCGGCATTCTTCTCGTCGAACACATATTGCTTGACATGAAAAGACGTGTTCTCCGTCAGCGAAACCCCTTGACCGTCCGCGAACCTGAGGGTCGCTGAGCTTTTCGGGCCAGTCGTGATAACCGTGTCACTGACTACCGTTTGGCCCTTGGATACTGCGCAAGCCCCCCCCTTGCCTACTGTCGCCTTCACATCACCAGTGGCCTCCAGCACGATCCCCTGAGGATTCGCGAGAGCAGTGCCTGAGGGAGTACACGCCGTCGATGCCGCAACAGCAATGCCCCCGGCGAGGTAGCTCGAGAGCAAAGATAAAAAGAGAATTTTTCCGGCAATACTCAGGAACCGCGCAAACATCCCGATGTCGTTCTTATTCATGGCAAATATTCCTTAGAATTGTTCAGAAATTAGAACCGTCTTTTTACAGCATTTTCCCTCTATTTGCAACGGCATAGTAACAACCTGTCGCATTCTTGCCAACCAACTCGATGCAAAACAGAAGATCCCTTCTTCCCTCTCCCCTTGGGAAATCCCCTCTCCCCTTGCGGGAGAGGGTTAGGGTGAGGGGGGCTTCGTTATAATCTAAACCCTGAATCTCCAACTGTCTGTCAGGAAAGTCTGACAAGACCCGATAAGACCCGATGAATCATCTTAAACCTGAACTATTATAGCCAAATGTGACTTTAGTCACACTTGGCTTTTCGTTCATCCCGACACCTGAGCAATCTCAATGCCAGTTTCGTTACACACTTACAAAACAGTAACTTACAGAATATCCGTGCTGTCTATTCGCACCAGTTTCGCGCCCTGAGGCTGCTGGCCGCACCATCGCGTTGCGCGTAGTTCGTGAATATCGTCGCCCCGGCGCAAGCCGGGGTCCAGGCCGTTTCGAAACCCATATTCCTGGATTCCGTTGTCATCCACTACCCGCGATCCACAAACCGCGATGCTACAATCCAATCACCAGTCACCGATCACCAATCATCGCCGTTATGCACTTACCACGAACCACATTGCTGCCGCTTCTGTTTTTCATCCTCGCAGCAATAGCGCCGCTTACTGCCACCGCCGCCTTCAAGACCACCCTCTACTACCCCTACGTGGAAATGAGCGTGCCGGGGGGCATCGATATCACCTTTCTCTTCAACGGCCGCAAGGACAAGACAGGCTGCGAAACGTTGGCAACCAGCGTGACCAACGGCATGCTAACCGTTTGCCCGACGTGCCAAACCAAAGCAAAGCAATGTCTCGACACGCTCGAGCCTCGGCACCGGAAACTGCTCTCTGCCGAGCCGCTCGACGTACCTTCCGCCCGGTTACCTGATGGCGTAGCGACATACAGTGCGCTCAATCCCGACAGCGCGCTCCCCGCCTGCCGGGAAAGCGAAAAACTAACATCATCACGCGCGGAGGCCGATCGCATAGTTTGTTACCCCCCGCAGACCGCCCGCCCCCTTCCCACCGCTCGAAAAATAACCCTCGACAGCAGCCATTATTTTCTCGGCCTGCTCTTTTTCGTTCTGAGCGGACTCGCCTCGGGCTTCGCCTGTTACCTGATCGTCCGCTATGACCACTTACACGCGCATCTGTCGCACGATCACAATACTACTGGTCCGCAGAAATTTCACGCGACTCCCGTGCCGCGAATTGGCGGCGTGGCCATTTTGATCGGGTTGTTGGTGGCCGGCGTGGGCCTGCTGCCAATTCAGCAACGCTTTTCAATCGATGAATTCGGATACCTGCTCCTCGCCGGACTGCCGGCATTTGCCGGAGGCATGGCCGAAGATCTCACCGAGAAAGTCAGCGTGCTGGCCAGGTTGGTGCTTACCATGCTTGCGGCATTGCTGGGTGCGTGGCTGTTAGGGGCCGTACTCGAACGAATTGATGTACCTGGGCTCGATACGCTCCTGCTCTGGTCGCCGCTGGCAATTGCCTTCACGGTGTTCGCCGTCGGTGGAGTCGCAAACTCGATCAACATCATCGATGGCTACAACGGCCTCGCTGGCGGCTATGCAGTGCTCGTATTGGCAGCGCTTGCTTGTGTATCAGCACAGGTCGGGGACGCTTTCCTGATGACAGCTGCACTTGCGATGATCGGCTCGCTGCTTAGTTTCATGGTTTGGAATTACCCCAAGGGAAAGATTTTCCTGGGCGACGGCGGTGCTTACCTGCTCGGATTCTGGCTGGCGGAACTCTCGGTATTGCTCGTGGTTAGGCATCCGGAGGTCTCGCCGTGGTTCCCGATGTTACTACTGGCATATCCGGTTTTTGAAACCCTTTTCTCCGCCTACCGCAAGTATTTTCTGCGCGGCCATTCGCCGGGGCATCCGGACGGTCTTCATTTGCACATGTTGATCTACAAGCGGCTCGTGCGGGTGTTCGTCGGTTCTTCCGATACGACCTTGATGACCCGGCGCAATAGCATGGTGGCGGCGTACATCTGGGTGATGTCGGCCGGCTGTGTTTTGCCCGCGATCTTCTTCTGGAGTGAAACGCGTTTGCTGATCGCCTTAACCGTGGTGTTTTGCGCGTGGTATATCTGGCTCTATCGCCGCATCATATGCTGGCGCGCGCCGGCTTGGGTAATCAGACGCGAGCACACTTGATCCCTGCGTTATCGACCCCCATGAATAAAAACGTTACCAGGGGTACCGTAGCGCCCGTTCGCCATTACGGTGGACCAGAAGACCACCAGGAGGATCCACATCTTGCATATTCGCCGCCTCGCTCTGATGATAGTTTTGGCATTATTTACCCTACCCGCTTTCGCCTACATTGACCCCAACACTGGGGGATTCCTTTTCCAGTTGCTAGCGCCGCTGTTCGCAATTGCATTGACAGTCTGGATGTTTTTTGCAAACCAGGCAAAGGCGATCTGGCGCTCATTTCGTAGTATCTTCAGCCGAAAGACTGATAAATTGAAGTGAAAATAATGAGTATCGTCGCCACGTTTCTGCGCCTGGCAAAGCCGGCCTTTCTTAACGTAGCCGTCGCCCTAATACTTTTTTTTCTGCCAATTGAGGTGTTATTTCGTCTCAGTTCGTGGATCCTTTTCAAGCCCGCCTTGGACATGGTCAATGACGTGGCCATGATGATCCTGCTGCTGGCCTTGGCGTCGGCCAGCTTAGCCCTACTGGTAGCTGGCGTTGGCTGTGCCCTGGTTGGATTGTCTTTCCCAAAGGCAGCTAAAAAGATCGAAGAAACGGTAATTGCTGTGGCCGCTATCGGTACACTGGCAATAATTTTGTCCGTCTTATTGGAGACGTCGAGACGGTGGCTAAAATCGGTCCAATTAATGAGGTCGCTGTATGATTGGCTATATGTAGCCACCGGGATCAGCTTGAAAGTTGTTGCTGAACATTTGGCATTTTTTTTCCTACCGCTTGTCATTGGGGTTGTCGTAGTTGCAGTATGGAAATACGGTTTGCTGGCCGCAGGAAATGTCATTCGGTCTCGCCTAGCTAATGGCAGTAATATAACGCTGATCTTGATCGTCTCGGCTGCGTTGGTTGTAGCGACAAACGGGGTTGTCGTGCTCGATTACCAGGAAATCAAAACGAATCCAATCCCCGCACCCCGTGCCGGAATGCCGAACGTCATTTTGCTGTCCATTGACACCCTGACCGCCGAGGATATGTCGCTTTATGGGTATCACCTACCGACTGTCCCTAAACTTGAAGCCTTTGCACAAGAAAGCTATGTTTTCGACAATTTTTTCTCGAGTTCCAACTGGACTAAACCTTCGGTCGCTTCTTTCATATCCGGCCAGCATCCGATTACCCATGGCGTCAACCAATTAGATAGCTACTTTCTACAAGACGACCAGGAGAAAAACTTGGGGCAGACGTTGAAGGACTATGGCTACCAGACCGTCGCCATCGTGGCAAACGGCTTTGCTCATCCTTTAGATATGCAGATCTCCGCTAGTTTTTCTGCAGTAACCGAACGGCCGATACCAAGTGACGTCCGGGGTCCAATTGTTCACGAGCTTCTGCCATGGTTGAGTAACTTCCGGATTCACGCGTGGGTAAACGATTTGTTGGAACCAATACTCTCACCGTTTCAAGCTATCCGTGAATCCCTTGACCATGAAAACTCGCTCTGGCCGCCAGAGTTGGTTTTTGATCGAGCGTATCCTTTTCTTACCAACCCGAAGCCACCGAAATTTATATGGGCCCATATAAACCCGCCCCATGCTCCCTATCTGCCAGCTGCGCCATTTAAGCATCAATTCGGGACCTTCAAAGCATTTGAGACAGAAAAGGATTTTGAGGGATATGGTAACCGATACTCTCTCAAGCAACAGACTGAGGTTGATCGACAAAGGCTGCGCTACGACGAATTCATCCTAGATACCGACACTAGGGTCGGGGGCTTTCTCGAAAAACTGAAGGCTATGGGACGTTTCGACGACTCGATCATCATCATTACGTCGGATCACGGGGAATCATTCACCAAAGGTCGATTACGGCATTCCGGTCTCCATCTGCACCAACCGTTGATTCATATTCCCCTCTTGGTCCATCTTCCTCACCAGAAGGAAGGCAAACGCATCCCTTTCTATGCAGGGCAAGTGGATTTGCTACCCACGGTTTTAGATATACTTGACCTACCCATTCCCAATTGGGCTGAAGGAGAGTCTCTTAAAGCTGCGATGCTGGAAGGAAAGCCCACTTCGCTACCTAAGTTTTCCATGTATCTGGAGCCAGATAGCCGCTTCGTATCGCCAAGCAGAGGCACTATCGCCGTAATGCAAGACGGCTGGAAGCTGGTGTGCTATTTGGCTAGCGGAAAAGACGAGCTCTACCATCTGGCATCAGATCCAAGCGAGACCGCGGATCTCGCAAGCAGCAATCCTGCTCAGGTGAAAAAGATGCGGGACCTGATCAACACACGCTTCAAACTCGCGAACTAAGTGCCTGGTAACCGTATTTCTCGAAGATGTGGCGCCACGCGAGGAAAATATCGTTTGCCTTATCAGGGGCGAGATCGAATCGATTCTTCTCAAAATGGGCGTGAGCTGCCAGATAACTTTCGATGTGCGGTAAGGCGGTTGCAAAAGCCGCTAACCTAAGTTTGGTGTAGATTCTCTCCATTTCCTCCACTGGATGCAATGTGAGGGTTTCGTAGTGCACCCTCACATAATGTTTTTCACCCAAGCACGGTATGACAGCATCCAATTTTTCTTCCATGCTGATCCAGTTGGCAATGACCTGTCTGGCCAGTGCATTATCGTCAGGCAGATCGGTCAGCGTGTAGAGTGAACATAGTTTTTTCCACATATTCAGAGTGGAGTTGTAAACTTCAAATGGATTTCGGACGATGTGTATGAAACGAGCATTCGGGAAAAGTCGTGAGAGTAGTCTTACACGATAACTATGGGTGGGCGACTTGAGTACGACCGGACATCCGGGCTTACGGGCAGCCACTTGGCCCAGGAAACGGGAAAACACGTGAATCCACTCTTGCTTTTCTAGTGCAGGGAGGTCGTTGGGGTCCGCTGCTGTCATAGCCCGTTCAAGAGCTCTCGGGAAAAGCAAGCCTTCGTAGGGCGACGGCGCACCTAGTGCCAGAAGGGCAAATTCATCTTCCTGAGGAGATGCGAGGGAAATGGACATATTATCCATTGGACGCGTAACGGAATGCTGTCCGGACCGCCGGAGAATCACAGCCTCGGTTATGGGGAATACCTGCGGGTTCATGCAGGCATAGGTAGTGGGGAAATTGAAATTTGGATTCCGGCCCAGCATTTCATGTAAAAAGGTCGTACCTGAACGCCAATACCCAATGATAAAAATTATTTCTAGCGGTTCGGGGCGAGTCGCCGACAACCCATACGACGTGAGTTCCAAGGCAGAGAGCCACATACCCGCGAAGCGGTTTTGCAGGTCCAAAACGCGCGAGATAGGCTGATCAGCGTAGACCTTACGAAGTCTCCGCCAAGCCTTGGCATTGAGGTTGATTCTGACAGTTTTGCGACCGTGAGCAGGGCCTGATTTTTCGTAAGGATAAGTCATCAATATGACCTTGCCGCTGTTTTCCGTATCCAGTGTCAGAGGCCACGAGTTATGGCGGTCTTCCTGACATTCATGGTCTTGGCATTAGCAGGAAAAACAGAGCCAACATCCAACGATGCCATCGACGGCGTCGGAACTCACGTGCCATCAGCATCAACCGTAGCCGGTCGATAGTTCTTAACCGGCGCAGCGCTTCGACGACCCACGAATTGTCTTCCACAAGGTCCGCGATGGTCAGCACATCGGTGCGGAAGTCACCTGACCGGATTGCCGAGAGTCTCCGCCGGATCGCCTTCCACCCGGAATTGACACCAATCTCGTTGCCACCGTGCTGCCGGTACAACATTGACGGCCAGTTGTCGATATACCAACTCCAGCCGTGTGTTCTCGCATAGGCGTAAATTAGCCAATCATGCACCTTCGCTTGGCTCGCTGCCTCAAATCGCTGCAGCACAAAAACGCGCATATCTTCAAACGATGCTCGCAAAAATACAATAGTGCAACCCGGCCCCGGAGACTCGAACAAGTAGTCGTAGAGACGCTGCGGCTTAGACTTCAGGACAAGCTGCTCGCGGCGATCTGTCCAGAATGCAGTTACATCGCTGGAATAGGCATGGACGCCAAGTTGAGCAATGCAATCGACCGCTCGGCGCAGTTTATTTGGATACCAGATGTCATCATGGTCTGAAAACGCAATATGGTCAAAACCTGCAACATCTGAATCTCGGATGAGGCGTAAGAAGTTACGATTCGCGTTTCCCAATCGGTCTGCTAAGCGCGGCAATAGCGTTACCGGAAAGTGATTAGCGTATTCATTGACGATGCTAACTGTGTTATCTGTAGACCGGTCATCACTAACGAAAAGATGCAGCACAACGCCCTCCTGGGCGAATATGCTGTCCAATTGCTGACGCAACCAGAGTTCAGAGTTGTACGTTGCTAACAGAACGGCAACGTGCGGCCTCTGATTTCCAATATGCTCATCAATGCCGCCATGTTCAGTAGGGGATTGGTATCGAATTTCGGATATCGACGACCGGTGAACCGTATCTTCGTGCCGGTTTCTAGTCACGATGTGATCTCGTTTTTAGTAGAGGCCTGGTTTGGAGCCCGTGCGTAAGCTTCCCCGTCAAGTAGCAGCGAGGTATCAATGGCCGGTCAGGTTGAGTTACGAACGCCAGGAGCTTCTGACTGAAACACGGAGCATGTTCCAATACTTCTTCGCAAACGGTAACAGATGCGCGATCACATCATCCATGCTCGGGTTCGACATCAGAAGATACTTGATGGCTCTTGCGTCCATGTTTTTCAAGCATGTCCTAAAAAGAACCAAATTGTGAACCTTAACAATCGTCGCCCGATCAACCTCGGAATATTTACCGATAAACCGCGCCATTTTCTCGAAATAATGTCGCTTGACCTCAATCTGGCGATCTACTCCAGGTCTATTCATGTTTGAATCAATATGAGCATGCAAGAGAATCTCCGGAACACAGCACATCCAGTTTCTCTCAAAGAAACGGATCATAAATTCATATTCCTGGTGTCGATAGAAACTTTCATCGAAGCCGCCGATCTCTTCCACTCGTTCTTTCCGCAAGAGTAAGGAAGATGTATGAATGTCTGATCTAAGACTAAGTATATCAAACGTACAATCACCTTCAGTTGTATAACTAGTGGACCTAATCTGCGCCCCTTTGTAAAATAAAGTATTTAAACAGTACACTGCCCCGTATTCGGGCCGCATCAAAAGCATCCTCAATTGCTTTTCTATTTTTGTGGGCAGCAGTTCGTCGTCATCATCCAGAAACCCAATGAACGTTCCAGACGCGGCTTTGAGACCAGTGTTTCTTGCCGCGGAACCATTTTTGTTCTTTTCATGCTTTATATATTTAACTCTGTTGTCATGCATGAAGCATGAGATTACCGCTTCAGTTTCCGCCCTATGTGCCCCCCCATCCCCGTTATCGTCAACAACTATCACCTCGATATTTGTATAGGTTTGGTTAAGCGCGCTTTCAACAGCACGGGGTAGGTAATCTGGCCTCCCGTAAGTTGGAATAACAACGGTAACAAGTGTCGACATCGTATTGACCTACTTTGATATTTCGAACCGTCTATTCTCCAGAAACGGCTCCAGGATGATAAAAGGGTGCGGCTGAATGTTGCCGCTTAAACTCGATCAGCGTCAAAGAAGTAAGGTTTATATCAAGGTGGATGCTGTTGTAGCGAAGCCGCCCGCCATCGATGATGTCTTCACTGCGTAAACTACTTTAGCCGGTATTTTTTGGGATGGAGCAATAGCTATATCTATTATGCTTACATTGAATCCCGCTTGGGCGACTCGCTCGCAAATATCATGAATACTGTGATGCCAGAAAGTCAGTGCCGATTTTGGACCACCAGATCGACTATCGTGATACTCGGGCTCCCTGTAGAAGACTATGTCGTTATCCTTTATCTCAGCGAGCATTTCAGTGCTTGGAATGTCATACAGAGGTATAGAAAAAATTAAAGCACCATTTAAACGGAGAACTCTATAACACTCAGAATAACCCGCAATGTCGTCAGGAACGTGTTCAAACACTTGATTAGATGTTATTAGATCCACGCTACAATTCTTAAAGGTTAAATTTTGAACATCTTGGTTTAATATCCCATTCACGATTTCGCCAGGTTTTTTGTTTGGGAAATATTCGCTCGTAATGACTTCTCTAAAATTCCCTTTCAGGAAATTAAGCGTTGCGCCATAAGTTGACATTTCATACGCACATGCTATTTGGTGATCTGTGTTATGTAATTTAATAACCGGTATAAGAGAAAGATTTGTAACGTTTGCTCCACATCTAAGACATCTTGTCATAAATGCGTCTGGCCGCATGGACAAGAAGAATTTACCGCTGCAATTGGGGCAGGCTGATGAGCTAATCCGCCACTTATAAAGTGGATCAGACCGCCTTAAGTATCTTAGCGCCGCTCGATAACGGGGCTTTAAAACGTGCATAGCTAAATCCTCTTTGTGACCCGCTTCAAATCATCTCTGTACCTGGCTTAGTAAAGATCAAACAAGAAAAGATTAGTATCGTAAGGCACTAGATTGAAGTAAGTACCACGCTCAATAAGTGTATAAAAGTAGTACCCGCTTGCAGTTAGAGTCACCCCCATTAGGTAAAACGCGCGAATGGTGGGGGCTGCAATAACATCCGAAATGCTAACAATGAGAATTGGAGCAGCAATAACAAAGTAGGAAAGCGTTCTCCAGTAAATCGCGGACGGAATCGGAATAAATGCCGGAGTTATTGATAAAATGACCACGAGGAATAGCATGTTAATAAATATAACAACGTTGCAATCAATTCTCTGCAACCGCTCGGTCAGAAATACTACAAAAAGGAAGATCATCACAAATATGTAAGTCTTTGGCGTAACCACCTCTGGCTCGTCAATCAGTGCAAAATATATATCGCTAGCTCCGGTTATGCCTACAAAATACTGAAGCAAAGGCAAAGCTAGAAGATACAAACCACTAAGAATAACGTACAGCTTAAGCGAGGGAGCTCGGTTGAGGAAGAAATATAGCGGAAGCGCAAGAATGGCGGACTTATGAAAGCAAAATGCCAACGCAATAAAGAAAAAATATAAAATAAAAGACTGCTTGACTATGTAGCGTAAAGCGAAGGCAAAAATTGAGACGGCAACGAACTGCCGAGAAACATTTAGGGTCGACAGAAAAAGCGGCGGCAATGTAATAAAAAACAATGTTGCCATCAAAGGGCGCCGCGAATGAAATGAAAGATACTTGTAAAAAAATAGAGCAGTTATCATAGCCATAGCCAGAAACAACCCTTGATCAGTTAGCCCGATCGAGTTATTGATGCTCAAGAAAACTGGATAGGCGTACTCCCACGATAAATTACCCGCATAACGATAATCCCGAATTTGGTCAAGGTAGGATATGTAGTCCAATCCCACGTCGTATCTAAAACCCGCGAAAATAGCCAGCACGCCCCATAGCCCAATTGCAAAGCAATTTCTAATTGTGCTCCCTGGATAGAGGTAGGAAATCGCAATGAGACCAACCGCTAAAACATAGATAAAGACGTAGGCGATCACCTTGTTTGCCTATGCCGATTAAGCAGTACACTAAAGGCCCGTGAACACAAATGGCTCACGGGCAGCTTTATGTAGGGCCAGAATAGAAATACAGGCCAGGTGTTAGGTGCGTGCCTTCTTAGAAAATGGTAACGGGGTACAAAGGGCAACCCCTTCGGGCTCAAAAGGTGGCGTATTCGGTTGCCTAAAGTTAGGCTTGAATCCTGCCATGTATTCTCTATTGAATTGCGATAACAAATGCCCTGATAATTCGGCGCCACAATAACCGGGACGCCATGCCGATGAACCCGTAGTCCAAAATCCAAATCCGCGTAACCGTGCGTGAAATGATCCTCAATTAGCCTATGATCTTCGAGGCAGCGCCTATCGATAAGCGCAAAATTCATGTTAAGAGTATCAACATTTTGGGCCTTGCTCGCTGGTTTCACTATGCTTAGCATGACTGGCTTTAAGCCTTCGTGTCGAACATGCCCGCCGTAGGTAGGGACATTCTTAAGGCCATCATGAAAGGATCCCACGACAACCAACCCTCGATTAGAATTGATTGGTATAGTTCCTGCATGATATTCGTATGTCGCTACCAGCGTCTCTAGCGCATCAGGGTATAACTGGCAATCGTCATTAAATACGAGTAAATGAGTGTATTGTTCTGGGTTCCATAACGTTGAAAAGCCTAGACGCATAGCGCCAGCCCAATATAGGCTACCCGTGCCCTTCAACACAAATGCTGCTGGGAACTCTTGGTGAATGGCATCGATAGTTCCATCTTGAGAATTGTCATCGACTACCGCCAATTGGACTTTTACGCTAGCGGGCAGTTGTTGGCTATGGACCGACCTCAAACCTGCGAGCGTCACCTCGCGACGGTTATATGCGGCGCACATCGCCAGGATCTTGATTTCGGTTAGAGATCTGTCTGTTTCATGCATCATGGGCAGTGCAGGGGGGATCCCAAGCATTTCGATAGATTTGCCGGGTTTTTAAGCGGTGATCAGCTTCCATCTTTCAAGAAACAACATCGCTAACTCTTTTTTTTGTAAACCCCGGCCGCGCAATCACGCGGGATGCTCAGAAGAATTTTCCTTCATTTTTCAATCGGCGATAAGTTCCCATATCCCGATAACCAATGATTTGCGCCGGATTACCTCCGACAATCGCCCCTAGCGGAACATCGCGCGTAACAACGGAACCCATCCCGATTACTGCCCCTTCTCCTATTTTCACTCCGGGCACGATAGACACATGCGCTCCGATCCAAACGCAATCTCCGATTTCAACAGGCTTGATTACTTCGGCTGCATCATAAGGAATTGCCTCATTGCCAGCATAGTTGTGATTGGTCGAGTATGCGCAGAATCCATGACCTATGTGCACATAGTTTCCAATGCTAACGCCACCCTCACAATGAATAACGGCGCCAGCATTAATTACAGACCCTCTCCCTATCGTGCAGTGCTGAGGAGAGACAATTCTGATGATTCCTGGAAAAGCCGCCGAAAACACGACGTCTGCGCTAATACCGGGGTAATAGTAATACTGTTTATTCCAGGCATTGCATAACACAGAAAAAATATGACGAACGATCCTATATACAAAGTCCATACGCTAGCAAGAAGCGAAAACTTGGGGAAAATGCACCATAATCCTAAAAAAATGCCGCCTCTGCTTTCATCTTTTCAAATTGCACTTCATCTCTTGCGCCAATTATCCTTGCCGGATTTCCAGCAACAATAGTAAGACGTGGAACATCTCTAATAACAACAGACTCCGCGCCAACTATGGCGCCCTCTCCAATTGTCACTCCCGGCAAGACCGTTACATCTGCGCCACACCAAACGAAATCGTCAATTGTCACTGGCTGAGAAATAACAGTGTCGTCGTAGGGTATTTTTTGGGCATTCTTGTAATCGTGAGTTAATGAGAACACTGTCAGTCTCCGCCCTACATGGAAGTATCTGCCTATTTTCACCCCTCCGCTGCATTCGATAAAAGTATCCGACTTCAAGTGACTAGTGGGATGAATTTCAAACTTGGCAATATCCCCCACAATCATCAAATCGTATCCGCCCTGTGGGATGAAATTAATTTCCACCCCTTGACGGCTGTATCGCATTAGCCTGACCTGAGTTCGCGCCTTAAGCACAAAATCGACGGCCCTATCGAATTGCAGAAAGTACAGCAACAAATAAATCAATTTCATATTCTGGTACAGTAGTGTCCGGTTAACTTGAGGGGTATCGGCTTGAAAGCCAATACTGACGTGTGTTTCGAGACGAAGAGGGGTGTCTCCGACTTGAATTGGAAACCGCCTTTTGCGGTAGCGTTCCGGGTTTTGACAACCCGGAGCCGGTATGTATCTCGGCAAGACGCTGTTCGCGCAGGTCATGGACTTCCTGCCGTGGAAGACCTTCCATCGCATCGTGGATCGCTACGGCGGCGATCACCGGATACGAAGCCTCAGTTGCGCCGAGCAGTTTCGCGTCATGGCCTTTGCGCAGCTTACCTACCGCGAGAGCCTGCGCGATATCGAGGTCTGTCTGGCCGCTCAAGCGGGCAAGCTCTACCACATGGGTATCGCCGAGCCGGTTGCGCGCTCGACGCTGGCCGATGCCAACG